>JACCDL011458342.1_pt1 | contig 10788 bp, 8 predicted proteins | sample 7441931 | NCBI WGS metagenome assembly JACCDL01 (sample SAMN15323437, study PRJNA562643) | freshwater metagenome | isolation source: river surface water | place: USA:Blue River Watershed | collected 2017-08-16 | reverse complement strand
CACACCGCCACGGCAATGCCCCGGCGCTTGCGCCACCACAGCGAGGTGTCGGCCACCAAAGGCGCAAAGGTGGTGGAGCTGCCAATCAGCCCCAAAAACAAGCCATGCGCCAATGCAAACCACCAGATGTTGCCGGACAAACTGGCCGCGATGAACCCCAGGCCCGTGCCCACACCCCCCAAAAACAAAGGCACATGCACGCCTGCACGGTCGGCCCAGCGGCCCATGAACAGGCCCCCAATGCCAAAGCCGATCATCATGAGGGTGTAAGGGATGGACGCATCGGCCCGGCTGACACCGAACTCGGTCTGCACGGCGGGCAGCACCACGGCCACCACATACATGCTCGCGCCCCCCAACGTCATCAGGGCCAGGGTGACCAGCAAACGGCGGGCGGCGTAGGCAGAGTCGATCAGGTGTTCGGCGGCGGCAGTGGATGAGCTCATGCCTTCAGATTAGCAGGCCGGGCCACGCGGCGTTGGCAAATGCGGGACAAGCAGTCAAGCAATTCAACAATACAAATAATGGCTATGATTTTGGCAAATCAACCACCAAAAACACCATGCCCAAATTATTTGCATTTTTGGCTTCGGCCTTGTTGATCAGCAGCGTTCACGCCCAAGGCAGCAGCTGCACGGCCGCCGCAGCGGAGAAGAAATTGGCAGGCGCGGCCAAAAACTCGTTCCTGAAGAAATGTGAAAAAGACGCGACCGCCCAATGCGAGGCCTCCGCCGCAGAACGCAAACTGGCCGGTGCTGCCAAAAACAGCCACATCAAAAAATGCGTCAAAGACGCTGTGGGTGAAGCGCACTGATGGGGGCTTGCCCCGGATTCCCTCCGTTGTGCAAAGCGTTGGGCATCGCCTGCCTGACCCTTGCAAGCCTGGGTCTGGCCTGGGCTGACGAGCTGCAAGGCCGGGTGGTCAAAGTGGCCGATGGCGACACCATCACGGTCCTCGATGCGCAGCGTCAGCAGCATGTGATCCGACTGGCAGGCATTGACGCCCCCGAAAAAAGCCAGCCTTACGGCCAAAAATCCAAAGCCCATTTGTCGCAAGCCGTCTTCGGACAAACCGTGACCGTGACGTTTGACAAGCGCGACCGCTATGGCCGCATCGTCGGCCAAGTGCGGGTTCTGGGCGAAGACGCCAATTTGCGACAACTTCAAGCGGGCTGGGCTTGGCATTACAAGCAGTACCAAAGCGAGCAAACGCCCGATCAACGCAGCGTCTACGACGCCGCCGAACGCGCTGCGAGAGAAAAACGTCTGGGCCTGTGGCAAGGACAAGGCCCTGCCAGCCCGGAGCCGCCCTGGGATTACCGCGCCCGGCTCAAATCCGAACGCCAGTCAGCGCAAAACCACACCCCTTTGTCGGGAAGCCGTCTGCAATAGCTTAGAACTGCAGGGCGATCCGCATCAACCGGGGCGCACCATCTTGCAGCTGCTGGGCAGACGGGCCTGCTCGGCCTTGATCTGGCGCACCACCTTGAAGCCGTAGCCTGAACCTTCCACATCAAAAGGCACGCCCGCAGCGCCTTGGCGTTGCATCACGCCCACCACCAGCGGCTGCTGGAACTGGTGGTCTTCGGCACGCATGAAGCCGGTCTGCCCGGCCATGCTGACGCGGGCTTTCTCCAGCGCCAGCGCCACCGCCACGGGCTCGGTGCTGCCCGCTTTTTCGACCGCCTGGGCCAGGGCCTCGACCATCAGCTGCATGCGCACATGCACATAGTCTTCAGAGGGCTTGCTGAAACGCTGGCGGAACGACTGGTAAAACGCTTCGCTGGCCTTGCCCGGCACATTGGGCAGCCAGTCGGCCACAGCGATCACGCGGTCCACACCCGCATCGCCCAAGGCCGCAGGCGCGCCCAGCGCATTGCCATAAAAGGTGTAGAACTTGCCTTCGTAACCGGCCTCGCGAGCGGCCTTGACCAAAAGCGTCAGGTCATTGCCCCAGTTGCCGGTGATGACCGCTTGAGCACCGCTGGCCTTGATCTTGGCCGCATAGGGCAAAAAGTCTTTGACACGGCCCATGGGGTGCAGCTCGTCGCCCACCACCTTCACATCGGGGCGCTTGTCGGCCAATTGGCGCTTGGCTTCGCGCAAGACGGCCTGGCCGAAACTGTAGTCTTGCCCGATCAGGTACACCGACTGGAGCTTTTTGTCCTCCCGCAACACCTGCATCAGCGCGGTCATGCGCATGTCGGCGTGGGCGTCAAAACGGAAATGCCAGAAGCTGCATTTTTCATTCGTCAGGATCGGGTCCACCGCCGAGTAGTTCAAAAACAGCACGCGCTTGGCTGGCTCGCGCTCGTTGTGTTTGTTGATCGCGTCGATCAGGGCCGCCGCATTGGCCGATGAATTGCCCTGCAAGATCACCTGCGCCCCGTCGTCGATGGCGGACTTGAGGGCCGACAAGGCTTCTTCGCTTTGGCCTTTGCTGTCGTAGCGCTCCAGCACCATGGGCAGCAGGCCTTGCGGCGTTTTGACGCCCCCTCGCGCATTCACGCGCTCGACCGCCCAGGCGATGTTGCGCACCACCGCCTCACCCGTGTTGCCAAAGGGGCCGCTCAGGCCCTCGATCAGTGCCAGCTTGATGGGGGCAGGCGATTGTGCCCACGAAGGCGACAACAACAAGGTTGCAGCCAGCGACACGGCGACACGACGGAAAATGAAGGACAAACGCATATCAAAAATAGAACCCGCCAGAAGGCGGGTTGAAGCTGAGAAGGGGCGCAGTGTAACTGCCCTGTTGGACACCCACGATGACCGCTGATTCGAGTGGATTTTGTGGGCGGCTGCCCCTGCGGCCGAATGTCTGCTGGGACAACAACCCATGTTTGAACCACCATTCGCGAGCAGGGGCTCGCTCCCACGGGGGGGAAACCCAGCGTCAAGCCAGCTCGTGCAAGGGCCAGCGCGGTTTGACGTCGAAGCTGTAACGCGCCTCGGCGGCTTGCGCGCCAGCTTGCAAGCGCATGGCTGCTGCCATGGCAATCATGGCGCCGTTGTCGGTGCACAGGTGCAGCTCGGGGTAGTGCACGCGCACTTTGGCTTTGGCGCAAGCGGCGTTGAGCTGCGCGCGCAACTCGCGGTTGGCCCCCACGCCCCCGGCCACCACCAAGCGCTTCATGCCGCTGGTCTTGAGCGCGTTCATGGATTTTTTGACCAGCACTTCCACAATCGCCGCTTGGGTCGATGCGGCCAGATCGGCCCGCTCGGGTGCACCCTCGGTGTGGGCGGCGGGGCCGATTTTCTGGCTCTGCGTGAGCACCGCCGTTTTGAGACCTGCGAAGGAAAAATCCAGATCGCCGCTGTGCAGCAAGGGGCGCGGCAGCTTGTAGGCCGCCGGATTGCCCTGCTCGGCCAGGCGCGACAGACCCGGGCCACCGGGATACGGCAGGCCCATCAGCTTGGCCGACTTGTCAAAGGCCTCGCCCGCGGCGTCGTCGATCGTCTCACCCAGCAATTCGTAGCGGCCCACGCCGTCCACCCGCATCAGTTGGGTGTGCCCGCCCGACACCAGCAAAGCGATGAACGGAAACTCAGGCGGGTCCGCGCTCAAGAAGGGCGAGAGCAAATGCCCTTCCAGGTGGTGCACGCCCAGCACCGGCTTGCCCAAAGACGCCGCCAGCGCGCAGGCCACGCCCGAGCCCACCAACAGCGCCCCGGCCAGGCCCGGCCCCCGGGTGTAAGCCACCACATCGATATCGACCAAAGCGGTCCCCGCCTCGGCCATGACCTGGCGGGTCAGCGGCAGCACACGGCGAATGTGGTCGCGGCTGGCCAGCTCGGGCACCACGCCACCATAGGCCTGGTGCATCTCGATCTGGCTGTAGAGCGCGTGCGACAACAGGCGCGGCATGGCGGTCCCGTTGGCTTCCACCAAGGCCACACCCGTCTCGTCGCAGGAAGATTCAATGCCCAAAATTCGCATAACAGCTAGTTTAAGCGGGGTATGGAGGCTGTCCGGGCCCTTGGCCATAATGAACTAAACCATTTTTTGGCAGCCCAGGCCATTGAACCTGTGGGAGGCCGCCCCTGCGGCCGAATAACGTTCGCGCGCAGGGGCGCGCTCCCACAATGCCAGCTACCCTACAGGACCCATCCATGACCACACTCCGACTGATTTCTTCCATGGCCACCAAGCCGCTGATGGCCGATTTGGTGGCGCTGTACCAGGCACAGACCCCGGGCGTTCAAATCCAGGTCGAATCGGTCGGCGGCGTCGATGCGGCCAAGCGCGTGCAAGCGGGTGAAGCCTTTGACGGCGTGGTGCTGGCCAGCGACGCCATCGACAAACTGGTCGCCAGCGGCCATGTGCTGGCGGGCAGCCGCGCCGACCTGGTGCGCTCGGGCGTGGCGGTGGCCGTGCCTGCGGGCCAACCCGTGCCCGACATCTCGACCGAAGCCGCACTCAAAGCCGCCGTCCTGGCCGCCCGCACGCTGGGTTATTCCACCGGCCCCAGCGGCGTGCAACTGGCCAAACTGTTTGATCGCTGGGGCATCACCGGGCAAATCCAGGACCGCATCGTCCAAGCCAAGCCGGGTGTGCCGGTGGGCGCGCTGATCGCGCAAGGCGAGGTGGCCCTGGGCTTTCAACAACTGAGCGAGATGCGGGGCGTGCCTGGTATCACCGTGCTGGGCCCTTTACCTGAAGCGGTGCAAATCACCACCACCTTCTCGGGCGGCGTGGCCAGCACCTCCAGCCACGCCGAAGCGGTGCGCACCATGCTGGCTTTCTGGGCCTCAGCCGCCACGGCCGAAACCAAGGTGCGTCACGGGATGGTGACGGCCTGAAGCCCGCCCCAAGAAGGCACGCAGCACCGCACTTCGGCGCGCTTCTTGCTTTAACCCCGTCATGCAAGAAGCCTTGAGGATCGTTGTCATCATTTCAGACCCCGCCCTGGTGGCCGAAGGGGATGAACAGGCGCAGGCCATTGAGGAGCGCTCGCGCCTCTTGCGCATTGGCTTGCTCGAAGCGGGCTACAAGCTGGTGGCCACCCTGCCCGCCGATGTGTTTTTGACCGAACGACTGGCCCAGCTGCAGGCCGACCTGGTCATCGTGGACGCCGAAAGCGATGCCCGTGATGCACTGGAACATGTGGTCATGGCCACGCGCGATGAACGCCGCCCCATCGTGATGTTCACCAACGACAGCGACACCCGACCCATGAACGAGGCCGTGGCCGCAGGCGTGACGGCCTACATCGTGGCCGGGCTGGCGTCTGAGCGCATCCACCCGATCCTGACGGTGGCGATGGCCCGCTTCAAGCACGAACAAGCCTTGCTGGCCGAGCTGGACAACGCCCGGGGCGAATTGCAGGACCGCAAACTGATCGACCGGGCCAAGGGCCTGCTGATGCAGCGCCAGGGCCTCAGCGAGCAAGAGGCTTATGTTCGCTTGCGCAAAGCGGCCATGAACAAGGGCGTGAAGCTGGCCGACATCGCGCAGCAGATGCTGGACATGGCCGAGTTGTTGGGCTGACGGCCTTCGCAGAAACCCATCAAGCACCAACAAGGTGCTTGGCACCAGTCAGGTGCCATGCAGGGCACCAAAGCCGAGGAATTCGGGGTTTCATACCCAGGAAAACCCTGGCACGCGGCTTGCAATACATGAACCAAGACCAACGAAGGTCAAACGTGAGATCACCCAATGACGGGTGAACCCACACCGGACAAAGGCGTCCCCATGCGTTCGCGCCCTGCACTGCAGGCGCGGTTGACATGAGGACGCCTTTTTTGTTTTCCAAAACCGCACCAGGAGTTTCGCCATGACCGACATTCTGAAAACCAGCTTCAACCGCCGCACTGTGTTGCAGGCCGCTGCCGTGGGGGCAGCGGGCGTGTCGCCCGCGCTGCGCTCCGTGGTCTATGCCGCAGGCTCAGACGCTCCCGAGAAAAAGGACGTCAAGATCGGCTTCATCCCGCTGACCGATTGCGCCAGCGTCGTCATGGCCTCGGTGCTGGGCCTGGATGTGAAGCACGGCGTGAAGTTCACCCTCAGCAAGGAAGCGAGCTGGGCCGGTGTGCGCGACAAGCTGGTCAACGGCGAGTTGGACTTTGCCCATGTGCTCTACGGCCTGGTCTATGGCGTGCACCTGGGCCTGTCGGGCCCCAAAAAAGACATGGCCGTGCTGATGACACTCAACCACAACGGGCAGGCGATCACGCTGTCCAGAAAGCGGGCTGACAAGGGCGCGGTCGATGGCGCAGGTCTTGCCAAGCTGATGCAACGCGACAAGCGCGAACACACCTTTGCGCAGACCTTCCCCACCGGCACCCACGCCATGTGGTTGTATTACTGGTTGGCGAGCTACGGCATCAACCCGATGAAAGACGCCAAGGTCATCACCGTGCCGCCACCGCAAATGGTCGCCAACATGCGTGTGGGCAATATGGACGGCTTTTGCGTGGGCGAGCCCTGGAACCACCGCGCCATCATGGACGGGATTGGGGTGACAGCCACCACCACACAGGACATCTGGAAAGACCACCCCGAAAAAGTGCTGGGTACCACGGCCGAATTCACCAAGAAATACCCCAACACCGCCCGCGCTGTGACGGCCGCCATCATCGAAGCCAGTCAGTGGATCGACGCCAGCTTGCAAAACAAGCTCAAGATGGCCGAGACCGTGGCCGACAAATCGTATGTCAACACCGGTGTCGACGCGATCAACCAGCGCATTTTGGGCCGCTACCAAAACGGCATGGGCAAGATCTGGGATGATGCCAATCACATGAAGTTTTACAACGATGGCGCGGTGAACTTCCCCTATCTGTCGGACGGCATGTGGTTCATGACGCAGCACAAGCGCTGGGGCCTGCTCAAGGACCACCCTGACTACCTGGGTGTGGCCAAACAAATCAACCAAATCGCGCTCTACAAGGATGCGGCCACCGCCGCCAAGACCCAGGTGCCCAAGAGCGACATGCGCAGCCACAAGCTGGTGGACGGCGTGGTCTGGGACGGCAAGGACCCCAAAAAATACGCCGACGGCTTCAAAGTCAAGGCCTGAAGGAGAACACCATGGTCAGTGCCGTTTTCCATTCACCCACCGGGGGCAAAACGGCCCCTGTGAAGCTTGTACCCCCCCCTGCCGAGGCAGTCGCCGCTGCAGCTGCCGCCGCCGCGCAAATACAACGCGCTCGCCAATGGCACAACTTCTGGATGGCGGTCTTGCCGCCGCTCGTGGGCTTGGGCTTGCTGATCGGTTTGTGGGCGCTGGTGTCCATCACCACCAAGGGCAGCATCCCCAGCCCCTACGACACGGGCCTGCAAGCCATCGACATTTTCAGCGACCCGTTCTACCGCAAAGGCCCCAATGACCAGGGCGTGGGCTGGAACGTGCTGATGTCGCTCGAACGTGTGGCCGTGGGCTTTGGCCTGGCGGCACTCGTCGGCATCCCGGCGGGCTTTGTGATCGGACGCTTCACCTTCCTGTCGCGCATGTTCAACCCGCTCATCAGCTTGCTGCGCCCGGTCTCGCCACTGGCGTGGTTGCCGATCGGTTTGCTGGTGTTCAAAGGAGCCAACCCGGCGGCCATCTGGACGATTTTCATCTGCTCGATCTGGCCCATGGTCATCAACACCGCCGTGGGCGTGCAGCGCGTGCCGCAGGACTACCTGAACGTGGCCCGCGTGCTCAACCTGTCGGAATGGAAGATCGCCACCACCATCCTCTTCCCCGCAGTGCTGCCTTACATGCTGACCGGGGTGCGCCTGGCTGTGGGCACGGCGTGGCTGGTGATCGTGGCGGCCGAAATGCTGACCGGCGGCGTAGGCATTGGTTTTTGGGTCTGGGACGAGTGGAACAACCTCAACGTCAAGAACATCATCATCGCGATTTTTGTAATCGGCGGCGTGGGCCTGATCCTCGAATACACCCTGATCCGCATCGCCACCGCCTTCACCTTTGAGGATGTCAAATCATGAACGCCGACAGCAAGTACATCCAGATCCAGAGCGTGGAGCAAACGTTCAAAACCAACAAGGGTTTGTTCCCGGCACTGCGTGACATCCACCTGGACATCGCCAAGGGCGAGTTCGTGGCCTTGATCGGCCACTCCGGTTGCGGCAAGTCCACCTTGCTCAACCTGATCGCTGGGCTGACCACACCCACGGCCGGGGTGCTGCTGTGCGCCAACCGCGAAATCGCAGGCCCCGGCCCCGAGCGTGCGGTGGTATTCCAGAACCATTCGCTGCTGCCGTGGCTCACCTGCTTTGACAACGTGCACCTGGGCATCGAGCGCGTGTTTGGGGCCACCGAAAACAAAGCCCAATTGCGCGCCCGCACCGACGCGGCGCTGGCCATGGTGGGCCTGAGTCACGCCGCGCAAAAGCGCCCCGGCGAAATCTCGGGCGGCATGAAGCAGCGCGTGGGCATTGCCCGCGCCCTGGCCATGGAGCCCAAAGTGCTCTTGATGGACGAGCCCTTTGGTGCGCTGGACGCGCTGACCCGCGCCAAACTGCAAGACGAACTGCTGGAGATCATGGCCCGCACCCAAAGCACCGTGGTCATGGTCACCCACGACGTAGACGAGGCCGTGCTGCTGTCCGACAAGATCGTAATGATGACCAATGGCCCTGCCGCCACGATTGGCGAGGTGCTGAGCGTGGATCTGCCCCGCCCACGCCATCGCGTGGAACTGGCTGAAAGCGCGGCGTACCAGCGTTACCGCAAAGCGGTGATCGACTTCCTCTACACACGCCAGGCGCATGTGGAAAAAACCGCTTAAGGAGAAGACCATGGACATGCGTGTCAATGCCAAAGAGAAAATGAAACTGGTCATGGTCGGCAACGGCATGGCCGGAGTTCGGGCCATCGAAGAGCTGCTCAAGCTCGCGCCCGACCTGTACGACATCACCGTGTTCGGTGCCGAGCCGCACCCCAACTACAACCGCATCCTGCTGTCGCCCGTACTGGCCGGTGAGCAAACGCTCGAAGAGATCGTGCTCAACGACTGGGCCTGGTACGAAGGCAACGGCATCACGCTGCACGCGGGCTTCAAGGTCACGCAGGTGGACCGCGTCAAGCGCATGGTCACCGCGCAAAATAACGCGGGCGAAACCCTGACCACGCCTTATGACCGCCTGGTGATGGCCACAGGCTCTAACCCCTTCATCCTGCCGCTGCCTGGCAAAGACCTGCAAGGCGTGCTGGCCTACCGCGACATCGCCGACACGCAGGCCATGATCGACGCGGCTGCGCAGTACAAGCATGCGGTCGTCATCGGTGGCGGCCTGCTGGGACTGGAGGCGGCCAACGGCCTGATGAAGCGCGGCATGCAAGTGACGGTGGTGCATGTGAGCGATTGGCTGATGGAGCGCCAGCTCGACAAGGTGGCGGGGCAGATGCTGCAAGCCTCACTCGAAGCACGCGGCATGCAGTTCCGCATGAGCGCTCAAACCGCCGCGCTGTTGGGCGACGACACAGGCCGGGTGAACAAGGTCGTATTCAAGGACGGCACCCATGTTCGCGCCGACCTGGTGGTCATGGCCGTAGGCATCCGCCCCAACACGGCGCTGGCCGAGCGCATGGGCCTGCATGTGAACCGCGGCATCGGGGTCAGCGACACCCTGCAAACCGTGACCGACCCGCGCATCTGGGCGGTGGGCGAATGCGCGGCGCACCGGGGCATTGCCTATGGCCTGGTGGCCCCGCTGTTTGAACAAGGCAAAGTGCTGGCCAACCACCTGGCCGAGTTCGGCATTGGCCGCTATCTGGGCTCACAGACCTCGACCAAGCTCAAAGTCACCGGCATTGACCTGTTCAGCGCAGGCGACTTCATGGGCAAAGCCTCGGGGCGCCCGGAGGACGCGGAGTGCGAAGAAATCGTCATGAGCGACCCGGCCGGTGGCATTTACAAAAAGCTGGTGCTCAAGGGCGACCAGTTGGTGGGCGCCTGCCTGTATGGCGACACGGTGGACGGCAGCTGGTACTTCAAGCTGCTGCGCGACGGCCGCAGCGTGGCCGACATCCGCGACAAACTGATGTTTGGCGAATCCAACATCGGCGACGTGGGCCACCAGGGCCAGAGCAAAGCCGCCGCCATGGCCGACACCGACGAAGTGTGTGGTTGCAATGGCGTAACCAAAGGCGCGATCTGCAAAGCCATCAAGGACAAGGGCCTGTTCACGCTCGACGAAGTGCGCAAGCAAACCAAGGCCAGCGCCAGCTGCGGCTCCTGCACCGGACTGGTTGAACAAATCCTGATGTTCACCGCCGGTGGCGACTACTCGGCCACGCCCAAGCTCAAACCCATGTGCGGCTGTACCGAGCACGGCCACCAGGCTGTGCGCGATGCCATTCGAGAACACAAACTTCTCACCGTGGGCGGCGTCTTCAAATTCATGAATTGGCGCACACCCAACGGTTGCGCCAGCTGTCGCCCAGCCGTCAACTACTACCTGATCAGCACCTGGCCCACAGAGGCGCAGGACGACCCGCAAAGCCGTTTCATCAACGAACGCAGCCACGCCAACATCCAGAAAGACGGCACCTACAGCGTGATCCCGCGCATGTGGGGTGGCGAGACCACGGCCGATGAGTTGCGCCGTATCGCCGATGCGGTGGACAAGTACAAGATCCCCACCGTCAAGGTCACAGGCGGCCAGCGCATTGACTTGCTGGGCGTTAAAAAAGAAGACCTGCCCGCCGTGTGGCAAGACATAGGCATGCCCAGCGGCCACGCCTATGCCAAGGCACTGCGCACCGTCAAAACCTGCGTGGGCAGCGAGTGGTGCCGCATGGGCACGCAAGACAGCACCCAAATGGGCAAAGACCT
>JACCDL011397283.1_pt1 | contig 10789 bp, 6 predicted proteins | sample 7441931 | NCBI WGS metagenome assembly JACCDL01 (sample SAMN15323437, study PRJNA562643) | freshwater metagenome | isolation source: river surface water | place: USA:Blue River Watershed | collected 2017-08-16 | reverse complement strand
TCAATCATTTTTCGAATGGGCGCAATGCCGCTGGCCAAGCGCATGTTGCTACAAGGGCAATGGGCAATGCCAGTGCGCGTGGCTGCAAACAAAGAGATGCCTTCATCGTCCAATTTGACGCAATGGGCGTGCCAAACATCGTGTCCCAACCAACCCAGGTCTTGTGCATATTGCGTTGGTGTTCGATTGAATTTTTCCAAGCTGTAGGCAATGTCGTGGTCGTTTTCTGCCAAGTGGGTGTGCAGTCGCACGCCATAGTGCCGAGCCATCTCCGCCGACAAACGCATGAGGTCTTGGCTCACACTGAAGGGCGAGCAAGGCGCAACCGCAACTTGTGTCATCGCGCCGTGCGATGCATCGTGGTAGCGCTCAATCAAGCGCTGCGTGTCTTTCAAGATGGCATCTTCTTGTTCCACCACGCGATCGGGTGGCAAGCCGCCCTTGGATTGCCCCACACTCATGCTACCCCGCGTGGCCACAAAGCGCATGCCAATTTCTTGGGCTGCTGCAATGCAATCGTCTAACTTCACGCCATTGGGATAGATATACAGGTGGTCACTGCTGGTGGTGCAGCCCGAAAGCAACAATTCAGCCATGGCCGTTTGGGTGCTGGCGTAAATCATGTCGGGTTGCAGGCCAGCCCAAATGGGATAGAGGCCTGTGAGCCAACTGAAAAGTTCGGCGTTTTGCACGCCTGGAATGGCACGCGTCAAACTTTGCGACATGTGGTGGTGCGTATTGACCATGCCGGGAATGACCACGTGGTGCTGGGCATCAATCACACGATCGGCGCTTGAGGGCAATTGGTCGGCAGGGCCAATGGCCTCAATGCAGTTGTCTCTGACAAAGACAGAGGCATTGCGAAACTCATCGCCAGCATCGTTGAGTGTGGCAATGGTGTGAGCGTTGTGGATGAGCAAGGTGGTCATGGGGGCACATTTTGCACGAAGAAATTGCGTGGTCCCCATGTCTGGCACTACACTCTGTGGCCATGACTGCCAACCCTCAACTGCACGCCGACATCCAGCAAAATCCCCGGGCCTTTCTCAGACAATTGTTTGATCAGGCTGTTCAAAGGGCACAGCCATTGCACAACACGCCCGCCTTTTTACCCAAGGTGCCCAAAGGCAGAACGCTGGTGCTGGGAGCGGGCAAGGCAGCTGGTGCCATGGCTCACGCAGTTGAGGCCTTGTGGCCACACGATGCTCCCTTGTCTGGCATGGTGGTCACCCGCTATGGCCATACACCGGTCAGGCCAGAAGGTGTGCCAGAGCGTTTGAAAATTGTGGAAGCTTCCCACCCAGTACCCGATGCCGCTGGCTTGGCTGCTGCCGAGGAAATTTTGTACTTGACCCAGGGCCTGACCGCCAACGATTTGGTGCTCTGCCTCATTTCAGGGGGCGGCTCTGCCTTGCTCACTTTGCCAGCCGAGGGTTTGAGTTTGGCGGAGAAGCAGGCCATCAACCAAGCCTTGCTCAAAAGCGGTGCCAACATTGGTGAAATGAATTGCGTTCGCAAACATTTGTCGCGCATCAAGGGTGGACGCTTGGCGGCTGCTTGTGCGCCTGCGCAAGTGGTCACGCTTGCCATCAGCGATGTGCCTGGCGACGACCCATCCGTGATTGCCAGCGGCCCCACCGTGCCCGATGCCACAAGCTGTGCCGATGCCTTGCAAATTTTGCAGCGCTACCAAATTGATATTTCCAGCGGTGTCCTGAAGGCGCTTCAAGATTCCAATTGGGAATCGCCCAAACCGGGTGACCCCGCGTTTGCCAGAAGCACGGTGCATTTGATTGCAACCCCTCAACAATCTTTGTTGGCTGCAGCCAGCTTGGCTGAATCCAAAGGCCTGCGAGCCTATATTTTGAGCGACGAGATGGAGGGTGAATCGCGCGAGGTAGGCAAGGTTCATGCGGCGCTTGCACGGGCCAGTGCGCGCGGCCAAGGTCCCTTTCAAAAGCCTTGTGTCATTTTGAGTGGTGGAGAAACCACCGTCACAGTGCGCGCGGTCAAAACAGAATCTAAAAAACGCGAAGGGCGCGGCGGACGTGCTGGTGAGTTTTGCATGGGGCTGGCGCAGGGCCTTCAGGCGCAAGCCGGTGTGTGGGCTATTGCCGCTGACACGGATGGCATTGACGGCATCGAAGACAACGCGGGAGCACTTGTCACCCCTGATACCCTGTCTAGAGGACTGCAAGCGGGGCTTCAATTGGATGAGCATCTGTCGAACAACGATGCGTATGGTTACTTTCAAGCCTTGAACGATTTGGTCTTCTCGGGACCTACGCACACCAATGTGAACGACTTCCGCGCCATTTTGGTGTTGTGACAAAGTTTTGATTTGTGTCAACGCAGTCAAGGCCTGTGTCTGGCAAATTGGAGGATATGTTGAATCGTGTCCTCAACCCAACTCAGCCCTCCGTTGAAGAATTGCCTGGCGGGAGCGTGTTAATTCGCAGGGGACAAGTTGCCAACAAAGCCTTGCGATTGCTCAGTGGGCGTGTGGCTTTGGGTGTGATTGAAGAGGGTGTTTTGGTCCATCAATTGGGCGTGTTGGAGGGCCCCTTCTGGCTAGAAGCCCCAGCCGCCATGTTGGGCTTGCCGCATGCGGTCGATGCTTTGGCTGAAACGCCAGTCACGCTGCAAAGCATGCCCTTGGGGCAGTTGAAAACCCATCTCAAAAATTTACCTGAACCCTTGCACACACTCATGCTCGATTTGGCCAAAGCCCAGCGGCAACAAATTGAGGTGGCGGTGAGTCGCTTGGCCAAAGACGCAGATGCCCGTTTTGCAGAATGGCTTTTAAGGCACGCAGAGCCAACCGATGCGCAGGGCAGTTTGGCGGTGATCTTGCATGACAGAAAAAGGCTGATTGCGGCGCAATTGGGCATTGCGCCAGAAACTTTTTCACGGGTTCTCAAGCACCTCAGAGATCGCAAGCTGATCAGTGGTGCTGGCCGCGTTTTAAACCTGCTGGATCCGACGGGTTTACAGTCTTTGGCCGGTATTTAGTCACATTCGCAGGATTCGCATGAAAAGGCGTCTTAAAGCTCGATAGAATTTGTCGAACTTTGAGAATCTCATGCAGTCCAACGAGCCATTGCGCCTCTCACTTTCCAACATCACCAAGCGCTACCCAGGCGTGGTGGCCAATCGCGCGGTTTCCTTGTCGGTCAAGCCCGGTGAGGCGCATGCCGTTTTAGGTGAAAACGGGGCTGGCAAATCGACCCTGATGAAAATCATTTACGGCTCGGTCAAGCCCGATGAAGGCAGCATTCAGTACAAAGGCCAAAGCGTTCAAATTCGCAACCCCCAACAGGCTCGCGCTTTGGGCATCAGCATGGTGTTCCAACACTTCAGTTTGTTTGACACCCTCACTGTGGCAGAAAACGTGTGGCTGGGCTTGGACGCATCCCTGTCTTTGGCGCAAGTCACATCCCGAATCAACGCCAAGGCGGCAGAGTACGGTCTTGACATCGATCCCTCGCGGCCAGTCCACACCTTGAGTGTGGGAGAGATGCAGCGCGTCGAAATCATTCGAGCTTTGCTCACAGAGCCTCAATTGCTCATTTTGGATGAGCCCACTTCGGTGCTCACGCCACAAGCGGTTGACAAGTTGTTTGTGGTGTTGAAAAAACTGGTAAGCCAAGGTTGCAGCTTGCTTTACATCAGCCACAAGTTGCATGAAATTCGCGAGCTGTGTTCGGCTTGCACGGTGCTGCGAGGTGGCGAGGTCACGGGTGTTTGCGATCCCAGAGAAGAATCCAATGCGTCGCTCAGCCGCATGATGATTGGTGCAGAACCGCCAGCCTTGAAGCACCAAGAACGCGCCCCCGGACCTGTGCTGTTTGAAGCACGGCATTTGTCCTTGAGCAAAGAAGACCAATTTGGCGTCAACTTGTCTGATATCCATTTGCAAGTTCGTGCCGGTGAGGTGGTGGGCATTGCCGGTGTTTCTGGCAATGGTCAGCGTGAGCTTCTTTATGCTTTGTCTGGCGAAGACACGCGGGCTGCTCCAGAGGCTGTGCAGTTGGGTGGGCACGCCGTGGGCCAATGGGGCCCTGACCAACGCCGCCAAGCAGGTTTGCATTTTGTGCCAGAAGAGCGTTTGGGTCGAGGCGCGGTGCCTTCTCTCAGCTTGTCGCACAACATGCTGCTCACGCGAAATGAGGCCATCTCTTCTGCTGGCTGGATTGACACTCAGGCACTTCAAGCGCAAGCTGAAAATATCATTCAGCGATTCAATGTCAAAGCCAATGGTGCGCAAGCGCCTGCGCAATCTTTGTCGGGCGGCAACCTGCAAAAATTCATTGTGGGTCGCGAGATCGATGCCAACCCCAAAGTGCTCTTGGTGTCGCAGCCCACTTGGGGTGTTGATGTGGGCGCAGCAGCTCAAATACGCGGTGAACTTTTGGCCTTGCGAGATGCAGGTTGTGCCGTGCTCGTGGTCAGTGAAGAGTTAGACGAGTTGTTTGAAATTTGCGATCGCTTGTATGTCATGGCCAATGGCAAACTGTCGCCCTCTATTCAGCGCAAAGATGCCACCGTGGCGCAAATTGGTGAATGGATGAGCGGATTGTGGGAGGCGCATGCTTCACCTTGAACTTCGGCCGCAAGCCTCCGCGCTTTGGCGTTATGCATCGCCTGTTTTGGCCTTGTTCATCACAGTGGCCTTAGGCATTGGCTTGTTTGTCTTGTTGGGCAAAGATCCCATCCGCGGTCTTCAAATGTTTTTTTGGGAGCCCTTGAAGTCGTCCTATGCTTTGGGTGAACTCATGGTCAAGGCGACGCCCTTGTTGATCATCGCCTTGGGCTTGGCGGTGTGTTTTCGCTCCAATGTCTGGAATATTGGCGCCGAGGGGCAGTTTGTCATTGGTGCTGTGGCGGCTGGCGGCGTGGCTTTGTTGGCGGACAAAGAAACCGGCCGGTGGATTGTGGTGGCAGTGGTTTTGGCGGGCGTTTTAGGGGGTATGTTTTGGGCTGCCATCACCGCATGGTTGCGAGATCATTTTCACGCCAACGAAATTTTGGTCAGCCTGATGTTGGTGTACGTGGCCGACATGGTGCTGGGCTATTTGGTGTATGGCCCCTGGAAAGATCCTGCTGGCTATAACTTTCCGCAAACCAAATCCTTCGAAGCAGTGACCCAAATTCCTCGCTTGATGAGTGGCTCGCGCGTTTCTGTGGGTCTGATCGTGGCTTTGGTCGGTGTGGCTGCCATTTGGATCTTTTTATTCCGAACCCGTTCAGGCTTTGCACAGCAGGTTGGCGGCTTGGCTCCGTCTGCCGCACGCTATGCGGGGTTTTCGTCTCGCAAAGCCTTGTGGTTGGCCTTGCTCACCTCTGGTGGCGCAGCAGGCCTTGCTGGTGCTTTGGAAGTGGCTGGGCCCATCGGGCAGCTCACACCCTACGTTCCTTCTGGGTATGGTTTTGCAGCCATCATCGTGGCTTATGTGGGGCGCTTGCATCCTGTTGGCATTGTTTTTTCTGCCATTCTCATGAGCATGTTCTACATTGGCGGTGAGTTGGCGCAATCTCGCATGGGCCTGCCCAAATCCATCACGGGCGTATTTCAGGGCCTGCTGCTGTTTAGCTTGTTGGCCTGCGATACGCTGGTGGCATACCGTTTGCGTTGGCAAACTAGGAGCGCGTGATGGAAACTTATGCATTGCTTATAGCGGCCACCTTGAATGCGGGCACGGTGCTGGCCATTGCGGCCTTGGGTTTGCTCATCAACGAAAAAGCTGGTGTCGTCAATTTGGGAGCTGAGGGCATGATGCTGTGCGCAGCCATTGCGGGTTTTGCCGCTGTGGTGCACACCGGCAGTGACCTGGTGGGATTCCTTGCAGGGATGGGAGCTGGCGCTTTGTTGGGCGCTATTTTTGGTGCCATGGTGATCTACCTCAGCACCAATCAGTACGCCACAGGTTTGGCATTGAGTTTGTTTGGCGTCGGTTTTTCAGCCTTTGTAGGCATTTCATACGTGCAAGAAAAACTACCACCTCGTGCTCAATTTGAAATTCCTTTCTTGTCCGACATCCCGCTGCTTGGCGCGGCTTTCTTCAAACAGCATCCTTTGGTGTATGGGGTGATCGCTTTTGTGTTCGCACTCATTTGGTTTTTTGACAAGACTCGCACAGGTTTGGTGCTGCGCTCGGTGGGTGAATCACCCGCATCGGCGCATGCGCTTGGTTATCCAGTCCGACGAATTCGATTTGTTGCGGTGATCGTGGGAGGGTCTTTGTGCGGTCTGGCGGGCGCCTATATCTCTGTGATCTACACGCCCCTGTGGGTTGAAGGCATGGTGGCGGGCAAGGGCTGGATTGCATTGGCCTTGACCACCTTCGCAACATGGCGGCCGGCGCGAATTTTGCTTGGTGCATACCTGTTTGGAGGTGTGACCATGCTGCAGTTTCATTTGCAAGGTTTGGGTGTGCAAGTACCCAGCCAGTGGCTGTCTGCGCTGCCTTACCTGGCAACCATTGTGGTGTTGGCTTTGATCTCCAGAAATCCTGCTTGGATTCGGGTCAATATGCCTGCATCTCTAGGCAAAGCCTTTCATCCCAGTTCATAATGTTTTTTTCGCCCAACCTCGTCCATCCATAAAGGAAATTTCATGACAGTTCTGAACAAGCGATCGGTTCTCAAAATCGCCGCGATCTCCATCGTTGCCGCTGCCGCCTTGGTGGCTTGCGGTAAAAAAGAAGAGGCCAAACCGGCCGCTGCAGCCAAAGCTGAGCCGCTCAAAGTGGCATTCGCTTACGTTGGCCCCGTGGGCGACGGTGGCTGGACATTCGCTCACGACAACGCTCGCAAAGAACTCGAGAAACAGTTTGGCGACAAAATTGTCACTAGCTTTGTCGAAAAAGTGCCAGAAAGCGCCGATGCCGAGCGCGTCTTCCGCGACTTGGCCAGCCAAGGCAACAAAGTGATTTTTGGCACCACCTTTGGCTACATGGATCCCATGTTGAAGGTTGCTGCAGACAACAAAGAAATCAAGTTTGAGCATGCCACAGGTTACAAAACAGCCGACAACATGCGCACTTATGACAGCCGCACCTATGAAGGCGCTTACATGGCGGGTGTGATTGCTGGCAAGATGACCAAAACCAACACCTTGGGTGTGGTGGCGTCCATTCCAATTCCTGAAGTCATTCGCAACATCAACACCTTCACCATGGGCGCGCAATCTGTGAATCCCAAAGTGAAAACCAAAGTGGTTTGGATCAATGAGTGGTTCAATCCACCGAAAGAGTCAGAAGCCGCTACGGCCCTGATCAATGGTGGTGCCGATGTGTTGATGCAAAACACAGACTCTTCTGCGGTTTTGCAAACAGCCGAAAAAATGGGCAAACGCGCATTTGGTTGGGACTCTGACATGACCGCCTATGGCCCCAAGGCTCACTTGGGTTCTGCGGTGATCAACTGGGCGCCTTACTACATCAAGGCCGTGGGTGAAGCCCTTGAAGGCAAATGGTCCACAGGGCAAAGCTGGTGGGGTGTGAAAGAAGGCGCCATCGACATGGTGAACGTGGCAAGCGATGTACCTGACGACATCAAGAAACGCGTTGACGAAATCAAGGCGGGCTTGAAAGACGGTAGCTTCAATATCTGGAAAGGTCCTATCGTGGGACAAGACGGCAAAGAAGTCTTGGCCAAGGATGTGGTCGCTGACGACAAGTTCTTGAGCGGTATCAAGTTCTACGTTAAAGGCGTGGAAGGCAAAGTGCCTAACTGATCCAACTGGATTCTCAGTTTGAAAAGCCGCGCTTCTTTGGAAGCGCGGCTTTTTTTATTACTTTTTATTCCGGGCGGCAAAGTCACCCGCATACACATTCAGAAACTGTGCGGGATTGAGGAATTTGCGTATAGCGGCATTCACTTCCGCCAGCGTCACGGTGTCAATTTGGGCATCGACTTTTTCAACAAAGGCCAGGGTGCGATTGGCGGCTGTTTGTGCCACATGGCCCGCAGCCAAAGCACGGTCTTGTGCGCGGCTAATCTTGCGCTCTTCTTGCCATCCCCGTTTGGCGTCCGCCAACTCTTCAGCCGTGATGCCATCTTTGACAAACTTGGCCAACTCTTCATTGACAGCGGCTTTGAGCTTGTCCAAATTTTGCGGGGCATAAATGGCGTACAAGACCCACATGCCCGAAGCTTCAAAAGCACTGGCACTGAGCTGACTGCCTGCGCCATAGCTCAAGCCATCTTTTTGACGCAAACGGTCAAACAATCTGGACTTGACGCCACCGCCTAGAACACGGTTGGCCAATTGCAAAGGTACAAAGTCTGGATTGGTGTCTTGAAGTGGCACTGGCAAGCCAGCAACGAAGAAGGCATTGGACTTGTCGGGGGCTTCAAGTTGAATCACAGCCGCTTTGGGGTTTTTGGGGTCGGCCTTAAGTCGAGCATAAGGCTTGGGGCTCTTCCAGTCGTTGAACAGTTGGTCAATTTGCGTTTGCAAAGCCGTGCTGTCAAAGTCGCCGACCAAGGCAAACTCACTGTTACTCACACCATAGAAACCACTGTGAAATTGCTTGACTTGGTCTAACTTCACCGCTTTCAATGCGGCAATGGATTCGTCAAGGGTGCGGGCAGCTCGGACATCGCCTTTGGGGTAGGTGTCGAGTGCCAAAGCCATGGCCAAAGAACCCATGGCATTGGGCTCACTGCGTTGACTTTCAAGACCCGCAATGCTCTCTTGAATCAACAAATCGAATTCTTTTTGGCTGAATTGCGGTTTGCGCAAAATATCGCGAATGAGATTCAGAACCTCGGGCAAGTTTTTCCGCAAAGAGTCAAAACGAACCGTGACAGTTTGACCGCTGCCACTGACTTCGAGTTGTGTTTTCAATTCGTCCAGTTTGGCTGAAATTTGTGCGCGTTGTAAATCGCCAGCACCCCGTGAAAGCAAATTGGCAGCAACGCTGGCCGTGCTGGCTTGATTGAACAGAGAGGTTTGATCGCCAAATCGAAGGGTCAGCATGCCGCTCACTGTTTCACCACGAGTTTTCTTGGGCGTCAAAATAAGTTTCATGCCGCTGGCAAGCGTGAGACGCTGTGTGCGTTTCTCAATGTTGGCCAAGCTGATGTCAAACACCTCGCCTTCCGTGGCGGCTGCTTTGCCTTTGTAATCAGCAACCAATTTATCGACATCGACAGGCTCAGGAAACTTTGCGCGGTCGGGCGTAGCGGTGGGAATGAATTGACCCAGTGTGCGATTGCTCTCTTTGAAATAGTTGGTGGCAACGGCTTGAAGGTCGGCAATGGTCAAGGCTTCAATTCGATCGCGGTGCAAAAAGAAAAGTCGCCAATCGCCATTGGCAATGGACTCTGAAAGTTGAACGGCCAACCTTTGGGGGTCGTTGATGGTCTTGTCAATTTCACTGAGCAAACTTGCTTTGGCACGTTTGAGTTCGGTCTCAGTCACAGGCTTTTGCTGAAGGCCTTCAAGTTCGGCGAGCAAAACTTTTCGGGCCTCTTGCAAGCTTTGAGTTTTATTCAACTCAGCCATGAAGACCACGTAGCCACGCTCTGCCAGGTCAAAATTCCATGGGTTGACGTTCACCGCCAACTTTTTCTCGATCAAGCTTTGATGCAGGCGTCCGTTGGGGGTGCTTGCCAAAACCTCACTCAATGCAGCCATGGCAGCGGCATCTTTGTGGCTGCCAGGCGCGGAGTGATACAGCACGGCTGTGAGTTGAATGTCGCCAGTTCGGCGAACATTGACCTCTCTGCTGCCGTCTTGCACAGGGTCTTGTGTGTAGGTGGGACTCAGCGTGCGAGTGGGTTTGGGAATGGCGCCAAACACTTTTTGAATGAGACTCAAGGTTGCCGCAGCGTCAAATTTACCTGCCACCAACAAGACCGCGTTGTCTGGCTGGTAGTACTTGCGATAAAAATTTTGCAAGTTTTCAATTTTCACGTTCTCTACATCGGTGCGCGCGCCAATGGTGCTTTTGCCGTAGTTGTGCCAATCGAAGGCGGCGGCTGTCATGCGCTGCCAAAGCGTCATGTGGGGGTTGTTTTCACCACTTTCCATTTCGTTGCGCACCACAGAAAACTCGGTGTCTAGATCTTTCTTGGCAATGAAGCTGTTGATCATGCGATCGGCTTCCATTTCGATGGCCCATTTCAAATTGTCGGGATTGGCTGGAAATGTTTGGAAGTAATTGGTACGGTCGTAAAAAGTCGTGCCATTGAAATTCATGCCGCGCTTACCCAACTCCTGCATGATGTTGCCGCGAGTGGGTGTGCCTTTGAACACCAAGTGCTCGAGCAAATGCGCCATGCCCGTTTCGCCATAGTTTTCATGACGACTGCCCACCAAGTAAGTGATGTTGACGGTGGTGGTGGGCTTGGATGCATCGGGTGCCAACAACACGCGAAGGCCATTGGGCAGGCGGAATTCTGCAATGCCTTCAACTTGTGCAATGGGTTTGAGCGTGCCTGCTGCGGGTTGGGCCTCATTGGCCGAAGGCGCTGGCTGAGTTTGTGCCACGGCCCAGCAGGGGCTCAATAAAGTGGCAGACAGAAGTGTCAGTTGAAGGAAGCGAAGGCGCATGGTGGATCGTTTGAAAGTAGTCATCAATCCAACTTTATACACCTGCTTTAGAATACAGCTTAAATATTCGTACACCGGCGGGTATTTAATTTGTTCAACCGGCGTCATGTAGAGGACTACCATGTACAAAAACCTCGCAGCCGTGATCGCGGCCGCTTGCTTTTTCATTCCCGTTTCAAACTCTGCCGCAGAGCCTTCCAAGTCAGCCTCCCCAAGTGGCTTGAC
>JACCDL010997553.1_pt1 | contig 10790 bp, 9 predicted proteins | sample 7441931 | NCBI WGS metagenome assembly JACCDL01 (sample SAMN15323437, study PRJNA562643) | freshwater metagenome | isolation source: river surface water | place: USA:Blue River Watershed | collected 2017-08-16 | reverse complement strand
TGATGGCGGAAGACGGCCACTATCGCCGGGCGATCCTCGTCCAATCGGAAGGTACCCCCGCATGAGCAAGCCGCCCCTCGAGATCGCGGTCCGCCGCCTGCGGCCCGACGAAGAAGAACCGGACCGTCTGCCCCTGCGCTGGTCGACCATCACCCGGCTCCTCGCGTTCACCAGCCCCCATCGCCTGCAACGCAACACGCTGCTCGTCCTCTGCGTCTTCCGGGCGATGGCCTTGCCGGGCCTCGCCTGGCTCGTCGGGTCCATCATCAAAGGTCCGGTCCAAGCCGGCGACGGCGCCGCGACCTTCCGGGCCCTCGCGCTCTTCACGGTCTTCTTCGTCGTCGCCGACGTCGCCCTCTACTGGCGCATCCGGCTGGCCCACCAGATCGGCGAGAACGTCCTCCGCGACCTGCGCGACCGCCTGATGGCGCACCTGCTCACGCAGCCGCTCTCGTTCTTCCACGCCCGGCGCCACGGCAGCCTGATCAGCCGCATGGTCTCGGACATCGAGGCGATGCGCAACGGCGTCCAGAACAACTTCTTCATCACCTTCGTCTCGTTCGGCCAGATGACCTGCGCCGCGGCGCTGATGCTGCTGGCCAACCCCCGGCTCTTCCTCGTCCTTCTGGCCATCGTGCCCTGCCTGCTGCTCGTCCATGCCTTCTTCCGCGGCAAGATCCTGCATGCCTCCCGCGTGCAGCAGGAGACCTTCTCCCGCGTGACCTCGGCGCTCGCCGAGACGGTCCAAGGCATCCGCGTAACCCAGGGCTTCGCCCGCGAGGACACCAACGCCGGCATCTTCACGCGCCTGGTGCGCAGCCTGGCCGGCAACGTCGTGAAGACCGCCAGCCTGACCTCCCTCTACCTGCCGCTTCTGGAACTCAACGCCCATGGGTTCATGGCCGCGCTCATCGGCGTCGGCGGCTGGGCCGCCCTCTCCGGCACCGGCACGGGCCTGGGCGACCTGGTGACGTTCTTCTTCCTGGCGGACCTGTTCTTCTCGCCGATCACGATCATCGGGACGCAGCTCTCCGAAGCGACCCTCGCGATGGCGGGCGCGGAGCGCTACTTCCGCGTGCTCGACACGGCGCCCGCCTGGACGGACAAGCCGGATGCGGTCGCCTGCCCCCGCCTGAGCGGACACGTGGAATTCCGCGACGTCGGTTTCGCCTACCTCCCGGACCGTCCGGTGCTGCATGAGGTCTGCTTCACCGCCCAACCAGGGCAGGTCATCGCGCTCGTCGGTCATACGGGCTCCGGCAAGTCGACGATCATCGGCCTGCTGGCGAAGTTCCAGCTGCCGCTGACGGGTCAGGTGCTCGTCGACGGGCACGACCTCGCCGACCTGCGCCAGGACACGCTCCGTCGCCAGATGGGCTTCGTCTTCCAGCAGAATTTCCTGTTCGCCGGCACGATCGCCGACAACGTGAAGGCCGCCCGCCCCGAAGCGACGGACGAAGAGATCCGTCAGGCCTTCCGCGATCTGGACTGCCTCGACCTCATCGAAGCCCTGCCGGAAGGCATCCATACGCCTTGCTCGGAGAAAGGCCGCGGCCTCTCGATGGGCCAGCAGCAGCTGGTGGCCTTCGCCCGCGCCCTGCTGGCCGACCCGCGCATCCTCGTGCTCGATGAAGCCACGAGCGCGGTCGACACGCTGACCGAAGCCCGCCTCCAGGTCGCGCTGACGCGCCTGATGAAGGGCCGCACCAGTTTCGTGGTCGCGCACCGTCTCAGCACGATCCGCCGGGCCGACTGCGTCCTGGGGTTGGACGCCGGACGGATCGTCGAAAGCGGCACGCATGACGAGCTCCTCGTCAAGCAAGGCGCGTACGCCGCGCTGCACCGCGACTTCCTCAGCTCGACGACCTGATCCGGCTCACCTGACCGCGGGCGCCTCGCCGAACTTCGGACGGACCGGACGACCCTTCACGGAGTCCGCAGCCTTGGCAGGCTCGTCGTCGTCCGCCATGGTCGGGAATGCCGGCGCCAGGCCCTTGGCCTGCACCGGGGCGTACAGATCGCCGACCGGAGAGCGACGGAACACCTCAGCCTGGAGATTCTGGTACGTCCGGGCGCCTTCACGCGCCTTGACGGCCAGCGAAAGTTCAAGGCGGACGGCCTGACTGACCGGCCCACCGCTGAAACGCACGCCCTTGGCCGGACCAAGGACGGCCAGCGCCACGCCCGTCGGCTCCTGATGGACCGGCAGCTCCCAAGTGTCGGCGGCGAGATCCGGCGGCAGGAGCACCACCAAGGTGCGGACGGGTCCGCCGGGATTACCCGGATAGACCAACCGACGACGCCAGAGCGGCCAGTAGCGGCGGCCGGCTTCGTCCAGGACTTCCGTCCCGCCGGGACCGGCCACCACCAGCATCCGTTCCTTCAAGAAAGCCGCTTCGGCCGGCGTGAGCTCGGCACGCACCGCGCCCACGCGTCGCACGGGACCTTCGTCCGGCCGGACATCCGCGCTCACGAGCAGGACGACTTCAAGGGGACCCGCGACACGATGGTCGATCCAGGCGATGACGCCATAAGGCACCGCCGTCATGGCCGCCGCGAGCAGCAGCCCGCCGCCCAACGCCCGGCCGAAGTCGTGACGTTCCCGCAAGGCGACCAGCAGGCCCGCGCCGGCGAAGCCCGCGGCATGCACCGAGATGTCGGTGCCCAAGCTCCATTGCGCGGACAGGAAGTCGTCGGGCTGTCCGAACCAACGCAGCCGGAAGAACATCAGGACGACCCAGAGGGCACCCGCGGTCGCGCCGAGCAGCGGCGCATAGCGCGCGCCCGCACGGACGTAGGTGCGGGTGAGCAAGGCGGAGAGGCCCGAGGCGAAAAGGCCGCCGAAGAAGGCCTCCTTGAGCGAAGCGACGCCCGTGAGGGCGGCGGCGATCACCAGGAAAGCCCAGGTGAACCAATACGTCAGCGCGTAGGTCTTCATTCCCCGACCACCGTGCCCGGAGGCACGATCGCGCCCTTCTTGACGACGATCACGCCGTCACGGACGAACAAGGCTTCCGTCTCCCACTTCTCCGGCAGGCCCGTGGGCGCCAGACGGCAGCCTTCCCCGATGCGCGCGTTCTTGTCGATGATCGCATTCCGGATGAGGCAGTTGGGGCCGACGCCGATGTCGGGACGGCCTAGGGAATTATTACGCGCGAGGTCATGCGGACGCTCGAAGGCGTCGGCTCCCATCATCACGACGTTCTCGAGGCGGGAACCGCCGCGGATGACGGAGCGTACGCCGATGACGCAGCGGTTGAGTTCGGAGTCGTCGACGATCGCCCCGTCGGCCATCAGCACGCGGGAAGAACGGGCGCCGTTCAGCTTGGCCGGCGGAAGGTAACGGGAGTGGGTGTAGACAGGGTTCTGGCCGTCGAAGAAGTCGAACGGCGGCACGGGGTCGGTCAGGGTCAGGTTGCACTCCCAGAAGGAGCCGACCGTGCCGATGTCCTCCCAGTAGCCGTCGAACACGTAGGCCATCATGCGCTTCGAAGCGAGCAGCCCGGGGATGACTTCCTTGCCGAAGTCGGTCTGGGTATGGTCCGCGAGGGCTTCGCGCATGACCTTGCCGGAGAAGAGGTAGATGCCCATCGAAGCCAGGCAGTAAGGCTGGTCGGACTTGTCGGAGAGACGGGCGCGGGCGTTGCCGCCGAGCACCAGGGAGGAGATGACCGCCGGATCCTTCGGCTTCTCGACGAACTCGACGATGCGCAGGTCGGCGTTGACGCGCATGACCCCGAGGGCGGAGACCTGGTCCGAAGGCATGGCCTTGGCGGCGATGGTGACGTCGGCGGCGTTCTCCATGTGCTGGCGGGCGAGCTCGTCGAAATCGAGGCGGTAGAGCTGGTCGCCGGAGAGGATCAGCACGAGGTCTTCGTCCTTGAGGTCGTAGTGGTGCAGGTTCTGGCGGACCGCGTCGGCCGTGCCCTGATACCAGGTCTCCTTGTCGCCGGTCTGTTCAGCGGCGAGGATGTCGACGAAGCCGCGGCCGAAACCGTCGAACTTATACGTCTGCTGGATGTGCTTGTGCAGGGACGCCGTGTTGAACTGCGTCAGGACGAAGATCTGGTTGAAGCCCGAGTTGAGGCAGTTACTGATCGGGATGTCGACGAGGCGGTAGTTGCTCGCAAGGGGCACCGCCGGCTTGCAGCGATCCTTGGTCAGGGGATACAGGCGGGAGCCACGGCCGCCCCCCATGATGATGCTGATGACGCGAGGAAGGGAGGGCATGGCGGGTTGTCCTACCTTCCCTCCGGTCTCGGTCGCCCTCAAGCGGAAAAGGTCGAATGGCGGCTTGAAGACGACGAGGTCACGGGGTTGCATCGCCTTCCGCATGGCTTTCGCCTTCCACATCCTCGGCACCAGCAGTTCCGGCAACTGCTCCTTGCTGGAGGTCGGCGGCGCGCGGGTGATGCTGGATGCGGGCTTCCAAGGGCCGCGGCTCGAAGCCTCCCTGCAGAAGCTCGGCATCGAAGCGCGGGCCCTGGACGCCGTCTTCATCACGCACGAACACTCCGACCATTGCGTCGGCCTGCCTGCCCTGCTCCGCCAGAATCCCCGCCTCAAGGTCTTCGCCAACCGCGAGACCGCCCGCCGCATCAAGGACTCCTTCAAGTCGCAGCCGGACTGGCAGCTCTTCGAGACCGGCACGACGTTCGAGTTCAAGGGACTGCAGGTCACGGCGATCCCGATCCCGCACGACGCCGCCGATCCGGTCGGCTTCGCCTTCGACCTCCCCGCCGAGGACGCGCGTCCGGCGAAACGCCTCACCTGGCTGACCGACCTCGGCCACGTGACCCCGGTTGTCCGCCACCACGTCGCCCTCGCCGACATCCTGGTGCTCGAGGCGAACTACGACGACGAGATGCTCGACCTCTCCAAGCGGCCGATCTCCCTGAAGCAGCGTATCCGCGGCAACTTCGGGCACCTCTCCAATACGCAGACCAAGGACCTGCTCGTCGGCCTGCGCGAATGGCAGGCGACCGAGCTCTACCTCGGCCACCTCAGCAAGGAATGCAACCGCACCGTCATCGTCGACGCGCTGATGAACGAAGTGCGCGACCGGAAGACCGACCTCCGCGTGACGGTGGTCGATCCTCTCGAGGACAATCCGGTCAGCCTCTGGTGAGGCTTACTTCGTCGGCGGCGCCGGGATGTCGTCGGCCGCCGGCGGCGTGGGTACGGTGCCCTCGGAGCGGATGACGGCGCTCTCGGCGACCGACCGGGCCAGACGCTTGACGGCGGCGCCGCAGGCCGGTGAGGCGGGGTTCATGTCCTGGGCGGCCAGCCAGGCGGCCAAGGCCGCGGCTTCGGCGCCTTCCTTCTCCAGCTTCTCGGCCCGGCCGATCAGCTGGGCATAGCCGGCGACGAGCGGCGCGATGTCGGAACGGGTCTTGGCGAGCACGAGGTCGTCGGACTCGGTCTTGTAGATCTCGACGATGACGTCCCACGCGAGGTAAGGGTTGTTCTGGGCCGCGAGCATCGAGGCCTTCTGGATGTTGGCGTCGAGCTCGCCGACGCGCTGGACGACCTTGCGGAGCTTCTCCGAGCGTTCCTTGTCCTGGGCGAGGGCCAAGGCGTACTCGAGCTTCTTGTTGAAGATCTCCCGCCACTTGGCTTCGGCCATCAGCCGGTCGAACTCGGGGATCTTCTGGGCGAGGGTGTCCTGGCGGCTCACCACCTGGTTGGCGAATTCCTTCACGCCGGGATTCTGCGGCCAGATCTTCGTGGCGCGCTCGAGCGCGGCCTCGGCCTTGGCCGTGTCGCCGGCGAGGGCGGCCGCCTTGGCGGAGAGCAACGACATGTTCGACGCGTTCATGGCGTTGTTGACCTTCGAGAGGACCGGGGCGCTCGGGAAGTCGCGGGCCTGGCCGCGGACCTTGTTCACGTAGGCCTCGACGCTCGCGAGGTCACGCTCGTCGCCGAGGCGCTGCAGTTCGCGCAGGTCCTTCCAGAGCGTGAGCATCTGACGCTTCTTCTCCTGCGGATAAAGCATGACCGGTGGCTCGAACTCACCGAGGAAGTAGGTCTCCTGCAGGCGCTCGAAGGCGCCGTACAGCTCCTCCTGCTTCAGCAGGTCGTCGACGGTCTGCATACCCTTGCCCACGTCCTTGATCGCCTCGCGGGAAAGCAGGTCGATGGACTCGAGGGTGGGCACGAAATCCGAGACCGGGAAGAATTCCTTCACTTCCTTGGCGCCGACGACGACCTCCTGGTTGCTGGCGTTGAAGATGACCCGGTAGAAGGCGCTCGTGACCAGAGCATGACGGTAGCGTCGGGCCATCAGGAAGGCGACCATCTGGGACTGGAATTCGATCTTGGCCTTCAGGCCGATGGCGGAGAGCCTCGTACCTTGCGCGAGCATCTGGGCCTGGGTGCGGGCTTCGTCCTTGACCCGGAGCCCCAGCTCGGTCGAACCGGACGACCCCTTGGACAGCGCACCGTTCTTGCCGGCGGTGGCGGCTCGCGCGTCGTTGGCCGCTTCCATGATGTCCGCCCGGTTGACGATCACGGACTCCTGGGTCTTGCGCAGGATCTCGAGCTGATTGAGGGTGACCTCGATGTTCTTGTATTCGCTGTTCATCCGCCAGGCCTTCTGGACCTGGGTGGCGATGGTCAGGCACCCCTGCGCATCGAACTCGAATTCCGCGGCCTTGAAGAGCAGGTTGAAGGCCTCCTGCTGGTTGCGGAAATAGTTATCCCGGGTCAGCGCCTGCGGAGAGAGCAGGAACTGGATCTGGTCGAGGATCGCGACGTAGCGCTTCATGTCGCCGTTATCGGTCGGCGCCGCGAGGTAGCGCTCGAAACGAGCCCGGACGGAACGGGTATTGCCGAGGTTCATCGTGGTACCCTTCCACTGCATGGTTCCGTTCTCGAGGTCCACCGAGTCGCTGTTGACGTTGAAGAGCCGGTCGGCGCCGCCTTCGGCCGTGGAACTCGAATAGTTGCCGGCCGTGCCGCCTTGCGAAGGGGCGGGCGGCGGCGCCTGGGCGAAGCCAAGCACGGTCAAGGCGCACCAACCGAAGGAAGAAAGGATGAGGTGACGCATGGCGGAGAGATTCAGAAGCGCTCGAGGGCTTCGACGACCAGGAGGTCGCGGGTGACGCGCAGCTTGCACTTGAAGCGCTGGCCGACCTCGAAGGAATCGGCGGAGCCGGCGGGGATGAAGACGGGGATGCGGCCGACCGGGTCCTTGCCGATCGGCTTCACGGCGAGGACACGGCCACGGCCTTCGACGAAGGCGAGCTGCTGTTCGACCTGGCACTCGAGACGATAGCTGTTGCCCTGGAGCGTCGGCCAGTCCCGGCGGTAGGTCTCGACCGAGAAGGGCGTCAGGTCCGCGAAGCGACCGCCCCCGCCCATGCGGGGCACCACGATCGCGACCAGGATCACGATGACCACGACAGGGATGCCGAGGGCGAAGAAGAGGGGGTTGATCTTGGACATACGGAAAGGGGGCGCAGGCTTCCCTGCCCCATCAGCCTAGCCCGCTTTGGGATTTGTTCCAGCGATTTCCCCGCCTAGGGCAAATCCGACAGGCACCGGGTCGGAGCGGACTCAGCTCCAGCGCTTCTGCTGGCAGCCGAACACCACCAGGCAGATGCCGAAAAGCCCCTGAATCAGGAGCACCGCCAAGCCTTCCGTGGTGCTGGCCACGTAAGCGCTCTGATTGGGCATACTTGCGGTATAGGCATCATAGAGGGGCAGCCCCATCATGGATTTCATGTAGCCCGACCAGCCCCAGTAGGCGTTGATGAAGGGACGGCAGAGCCAGGTCAGCGCCGGCGGCAGGGCCAGGACGACCCCCGAGAGGGGCAGTTGGAATCCCACGAGATAAATCGAGAGCAGCGACGACTTCTCGGGCGAGGTCAGCATGGCCGAGAAACCGAGGCAGACCACCGACATCGACACGCAGCTGCCGGCGAGGATGGCCAGCTGTTCAGCCCAAGGACCAGGGAAGTTACAGATGAGTTTCACGAAGAAACACATCCAGGCTCCCTGGGCGATGCCGATGAGCGAGACGAAGACGATCTTCGAGAACGCATAAGCCCACGGACGCAGGCCGGTCATGCGCTCCTTCTCATACAGCACGCGCTCGGCGGAGATCTCGCGTCCGCCGTTGTTGGCGCCCATGAGGGTGAGCAGGATGACCTGGAACATCACCAGTCCCGCGGCGAGGCCCGCCAGCTGGGCATTGGCCAACTGCACGTTCAAGGCCTGCTTGACCTCCTCCATCGAGGCGGTGTTGCGATCCATCGGGATCTTGAGGACGTCCCAAGAGCCTTCGAGATTGAAGATGATCACGAGGAGCGGGAAGCCGAACGTGATGGCGAGCGTCAGACCGAGGTAACCGGTGTCGCGGAAGAAGAGCTTCAGCCGACGCGAAAGCAGCGTGGTGAACTGAGAGACACCGCCCGGCACCACCGGCTCGGGGAGCGGCTCGATCTCGGCCGGGGCGCCTACCTTAGCGACCGCCGAGGCGTAAGAATCCGGGTGCTCGGCCTGATGGATGGCCCAGCGGTCGCGCCAGGTCGCCAGGTCCGAGGCGTTGAGCACCTCATAAAGGCGGAGACCATCCGGGATCCCGAAGTAAACCAGCAGCTCGTCAGGCGAGCCTTGGAAGACCACGTCGCCCTGATAGACGACCGTGACCCAGTCGAACTGGTTCAGCTTGCCGAGATTATGGATGATGCAGACGAAGCTCTTGTGGTGCGACTCGGCGAGATCGCGCAGCAGCGCCAGGATCTGGTCCTCGGACTGCGGATCCAGGCCCGAGGTGACCTCGTCGCAGACCATGCAGGCCGGGTCGAGGGTGAGCTCCAGACCGAGGGAGAGACGACGGAGCTGGCCGCCGGAAAGGGCCGAGACGCGCTTGTCGCGATGCGGCGACATGCCGGTGACGCCGAGCACGGCCTCGAGGCGACGGGTACGCTCCGCGGCGTCGGGCACCGCCAGTTCGAGGGCATACTCCAAGGATTCCGCGACGGTCAGCTGGGCCTGGGCGGCCGTGAACTGCGGGGCGAAACCGACCTTACCGATAAGGTCTTCGGTGCAGGTGATCGGCTGACCGGCGAGGCTCGCCACTCCGGTCGAAGGCAGGATGCCCAGAATGGCCTTCATCAGGGTCGTCTTGCCGCAGCCCGAAGGCCCGATGACGGCATTGAGTCCCCGCGGGAGGAAGCGGGCGTTGGCGCCGTCGAGGATGACGGGACCGTCGGCGCCCGCCCTTACGGTGAGATTCTCGCAGCTCAGCATCGGTTGCAGTCTTGCCTCCCCCCTGCCCATCGTAAAGGCTTATCACCATGAGACCCCTCGCCCTAGCGCTGCTCGCCGCCCTGGCCCTCGTCCCGCAGGCCGAAGCCCTGCAGATGACCAAGAAAGCCATCCGCAACCAAGGCATCTTCGGCATCAAGATCGCCCGGACGGACATGGCCTTCTACGGCCGCGCCGACGCCATCCTTTCGATCTCCTTCCAGGAGTACACCACCGGCTCGTTCATCGTCGCCGAAGTCGTCATCGACATGAAGGATTCGAACCAGCAGCTCCGCCTCTACGCCGCGCGGCCGCCCGGCACGGATGACGTCGCCAACCGCGTCAACCGGGCCAGCGAGGCCAACTCGCAGAACCGCGGACTGGACCCGAGCCAGGCGTCGAAGCTCCCGATTCCGAGCCAGCTCGCCGCCGTCGAATCCAAGGTCAACAACATGATCTCCGGCACGACCGGCGACATCGTCGTGAAGACCTACCCGACCACCACCCACGCCAAGACCGTCGAGATGGTCGTCGCCTCCAAAGCCGAACTGAAGCGACTCTACACCAACCTGATCACCCTTTACACCGGCTTCGAAGTCGAAGCCCAGGACGGCGCCTCCATCGAGGGCTCTAACGCCGCGAACGTCGCCAAGGCCAGCATGACCACCAGCGGCGCCACCCCGACCATCAAGATCAACCAGATCGGCGGGGTGCTCTTCACCGTCGAATAAGCGGTCCGGCGCCGGCCTGCCCCCTGTTTCGAGCGGTCCGCCCCTCCCCGGAGGGGCCGGGTAAGTCCGGCTTGACCGTTCCCACGGGCTTCGCTTGTGTCCGCCCTTACTCCCATGGCCTCCCTACCCGTCAATCGCATCAAGAAGAAGAACATCATGAGCTACAACGGAGAGCTCTGCATCGTTCTCGAGTGCCTTGTCCGCACCCCCCCGAACAACGCCTCCTACGTCCAGATGGAACTCCGCTCCATCAAGACCGGCGCCAAGATCCCGGTCCGCTGCGGCATCGGAGTCAGCTTCGAAGTCTTCGACAACAGCATCAAGTCCCTCGAGTTCTCCTACGAAGCCGACGGCAGCTACGTCTTCGCCGACACCAACACCAACGAGGAATACTACATCTCGGCCACCACCCTCGCCGACTCCAAGGAGTTCCTGATCTCGGGCACCTCCTACATGGTCCTCTTCGTCGAAGACAAGCCGGTCACCGTCGACCTCCCCCCTTCCGTCACCGTCGAAGTCCTGGAAGCCCCGCCCGCCGTCAAGGGCGACACCGCCGGCAACGTCCAGAAGACCGTCACGTGCGAGAACGGCCTCCAGGTCAACGTCCCGCTCTTCATCAAGCAGGGCGAGAAGATCAAGGTCAGCACCGAGAATAAGGAATACCTCGGCCGCGCTTAAGCCGCCCTTACATGCCCCTTCGAGAACCCCGGACCGCCGGGGTTCTCTGTTGGCCGGACGGACCGAAAGGAGCGTAGACCCGCAGGGATTCGAACCCCGACAAAATGAACCAAAATCATTTGTGCTACC
>JACCDL011492756.1_pt1 | contig 10798 bp, 7 predicted proteins | sample 7441931 | NCBI WGS metagenome assembly JACCDL01 (sample SAMN15323437, study PRJNA562643) | freshwater metagenome | isolation source: river surface water | place: USA:Blue River Watershed | collected 2017-08-16 | reverse complement strand
TGAAGAACGTCAGCCATGACACGGCTCCGATCGTGTTACGGACGACGAGCAGGGCTACGAGGAATGGAAAGGCGAGAAACAGGTCGGTGACCCGCATGACGACATCGTCGAACCGACCTCCCCTGAATCCTGCGACTGCGCCGATCACGCACCCGAGCGCGACCGAGATGATTGCGCTGAAGAACCCGATGATGAGCGACACGCGAATGCCGTAGATCAGTCGGCTGTACAGGTCTCGTCCGATGTCGTCGGTGCCGAGCCAGGCGATTGATTGTGGTGGCAAGAACGAGTTTGGCGGCTTACGAACAGACTGGTTGACTCCATATCGAGCCGTGAGCGGTGACAGGAGGACGAAGAGAACGAGGATCAACAAAATGATGGTGCAGACGACGGCTGCCTTGTGGGAGACGAATCTCCGAAAAGCCATCTGGCGTGGCGAGATACTCAGTGTTTCAGTCAAGGCGAATCCTCGGATCCAAGAACGCATACGACACGTCTGCAAGCAGGTTGAAGATCAAGACTGAGGCGACGACAACGACCATCCACGGCATCAGAAGCGGAAAGTCACCTTGGTCGAAGGCGCGAAGGAAATATCGACCCATGCCGGGGTAATCGAAGATGTTCTCGGTGATGATCAGACCGCCCACGATCGCGCCAACGTCGAGCGCCGCAATCGTCACTACGGGAATGAGTGCGTTGCGGACACCGTGACGGAACAGCACTCGACGCTCGCTGATTCCCTTGGAGCGAGCCGTGCGCATGAAGTCGCTATTGAGCACGTCGAGCAACGACGATCTCATGTATCGGCTGTACGTCGCGATGACCTGGATCGCGACGACGATCGTCGGCAGGGCCATGTGCTTGAGCATGAGAACTGGATCAAACCCAGAGTGTCCCGGCGGATAGACGCCAGATGTTGGGAACAGTGACGAACCGAACCAACGACCCCAGTAAACGGCAAATAACAGCTGAAGAAGGATCGCAGAGATGTATGGAGGTACGGAGATTCCGACGAATGCGGCGGTGTTGACGGCAACGTCCCGCTTCCCACCAGGCTTCAAGGCCGCAAAGATGCCCACGAGGAGTCCGACGGAGATGCCGACGATGCTCGCCAAGGTCCCCAAACGTACGGTGTTGGCCATCGCATCCTTCAGCGCCGGAAAGACTTCACGGCTGCCCTTGATCGATCGCGGCCAATTGAACGTGACGAAATTCTTCAGCCAATTGAGATATCCGAGCACGTAGTTGTCGGACAAACCATTCAGGCTCTTGTACTGCTCGAGCTTTGCCCGCGTTGCGCGGGGATTGATCCTCTTGTAACTCTCGAGCGGGTCGGTGCCCAGTCGGAGTGCCATGTACACGAGGAACGTGACGAGGAGCAGCGTGGGTAGTGCCCACAACAGACGACGGCCGATGAACCGAGTCACGCCCGATCCCCCATCATGCACTCCCCCTCATGAATTCAGAACTTCTTGCCACTTGCGCAGACGGTGCGCGAGCAGTGTCCGTAGACACCACCCGCGCACCGTTCGTGCGTACTACTGAACGACCAGTTGTTGGTCTAGAGCACCTCGACCGTTGCTTCGCCGGCCAACAAGTTGGTCACGACGTAGCGTCCGTCATTGGTGGTCGCATACGCGCCCGGCATGAGCGGGAATGCGGTCGTCCACACCATCCACGAGGAGTTTGCACACTCGGTGATGGGGTTCAGACACTCTGGCCACTGCTCTGCACCGATGACAACCTGGCCATCGCCGTCAACATCCGTCCACTGGTGGAAGTTGATGAAAGCGGTGTAGTTGTTCAACTCGGCATCGAGAGGACCGCCGACCTTGTCCGTGCGCCAGAAGCCCGACTTGGGGAACTGGAACAACGGCAAGAGGACGTGGTCCTGTGCCATCAACTGGAGAACCTTCTTGATGTTCTCGGCGCGAAGAGCCGGATCGACCTCAACATCCGAAGCGTGGAGCAGGTCCGAAGCCTCGGTGTTGCACCAACCCTGGGTGTTCTGGCCGACGTTGCCGTTGGCCTCGGTCGGGATCTGATCGCACGCGAACGACGAGGTCAGGTACGCAGGATCCGGCGGAGCGGTCGAGATGTACATGGCCATGTCGTAGTCGAGGGCTGGGAGCCGCTGCTGGAAGTAGCAGGCCGCGTCACAGTTGTCTGCAACGACGTTGAATCCGGCTGCCTGGAGGAGCGGAATCAAGAATGCCTGGGTGTTCTCGCGACGGGTGTTGCCCGTGTTGATGATCCAGCGGATCTTCGGAGCCTCAGCTCCATCCTTGGCCCAATAGCCTTCGGCGTTCTTTTCCCAACCTGCGTCCTCGAGGAGCTTCGCAGCACCCTCTGGGTCGTAGGAGTTCACGAACTCGTCACCATTGCAGTACTCACCCGGCGTGATCGGACCACACTGCAGCAGCTGTGCGCTTGCTGCGATGGGGATGTAGATCTGCTGGAAGACCGCATCGCGATCGATGGACTTCGAGAAGGCCTCACGGAAGGTGTTGTCAGCGAACGGACCACACTTCTGGTTGAAGTAGAAGGCCTCATAGTCGCCACCGAACTGCACGGACGACGAAATGTTGTCCTGAGCAACTGCTTCCTCGATGCCGCCGTAGTACTGCGGGTAGATGAAGTCGACTTCGCCAGCCTTGATCGATGCGATCTCGGTGTCGCTGTCTGCCTTCGGAACCATGACGACCTTTTCGGTCACGGCCTTGTCGGTGCCCCAGTAGTTCTCGTTCGGAACGAACACGGACTGCTCTGGGCTCCACGACTGCAACTTCATCGCACGACCGGAGAACGGAATCATGTCGGCAAAGTCACCCGAGACGTCAGAGGCGTTTTCCACCGCTGCGGCCTTGAGCAATGCTCCGAAGAGACCCTTCCATGGTGCGTAGACCGACTTGAAGGTCACGACGACCTGCTTGTCGCTCGAACCGGCCTCGATGCTCGTGATCTGGTCGTAACCAGACGTCGAGATCGATCCTGGGGTGTTCAAACTTGCTTCCCAGGTTGCCGTGAAGTCGGCAACGGTGATCGGTGAACCGTCATCCCACACCGCAGCTTCTGCGATGTCGTAGGTCACCTTCATGCCATTGCTGGTTGACTCTGGCTTGGCGTAGTCGTAGGCGCGAGTTGCACAAGCGTCGAGGCTCGTGTAATCGCCACCATCGCTGGCGCCTTCGCTCGAATCGTCGCCGCCACCGCATGCCGCCACAACAAGTGACAATGCCGCGAAGCCAGCAACAACCCTTGCGAGTTTGTTGGTTTTCTTCACTCTCGACCTCCCCGTCGAATAGGTGGGGGCGAACCCCCAAAATCGCATGGACATCGGGTCCACACGCGTGCAGAAAGGTTACCAGTCGCCTGTGGTCCCCTTTCCCGAGGACTTAGCGCTAAATCAATGCAATCGGTATTGCACGATTCGTGCGAATTCGGCGGGCTCGAGACTCGCGCCCCCGACGAGGGCACCGTCCACATCGGGTTGCGCCATGATCTCCGCGATGTTCGAGGCCTTGACGCTGCCGCCGTATTGAATCCTCACACCCTGCGCAGCCTTTGCTCCGAGAAGTGAAAGGACTTCAGCCCGAATGGCCCCGATGACGGCCTGTGCGTCCCCGGCCGATGCGGTCATGCCAGTTCCGATCGCCCAGATGGGCTCGTACGCAATGACGAGACCGGCAACGACGTCCGCCGACCTGCCGGCAAGAGCCGCACGAACCTGTCCCAACACCTTTTCCGCAGTTCGACCCTGTTGCCGCTCCTCGAGCGTCTCCCCGACACACACGATCGGTGTCATGGAGTGTTTCAGAATCGAGGAGATCTTCTTTGCGACCTGATCGTCCGTCTCACCGAACAGTTCACGACGCTCGCTGTGACCCACGATGACGTATTCGACAGCAAGTTTGGACAGAAACACCGGACTCACTTCGCCCGTGAAAGCCCCTTTGTCTTCCCAATGACAATGCTGCGCACCGAGCGACAATTTCATCTCATCTGCATCGAGGATCGTCTGAATGCTGCGGATGTCAGTGAATGGCGGATGGATCGAGACGTCGACAGCGGCAAAGTCGTCTTTCGTGAGGAGGTAGGCCAACTTCTGAACGGTCTGAATTGCTTCGAAGTGATTCAGGTTCATCTTCCAGTTGCCACTGATGAGTGGTTTGCGATTGTGGTCAGACACGTGGTGCCCCTCTCAGTGCGGCGAGTCCCGGCAGGTCACCGAGTTCGAGAAATTCGAGCGACGCTCCGCCACCCGTAGAAACATGGTCAACGTCATCTTCGCGACCGAATTGCGCAAGTGCTGCAGCGCTGTCACCCCCGCCGACGACCGTGTACGCCTTCGTATCCGCAACGGCGTCTGCAATCGTGCGCGTTCCACGAGCGAAGCGTTCGTCCTCGAACATCCCCATTGGACCGTTCCAGAACACGCTGCGCGCGTCCATGATCAGATCCGTGAACGCTGCAGCAGAGCCTGGTCCGATGTCGAGGCCCTTCGCCCCATCTGGCAGTCTCACTCCATAGGTCGCAACTTCTCCATCTGGCCCTAGCCCCACGATGTCCTCCGGGAGATGTATCGGCACCGACCCGGCGAGCAGCTTCTTGCAATTGTCGATCTGATCCCTCTCACACAGCGAGTCACCGACGGGATAGCCCTGCGCGGCGAGAAAGGTGAAACACATCCCCCCACCGATCAGGAATCCGTCCACCCGAGATGACAAGGCCTCGATCACACCGAGCTTGTCGCTCACTTTCGAACCGCCGAGAACGGCGAGGAATGGTCGCTTCGGATGGTCTCGAAGATTGCCGAGAACTTCGACTTCCTTGTGCAACAGGCGTCCTGCCGCTGACGGCACACGCTGCGGCGGACCGACGATCGAGGCATGTGCACGATGAGCCGCGCCGAACGCATCATTGACGTACAAGTCGATGCCTGACACGAGTTGATCAACGAACGCGGGATCGTTCGCCTCCTCACCCGGATTGAAGCGCAGATTCTCCAACAACTCCACCCCTGGAGCGAGCTCCGCGAGGATGTCGCGAACTGGCGTCATCGAATACTTCGGGTTTGGGGCACCTTTCGGCCTACCGAGGTGGCTCGCGCACACGACCGTTGCTCCACGTGAAGTGAGGTACTCGATGGTGGGAAGCGCAGCGCGGATCCGGAAGTCATCGGTCACGACACGTGCGTCATCGGGACCGCTCATCGGCACGTTGAAGTCGGTGCGCACGAGTACTCGGCGACCGGCGACGTCGCCGAGATCTTCGAGGGAGGGTACGGATGCCACTAGATCAGCGAGACGCGCGACCGATGAGGGTGGCGAGATCGACGAGGCGGTTGGAGTAGCCCCATTCGTTGTCGTACCAGCCAAGGACCTTGACCAGTGATCCCATGCTCATCGTCAGGTCGCTATCGAACACACAACTATGTGGATTGGTCACGATGTCGCTCGACACGATCGGAGCATCCGTGTATTCGAGGATCCCCTTCAGGCCCCCCGATGCCGCCGCTTTGAACGCCGAATTGATCTCGTCCTTGGTCGCAGGCTTCTTCAATGTCGCGACGAAATCGGTGATCGAACCCGTCGGTACGGGCACGCGCAACGACGTTCCATCGAGTCGACCCTTCATGGCCTCGAGCACGAGGCTCGTGGCACGCGCCGCACCAGTACCTGTCGGAGTGATGTTGATCGCCGCACCACGTGCACGACGAAGGTCACTGTGTGGGCCATCGACGAGCTGCTGATCTCCCGTGTAGGCGTGCACCGTCGTCATCAATCCCTGATCGATCCCGAAGGCATCATCGAGCACCTTGACCATCGGCACGAAACAGTTCGTCGTGCAGCTCGCATTCGATACGACCTTGTGCTTCTTCGGATCGAAGGAGGTGTGGTTGACGCCATAGACGAATGTCGCGTCCGCACCGTTCGAAGGCGCCGAAACGATGACGTGTGGAGCACCGGCATCCAGGTGGGCGGCAGCCTTGTCGCGATCGGTGAAGAAGCCGGTCGATTCGATCACGAGATCGACTCCGAGACTCGCCCAGGGCAGCTCTTTCGGATCCCGTACCTGCAGCACCTTGATGGTCTTGCCGTCAACGGAGATTCCATCGTCGGTCGCCGAAATCGCATTTGGCAAGATCCCGAGCACGGAGTCGTACTTCAGCAGGTGGGCCATCGTCTTCAGTGACCCGAGATCGTTCACCGCAACGATTTCGATCGGTGCGTTTGCCGCCTGGACGGCACGGAAGAAGTTCCGCCCGATTCGTCCGAAGCCGTTGATTCCAACACGAATTGGTGAGCTGCTCATGACCGCCAAGACTAGTCGCTGACCGAAAACGGCTGGAAAACTACGAGCGGTGCACGTCGCGATGCGTGACGCGCGGTCGATACCCGCTCTTCTCCAACCACCGTGAAAGTTCTTCGGCGACTGCGACCGAGCGATGTCGGCCACCGGTGCAGCCGACGGCGACGGTCAAGTAACTCTTGCCTTCCTCGCGAAAGGCAGGAAGGAGCATCTCCAGCAGTGTTTCCACCTGTGTGACGAACGTCGTGGCAAGATCGGACTCCAGCACATACGAGCGGACCTCTTCATCGAGACCCGTCTTGGTACGCAAGTCATCGATCCAGTGGGGATTGGGCAGGAAGCGAACGTCGAAGACGAAGTCGACGTCGAGTGGGATTCCGTGCTTGTAACCAAACGACATCACCGACAGCTGGAGCACCTCTCGCCCTTCGGAGTCCCAGAACAATTCGACGCTCTGGTTCTTCAACTGATGAACGGTGAGCGTCGTGGTGTCGATGACGAGATCAGCAGCCGCCTTCACCGGCTCCAGCAAGTGGCGCTCCCGCTCGATCGATCGTTCGACGGTTTCTCCCTCGATCGCCATCGGGTGACGTCGCTTCGAGGCACCGTAACGACGGATCAGTTCGGGCGTCCCCGCATCCATGTACAGGATGCGAACTCGATTCCCGGCTTGACGAAGCCTTTCGACGCTGGCGATCGCGTCGTTCTGATGTGACGCAACGCCGACGACGAGCGCAAGTCGATTCTGTGGCGCGGAAGCCGATTCGGACAGCTCCACGACCTTGTCGATCAAGGACACCGGAAGATTGTCGACGACGAACCAACCGAGGTCCTCCAGATCATCTGCAGCCTGCGATCGACCGGCACCCGACAAACCTGCGATCACGAGGATGTCGGCCATACCTCAACGCTAGCGATGGAGGGCTTGGTGTACGCGTTGTGCGACATCGTCCGGAAGCCACGAGATCGACTGAATTTCCTCCAACGAGGCCTTCTTCAGCGCTGCAAGCGACCCGAAGTGTGACACCAGTCGACGCTTCCGTACGGGGCCGAGCCCCGCGACATCGTCCAATGGCGTTGACACCATCTGCTTGCCACGCAGTTTGCGATGGAAGGAATTGGCGAAGCGATGTGCTTCGTCCCGGATGTGTTGCAACATGAACAGAGCCTCACTGCCCCGCTCGAACTCGACGGCCTCCTCCCGACCGGGAACGAAGACCTCCTCGAGGCGCTTTGCAAGAGCTGCAACCGGAATGACGTCCTGCAATCCGAGTTCGTTCACGACATCGACCGCGACGGCAAGTTGGCCCTTGCCGCCGTCGACGAGGATCAATTGTGGTGGATAGGCGAACCGTCGTCGCTTCGTAGGTGCGGTTTCGACAGGCTCGTCTCGCTCCGCGAGATATGCGCTCAAACGTCGATGCAGAACCTCACGCATTGCCGCATAGTCATCGTTGTCGATCCCCGACTTGATCTTGAAGTGTCGATACTCACGGGGAGCGGGAAGACCATCCTCCAAGACCACCATCGAGCCGACGTAGTTCGTTCCCTGCAGATGGGCCATGTCGTAGCACTCGATGCGCAGCGGGGCCTCGGGAAGGTCGAGGATCTCCTGCAACTCTTGCAACGCCTTACTTCGCGAGTTGTAATCGCGGGAACGTCGGAGTCGATGACGCTTGAGTTCGTCGGTCGCATTACCGACGACCATCTCCATCAGCTCACGCTTTTCGCCTCGCTTCACTGGTCGAATCTCGACCTTGGTACCCCTCATCGACTCCAACCACTCTTGGAGCACGGAATGATCGTCTACCTCGCCGGACGTGACGACGAGATTCGGGATCCCAAGGGCTGGAGAATCGCCGTAGGTCGACTCGATGATTCGATGCAAGAGTCGCGGAGGCGAAAGGTCCTCCACCTTGTCCACGATGTAGCCGTTGCGACCGACGACGCGTCCTTTGCGCACGTAGAAGTGTTGGATCGATGCTTCGAGATCATCGTCAGCAATGCCGATCACATCGAATGACTCATTCGACTCACCCACCATCTGCTGGCGTTCGAGGACCCGATGAATCGCACCCAGACGATCTCGTACGCGGGCCGCACGCTCATAGTCCTGTGACGACGATGCCTCCTGCATCTCGGATCGCAGTTGCGATTCGACGAGTGCGCTCTCCCCCTCAAGGAACCGCAACATTCCTTCGACGTGACCGGCATACGTCTCTCGATCCACCGAACCAACGCATGGCCCCGAGCACTTCTCAATGTGGAACAACAAGCATGGTCGACCGAGTCGCTGGTGTTGGTTGAACTTGGACTCGGAGCACGTTCTCACGGGGAAGGTTCGCACGAGTTGGTCGAGCGTGTCGCGAATCGCCCACGCATGCGCATACGGACCGAAATATCGGGTCCCCTGGCGCTTTCGCCCCCTCATGACGGTCGCTCGTGGCCATTCATCCGACGTCGTCACGGCGAGGAAGGGGTAGCTCTTGTCGTCTCGAAGCCTGACGTTGAATCGCGGTCTGTGTTCCTTGATCAGGTTGTACTCGAGCATCAACGCCTCGAGTTCATTGCGCACCTCGATCCACTCGACACTGTGTGCCGCCGTAACCATTGCCGCGGTTCGCGGGTGTTGCGTCGAACGATCGACGAAGTACGAGGTCACTCGGGACCGTAGGTTCTTGGCCTTCCCGACGTAGATGATGCGCCCCACCGCATCCTTGAACTGATACGACCCAGGGCCCTCGGGAATGAGTGACGGTGCGGCGTCCATTACTTCTTCAGTAATGGTTGCAGGAAACGTCCCGTGTAGCTCGCCTTCACCTTGGCGACGGTCTCCGGTGTCCCTTGCGCGACGACCTCTCCTCCACCGTCTCCACCCTCGGGACCCATGTCGATGATCCAATCCGCGGTCTTGATCACCTCGAGGTTGTGTTCGATGACGAGGACCGTGTTCCCCTGATCCACCAGTCGCGAGAGCACGACGAGGAGGCGACGCACGTCTTCGAAGTGCAACCCGGTCGTGGGTTCATCGAGCAGATAGATCGTGTGCCCCGTGCCGCGTTTGGCGAGTTCCGCCGCAAGTTTCACACGCTGTGCTTCACCGCCCGAGAGCGTCGGCGCGCTCTGACCAAGCCGCACGTAACCAAGTCCGACGTCCAACAGGGTCTGCATGTGTCGGGCGATGCGCGGCTGATTCGCAAAGAACTGGACGGCTTCCTCGATGGGCATGTTCAACACGTCGGAGATGTTCTTGCCCTTGAACGTGACATCGAGCGTGTCTCGGTTGTATCGCGCTCCCTTGCATACTTCGCAGGGGACGTAGACGTCCGGCAAGAAGTGCATCTCGATCTTGATCGTGCCGTCACCGGAGCAGGCTTCGCAGCGTCCTCCTGGGACGTTGAAACTGAATCGCCCCGGCATGTAGCCACGGATCTTTGCCTCAGGCGTGTTAGCGAACAGCTTGCGAATGTCATCGAACACCCCCGTATAGGTCGCAGGATTCGACCGCGGGGTTCGACCGATTGGCGACTGATCCATGTCGATCACCTTGTCCAATTTGCCCACACCGTCGACGGCCGTGTGACGACCGGGTGCATCCTTGGACTTATAGATCTTCTGCATCAACGAAGGCAACAAGATGTCGCGAATCAAGGTGCTCTTCCCACTCCCCGACACTCCGGTGACGGCGACGAAGCAGCCGAGTGGGAGCTTCACCGTGAGGTTCTTCAGGTTGTGTTCTCGAGCACCACGGATGGTCAGCCAGTCGTCACCGGTCGGTCGCCGCTTCGCGGGCACCGCGACCGATCTCTTCCCCGAGAGGTACTGCCCCGTCACCGACTTGGAGACCCGAAGTACGCCGTCAACCGGTCCTGAGTAGACGATTTCTCCACCGTGTTCACCTGCTCCAGGGCCGATGTCGACGAGCCAATCGCTCGCCCGAATCGTGTCCTCGTCGTGTTCGACCACGAGCACGGTGTTCCCGAGATCACGAAGTCGTTCGAGCGTCTCGATCAGACGATGGTTGTCGCGCTGATGGAGCCCAATGGAGGGTTCGTCGAGCACGTACAACGTCCCGACGAGACCGGAGCCGATCTGGCTGGCGAGGCGAATTCGCTGCGCCTCCCCACCTGCGAGCGTGGCCGCCGCACGTGACAACGTGAGATATTCGAGTCCGACATCGAGGAGGAACCCGAGTCGCGCATTGATCTCCTTCACCACCCGCTCCGCGATCATCTTGTCTCGATCCGACAGGGTGAGCCCAGCGAGGAACTTCGCCGATTTTCCGATGGACAGGTCACACACATCGCTCAGGCTCATACCGTTGACCTTCACGGCGAGCGACGATGGCTTCAAGCGCGCGCCCTTACAGGCCTTGCACGGAACTTCACGCATGTACGACTCGAACTGCTCGCGCGAGAGATCGCTCTCCGCACTCTCGTGTCGACGCTTGATCCACGGCACGACACCTTCATACGAAGTGGAGTAC
>JACCDL010480005.1_pt1 | contig 10803 bp, 8 predicted proteins | sample 7441931 | NCBI WGS metagenome assembly JACCDL01 (sample SAMN15323437, study PRJNA562643) | freshwater metagenome | isolation source: river surface water | place: USA:Blue River Watershed | collected 2017-08-16 | reverse complement strand
CCAGCAATATCATTGAGATCGCCTGCAACAATAACTGGATGTGGAGAGTTTTTTATGTCTTCTACGATATAGTCGGATTGTAACCCATGCACATAAAAGGTATTCTTCATTTTTGACAGCAGCTTCCTCGAAGCAATCAGGTCCTTATCCTCATTTGTTTTAATATCATCAATAGTCCTGTATTCTTTTGCCCCAAAACCAAAAGATTGCAGGTGAATGGAATAGACCCTCACAGTATCCTTTCCCAATAAAATATCTGCATAGACTGGAGGTTCAGTATTAGACCCAAAAGTCTCAGGAAAAGGAAGTGTATTACCATCAATAATGGGATACTTGGAGAAAATCGCTATCCCACTGTATTGTCGCGTTCCGAAAATATCTTTCCCTGCAAATTGAAAATACTTGTACCCCAACTCTTTTTTCAAAAAGGTGAAGGGATCGAGTTTTCCATCATCTGGCATGGATATGAATTCTTGAAGACAAATGACATCAGGATCATATTTACGAATTTGATCAAAGACCTCTTCTCGGTGTTTTAATTTATCCGGCTTAAAACTGCTTTCATCAAAAGGGATAAAGTGCCTTACATTCCAACTCATCACCCTGAGATCCTGCTCCTCTTTTTTGATTTGAAAATCACCACTCCAATTGAAAGGCAAATGCAATTGAATGGTACGGTAGCCTGCTAGTAAACCTATCAACGACAACAAGGCCCACCATCTTTTTACAAACAACCAGAAGATCAGAAAAAAAACTAGGCATAATAAAAAGTAAGGAAAGAACAATCCAAGAAAACCTGTGAACCAAAAATCTTTGGGATGCAAATAGGAAGCATAACTGGAAACCAGAAAAGCCACTACCAACAAAACATTGATAAGCATCAACAACGATAACACCAGTGTCTTTAGGAGCTTAGTCATCAAAGATCTTCTTTACTGGCTTTTTTTAAAATGGACTTTTCTTCCTCTGTTAGATTTTCGTAGCCCTTCTGATTTATTTTATCGAGGATCATGTCAATACGCTCTTGTGTAATACCATTGCGCTTGACAAATGCTTTTGTTTTTCCCTGCTGATAAAAACTGCTAGTACGTATAGAAGCTGTCCCCTTTTTCTTTGGTGTAAAGGCATTGGTGAGCATACCAAACAGACTACTCATCCATCTTCCAGTATCATTGCCATTCAACAATAGCTTGATAAATACAAATCCACTGATGGCTGCAATAGCATGTGGAATCATCAACAAAGGCGTTGCTGCCAATGCTACTCCGTTCAATGCGATATATATTATGGTGATTATCCAAAGTGGAATTCCACCACCAATCATTGGAAAGAACCTATAAGTAGGAGAAATGGTTGTGGCAGCTATTGCTAGAGCAAGAATACCAGCAGAGGGACCATTAAAAAACAATGCAGCAGTATTGGTTGGAAATGCAATTTGTGCAGTGATGAAAAAAGCCATGCCTGCAAAAAATGCACCATAGATGTAAACTGGGAAAAGCTTGTCGCCTCCAATCAAATCCTGCACCAAATGACCAAAGGTCCATAACCAAATCAAATTACTGATCACTACAATCAGCTTCAACTCCACAAATTGCATAGTGAGTATAGTCCAGGGTCTGCTCAATATTTTTATAGGATCAGCAGAAAAAACAAACCAGTGGTAGATATTTTTATAAAAGGCTTCAGGTTGAAGTTGATTGAACGTGTAGACACTTTTGATGAAGTTGAGCAAAATGAAAAACAATACATTCAAAATAATAAGCATCACTAATGGATTGCCCGTATTCCAAATGGTTGATCTTCCTGAACTGTTGTAATCTCTGTAGCCCATCGACTAATAAAAATGATTGCGGTTCTTTCTGTTCCAAATTAAGACAATGATGATGCCGACTGCCGCACCACCCAAGTGTGCGAAATGTGCGATACCTGTCGATTCACTTGATACGCCACCCAAAATATCCAGGACTGCCAATCCCAACAACGCCCATTTGGCTTTGATGGGAAATGGTATCGGTAGAATAATCATCTGACTGTTGGGAAAAGTATAAGCAAAGGCAGCAAAAATACCCATCACAGCCCCCGAAGCACCAAGCGTTGGTACATTGATCAACATGTACAATTGGTCCACACTGATCTGACCCAATTCATATGCTGTGTTATACTGCGAAATATCATACGTCAATGCCAAAGCCTGTGTAATACCGGCTCCTAAACCACATACAATATAAAAAGCAAGAAATCTTGCTGGACCCCACAGGTTTTCTAAAATCGATCCAAACATCCACAACGCAAACATATTAAAGAGGATATGGAAAAAAGATTCAGAAGAATGCAAAAACATGTAAGTAATGAACTGCCAGAAATGATAATACGGTGAACTAAAATGATGCAGTGCAAAAAGATCTTCAATTGAAATCAAATCTCTACCTACAGTAATTTGTGCCAGCCAAACCAGTGCATTGATAATGATCAGGTTTTTGATAACAACGGGTAATACCTGAAACCGCCCCGGTCTGATGTCTGATTCCATATTGTACTTATTACTGCAAATTTAACGAACTCGCTCAATCTTTCCTCAGCTTTAACTGTACGATGTTTTCAATATGGTGGGTATGAGGGAACATATCGACTGGTCGAATCGCCGTAACATCATATTTTTCAGCAAGCAATTGGAGATCTCTAGCCTGCGTTGCAGGATTACAACTTACATATACCACTACAGGAGCCTCCATTTGCAGGATCTGTTCAACAAGTTTTGCATGCATCCCAGCCCTTGGCGGGTCAGTAATAATTACATCTGGCCTTCCATGTTGGGCAAAAAATGCATCATCACATACTAGAGCTGCATCTCCAGCAAAAAACTCCGCATTGGTTATTTTGTTTAAGGTTGCATTTTCCTTGGCATCGGCAATCGCTTCCTCAATAACCTCCACGCCAATCACCTTTTTGGCAAGATCACTCACAAATATGCCAATACTGCCTGTACCACAATACAAATCATAAACAACTTGACTCCCATTTAATTCAGCAAACTCCTTGGTTATTCCATAAAGCACTTCTGCCTGTTTAGAATTTGTTTGAAAAAACGATTTGGGTCCCACTTTAAATTTCAACGACCCCAACTGCTCAATTGCATTGGCATTCCCATGATACAAAACCGGTGTTTGATCATTCAAACTATCATTGAACTTTGTATTGACTGTATAATACAATGAAGTAATCATTGGGAAACTAGTCTTGATAAATTCCATCAAATCCTTTCTAGCAGGGGCATCATCTTCTCCAAAAACCAAGTTGACCATGATGTCTCCTGTAGTGCAAATCCTGATCAGTAAATTCCTTAGCAGACCAACATGGTTACGAATGTCATAGAAACTATAACCCTGATCCAAGGCATATTTTCTCAATGCATTTCGAATGGCATTGCTTGGTTCAGCTTGAAGATGACAAGTTTCGATATCGATTACTTTATCAAAAGAACCGGGGACATGAAATCCCAAGGCAGGAATAGCGGGTAATCCACGGGGACCATCATCCGACATAGGGAGCGCCCTCATCTCTGCTTCAGTATAATACTTCTTCGCACTAAATGTAAACTCCAACTTGTTCCTGTAATGCGTGGTCGCTTCTGCACCAGCAATGGGTTGCATCTCAGGTAAATCGATTTTACCAATACGTTTCATTTGTTGGGCTACTTCATCTTGCTTGTACTCCAACTGTTTAGCATAAGGGAGCATTTGCCATTTGCAGCCTCCACAAACACCAAAGTGACTGCAAAAGGGGGTCACTCTTTCTTTTGAAAGCTCTTTTATGCGAATGGCTTTACCTTCCGCCCAGTCCTTTTTATTTTTGGATAAACGCACATCAACGATATCACCAGGGACTGCTCCTTCTATAAAGATTACTTTTCCCTCTTCTTTGGCAATAGATTTGCCTCCTGCTGCATACGACAACACCTGCAAACCTTCTAAAACCACATTCCGCTTCTTTCTCATATTTCACTTTAAGTTATAAAGTTATTGAATAATTTTGCCCAAACCCCCAATGATGCGGATACTGGCCGGATGTTTACTGTTCATTTTTGCTGCACTTCAAAGCCAAGCACAAAACGCATACGAGATTACAGCCAATATCAAACCCTTTACCAAGGGACATTTGTACCTCGGCTATCATTTTGGCAACAAACAATATTTGCTTGATTCCGCAAAAATCAATGAAAATGGAGATGCTGTATTTGCCGGACCAAAAAAATTACAAGGTGGCGTGTACATGATCATTTATCCAGAAAGAAATAACTGGGTAGAATGCATCATTGATCAACAACAAAAATTCCGACTACAAACAGATACCTCTAACCCTATACTCCAACTTCAATTTGAAGGCTCAAATGATAATGTACTCTTCAGTGCTTACCAAAAGAAGTCGATGGAAATTGGCAAACAAATTGGTCAATTTAGAGCTGCTGGTGCTCAGGCAAAAACTCCTGCAGCCAATGATTCTATCAACGTCAAGATCAGAAGTCTGAACCAAGAGATGCTGGCTTACCGTAATGCCTTTCAAAAAGAACATCCAGCGCACCTCTTGTCTGCCATCTTCAATTTATTAAAAGATCCAGAAGTGCCCCCTGCTGCAAAACACCCAGGAGGTAAATACGATAGCACTTACGCTTACCAATATTATAAATCACATTATTGGGATGGCATCAGCTTTACAGATGAAAGACTGATGAGAACCCCAGTATTACAACCCAGATTCGACAGGTATTTCAACAATATTCTCCCTCAGATGAGTGACTCTCTTATTGTGTATGCTGATCAGGTTTTAAAAGCATCTAAGCCCAATGAAGAGATGTTCAAGTATTTTCTTTCTAGTTTAACGGATAAATATGTGAATCCACAGTACATGGGACAAGACGCAGTCTTTGTACATCTGTTTGAAAAATACTACCTGACTGGTGCAGCTGATTCCTGGATGAGTGAAGCATATAAAAAATATGTTTTCGATCGTGGCTACTCCATGATGGCCAATGTAATTGGTAAAAGAGCAGCAGATCTACCCATGATTGATACACTGGGCAACAAGTTTTCATTGTATGCGCAACAAGGACCTTTTACGGTACTTTGTTTTTGGGATCCAACCTGCGGTCATTGTCAGGAAGAAGTGCCGAAAGTTGATTCTATCTTTCAAAACAAATGGAAGAAACAAGGGGTGAAATTAATTGGTATCATGACCGACGGCGGAAAGGACAATTGGTTGAAGTTTATTCGTGAACACAAACTAAAAGACTGGGTTCATATTTACCAAACTGAAGAAACCAGAGAAAAATTAGTTGCAGCAGGTCAGCCTGGTTACCGTCAACTGTATGATGTCTACCAAACACCAATGTTGTACTTACTCGACAAAGACAAAAATATTGCAGCTAAAAAACTAAGCTTTCTCCAACTAGACGATTACATGGAATTCACTAGAAGAAGTGGTAAAAAGTGATGATGAAAAAAACAATCCTCCTAACATTATTATGCTTTTGTCTTCAATACAGCTCAGCACAAGTGCTGTTTACTTATGGTAAACATCCTGTAACATTAGCCGAATACACCACTTCGTTTCAAAAAAACAATCCTGATTCCACCAATAGTAAGTCGGCTTTCAACAACTACCTCAACCTCTACATCAATTATAGGCTAAAAGTAAAGGCAGCCTATGATTTGAGGATGGATACCTTACCCAATCAAATAGCCGACCGTCGCGCTTTCGAAGAACAGATAAAACCGATACATTTATTAGACCCAACTACTTTAGACAAATTAGTAGAGGAAGCTGTGCAGCACCGTCAAGAGGAAATTGAATTGAGTCATATTTTCATTTCCTTTAAACAACCTTACATTGAAAATGAATCAGCTAGTATCAATAAAGAAGAAAAAGAACTAGCAGCAAGAAAAATAAATGAAATCCAACTGCGCTTAAACAATGGTGAACCATTTGAAGAATTAGCAACTATCTATTCTAGTGACCCTGAAGTAAAAAACAACAAAGGTTATCTTGGTTTCATCAAAGCATTTACATTGCCCTATAGCTTTGAACAGGTTGCCTATACATTGAAAGATGGTGAAATCTCAAAACCAATCACCAGTGACGCCGGTATGCATTTGTTCAAAAGACTTTCCTCGAAGAAAGTTGAAGGACCGCTCTCCATTGCACAAATATTAATTACCATCCCTGATAACGCCAATCAAACAACTATTAACGAAAGAGAATTGTTGGCTAACAGCATTTATAAAGAAGCATTAAAAGGAGCAAGCTTTGATTCTTTAGTCGCTTTGTATTCAGAAGACAGAAGTTCGAATACCAATGATGGAATTTTAGTAGGCATGGAGACGGGCGACTTTGATCCTGTTTTTGAACAACAAATCAGAGCGTTGAAACAAGACGGCCAGTTGTCGCCTGTTTTCAGAACAGCATTTGGTTTTCATATTCTCAAAAGGATAGCACAAGACACATTCAACGTTAACCTTAATCAACTTACAGCTGAGACCAAAGAACTTGTTTTACAAGACAACCGTATTGAGTTAGCTAAACAAGCATTCATTGAAAAGTCAATAGGAAAAAATGGTCTGAAGGCAGATGAAAAAAACAAAGAGGAATATATAGCCAACCGACTAATAGATTTTAGTCCCGCTTACGCCGCCCAAATCAATGAATTCAAAGACGGCAACCTGCTTTTTGAAATCATGGATAAAACTATTTGGAGTAAAGCTTCTAGCGATTTGAATGCACTCAAAAATTTCTATGCCGCTAGAAAGCAGCAATACCAATGGAAACAATCTGTAATTGCATTTACCATCACCACGCAAAACAAAGACATTGCATCAGTCATACAATCCGACCTACAAAACAATAAGTCAATTGAAACCATTCGAAAACTCTACAGCGAGGTGGCATTTATTGATAGCACAAGACAAGAAGCCAATGCACTTTTGGGAGTAGGTAGCGGCAACGCCAAAGCCGGATTCATATCAGAAATCATATCCAACGATGCTGATGGCACTTTTTCTTTCAGCTATGTATTCAAAGTAAATCAAGATCCTTCCACCATGACATTCGAAGAAGCCAGGGTTCAGGTGATCAACGATTACCAACAAATGCTGGAAGAAAAATGGATTCAGGAATTGAAGAAAAAATATCCAGTCTCAATCAACCAGACAGTATTGAACAAAGCGCTATCAGCGCTTCATTAAAACACTTCTTTAACCGCGTTATAAATTACTTTAGGCTTGCCTAAGGTATAGTAGTGCAATACTGGAACACCAGCTTTCTTAAGTTCTTTAGATTGGTGTATCAGCCATTCTTCTCCCACTTTCTCAGCATCTTCATCCGTTTTGGTTTTGCTCATGGCATCAATCAATTCAGTTGGCAAATCAACATGGAAGATACGAGGGATAATGGTGAGTTGCTTCTTGTTTGTCAGCGGCTTTAATCCTGGAATGATAGGAACATTGATGCCAGCAGCTCTACATTTTTCTACGAATTCAAAATACTTCTGGTTATCAAAAAACATTTGGGTCATGATGTACTCCGCACCAGCATCTACCTTGGCTTTTAGATAGCGAAGATCAGTTTCGAGATTAGGTGCTTCAAAATGTTTTTCTGGATAACCTGCAACACCCAAACAAAAATTCGTACGGTATCCTTCACGAATATCTTCTTCCAGATAAATACCATTGTTGAGTCGATCTACTTGCTTCAACAAATCACTCGCGTATTTATTTCCACCTGGTTCTGGTTCAAAAGAAGCTTCATTTTTTGTTGCATCACCACGCAACACAAGCACATTATCGATTCCCAAGAAATTCAAATCGATCAACGCATCTTCTGTCTCGCGTTGTGTAAATCCACCACAAATAAGATGCGGAACAGCATCGATCTGATAATGGTTCATGATGGCCGCACAAATACCTACTGTACCAGGACGTTTTCTTACTTCCACTTTCTCAAAAGTGCCATCATTTTTCTTTTTGAAAATATGCTCACTTCTGTGGTAAGTAACATTGATAAACGATGGTTTAAATTCCATCAATGGATCAAGGTGATTGTACAATGAAGCGATGTTCTTTCCTTTTAAGGGAGGAAGTACTTCGAAAGAGACCAATACATCCTTGGCCTGCCTGATATGATCAATTACTTTCATTTTAACGAATGGTATCTGTTCTGAGCGCAAAAGTAAGCATATATGCTGATGAAAATTTATACATTTGCCAATAATCATGAACCTTACCATCCATACCAAAAACCTGATCAAGCGCTACAGAAACAGAACTGTTGTGAACCAGGTATCAGTTGAAGTTAAACAAGGAGAGATTGTAGGTCTATTGGGACCAAACGGTGCAGGTAAAACAACCTCGTTTTATATGGTGGTTGGTCTCATCAAACCGGATGAAGGCGAGGTGTTTCTCAATGATTTAAATATTACCAAATTACCTATGTACAAACGTGCACAAATGGGTATTGGTTATTTGCCACAAGAAGCCTCAGTATTCAGAAAGCTTTCTGTTGAAGATAATATAGCAGCTGTGCTTGAAATGACTAAACTAACCAAGCAAGAACAGAAACACAAGCTAGAGGAGTTACTCAATGAGTTCCGACTTACACATGTGAGAAAAAACAATGGAGATTCATTGAGTGGTGGAGAAAGACGCAGGACAGAAATCGCACGTGCTTTAGCAGTCGATCCCAAGTTCATTTTATTGGATGAACCATTCGCTGGGGTTGATCCTATTGCGGTTGAAGATATACAAACTGTTGTTGCAAGGCTAAAATTCAAAAACATAGGAATACTCATCACCGACCATAACGTAAATGAAACACTTTCCATTTGCGATAGGGCTTATTTACTGATAGAGGGCAAGATTTTCAAGCATGGATCTGCTGAAGAACTTGCGGAAGATGAACAAGTCCGTAATCTTTACCTCGGAAGGAATTTCGAACTCAAAAGAAAAGATTATCTTCACGAAGAGGCCCGTCAGGAGTCACTTTACGGCGACCGCTGACACCCAGCATCAACATGAAATTGCTAAGCCCTGCCATATCAACCCTAGCAAGGTTGCGCTCCTGGAGAATAGATGCCTGGATGCAGCACCCCATATCTGCGCAACGTGAAGTTTTGCAAGATTTGGTAACAGCTGGACAATACACTGAATTTGGCAGAAAGTATGATTTCTCCAAACTCTTCAATACCAAAACATTTAAGCAGGCCGTCCCGATTCACGAATACGAAGACCTAAAACCCTACGTAGAAAGAATCATGGCGGGTGAACAAAACATTCTTTGGAATACCCCCATCAATTGGTTTGCAAAAAGCAGTGGCACCACATCAGATAAAAGCAAATTCATCCCTGTAAGCAATGAAAGCTTGGTAGATGGCCATTATAAAGCTGCAAAAGATGTCCTTTCTCTTTACTATACCCATCAGCCTGATTCAGATTTGCTGACAGGCAAAGGCTTGGTGATTGGTGGAAGTCATACCGTAAGCAGCTTACACGACGAAGCCTTCTTTGGCGACCTGAGTGCCGTATTGATGCAAAACACACCCTTCTGGGGCAATTGGATCAGAACACCTGAACTGAAAATTGCTCTCATGGATGAATGGGAGAACAAGATTGAGATGCTGGCAAATACGACTATGCATGAAAATGTTACCTCCGTATCAGGTGTGCCAACCTGGACCTTGGTTTTGTTTCAACGCATACTTGAACTGACTGGCAAACAAAACATGAAAGAAGTTTGGCCTTCTTTAGAACTCTATATGCATGGAGGTGTATCGTTTCTGCCGTATAAGGAACAGTTCAAAAAATTAATTGGCGGAGACATCAATTACCTGGAAATGTACAACGCCAGTGAAGGCTTCTTTGCAGCGCAGGACCTTCCCGATGCAGATGGGATGTTACTTTTCCTTGATCATGGTATCTTTTATGAATTCATGCCCATAGAAGAATATGGGAAGGATGACCCCAAGACCATTGGTTTGAAAGATGTAGAATTGGATAAGCTTTATGCGCCGGTAATTACAACCAACGGCGGACTATGGCGATACCTCATTGGTGATACTATTACTTTTACCAGCCTTCGTCCCTTTAGGATTAAAGTGAGCGGTAGGGTAAAACTTTTCATCAATGCATTCGGCGAAGAACTGATTATTGAAAATGCAGAAAAGGCAATTGCAGAGGCATGTAAAGCAACAGAAGCAATTGTGACTGACTATACAGCCGGACCAGTATATTTCAGCGAACAGAGCAATGGTGCGCATGAATGGTTGATTGAATTTGAAAAAGAACCGAACTGTATCCGTCAATTTACCAATCAACTTGATGAAGAATTAAAGCGACAAAACAGTGATTACGAAGCTAAACGCTATAAGGGCATTGCTTTGAGTGAACCATTGGTAAAGGTTTTACCAAACGGACATTTCAGTAAATGGCTGAAGAATAAAAACAAACTAGGCGGACAACACAAAGTGCCTAGGTTAAGCAACGATAGAAAAATAGTAGAGGAAATTATTTCCCTGCTTTGAAATTAGCAATAGAGCAGTTTAGTTATCGTTAGATTAAAGTAATTTTGCAAGAACATTTTAACCCATTAAAATACAACCATCATGAAACTCCTCGAGAATAAAATTGCAATTGTTACCGGTGCTGCACGCGGACTAGGAGAAGGGATTGCCATCAAACTTGCAGAACACGGAGCACATATTGCATTTACTTATGTAAGCGAAAGCAGTGCGGAAAAAGCTGCGGCTTTGGTAACTAAATT
>JACCDL010927387.1_pt1 | contig 10806 bp, 13 predicted proteins | sample 7441931 | NCBI WGS metagenome assembly JACCDL01 (sample SAMN15323437, study PRJNA562643) | freshwater metagenome | isolation source: river surface water | place: USA:Blue River Watershed | collected 2017-08-16 | reverse complement strand
CTCGCCCCTCTTTTTGACCGCTTAGTCATCAACAGCTTAGAATTTTAGACATGACTACAGCGGCGCAACAAGCAATTTCTGACATCAAGGGCAAAGCCGAATCGGCAGGGTTTCGCATGAGCGACGTCTGCCGCGTTGCGGAGATCGATCAGGCGCAGGTCAGTCGCTGGGCCAGCGGTGTCACGGAGCCCCTGTACGGGTCCGTAAAGCGCCTGGAACAGTCGGTTGATGCCCTCATAGCCGCGCGCCTTAAAACGCTGTCTGAGGCCGTGGATTCGGCTGGCGCTAAGGCGTGAGAGTCCTGGGCATTGACGTCGGGCTAAACGGCGCCATCGCGCTCATCGAGTCCGGCAAGCTGCTGGAGGTCCACGATATGCCTACAGTGACGCTAGAGCGCAACAACAAGACAAAGCGCATGGTTAATGCGCAGGCTTTATGCGCAGTCATTCGCGGCGCCAAGGCGGATGCCGCTTACCTCGAGCGCCTAAACGCCATGCCAGGCCAAGGCGTTACGTCGATGTTCTCAATGGGCCAGAGCCTAGGTGTAGTCCTTGGGATACTGGCCGCATTTGAAATCCCCACCACGACGATACCGCCGCGCACCTGGCAGAAGGCGCTGGACGTGCCCCAGGGAAAGGATGGCTCTCGCTATCGCGCCGCCCAACTGTTCCCTGAGCGGGCTGATATGTTCTCTCGCGTGAAGGATGATGGCCGCTCCGACGCCACACTGATCGCGGCTTATGGTGCAAAGCAGCAATGAACACGAACCCCTTACGTTCTCAATGGGAAAGCCTCGACCCGTTCCCGCACCTGGTGCTAGACAATTTCCTAGACCCCGATCTGGCGCGGCAGCTAGCCGGCGATTTCCCTGATTACGCCAGCCCCTGGTGGCATACCTACGAAAACGCCATCGAGGTAAAGAAGACCTGCAACAACTGGCACGCTTTCACGCCAGCGCTCTACAAGTTTTTTTCTGACATGAATTCGCCCGAGTGCTATCAGATCTTCGAGCGCCTGACGCACTGCACGCTTTACCCCGATCACGGCCTTCACGGTGGCGGGCTGCACATCCACGGCGCCGGTGGCAAGCTAAACACACACTTGGACTACAGCATCCACCCTAAGCTCGGCCTCGAGCGCCGGCTGAACTTGATCATTTACCTCAATCCTGATTGGGATCAGACGTGGGGTGGCGCACTGGGCCTATGGACTGACGACGGCGGCAAGCCTGGGCGTCTTGTGAAGTCCATCGCGCCATTCTTTAACCGTGCTGTGATCTTCGATACCACGAATGCATGGCACGGGCTGCCTGAGCCGATCACCTGCCCGCCGGGGCAGTACCGCAAGTCTCTGGCGGTGTACTATCTATGCGATCCCCGCGTGGGCGCGGTGGAGAGGAATCGCGCTCTGTTCGCGCCGACCGCGGAGCAGGCTGGCGACCGCGACGTGCTGGAGTTTATTGAGCGTCGGTCGCGTTAGTCGGCAAGCAACCCAGGCCAGTAGCCAAACTCGTGAATTGAATCTGCGTTGGTGTAAAGCTCTTTCGCTTTTACTTTTTCCGCGATGATTTTGTAATTGCCACCGAGCACTGACTCCCCGTGCTGCTTTGCATAATCCTTGCTCAAAGTTACCCAGTCACCTTGATTTATTGATTTAATTTTTTCATCATTAGGAACTGCTCTGTAAGCAGTGACAACAGCGTCAGGCTTGTTTCTGACTCTGCTTGCCAGAGCAAACGCCTCTTTATCGGCAGCCGGATATCCGGTTCCGTAATATCGGACAGCATTAGCCGAATACACATCGGCCGGATACATTTGTCCTTTGCCAGTTAAATCATAAAGAGGAGCACCAAAATCAGGGCCGGGTGCGGTATGCGATCCTCTATAAGAAAAGTCGACAGGCTTAACGCTAGCCCCCACAGGAAGACCCCTAGTCGCCCTCACGCCCGCCATCGCCGCGCGCCCGATCGGCACAGCCTCGGGGGCCAGCGCCATCACCGCGTTAGCCGTTTCCGGCTTCATTCGCGTGGCAAAGCCCGTGCCTTTGGTCAGCGGCTCGCCGTAGGCCAGGCGCTCCACAGTCTGCGCAATGCCGGTATCCGAGAGCAGGCCGCCGACGCCCTGCATCTGCTGAGTGCGCCTCGGGTCTTCCATGTAGGCAAGGCCGCCCATCATGGCGTCAGCAAGCAGACCCAAAATAGGGTTGCGCGGGGTGGGGCGGATATAGTCGGCCATGATGTGATTTTAGGTTAAACGCGGCTCTTAATCACCTCCAGCCACAGCAGGCCAATATTGGCCCAGGCGTAGCCGGAATAAACGATCCCCATCGACCAGTCGCCGCGGAAAAGGTAGACCGCCATTGCGGCGGCGTAGCACAGCGTCGGCACCAGCACGAACCAGAAGGCGATGCTCACAGCTTGCTCACGTCGATGACCTGGCCGCGAAACTGGATGACGTCAGGCGCCATCGCGTGGACCAGCTCCGGCCAGAGCAGTCGGCCGTTATGGAACGTAAGGACGGCAAAGCCTGAGCGCCAGTTCGTCGGATTGTCCTCAAGGTAATCCACAAACTGCGGACCGCCTGGCTCGGCAAGCGTTCCAGTGTCCACGCCAAAACGCTCACCGTTGTAGTCAGAATACGGGGTTACCTTGAGCGAATGCAGGTGACCTGTAACCACGGTCTTCCCTGACGAAACGGCATTCATATGAGTCGCGTGAATGCCGCCTTTCATGCGGTGTTTAACCACCACATTCTCCGTCGGCCAGCAGGACCAGCAGGGAATCCACGCCGGAAAATGATCCTTCAATTTGAACCCGCCAACGTGCATGAACTCTGGCACGGTGTTCGCCAAGCGGTTCTCGAAACGCGCATCATGGTTTCCCAACGCCCAAATGAGTTTCGCGTTGTGGCGAGCCTTTTTCGTAGCCTCTTCAATCTCTCCAAGGTAAGCCTCGCACGCTTTAAGTTCTTCGATTACGCTTGGCTTGCTATCCCACCCAACCCTGGGAAATCTACTGACGGAAGCTCCGTCAAAAGCATCTCCTCCATTAATCACGGATTTAGGCTTAAGTTCTTTAATCGCCCACAAAAGTCCCTTAAAAGCAGTTGTTCTGATGCCCGGCCAGAAGTGTGCATCTGAGAAAACAATTACCGTACCATTTTCGATACCCAGGTAGTGTCTTGCCGCGTGTTCGTGAGCAGTTTGCCGAAACTCCCAAGACTTCCCTTTAGGGTCCTTGGCTTCAAGTTTTATTGCGTGACGGCCTTCAATGCGTCTGCGGCGAGCGTGAACAGCTCGTTCCTGTATTCCCAATTTTCGCGAGATGGCTGCAGCTGACTTTAGCGTGCGCCACATCTCAATGAATTCCTCATCGCTCAAAATCTTATTTGACATCCATGCCTCCCAAGACACGCTCGAGCACGTTAATCACCCGGTGCTCGGCGCTCTCCAGTTGCTCCGGCGTTGACTTCTGGTCTTGCGCCGCTGAAATCAACTCGTAAAGGAAGATATGCAGCACTTCATGGAGTGCAGTGTGTGACAGTGACGATGCCGTAATGGCCTCTGCGCCGAAGTCGCCCAAGCGATAAATCGCCAGGCGAGCAGCGCTGTCGCATTCGACGCAGGCCATGGCGCCTCGAGCAGGTTTGATTCCCCGCTCAATGCGCCAATCCTGCAGATTTAATGTTTGCTGCCAGTGCCTAACAAATTCGTCGAACTGCTTGGCCTGCTGCTCGTTTGGTTTGTTAGGCATGACAGTTTTTTACTCGGTCGCCCCGATGGCAGCGCCGAATCCTAGCTGCTCGGCCTTCTGACGTAAGGACCGAGCCATCGGCTCGACTTTCATCATGTTGGCTTTGCTCATCATCTGCGCCGCCAGTTGCGGGTCCAGCATCGCCTCCACCAGCAGTTGCTGGATCTGCTGATCCGGCAGCTTGTAGAGGAAGTCCAGCGGACGAGTCATGGTGCGCAGCGTCGTATTGTTCGCCATCGACTCGGAGAACACGCGGCCGATCAGGTTGCCCATGCTCATATTCTTGAAGGTGTCAGAACCAGGAGCCTTGACGCCAGGAGCAGTGGCGGCCATGCCGCGATTGATCTCGTCAACGATGTTATCCAGCTTGCGCTGCGCCGCAGGCGAAAGCTCCGCGCCGATCTCTTCTGCGCGGGTTGCTAACTGACGGCGCAAAGAGCCTGCCGCAATAACAGGCTCATTCGTCATCAGGTTAGGCTGCCCCGTGGTAACGCGACGCTCAATGTCTTGAAGCACTCGCATCTGATCAATCGGGGCCGACATCTTCGAGTACTTGTCCATATAGGCTTTAAAGCCAGGAGCAGAAGACTCGATGACGTCATCAACCGCACGGACAACCTCGGCAAGCTGCCCCTTAGCCAGACGCAGGCTCGGGTTGTCTTGGTTGTATTTGCCCTGCATGGCGCCTGCCAGATCCTTGCGGATCTCGTACAGTTCCATCGGCGTGCGCGCCTTCGCAATCCGTGACGTCGCCCAGTTCATGGCGGTTTCAACGTCCTGACGGACACCTGCCGGGCTGTTACGGATATTGTCGATAGCCTTGTTCACGGTCAGCGTGACGCCGCTCTGGAACGTCTGCGGATCGACCGTTACGTTAGCAAACGCTTCCTCACGCATCGGCGTGGTAATAGAAGAGCGTTTAGCCTCGGCTCGAGCAATTGAGCCAGGCTGACCAGACAAGCGGCGATAAGCATCAAGAATCGCCTGCTGGTTAGCAGACAAACGTGAAGGAAATCCGCCAGATTCATCCAGTGCGCGAATAGCGGTTTCGGCTGCAGCAAGGCCAGGGTCGCGCGCTGCCGCCGCGGTCGTGGGGCGAACGCCAGGGACCAGAGGGCTGGCGCCAGCCAAGCGAGCTGCAGTTTCCTCGGGCGTCGTGGCAAGGCGATTCAAGACATTACCTACGATGACCTGACGGCCTTCTTCGGTGAACGGGCGAACGACGTTAGCCGGAGCCTCAAGCACGCGCGCCGTCGTGGATAGCTTAGGGCCGCCAGGTGCAACCATGCCGGCCAGCATCGCACCGCCAAGCTGCGCGCCAGGGCTTGCACCGCCTTCGCGCAGCGCTCCGCCCGCGCCTGCGGCCATGCTCGCCGCCGCGGTTTGCTGCGCCGGATAACGCGCTAGCAGATTCATCACCTCGGCAGAGATCGGAGCCTGCGGACCCATTGCGGCACCGCCACGCATACCAGCGCCCGTGGCAATGCTTCTACCAATAGCGCCAGCACCGCGCGCTGCGCCCGTTGCGGAGGTTCCAGCTCCCACGATGTCCTGCACCACGCGCTCTTGCGCCGTCGCAGGCTGCGGCAAACCCATCATGTTCATAATGTTTTGCAGCGACTGCGTCGGCGTCTGGAGGTTCGTTCCAGCCGCGCGATTAAACAGCGTCACCAGCGGATCGCCAATCATCTGCCCCAGGCCCACACCCAAAGCGCCAGCGGCCGCGCCAACGGGGCCGCCCAAAGCCAAGCCGCCCAAGGCGCCCGCGCCAATAGGACCAGCCGCGCGTGCGGTGAGGCCCACCTGGCGCATCAGCGCATCAGAAACAGAAGGCTGCTCAGGTGCCGGAGCAAGCAATTCCGGCGGGAGGTCAGAGAGCGAAACCGGCTTTCCCTTAAGGGACTCCGGCAGCTCCTCGTCGGGCACCGCCATTCCGCGAAGTTCGATTTTGGTTGCCATTATTGGTACACCCATTGACCGTTACGGAAAACGATAGGCCGGCCATTGCGAGCAGTAGCCGTGGCGCCCTCTTGCGCAGCGGCGGGGCGAGCGGCCTGCTGCTGCGCTGCGGGAGCGGCTGGAGGAACGTAAGGCTCGTAAGCCTTGCCGGCGGCCTTGCGCATGGCATTCGTTGCCACAGCGCGGGCCTGCTCCTTTTGTGCCAGAACTTCCGCAGTGTCGCCAACTTGCGGGAAGTATGTGCGATATTCCTGCTCCATCTCCTCAACGCCGATTGCAGCGCCAGATTCCTTGCGCAGCTTGGCGCGAATCCAGTCTTGCGCCGCCTGCTGATACTGCTGTTGCACCGGAGACTGAACGCCGCGCTGCGCAACTTGACCCAGAATCGGAATAGATCCTGCAACCGCAGAAAGTGCTCCAGGCGCAGAACTAGAGCCCAAGGTGCCAAGGATCTGATCAACCCGCTCCATACGCTGGGCAAAACCGGCTGCGTTTGACTCCTCATTAGAAGGCTTGCCACCGGCACCCATCAGGGGCTTCCCGGATGCATCCGTAACGGGAATCGGGGCAAAGCCCGGAGTCTTCGGGACATACATGATCCCCTGAGCGGTTTCCATGCGGTCATATTGACCGCGGTTGAATTCCGCTTGGCTCAGACCCAGACGCTGCTGGGCGATGCGAAGTTGCGCCTGTTCAATGTTCAGGCGCTCACGCTCAACTGGCGTCATGCCGGTGCCGTAAGTCTCTCCGCCTGCCAGTTTGCTCTTGTCAATGGCACGGACCTGGCCGTCAACCGTTTGAAGAACAACCTCACGTTTAGGACCAAAGCCAGCCATTGTCTTGATGGTGCCGTCCTTAAATTGCTGAACCATGACAGGCTTGCCGTCTGCCGCAGTCACTTCAAATGGCTGACCCACGACTTCCTGACGAAGCGGAGCCAACCTTTCGGCCATTTCGAAATATTCTTTCCCTTTGTCGGTCAAGTTATTTTCGAATGCGATGTTTGCGGCTCTCCGATATTGAGCGGCCCTCATCTCGTTTTCGCTCATGGCCGGCTGCGCTGCCGGTTGACCGATTAGGGCTGCACGTTCTACAGTAGGGCCAACCGCCATGCCTGGAGCAGCGAGCGCGCCGGCAGGGGTAACCTCGCCCTGAGCAGACACAGGGGCACCCTCTCCCGCAAGCACACCAGCAATGCGAGCCTGCACATCACGGACACGCTTTGCCTCCTCCAGCTTCTGACGCGTTAGCATCTGCGTCAGGGCAGACTGAGTGGCGGTCTGCATACCAGTTTGACCAGCCGTAAGGGCCGAACCCAAAGCCTGGCCCAGCGTCGTGCGCGTCGTGCTCGGCCCCGCGGCCTGGAGCAAAGCTGCAGCGGCCGAGAGGCCCGCCTGACGCTGAATCGCGGCGCGCTGCTCAGGCGTGAGCAGATCGTCCAGCTCGCCACCGCCAAAGGCGCCGCCCAGTAGGCCGCCGAGGTTGAATCCGTCTGCCATGTTTTCCCCTTACAGCAACCCAGCCAGAGCGCCCAGCGCGGCGCCAGGACCAGCACCCAGCCCAATCAAACCGCCTAGCTGCGCACCGCCCAAAGCACCGCCCAGAGCGCCAGCGGCACGGTTTTGATACAGGGGCGTCTGCTGAGTCATGCCCAGATTGGGCAGGTTCAGGCTCACGCCAGCCTGAGAGATGCCAAGGCGCTCGAGGCCAATGTTGCGCAGCGCATCCAGTTGCTGCTGAGTGAATGCCTGACGAGCACCGCCCAGACCCATAACGTCCATCGCGCCTTGACGGCCAATCTGGCGAGCCTGCTGTGCAAGCTGCGCCGCTTGGCCGTAGCCTTGCTGGCGCAGGTTGGCTGCAGTCGTCGCCGCCTGGCGCAGCGCTGCCTGGTTAGTCAGCGCCTGCTGCACGCCCTGACGGGAGCCGCCAAAGGCGCGAGCGGCCGTGGCGCGCTGCGCTTCGGCGATCTGGCCCATGCGCCGCTGGTCTTCAATATCTTGTAAAGTATTTTGGACAACTTGCTGTTCGTACGGGTTCTGGAAGGCGCTGATCTCTTCGCCCGTAAATGGAGTCAGGCCCAGGTTAGTGAGCTGCTGTTCTCCTGCCTGATACAGCGGGTTAAATCCGGCGAATTGCCGAACGGGGAGCGCTGCGGCAACTTGACGCGACTGCTGCAGATTCTGCAGGTACGCGGTTTTGATATCGGGATCGACTTCCGTCCTTACGGTTTGAGTGCCGCCACCGCTGCTTTTAGACATATTGAACGCTCCTATCCTTCTTCATTTTGCCGATGAGGCAATTTTCTTTTTGGACACTTTGCCGCTGTTGATTGCATCAAGCAATCCAAGACCATACTTGTCCACCGCTGATTTCTTAATGACATATTCACCAGCTTGCAGCAAGCCAGAGCCAGTGTCAGGACCGGTAGGATCTGGCCCCATTAGGCGGTCTTGCGTTACATAGCCACCTTTCGCCCAGCCAGGACCAACGCCGTCGCCGCCTACGCTGCCTACGCCGTCGCCGCCTACGCCGTCGCCGCCTACGCTGCCAACGCCATCGCCGCCGATACCACCGCTATCTGCGCCGCCAGCACTAGCAGGGCCGTCAGCACCGATGCTTTCTCCCATTGATACGCTACCGATGCCCTCGCCAATGCCACTGGCACCGACGCCATCAGCGGCAGCCATGCCTGCGTCAGCCGGATCACCTCCAAAACCAATTGATAGCCCAAGAGCGGCATCCATGTTGGCAATGGCTTCCGCAATCGCGGCTGGCGACATCGTGTTCAGATCCGTAACGGGAGCAGGAGCCTGCTGGCCGATCAGCGCACCCAAAAGACCGCCAGTGATAGAGTTACTGTTGGCAAAACCGCTAGGGGATGAAGTCATACCGGGACCGCCAAAGCCGCCGGCGCCAACCCCACCAGCGCTTCCAAGCAAGCCGGAGTAATTCCCGGTAATCGCGGCGCGAGCCGATCTGTTGTACAGCGAAGGGTCGTATCCGCCAAGCAGTCCAGCGCTCACAGGAGCGTAGCTGTAATACGGCTGTTCCTGCTCGAGCTGCGCCATCAGCTGAGAGTAGATGTCGTTGTCGCCGCTGTAATAGGATAGACGTGTCGCCACTTATAGCTCCTTGCTTACTACGAACCATTGTGGCTCGTAGCCTTCATCTTTCATAAAGGTCCTCTCCCAGCCTCTGCGGCCGGCAAAGGTTGCCCGACTGCAACCGTTACGCTTCGCCCAAGTTTCGACGTAGGGTCGCATAACCTTGAGTTCATCGAGGTCGCCGCCAGCCAAAAAGCAATAAAGCTCTTTCAGTCGCGGATAGACAATGATCTCGGTAATTGCTGCGGAGTTAGGAGCAGGCCAAAACTGGAACCTTCCCTCTCGAACACCCTCCGCAATGTCATCAATTCCGTGTGTCCCTCCAGAGTATTCTAACGCCGCCTCCAGGTATTTGGCACATCTTTGGAACTCTTGCTCGTCCATCAACGCTGTCCCGCGGCAACCGCTTCCATTCGAGGCACACCTACGCGCCAGTCCTCCAGCACCGCTCCGGTGTAGCGGACCTTAACCTGGCGCCCAGAAAAACGCACATCCGTAGGCTGCGAGGCGGTATATGGGCCATAAGTCGTTTCCGTTGCCATCGGATACTGACGCACCTTAAAAGACACCTGAACCTCGCCCAGCGTCTGCTCGTCAGGGATAAGCTGGCGCACCGACATGGTCTGATCCCCATTACCCAGCTCCACCGGGCCAGTTTCGGCAAACGGAACGGCCGAATCGTAGGCATATCCCACTTCGTGCTCATAGATATAGCCGTCCGTGGAAACCATCAGCGGATTGGCAAAAACGCCGCGGTCGGTTCCAGCAGTGCGCGCCAGATCGCCAATAGCCCAATGGTTCTCGCGGTAGTTATAAACTACATAAGAATCATTCTCTGTAGATTGCCCAGACGGATAGAACCACCAAATCTCGCCATATTTACTGTTGTTCACGGCGTAGATTTTGCTGGCTTGGGTGTAGTTGATGTCCTGGAACACAAAATCTGCAACGTCACAGGGCAGGGGCTTGACATATCCGTCATATGACCAGAAGCCGGAGCGCGACATCCAGATCGCGGCCGTCTCAATTGCGGCCACAGCTTGCGAGGAAATCACGCCGCAGGCCGAGCCAACCTTCTCAAAACTGTACACATAGGGCAAACCGACATAGGTCGCCGTGTGCACATCCACATCCGTAAAGATGATGCTGAGACCGCGAACGCGCTTGCCGCACTTGATATCGCCGACAGTGGTTAGCTCAAAGTCTCCGGCCTGGTTATCGGCTCCCGGCGTCCAAACGGTATTGTCCTCCTGATCGCACCAGGCCACCTTACGGGTATTGCCACCCGCGCCCAGAGCGAACACGAACCGCTCCGAGGTCGTCATTACGGCCTCGTTTCCGGTCGGAGCGTTCGCAATCGCAGCGGCCAGCGTGGGCGTGGCAAAACCTAGCTGCCACTCGTAAAGTTTGCCGTCAGCGTTGGAGCAGCCCACCAGATATTCACCCCAGGTATCAAGGCTCCACGTCGTGGCAGGTGCCACAGATCCGGTGTCAGGTCGCGCAACGCCATAGGCGTAGGTGCCATAAGGGCCGTACCCGTAGCCAATTTTAGAGATGGCATCAGCGGCGCCAGCCGTGAAACCTGAAGGCGTAATGTCCTTCAAGGTCCCAGCCTCATTCATGGCGTACAGCTTGGAATGCGTGCCGGCAGCAATCCAGCGGTTACCGCTGTTATCGCGCCAGTTTAGAAAGCCACGGCACATTCCGGTCATCTGAGAAGTGCTGCGCTTACGCCAGCCGCCGACAGGACGCATGGTGCCCTCAAACCAGCGAACAAGAGAGGCGTCATAGTAACGGCCTGCCGATTGGTATTCGGTGCCGTTACGGTAGACGCCCGGAGGAATCTGCAGTTTGATGTAGGGCATAAATCAGGCCGATTGGTTAGACATGAAGGACACCGTCAGGATGATAGACGGGGTCGCAGGAATTGCTGGCGTGCTACCACTAGCCGTTACGGCGTTAAAGTGCTCCATTGAGACATTGGAGTCT
>JACCDL010403966.1_pt1 | contig 10806 bp, 10 predicted proteins | sample 7441931 | NCBI WGS metagenome assembly JACCDL01 (sample SAMN15323437, study PRJNA562643) | freshwater metagenome | isolation source: river surface water | place: USA:Blue River Watershed | collected 2017-08-16 | reverse complement strand
GCCAAGCACAGCGAACGTCATTGATAATCGGGCTGGTGCTGGAATTGAAACAGGCAAGCCGCTCTTTGGAGCTGCTGAAAACTTCAGCGGATTCTGGCTGATCGAAGCAGCCGATGAAGCAGTCGCTAAAGAGTTAGCTCTTGCTGGTTCGAAAGCGTGCAACCGAAAGGTTGAACTTCGTCCACTTCTTGGGTAGTAACTGATTAACCCAAAATTGCAATAATTGCGCCAGCGATTGTGAGGTTTATTCCATCACTCGCTGTTTCAATAAGCCAGACTTTAAGGCTTTCTCCACCGAACAATCTATGTGAAAGTGATGAGAACATCGAGATACCGGCTCCGAGAGCCAAGCCAACAGTTGCGCCTTGAAGTGCGGTCGCCTCACCTTGGCCAGCGAGTGAATTAATGACAAGAGCTAAAACCAAGATTTGAACTAGAAGCCCAAGAATTGTTCCGCCAAATAAAAGTACGGGCTTATTTTGCTGCGAATTCAACTGACCTGATGCGATGCCACGTTCTTTCATCCAAATCGGATAGAAAGTCTTTGGTCCAAACCAGATTGCGCCGCTGACAAAGCAAAATCCGAAGGCAGCCACGATTGCGAAGAAATTAAGTCCTGAGAAAGTTAGCTCGAATGAATTCATGGGAAAAGGCTAGGGCGGAGGCGCTATTTTCTGGGGTATTGGCTTTAGGTCTCTTTTTGTTACCAAAGGGTGATTGCCTTTGCCGAGCGGGGAGAGTACCGTCACCTAAATGGCTATGGGAGCGATGGGCGCGGAAATTGAGGCGCCCCAAGGTCAGATACTGACCAGTAGGAGCCCACGGCAAATGGCTTGGCGCCGATTTAAGAAAAATAGAGTCGGAATAGCCGCCCTCATCTCATCTCTCTTCCTCGTTTCTATGGCGGTATTTGCCCCAATCATTTCGTGGGCAATAAATATCGATCCCAATGAGCGAGACGGAAATGCAATCACCGCTCGTGGCGAAACGATTGGTCGATTCGGCGGAATGAGTTGGAACCATCCACTTGGTGTTGAACCGGGAATTGGTTACGACCTACTTGCACGCCTTATCTACGGTGCACGAATTTCTTTCTTGGTTGCAGCTATTGCAACGTTAACAACAGTCTTCGTGGGATTAATGATTGGTGTAGTTGCTGGCTATTTCCGAGGTCGTACAGATAACGTACTTGGACGATTTACCGATTTCCTTCTCTCATTCCCATCATTCTTCATGATCATCGCACTGAGTGCACCAATGATTGCGCGAATCGAGAAATCTGGAATTGCGCGAGATAACTCAGCACGAGTGATTTATTTGATTTTAGTTCTAGCGCTCTTTGGTTGGCCATACTTCTCGCGCATCATGCGCTCGCAAGCGATGTCACTTCGTGAAAGAGATTTCGTTCTTGCATCTCGCGCACTTGGGGCTAGCCATCGAAGAATTATTTTCAAGGAATTACTTCCAAATCTCTGGACACCAGTGATTGTTTATCTCTCGCTTGCGCTTCCTGGGTATCTCGCTGCAGAAGCGGTGTATTCATATTTGGGAATTGGTGTTCAGCCACCAGCGGCAACTTGGGGATTACTAATCTCAGATTCAATTAAGTATGTGATGAGCGAACCTACATACTTCCTCATTCCGTCCCTTTCTCTCATTCTTGTGGTGCTCTCCTTTAACTTGCTTGGAGATGCAGTCCGCGACGCCCTCGATCCGAAGAGTGAGCACAGCTGATGGAGAAAAAACTAGAGAATTCCTTGCTTTCATGCATGAAGCAGGGATGCAGTACCCAAACCCAAAGGAGAACTCATGTCTAAACTCAAAGGCAAGAACGGTAAGTTAATTGCGGCAGCAGCTGTAATTGCTCTACTTGTCGGCGGCTTTGTCGTGCGTTCAGGTTCAGGCGCTTCAGAAGGTGGAACAATCACTTATCTGACCCATTCTGAGTCATGGACTCACGCAGATCCAAACCGTAACTACACCGGCCAGCACATCGCTTGGTTCGGCTCATATATGCACCGCACATTGACAGCATATGCACGCGCAGCTGGAAGTGCAGGATCTGCTGTTGTTCCTGACCTTGCAACTGACACAGGTCGTGCCTCAAATGACAACAAGACATGGGAGTTCACACTCCGTGATGGCGTTACATTTGAAGATGGATCAGCAATCACTTGCGAAGATATCAAGTACGGTGTTTCACGTACATTCGCGACAGATGTAATTACAGATGGTCCAACATATGCAATCTCTATGCTTGATATTCCAAAGGCAGAAGATGGTTCATCTGTTTACAAGGGCCCATACGCAACAGAGAACAACGACACTGCTGCATATGACAAGGCTGTTACATGTTCAGATGACAACAAGACAATTACCTTTAACTTGTCTCGTTCAGTTGGTGACTTCAACTACACAGTCACATACCTATCATTTAGCCCAGTTCCAAAGGCTAAGGACACAGGCGATCAGTACGACCTAGCTCCAGTTTCATCTGGTCCATACAAGATCCAGAAGTACAAGGCTAAGGACGAAATGGTTCTTGTCCGTAACGACAAGTGGTCAAAGGATTCAGATCCAATTCGCAAGGCTTACCCAGATAAGATCGTAGTTCGCTTCGGTCTTGCTGAAGAAGTTCGCGATCAGTTGATCTTGAGCGATTCTGAAAAGAATGCTTTCTCACTTGACGGAATCCTTCCTACAAACCTTCCAACAGTCTTCGATGATGCTGGAAAGCCAAAGGCCGAATGGGCAGATCGTGCACTTAACGTTTACGACCCATACGTTCGTTATGCAGCATTTAACGTAAAGAAGGTTCCTTGCCTTGAAATCCGTCGCGCAGTTTATTTCGCGAAGGATGCAGCAGGACTTCTACAGCTCTCAGGTGGAGCGGCATTTGGTGGAGATCCAGCAGATGGTGCAATCAAGCCACTCATGGGTCTTGATTACAAGAAGGTGACTGGCCTTGAAGATTTCAAGCCAGCAGGTAACGCTAAAGCTGCAAAGGCGCTCATGGAGAAGGCAAAGACAACTTGCCCAGCCGAGTACGCCAAGGCAACTGATCCAAAGCGTGGTCTTGTATTCGACACAGCTGACTCAGAGACAAATAAGAAGGGTGCAGCAATCTGGATCGACTCAATGAAGAAGAATGCTGGCATCGTTATGAAGTTCAACTTCATCGAGCCAGGTTCTTACTACGCAGTTGTTCTTGATGCTACAAAGCAATCAGATCTATCTGCTGGTGGTTGGGCTCCAGACTGGGCTAACGCATCAACAGTTATCCCTGAACTCTTCACAAAAGAAGGTGGATTCCCAATGTCACAGAACTGGGATGACCCTGCATACGCTGCATTTAAGAAGAAGTCAGATGCAGCTCTTGCAGAGCCAGATCGCAAGAAGCAAGGTCAAATGTGGGCTGAACTTAATCAGTACGTAGTTGACCAGATGTGGATTGTTCCTGGCATCTTCTCGAAGACACAAGAGATGTGGGGCTCTGGCCTCGGTGGAATCTACTTCTGGGAGCCACAGGGTGCACCTTCATTCGGTGACATCTACATCAAGTAACACAGCAGTAAAGAAGTAAAGCAACGTAGGTCTGGGCGAGAAGTTCGTTCAAACCCAGACCTACGTTGTACTTAATTAGAAATTTCTATTCGAGAAATGAGAAGGGATAAATAATGTTTGCATATATTTCTAGACGTTTAGGCGTCTCTCTTCTCATCCTTCTCGGAGTCAGCTTCACTGTTTACGTCATCTTTGCATTCCTACCATTCGATCCAGCTGCGCTCACTTGCGGCAAGAATTGCAATGACCCTGGAATTATTGAAGCTAACCGCAAGCGGTTAGGTTATGACCTACCTTTCCTTGTTCAATACTGGGTGTTTATTAAGGGCCTCTTTATGGGCCGCACATATGGAGAAGGCGCAGCTCTTATTAATTGCCCCGCTCCAAGCCTTGGTTATTCATTCCAGGAGCACTCATGTGTAACAACACTTATTGGTGAAGCACTTCCTGTAACACTTTCACTTGCTCTCGGTGCCTTAGTTCTTTGGCTCGTGATTGGCGTGGGACTTGGAGTGCTTGCTGCTCGATATCGCGGAAAGATTGTCGATAGTGCAAGCACAGTATTCGTTCTTATCGGAACATCACTTCCAACATTTCTCACAGGTTTGATGCTCTTGGTATTCGTAGTCATCAAGTGGCGCATCATGCCGTTCCCGGCAGGTAATTACACGCCATTCTTTGAAGACCCATATGAATGGGCGCAAATTTTATTTCTGCCATGGGTCACTTTGGCATTTGCATATGCCGCTCTTTATACACGTTTCGTGCGCAGCGCAGTGATTGAAACTTCCAATGAAGATTACATTCGCACTGCACGCGCAAAGGGCTTACCTGAAGGAACAATTCTTGGAAAGCACACACTTCGTGCGGCACTTGCTCCGATTGTCACAATGGCAGGACTCGATTTCGCTGGTTTGCTTGGCGGTGCAATTCTTACCGAATCGGTCTTTAATCTTCCAGGTTTAGGGCGTCTTGCAATTGGTGCCGTCATTGAATACGACCTACCAATTATCGTTGCGACAACCTTGCTTGCAGCAACTATTGTGGTTGTAATGAACCTCATCGTTGATATTGCATATGCATTTATCGATCCGAGAGTGCGAGTCGCATGACACTTCTAGAGGTAAAGAATCTCAGCGTCGGCTTTCCAACTCCCGACGGAATCGTGCGCGCAGTCAATGACATCTCTTTCTCTGTGAACCCAGGTGAAACGCTGGCAATTGTGGGCGAATCAGGTTCTGGAAAGACGGTTACCAACTTAGCTTTGATGGGTCTTCTCAATACCCACACCGCGCAGATTTCAGGAACAGCAAAATTCCAATCGCATACCGGCGAGATGGATCTTCTAGGTATCGATCCCAATGAGCTACAGAAGTACCGTGGTCGCGATATTTCGATGATCTTCCAAGATCCAATGTCATCACTGCACCCTTATTTCTCAATTGGTGATCAAATTATTGAAGCGCACCAAGTGCATAATGAAGTTGACCCTGAAGTCAGTCGTGAACGTGCAATTGAACTCCTTGGACTAGTCGGAATCCCAGATCCAGCTTCACGAATCGATTCATTCCCACACCAATTCTCAGGTGGAATGCGCCAGCGCGTGATGATTGCCATGGCTTTGGTAAATAACCCTTCACTTCTTATTGCCGACGAGCCAACAACGGCGCTCGACGTAACAGTTCAAGCTCAAATTCTTGCGCTTCTGAAGGATTTGCAGAGTGAATTTAAGATGGCGATTATCTTGATTACTCATGATCTCGGTGTGGTTGCAGGCGCCGCAGATCGCGTCAATGTTATGTATGCAGGTCGCATCGTTGAAAGTGCCAATGTCTTTGATCTCTATGCAAGGCCATCTATGCCATATACACAGGGGCTCCTTGATTCAATTCCACGTCTAGATCGTCCGCATACAGATCGCCTCTCTGCGATTCCAGGACAGCCCCCTTCAATGATTTCACTTCCACAGGGATGCTCTTTTGCACCACGTTGTTCACGTATCAGTGAAGTCCCTGGCAATAAGTGCGTGACGACGCTACCTGAGCTAACAGCACGTACAGATGGCCATGTGGCTCGCTGCTTTATCGGTGAAGGAAAGGGCGCATAAATGTCTACGCCAATTCTTGAAGTAACGGATTTAACTAAGTTCTTCCCAATTCAATCCCAGGGAATCTTTTCGAAGGTTAAGGGTGACAACAAAGCGGTCAATGGAATCTCATTTACTCTCAATGCTGGTGAAACTCTCGGACTCGTTGGCGAATCTGGCTGCGGAAAATCAACTGCTGGCAGAACGATTTTGAAGCTCTATGAGCCAACCTCGGGCACAATTAAATTTGAAGGCGAAGATATAACTAAGTTTTCTGCTTCGAAGATGAAGCCTCTGCGTACTCAGATGCAGATGATCTTCCAAGATCCATATTCATCCCTAAACCCACGCCACACAATTGGTTCAATCATTGCAGCCTCTTATGAGATTCAGAAGATCACTCCTGAGCAAGGAGTAAAGCGCGCGGTGCAAGAGTTGATGGAGCGCGTTGGGCTTAACCCAGAGCATTACAACCGTTATCCGCACGAGTTCTCTGGAGGACAGCGTCAGAGAATTGGAATTGCGCGTGCACTTGCGCTGAAGCCAAAATTTATCGTCTGTGATGAACCGGTATCTGCACTCGACGTATCTATTCAGGCCCAGGTAATCAATCTTCTCGATGATCTACGTGATGATTTCGGACTTTCTTATCTCTTCATCGCCCACGATTTATCCGTTGTTCAACATATTTCTAATCGCGTTGCTGTGATGTACCTCGGAAAGATTATGGAGCTTGCCCCAACTGAAGATCTCTATAAGAGTCCGCATCACCCATATACAAAGGCTCTGCTCTCTGCGATTCCGCTTCCAGATCCAATACTTGAACGTAAGCGCGAACAAATTATTCTGAGTGGCGATATTCCAAATCCAGTTAATCCTCCAACTGGTTGTGTCTTTAATACTCGTTGTTGGAAGGCGCAAGATAAGTGCCGCACAACTGAGCCTGCTTTGGTGCAGATTGGTGCATCACAAGTGGCTTGCCACTTCCCAGATTAATCGCCGAATTAAAGCGAGACTTTAACGCTCTTACCTGTGCGCGCTGATTCGTGCGCAGCATCGGCCAAAATCAACGCTGCACGACCATCATCGTAGGTTGAACCAAGGTTCTTGCCCTCAGCGATTCCCTGGATAAAGAGTGAGAGTTCATTGCGATATGCAGCTGCGTAACGTTCTAGGAAGAAGTCCATATAAGGCTCTCCAGCACTAGAAACGTCCTTTGAAAAGAGCTCCACGGTTGTATCAGTAAGGTTCTTAATCTGGAGCATTCCCTTATCGCCGAAGACTTCAATGCGCTGGTCGTAACCATAGGCAGAGTGGCGTGAGTTAATGATCGTGACAATCTCGTTATTTGCGCCCTTTAGTACAACGCTGACACTGTCGAAATCGTTCTCTTCTTTGATGTAATCGCAGAAACTGTTGGCACCCGTTGCTGATACTTCAACGATATTTGGCACGAAGTAACGAGCCATATCAAAGTCATGGATTGTCATATCTCTAAAGATTCCACCAGAGATTGCGATGTAAGCCTGTGGTGCAGGACCTGGATCGCGGCTTGTAATGACAACTTGTTCAACCTTGCCAATTTCACCTTTTTCAACGCGAGCCTTAACTGCCTTGAATTGTGGATCCTGTCTGCGATTAAAGCCGATTGTGACATTGGTCTTTGCAGAGTTGGCAGCGTCGCGAAGTGAATCAACGTTCTTAATATCTAAATCAATTGGCTTTTCGCAGAGCGCATGGACGCCAGCCTTTATTGCGGTTGCAAGAAGTGGCACGTGCGTTGGTGTAGGTGAGCCGATGATTACCGCATCGATTTCACCTGAGTTGATTACCGCCTCAGGGTCATTTGATACTTTTCCGCCAAAGGCTGCTGCAACTTTCTCGGCAGACTCTGTAAATGGATCGACGATATAGACAAGCTCAGCGTTGGGATTGTCAAAGACACTTCCCGCGTGAACGTAACCGATACGACCTGCGCCAATAATTGCAAAACGAAGCTTCTTAGACATGTGCGAAATCCTATCTCTAGGTAGAGCGTTACTTTGTAATTGTTCCGATTTGATCAACGATTTTGAGCGATGTCTCAATATTGGCGAGTGAATCTTTATGAGAATAGAGAGGAGCTTCCAGTAATCCTTGTTCGAGATATTGCGCAAAAGCATGCACTTGGTGGATCAGACCAAGGTGTTGAGGCATTCCGAGATCATCCACCCAAGTAGCTAGAGCATCATCCAAGCCATTTCCATGAAGAGTGATTGAAGTAGGTGTAAACCAAGGGGTTCCAAAGGAGATGCTTCCCTTTGAACCTGATACTGCGCCCCAAATCGGAAGTGATGTACGAGCTGAAAGCACAAAGTTAGAGCGAGCACCGCTAGCAAAGCGCATAAATGTATGGGTCTCTTCATCGATTTTATTTGGATGTAATTTTCCAAAGGCATGAATCTCGCTTGGATCGCCTAAGAACTCTTGCGAAAAGGCGATTGGATAGATGCCCATATCGATAATTGGATTGCCGCCACCCAGTGTGAAGAGGCGCGGTACGCCAAGGTTTGCTTGGCAGAAGTTTGAGATTACAAGGTCGATATCACCGAGGGTTCCATCTGCTACTAATTGACGGGCGATATCCATCTGCGGCAAGAAGCGAGTCCACATAGCTTCAACTGCGAGAACCTTCTTCGCTTTGGCTGCTGCATAGATTGCCTGTGCCTCACCTAAATCCATCGTAATTGGTTTTTCAATCAGCACATGTTTACCCGCATTGATTGCAATCAGCGCAACTTCTAGGCGATCAGATGGCAGTGTTGCAATGTAAATTGCATCGATATCATCGCGTGCTGCGAGCTCTTCATATGAGTTATGAAATGACTCCATATTCCAAGTCTTAGCAAATGCTTCTGCTTTACCTGGGGTGCGAGATGCAATTGCCACGAACTTCTGATTCGAGTTTATTTGTGCAGTCTTAACCATCGCATCTGCAATCCACCCAGCGCCAAAGATTCCCCATCGAAGTGGCTTTGAATCTTCTGGTTTAAAGATATGTGGCTTTGGAAGCGTGGTCATCTCTATCTACCTTCTATTTATCGGTCTTGGATTACTTATCGGGATTTGGAACGGTGACATCTCGGACAAGTACTTCGAGGTCATTTACAGATTGTAGGAAGCCACGCAAAGTACGAAGTGTTGCACCGAAGTTGGTGAATTCTTCAACCTTTAGCCCATCTACCTCGTACATCTTTCTAAACTCTGGAACATGAGTCAATAGTGGTTCCAGAATTCGGTTCTCAATCGGTTCATTGACGCTATTGAGATTTGGCTTGATTCCTGACTTATTGATGCGAACCTGCCATGCATATGGGGGAGAGATAACTGAATCTCCACCAATGATCTCGCTCCAGTGCATGTGATTGCGGAAAGCGGCAGAGAGCAAACGAGTGCGGTATCCGCGCTCTTCATAAATCTTATGAGCATGCCTAAAGACAGCAACACCTGCCCACTCCATGACACCTGGATCGATTGTGGCGCCACTCTTCTCAGCAGAAACTTTTACCCAGTCATCAACTCGGCCAACCATGATTGTGCAGACCGGTCCCATCTGAGAGATATCAAGTCCTTCTGCTTCACGGCGCTTGAGTCCACGTTCAATAGCTTCGGCCACTGCAATCGTCTGTGCAACCGAGAAAGAAACGGTCGCATTGAGGCTGACACCTTGATAGGTGGCTTCTTCGAAGGCTGCGATTGCTTCAGTTGTCACCGGAATCTTTACGATGATGTTTTTGGCAAGCTTGGAGAATTCAACTGCTTGATCAGTTAAAGCTTTCGCACTTCTGAAGTTACGTGGATCGGTCTGAATTGAAAGGCGACCATTGCGGCCGTTGTGCTTTTCGAATTCACCTTCAAAGAGCTTTGCAGCGTTTACTGAAAGTTCTTTCACCATCGCCCAGCCGATTGCATCTTCAGTCGCATCAGGGTGAGCCTTTGCATAATCCTTGATTCGAGCGTTCCAGTGATCTTTATCTGCCTTCAGCGCGCTGAGTGCGATAACTGGATTACATGTTGCACCAACGATGCCCCAAGTAAGAGCATCTGTAAGTTCTTTCGGATCTGCAGAGTCATTCCAGAGAACGGTCTTTGAGTTCTCCTTCATATAGAGAAATGGTGATGTAGTCATCGTCGCCTTTACTTAACTCGTGCTGCGCGAGTCGCAGCCAAAATGTGTTCGCGGGTGCGCTGTGCAATTGGGAATGGCATATCAACTGGACAGCCATACATATCTTGTTCGATGATTGCAAAGATCTCAGGATTAATTTCCAGAGCACGCTCGATAATCGGTGCAAACTTTGGAACACCTTCGAAGCCAGGTTCTGTCATAACGCCCTTTGAAACTGCATCCACGAATGGAAGATCATTCTTCAAAGTATCAGCCAAGATATCTGGATGTACTTGCTTCAAGTGAAGGTAACCGATGCGCTCTGGGTAAGCGTTCATCATCTTGAGATTGTCACCTAAGTAATATGCAAAGTGACCGGTATCGAGACAGAGATTTGTGTACTTCTTATCTGTCTCTTGAAGCAAACGTTCGACCTCTTGATAAGTACCAATATGGCTGTCGGCATGTGAGTGGAATTGCTGATGGATTCCAAACTCTTCTAGAAGTGCCTTTCCAAGCTTGTCGTGGCCAGCTGCAAGGCGCTTCCACTGTTCATTAGTCAGCGTGCGAGATTCGCGAGCTTGTCCTGTCTTGTCATCGCGCCATAGATCTGGAATAACAACGAGGTGTTCAACGCCGAGTTTTGAAACAAGGGTTGCAACAGCAAGTGCTTGATCCCATGCACGCTGCCATTGGCTCTCATCTTCCTTATGGAAACCGGTAAAGACGGTTCCAGCGGTCATCTTGAGATTGCGCTTTCCAAGCTCATCTTCTAACTGCTTTGGATCAGTTGGTAGATATCCATAAGGTCCAAGTTCAATCCAGTGATAACCGGCTTCTACAGCTTCATCGAGAAAGCGATCCCAAGGGACTTGATGTGGTTCATTTGGAAACCAGACTCCCCAAGAGTCAGGAGCAGTTCCTACGCGGATCTGTGCTGTCATTTTTCTCCCCTATTCGCGATCTTTCGAACCATTGCCGAGCAATGGACGTTGAAGCTTGATTGCTT
>JACCDL010037339.1_pt1 | contig 10810 bp, 4 predicted proteins | sample 7441931 | NCBI WGS metagenome assembly JACCDL01 (sample SAMN15323437, study PRJNA562643) | freshwater metagenome | isolation source: river surface water | place: USA:Blue River Watershed | collected 2017-08-16 | reverse complement strand
TGATGACTTCGCAAATAAAGGTTATCAGCAATGAACAGCTGGTTGCCTTGACAACACTTCAAATTAGGAGCTTGGCCGCTGCCCAAATATCGGCTCTCGCCACTAACCAAATTGAAGCTATAGAGACAGAAGATATTGCGTCCTTGTCGACGTCACAGGTTCAGGCTTTGTCGACACTACAATTCCGATCGCTGACAGATGATCAGATGACCAGTTTGACTTCCAGCCAAATTCGTTCTTTATCGCTCGCCCAAACTAAGAGCCTCACGACAGATGAAATAGTCAATTTAACGACAGCCCAAATACTTGCCCTGTCGGTGGCTAACTTACAAGCTTTATCAACGGCGCAGATGAATGCGGTCGAAGCAGAAGATTTTGCTGCATTGTTAACGAGCCAAATAGTCGCCCTATCAGCTGCGCAAGTTAAAGGTTTAGCCACCGGTCAGGTCGCTGCATTAACCACTGCTCAAATGAAGGTGGTCACCGCAGCGCAGCTCAAAGCTTTTACTACTGATCAGATTGTAGCGATCGATGGCGATAACATGGGTGTGTTTAGCGCTGCACAAATACAAGCTCTTACGGGAGCTCAATTGTCGCAACTTAACGCTAATCAAATCGGAGGCATGGGAAGCTCGCAATTGCAAGCCTTTGTGGCTGCTCAAGTTCCGTTTTTGACGACCAATCAGATAGCCGACTTATCTGCTGATCAAGTCTCATATCTGAGCACAGCGGCTCTGAGAGTCCTTAGCACTCAGCAAGTCGCGGCGATTGATGCTTCAGATATCGCATCGCTCACAACCAAACAAATACAGTCGCTGGTAGCGACGCAATTAAAGGCATTGACGGGTGATCAAGTTGATCATTTATCCACACTACAAATTAGTTCATTGACGGTTACACAGATTCCTTTATTGAGCACTGCTCAGATCGACAGGCTTGCTAATGATCAACTAGCTGCGATGACTACTAAGCAAGTAGCCTCGCTGGTTGCTGCTCAAGTAAAAATCTTAAGTGGTTCGGATTTCTCTGCGTTCAGTACAGCCCAAGTAGCGGCCATGTCTGCGGCACAGATCAAAGCGTTAACTACCGATCAGATCAATTCGATTTCTGATGATCGGATTAGCGTATTCACCACCCTGCAGATTGTGAACTTAGCAGCTACCCAGTTGTCTGCTTTGGGTGGCAGCCAAATGTCAGCGATGACGACGGCGCAAATCAAGAGTCTGACAGCCGCACAAATAAAGAGCTTATCAGCCAGCCAGATTAGTTCAATTGAAGCTAGCGACATGGGCATCATGTCGGCGGCCCAGTTCGCAGCGATGTCGACTGCTCAGATCTCGGCGATTACCGGTGATCAGATGTCGAGCATGACCACGGCGCAAATCAAGGGCTGGACGGCAGCACAAAAACTAGCCTACACCTCACCGTTGGCGTTGGACTTGGACGGCAACGGCATCAACACCTTGAGCTCGCAGTCAGGTGTGAGCTTTGATGTAAATAATGATGGCATCAAAGAACGTACCGGTTGGATTGCCCGTAACGATGGCTTACTCGTGCGTGACTTAAACGGCGATGGCAAGATTAATAATGGCGGCGAACTGTTTGGAGAAGGCACCTTGTTGGCTAAAGGTCGCCATGCATCCGATGGCTACGAAGCTTTGGCTGTGATGGACATGAACTTTGACCGAGTTATCAATCAATTTGATCAGGGATTTGGCTCTCTAAAGATTTGGCAAGATACCAATGGCAACGGTATCTCTGACAAGGGCGAGTTGAAATCCTTGGCTGATGCCGGAATCGCTGAATTATCTTTGGCAGCAAAAGCATCAACCAAGATGGATAACGGTAACCTTATTGGTCTGATGGGAAGCTACACCGCCGCCGATGGGTCTGTTCACACCATGGGCGACGTGTGGTTCAGTACGGACCAAACCGGTAACCATACGTTTGATTTAGATGGCTTGGTTGAGAAGGTCACCAAAGCCTCGACTGAATCAATACAACTCTCAACCAATGGTGGCAAAGCCAAACATTTGGATCTGCGACTGGCCGATATCTTCTCATCGAGTAACGACGAGCTGGCTGGCCTTGCGGCAAATCATGTCGTGAACATCGATGGCCATACCGGCGATAGTGTGAGCTTAGTAGGAGGCGGTTGGTCCTATCAGGGTGACACCACGGTCTCGGCGGATACCTATATGGTTTATGTAAACAACCATACCCAGGTCATGATCAATGAGAAAGTCAACGTACAGTGGGGTAGTTGGATGTAAGGTGTTTGAATAGTCGTTTTTGGGTACTCGTTTTTAGGTACTCCTTTCATGTACCTTGCCAGCCACGTTGATACATCGTGCCTGCAGATCAGCTGCTGAACGTGCAGGCTCAACGTCTATAATTCGCGACGCAATACTGCACACGCGAGGAGACGACCATGCTGCTGGACCCCCAGGCCAAAGCACTGCTAGACAAAGCGGCGGCCGCCAATGTTCCCGGACCGGACCAGGTTCCTGCGTCCGAAGCGCGTGATCTTTACAAACGCAGTCGACTTCCACTTCAGCCGCCCAAACCCGAGATGGCATTGGTGCGTGATTTCACTATCGATGTTGGACATGGCGCAGTAACGCTGCGCGAGTTCAGGCCCGTTTTAGCTCATCAAACTTCGCTTCCTGCGCTACTGTATTTCCATGGTGGCGGTTGGGTGATTGGCGATATCGAGACCCACGACACCCTGTGCCGACAGCTGGCGGATGGCTCGGGAGCCGTAGTTTTTTCGGTTAACTATTCCAAATCGCCTGAGCATCATTTTCCCGTTGCGGTCGACGAATGCATCGCAGCCACTCGCTATGTGATTGATCAATGCCAATCTCTGGGTATAGATGCCTCGCGTGTTGGTGTGGGTGGCGATAGCGCTGGAGGAAATTTAGCTACTGTCGTGGCAATCGTATTGCGTGGTCAATTAGCTCTGCCATTGGCTTGTCAACTCTTGATCTATCCCGTGACAGACCTTCGATTAGGTACCGAGTCAATCAAGCGCTATGCCGTTGGTTACGGATTAACGACGGCAGCCATGCGCTATTTTCGTGATGTCTATTTGCGCGATTCATCCGATCAAAATGATTTTCGTGCCTCGCCGTTGTTGGCATCTGATCTCAGTAAGCTGCCGCCCGCTTTGGTGCTAACCGCGGGATTCGATCCACTGCGAGATGAGGGCAGGGCATATGCTGATGCGCTATCGGCTGCCGGAAATCAAGTGCAATATGTTTGTTTCGAGCGGCAAATTCACGGCTTCATTATCATGGGTGGCATCATTGATGAAGCGAACACGGCAGTCGCGATGTGCGCCGATTATCTGCACACGTGCTTTAAGTAACCGACCTGAATAGACTTTACTTAGAAAGAATGATCGGATGTTCTTTCGACTCCGTTACTCGCAGTGGTTAGCCATAGTATCGCTGGCAGCGATGTCTATTTTGATGCTGTGCTTAGTTATTGGCATACGAATTGATGGCGATCCGTATCGAGGTGTTTTAAGTCGATGGCTTTCGGAAAGTCTGGGTAGGGAGGTTCATTTACAGGGTGCGGTCGCTCTGAAAGTGAGTTTTCATCCTGAATTAGAAGCAAGTGACATTCGAATACAACAACCCGCTGGGTTCGGTAATCAGGAATTCGCCAAGCTAGGTAAATTGCAGTTTCGTTTAGATTTACTGCCGCTGTGGCACGGTCAATTGCGCGCAGATCGTCTGTCAGCTAGCGACGTACAGATGGTATTGATTCAAACGCCCGATGGTCATGCTAATTGGATTTTCAATCCAGCTTCCACACCAACGCCTGCAGAATCTCAGCAAAACAATTCAGCCACCGATATCGCCGCACATTTCGATATCAGACACATTCAAATCGAACGTCTACAAATCACCTATCAAGGTGAAGCTTCTCGAACAGCACAATTCCATCTCGAAAAACTCGATGCGCAATTACCTGCAGACGGCCAATTATTAGTTAATGCGACGGGTAGCGTAAATAAAAATCTACCGTATGCCATACACATACGCGGTGGCTCACTGCAGCAACTAACCGAAGGTAAGACCGCATGGCCACTTGAGTGGCAGCTAAATTTTGCAGGCAGTACGTTCAATGCTTACGGCACACTTAGCCCGACTGAGAGCCATTTTCGATTTGGTTTAGGTGCAAGTGATTTGGCAGGCTTCGGTAAGTTATTGGGCATCGATTTACCAAACGCAGGTGCTGCTGGTGTGTCGGGATTGTTGAATCTGAAATCAGGCGCTATTCATCTCGATGAGTTATCAGCGCAATTAGGTTTATCTTCCATGACCGGTGCGCTCGCTGTTGATACGCGCAACGATAGGCCGCGCTTAACTGGCAAACTCGATGTGTCGCGACTCGATCTGCGTCCCTTTTTGGGTCAAGACACGGAAGACGATCCACCCACCGATTTGCCCGGTTTGTATCGCAGCCTTTCTCAAGCAACGTTAAATTTGCAAGCGCTGAATAATCAAGATATTGATCTGAAACTCGCAGTCGATCACTGGATTAGTCTTCCCGGTAACATTCGCGAGACGAGATTGGCTGTCAAGCTCGAGCAGGGGAAATTCAGCATGCCGCTGAATGCGCGTGTTGAAGGCGTGCTATTCAAAGCTGAAATGAAGGCCGATGTTTCAGCGCAGACGCCATCATTCCAGCTAGCCATCGCTAGTGAACAAGCCAACGCGGGTGGACTGGCAAGACTTCTAACGGGCTTATCTGGCATTGAAGGCCAGTCAGGGCATCTGCGAATCACGCTTGATTCGCAAGGCCGAGACGGCGCATCACTCATGAAATCGTTGGCTGTACAACTTGATCTGAAAGATAGTCAACTCAGTTATGGAAATCTAGAAGGCGGAAAGCCCGTTGCATTTCAAATTCAACGTTTGAACATCCGCTTACCTGCCGGCCAAGCCCTACAAGGAAATTTCAACGGGTCGCTATTAGGTAAACCACTGGAAGCAAAACTCACGGGTAGCGATCTGCGATCAGTTATGCAAAGTGGCACGACTGAATTCACGCTCACAGCGGTCGCTCGTGGATTTGCTGCGCGTATAGCTAGTGTTATTAATGCTGCTAAAGGCGAAGCGTCTTTATCCTTTAGTTTAGGCGCAGAGCATGCAGGTGATATCGCAGTGTGGTTAGGTTTGCGTAATGATGCGCGTGCACCATTAGCGCTAGCAGGGCACGTTTTAGCCAGCAAAGACCATTGGAAGCTTTCTGATTTAGTTCTGCAAGCAGGTCGCAGCAGTGTGCATGTGGATCTAGAACGGCGACAGTTGAAGGGCAAACCTTTTTATAGCGCTGCGATTGATGTGGCACAGTTAGATGCAGTGGAATTAGATACGCTGATTACACCTTCCAAATCAGGTAAATCTGCTTCATCTGCATTTGATATTCCAGTCTTGCCACGGCAGCTACTTCTCGATGACGCTGATATTCGCGTACGTGTTGAGCATATTAAGACCTCATCCATCGCAGTCACTCATCTGGGTTTCGATGCTCAAATACGAAATGGCTTCATGCCCAGCTCACCATTTTTTGCTGAGTTAGGAAATCAACGCTTCGATGGCGCCGTAATGCTGGATACTCGCAGTAGCGAACCCCGTGCGCAGTTGTGGCTGTTTACAAAAAATCTCGATGCCGGACGAATCGCTCGCGATTTAAAATTATCTCAGGGACTGGACTTCAACGCAGATAGCTTTTCAATTTACCTAGACAGTCATTCCAGTCAGTTAGCAAACTTCATCGCTAACGCGCAACTAGTTGGTGAAATCAGCGGTGGCAAACTGAAGTGGCGAGATCAAAATCAACAAACGTTGGCAAACATCCAGCTAAGCCAAGGTAGCTTGAGTGCGGCACCCGCACAACCTATTACACTAATTCTGAAAGGAGAGACGCAAGATACTCCCGTAGAGTTAACAATACGAAGTGCTACTGCCAAAGAATTACTCAATCCACAATCGCGTGTCCCATTCGAATTGATGGTGTCAGCAGCGCATAGTCAATTAGCTCTGAAGGGAACACTGAATCGAAATCTAGACGAGCGCGACCTTGAATTAAAACTTAAGGTTTCAGGCGATCGTTTAGACAGCATGAATCATCTGTTGCAACTATCGATGCCACCGTGGGGACCATGGTCAGCTGAAGGTAATTTTCGTTTATCCCCAAATGCATACAAGCTGGATGGATTAAATTTGACACTAGGAAGTAGCTCGCTTCAAGGCCAAGGGTTGCTAGATATAACCGTCAAACCACCCAAGCTAACGGTTAATCTTTCCGCGCCGCAGATTCAGTTAGATGATTTTCCTATGAAAGATTGGTCTGCAACTCAAGTAAAAAGTACTCCAGAAAAAAGTACTGAAAAAAACGAAGAAACACTACGAAAAAAAGCGTCTGTTGCCAGCGATCAGCTACAAAGCGTGTTGAGTGCGCAAACCTTGCGATCAATGAATGCTTTGTTATCTGTGCGCGTAGATCGCGTGATCGCTGGTCAAGATAGATTGGGTAGCGGCAAAATCGAAGCTACGCTTGCGAATGGTCGCGCAGTGATTGTCCCGGCCAGTATTGCGATGCCGGGAGGGTCTGCTGATGCCTTGTTAACCTACGAGCCACGCGAAAACGATGTGCTGACTGAGTTAAAAATCAACGTAGAAAAATTTGATTACGGTGTTATTGCACGCCGTTTTAAGCCAGAGGCCGACATTGATGGTCGATTTAATCTTCATGTCGATGTTCACTCTCAATCGCAACGTTTATCAGACGTCATAAAGAATGGTAGTGGAACACTCGATTTTTTAGTCTGGCCTAATGAGATGAAAGCTGACATGGTTGATTTATGGGCAGTGAATTTATTTGTCGCTTTGTTACCGACCATTGATCCGAAAAATCAATCTAAAGTTAACTGTGCTATCGGACGTTTTACTCTAGTCGATGGTAAATTGAATCAACGCCAGTTAGTGATTGACACCACCAAAGTGCGAGTTACTGGACAGACCAACATCAATTTGGCAAAAGAGACGCTACATATGCGGCTGCAGCCGCAAGCAAAGACAGCTCAGTTTCTGAGTCTGGCAACACCGTTAGAAGTGAAAGGCACTTTTGATAAATTTTCTATCGGACCCAATCCGGGTGATGTGCTGGAAACCATAGTCCGATTCGCTACCTCGGTCGTGTGGGTGCCAATCAAACGATTGTTCTCTGAAAAGGTGCCTGAGGACGGTACTGATATTTGTCCAGCGATGTGATTACTACAGGTTGAATCTCTCGATTGAGTACCTAACGTATTGCAGAATTTTCCATACGATTATTTACACAGGCCAGAGTTTTTTCCCAAAACACTTCACCGCTTCCACCATAACGCGAAGGTAATCGTCGCATTTTGGTATGGGTGGCAGCCAGCGCGTTTATACGCTCGATCGATAACATGCCGAGCTTATCAAGTTCAAGATACGCTTCACAGTTGGCTTCGATTTCATCGCGCCGCTCATCATGGGCATGAGCGCATTCATGATAAAAAATAAAATCCGACATATGCGGATCTTTTTCCAACATCGCTTTGAATACGACTGAATCAAAATAGATGACTGGCCAACCTTGCGCATTAGGCCTGACGACAGCTGCCGCACCACCCAGCTCAGGGTGCCTATCACCTTGATCACCATGGCCCAACCAAATTTCTTCAACAACGTGTTTTTGACCGTTTCGTTCGATTTCGCAGCGCACAGTCGCACCATCAGATCGCTCAAATGCTATAGCTAGCGTTGAGTTGATGAACAACCCAACGCCGAGCAAAATCATGAACAATCTCATGTGTTGAAAAGGTTTAGTTCGAGTACGGTGCTACAGGCAGCGCAGGGGCTTTAGCAAATTGTGCGGGTACATCGCCTGTGAGCGTCTGCAAAAATGCGACGATGTGTTTAACATCTTCATCACTGAGCTGTTTGCCCAGCTGAAGTCGTGCCATTACACGCACAGCGTCGTCTAGCTTAGCAACCGAGCCATCATGGAAATACGGTGGTGTCATAGCGACATTACGTAGCTGCGGCACTTTAAAGATAAACATATCTTCAGGTTTTTGCGTGTCGTGGAATTTGCCTTTGTCACGACCTTTGAGAGCCTCTTGTTCTTTACTGCCAGTCGCTAACCAGTAGTCTTCAGTCAAACCAAATTTCTGAAAACTTTGTCCACCAACGGTCGTTCCATTGTGACAGCCAGCACAACCGATACTCATGAATTTATCTAAACCGATTTTGGCTTCTTTGCTGATAGCGCGCTGATCACCTTTGAGATATTTATCAAAAGGTGCGGGCGTTAGTAATGTGCGTTCAAACGAACCAATAGCTGCAGCCCAGTTTTCAGCAGTGACAGGTTCCTTTTCATTCGGGAAGGCTTCTTCGAATTTTTTCGTATAGCCCAACGATTTAAGTTTTGCTTCAGCCTCGGGATAATCTTTATTACCGTATGCGAGTGGGCTGAGTAGGGCTTTCATCGCCTGTTCTTCCACCGTCATGCGATTGCCGCCGTAATGCTGAGCCACGAGTAAGGAGGTATTAAATACAGTCGGTGCATTGCGAGGTAATTTTTTGCCGTGCAAACCAACAGATAATGACAACGAATCTGCTCCATGGTAAGTCGGGTTGTGACACGCGGCGCAACTCATTCGTCCATCCGTCGAGACGCGTGTTTCATAAAACAAGGCTTTGCCTAATTCGGCGCGCGCTGCTGAGTGAGGGTAGTCGTCGACGCGCGACGTATCAGGCAGAGGCTTGAAGAGGCTTTTTGCTCGTTCCAGCAGGGCCTTATCGGTATCTTCAGCACTTACTAATCCGACAACGGTTATTGAACAGATTGCGGATATTGCCAGAATCGCGCGTAACGTATTTTTAAAATTCATGGTTAGCTCCTTAGGTGCAAGGGATGTTGTTATTGTCGTGAGCGAGATTGTGCGCGATTTCGTTTGATCCTGCACGGCACTGATTAACCTATTTGACTAACAAATAGACTAATACCGTCATTAGTTATTTAAACTTTAAGATCGTTGGTCGCTTGGTTGAAATCTAGGCATTCAATTCATGAAATGCCTGATTGCAATGACCGGTCGGTCTACTTAGACTAGTCAATACTTTGCTTATTTTTATGCCGTTTACCCACGGCCATCTCATTGTGACTTCAGGATTTAATTTTTCATCATCTATCACCCTCGCATTGGCGACCTTGGTTAGCTCGGTGGCGTTGGCAGCCCCCGCTAGTTGGACCAATGATCTGAGTCCTATTAATCAGGCAGATTGGAATCGTGATCGCGCAGCTCATCTGTTGGAGCGAACAGGCTTTGGCGCCACACCGGAAGAAATCAACGCATTTGCCAAACTCTCGCCCACTCAGGCAGTACGTCGTTTGGTGCGTTATCAGCGCATTGCCAATCCCTTACCAGCGTTTGAGCACTCGGGGGCCTTTGATTCGGGTTTAGAACCATTTGCCACGTCGCGTCCTGCTGCCACTGAATTAGCGCGCGACACTGGGCAATCCTTAGGCGTGAAGGTCAAGCCAGAAGGTAACCGCCGCATACAACAGGTGGCTGATCGTTACTTGTATTGGCTACGTGCGAGCAAATTAGAAAGTCAGCGCATAGGTTATTGGTGGGCTAATCGAATGCTGACCACTCGTCGTCCGCTGGAAGAAAAAATGACGCTGTTTTGGCATGGACATTTCGCTACCGGCGATGAGAAAGTACGTGACTATCGCAAGATGCTTAAGCAAAACGAATTGTTTCGAGCCAAAGCCACCGGTAATTTCCGCGATCTGCTAATCGGCGTGGCGAAAGATCCGGCCATGTTGGCTTATCTGGATGCTGCAGTAAATGTGAAGGGGGCACCCAACGAAAATTTTGCTCGCGAGATCATGGAGTTGTTCACCATGGGCGTGGGAAATTACAGCGAAGAAGATATTCGTGAAGCAGCGCGTGCTTTCACTGGTTGGAATTATCGTGGTCTGGAGTTTGTAGTTAATCCAGCTCAGCACGATACGGATGTAAAAAAAGTTTTAGGACGCAGTGGCAATTTTGATGGCGTACAAGTGATAGACATCATTTTGGCGCAACCAGTGACTGCTGAATTTGTTGCAACCAAGCTGTACCGCTTTTTCGTTCGCGATGAAGTGTCTCCTGAGCTGCGTGTGAAACTGGGTAAATTATTACGTGATTCTCGCTATGAGATTGCACCTTTCTTAGAGACGGTTTTTACCTCACATGATTTTTATAGCAACGATTCGGTGGCCACTCACATTAAATCACCCGTTGAGTTAGTCGTATCTACCTACCGAAAAATGGGTTTGAAAGAAGTGCCCGGCATTCCCGACTTCAATGAATTAACCGATGCTATGGGTCAGAAATTAATGTTCCCACCGAATGTCGCAGGATGGGCCAATGGTAAGAGTTGGATTACGCCAGGCCTGTTGCTCGTACGTGGTAATTTTATTTACGACACCGTTTTCCCTCAGATTGATTTTGTCCCGAATGACCGAGTACCTGGCAGTCAATATCAAATCATCTCGGTGGCTGAGCAGCTGTCTATGGGTAAAGATGTAACCACAGCGACAAAGCCTGATGGCAAAGAGTTGAGCTCAATGTCGATGCAGGCCGATCGCGATGAAGATTTCAATACGCGTTTAGCGAGTTATCACGCATGGCGTAAGGCAATTGAAAAAGTTAAACCTATCGTTCGTACAACCGCTCAGTTAAATGTGTCAGGCATGGTTCGGGCTGCTGGCT
>JACCDL010369302.1_pt1 | contig 10811 bp, 7 predicted proteins | sample 7441931 | NCBI WGS metagenome assembly JACCDL01 (sample SAMN15323437, study PRJNA562643) | freshwater metagenome | isolation source: river surface water | place: USA:Blue River Watershed | collected 2017-08-16 | reverse complement strand
GAACACTGCGATCTCGCCACGGCCCGTGAACTTGCGTGCAAACTTGACTGCGTTTTCGACTGCTTCGGCACCCGAGTTGAACAGCGCCGAACGCTTCTCGAAGTTACCGGGGGTGTACTTGTTGAGCAGTTCACACAGCTCGACATAGGGAACGTATGGAGTGACCGTGAACAGAGTGTGAGTGAGTTTCGCTACCTGCTCCTGAACAGCGCGAACGACTTCATCGTTGGTGTGCCCGATCGTGACCACGCCGATGCCCGAACCAAGGTCGGTGAACTGGTTGCCGTCAACGTCAATCAGGGTGGCTCCGTGGGCTCGGTCGATGTAGACCGGAAGGGCCGCTCCGACACCGTGCGAAACCTCTTTGAGGCGCTTGGCATGGAGTTCTTGGGACTTCGGCCCTGGGATGGCGGTTACGATTTTGCGCTCTAGCGCGACTGTTTGCTCGCTCATGTTTCAAGTCTACGCCTCGCCCCTTCATTCGCTTGCGAACGTTCGTCCAAGGATGGTGTGGCGGACGCTTTTGACTCGAGATGGCAAGATTGAAGCATGCGTCGCGTGATCATCCTCGGTTCAACCGGTTCGATTGGAACCCAGGCTCTCGAAGTCATTCGCGAGAACCGCGACAAGTTCGAAGTCGTCGGGCTAGCTGCAGGATTAAACGCAGAGTTGCTCGAGCAGCAGCGTGTCGAGTTTGGAGTAGCCGCAGATACGGCCGTGTTGGGAGCCCAGGCTGCCACGACTTTGGTCGAATCGGTTAGCGCCGATGTAGTGGTGAATGGCATTACGGGCTCGATTGGTCTGGCTCCAACTCTTGCCGCGCTCGCGAGTGGTGCAACCTTGGCGCTGGCCAATAAAGAGTCTCTGATTGTCGGCGGTCAGCTGGTCAAGGATGCGGCGCGCGCAGGGCAAATCGTGCCGGTCGACTCCGAGCACTCGGCGCTGGCGCAGTGTCTGCTGGGCGGCAAACCTTCTGAGGTGCGCAAACTGATTCTCACCGCATCCGGTGGCCCTTTTCGCGGATGGTCGCGCGAGCAACTCGCATCGGTCACCCCTGCGCAAGCTCTCGCGCATCCCACCTGGGTAATGGGCAAGGTGGTTACCACCAACTCGGCAACGCTTGTTAACAAGGGGTTGGAGATCATCGAGGCTCATCTGTTGTTTGACATTCCGTTTGACCGAATCGAAGTGACCGTTCACCCGCAATCGATCGTTCACTCGATGGTTGAGTTTGTCGATGGTTCGGTTTTGGCGCAATGCTCGCCGCCAAACATGAAACTTCCTATTGCACTCGGCATGTCTTGGCCAGACCGCCTCGACTCGGTTGCTCCTGCCTGTGACTGGACCACTGCATCCACCTGGACCTTTGAACCATTGAACGAGTCGGTCTTCGGCGCGGTGCGCCTGGCCCGTCAGGTGGGTTCGGCCGGGCTAACCTACCCGGCGGTTTACAACGCGGCCAACGAACAAGCAGTAGAGGCCTTTCACGATGGGCGAATCGGATTCAATCAAATCGTTGATCTAGTCGAGCGGGTCGTCGACGCACACCAGCCGGAGCCTCAGCTTTCGCTCGATTCGGTTTTGCGCGCCGAGAAATGGGCTCGCGACCGTGCGGATGCACAAATCGCCACCGCCTGTTAGTAACTACACAGGGTTTTGTCAGACGCAAAAGTTAGGTTCTGCTCATGAGTGAATCGGTTCTCTACCTCGTCGGCATATTGATCATGGTGCTCGGCATCGCACTTTCGATCGGGCTCCACGAGTTTGGCCACCTGATTCCCGCTAAAAAATTCGGTGTTCGAGTGCCAAACTGGGCAATCGGTTTTGGGCCGAAGCTCTTTGGTCGCAAGGTGGGCGAGACCGAATACTCGGTGCGGCTCATCCCGCTGGGCGGATTCATCACCCTGATCGGAATGTATCCCCCCGAAAAGCCCGGAAACGAAGGCAAGAAGCGACTGTTTCCCAACATGATTGCTGCTGCCCGCGATGCCCACAGCGAGCACGTGCAGCCGGGCGATGACAATCGAATGTTCTATCAGTTGCCCGCATACAAGCGCATCATCGTGATGTTTGGCGGCCCGTTGATGAACCTGGTGCTAGGCGTGGCAATGATCAGCTCGGCACTTGTCTTTGTCGGGCAACCCCAGCGTGTTAATCAGATCGACTCGGTTGTCGGTTGTGTCGAGCAGATGGTCGACCCAAAGGCGGAGTGCGGTCAAGATTCGAAACCAACTCCCGCAGTCTTGGCTGGGCTTGTGGCAGGCGACAAGATTATCGAGGTCAACGGGCAAAAGATCGACCAGACCACCGAGTTTTTCAAGGGTGATGTCCACAGTTCGAACTGGACCTACTCGCTCCTGGTGCAGCGCGGTGAAGATCAGATCGAACTAAGTCTTTCGCCAGCGATTGCTGCGCTGCCATACGTTGGGGCCGATGGCAAAGTCGCTATCGATGCCAATGGCGACTACTTGCTGAAAGACCGCGGTTATCTCGGCGTGCGCTGGGCCACTTCTCGGGTGCCTGTCGGGGCCGATGTTGCTCTGCGCGCGAGCGGCGAGATGACGGCTCAAACCATGGGGTTCATCGTGCAGTTCCCCGTGGCTGTCTACGACTCGGTGTCTAGCCTTTTCACCGACAAGCCCAGGGCGGGCGACGGAGCGATTTCGATCGTCGGAATCGGGCAGATCGCCGGTGAAGCGAATGCCAACCAGAACGCAACTCTGGCCGATCGCGTTTATCTCAACTTGATGTTGCTCGGTTCGCTCAACCTGGCCCTGTTCGCGTTCAACCTGATTCCGCTACCTCCGCTCGACGGAGGTCACATCGAAGGGGCAATCTACGAATACCTCAAGCGCGGTGCTTACCGCTTAGCCCGCAAGCCAGATCCTGGCCCGGTCGACACAGCTCTCATGGCTCCGGTGTCGGGCATCATGTTCATCCTGTTGCTACTAGCGGGTGTTGCCATGATGGTCGTAGACATCGTCAACCCGGTCGGGCTTTAGCCTTCGATTTTGAGCAAGCGCGTGGAACAAAATCGGTCGCTCCTATGCTTGTATCTGTCTAGTGAGTCGAAAGAGAGTTAGCAGCACGTGCCAGCAGTAAATCTTGGGTTGCCAAAGACCCCGCCACCGACCCTAGCCCCGAGACGCAAGACCCGTCAGATCATGGTGGGCAAGGTTGCCGTGGGTGGCGACGCCCCGATCTCGGTGCAATCGATGTGCACCACCCCGACCACAGACGTAAACGCAACGCTTCAGCAGATCGCCGAGTTGACGGCATCTGGCTGTGACATCGTTCGTGTTGCGGTGCCTAGCCAAGACGACGCCGACCGACTGCACCTGATTGCTCGCAAGTCACAGATTCCGGTAATTGCCGACATCCACTTTCAGCCTAAATACGTGTTTCAAGCAATCGACGCCGGTTGCGGCGCCGTTCGCGTAAACCCCGGCAACATCCGTCAGTTCGACGACAAGGTTGGTGAAATCGCCAAAGCCGCCAAGGATGCGGGCGTCTCGATCCGCATCGGTGTCAACGCTGGCTCGCTCGACCCGCGTCTGTTGCAAAAGTATGGCAAGGCGACCCCCGAAGCCTTGGTTGAATCCGCGGTCTGGGAGGCCTCGCTCTTCGAAGAGCACGACTTTCACGACTTCAAGATTTCGGTCAAGCACAACGACCCGGTGGTCATGGTCAAGGCATACGAAATGCTATCTGAACGAGGCGACTGGCCACTGCACCTTGGCGTGACCGAAGCCGGTCCCGCCTTCCAAGGCACAATCAAGTCTTCGGTCGCATTCGGCGCGCTTCTTTCGAAGGGCATCGGCGACACCATCCGTGTTTCGCTATCCGCGCCACCGGTTGAAGAGATCAAGGTGGGTTCACAGATTCTCGAGTCGCTGAACCTTCGCCCACGAAAGCTCGAAATCGTCTCGTGCCCGTCTTGCGGTCGCGCGCAGGTTGACGTCTACACCCTCGCAAACGATGTCACCAAGGGTCTCGAAAAGATGACCGTTCCACTTCGAGTCGCCGTTATGGGCTGCGTTGTGAACGGTCCGGGCGAGGCTCGCGAGGCCGACCTCGGTGTTGCATCGGGCAATGGCAAGGGTCAGATTTTCGTCAAGGGTGAGGTCATCAAGACCGTTCCCGAGAGCGAAATCGTGGCAACGCTGATCGAAGAGGCAAACCGCCTGGCCGCCACCATGGATCCGGCCCTCGTTGGCAGCCCGCAGGTTCTCGTCGCCGAAAAGTAAGCCCAGCCAGAGCCAAATAGCGCTCTCGCTGGTAACCTTGCCACTATGCCTATTCGACTTTCAAGCCTGTTCTTGCGCACGTTGCGCGAAGATCCAAACGAAGCCGAAGTAGCCAGCCACAAGCTTTTGCTCCGCGCCGGTTACATTCGTCGCGCTGCTCCCGGGGTTTACACCTGGCTTCCGCTCGGACTCGCGGTAAAGGCCAAGGTTGAGAAGATCGTCCGCGAAGAAATGGCCAACGCAGGGGCTCAAGAAGTGTTCTTCCCCGCGTTGCTGCCGCGCGAGCCTTATGAGGCGACCGGCCGCTGGACCGAGTATGGCGACAACCTGTTCCGTCTGCAAGACCGCAAGAAGGCCGACTATTTGCTCGCGCCAACCCACGAAGAGATGTTCACGTTGCTCGTGAAAGACCTTTATTCGTCATACAAAGACCTGCCTGTCTGCCTCTATCAGATTCAGAACAAATACCGCGACGAAGCTCGCCCACGCGCGGGTCTGCTTCGCGGTCGAGAGTTCGTGATGAAAGACGCCTACTCGTTCGACGTCACCGATGAGGGTCTAGTTGCCGCCTATCAGGCGCAGCGCGACGCCTACGAGCGAATCTTCACCCGCCTCGGAGTCGAATACGTAATCGTCAAGGCGGATGCGGGCGCGATGGGTGGCTCCGCCTCAGAAGAGTTTTTGAGCCCGAGCCCGATCGGCGAGGACACCTTCGTGCGCTCGCCGGGCGGATACGCCGCAAACGTCGAAGCGGTCAAGACCCCCGCTCCGGCCGCTCAACCAATCGAAGGACTCGCCGCTGCTGTAGTTCACGATTCGCCAAACACGCCGACCATCTCATCCTTGGTTGACCTAGCGAACGCAAACGTTCCACGCAAAGACGGTCGCAGTTGGACCGCCGCAGACACCCTCAAGAACGTTGTGCTGGCGCTAACCAGCCCTGAGGGCAAGCGCTCGCTGGTCGTTGTTGGCATTCCTGGCGACCGTGAGGTCGACGCCAAGCGTGCCGAGGCTGCCTTTGCACCGAACGACGTCGAGCCAGCCACCGAAGAGGACTTCGGCAAAAATCCAGCGCTCGTGAAGGGCTATATCGGCCCGGTCAAGGATGGTCAACTCGTGCTCGGCAAGGAGTCGACCTCGGGCATCCGCTATCTGCTCGATCCACGCGTTGTTGATGGAACCGCCTGGATTACCGGCGCAAACGTCGACCAGAAGCACGTTTTCGACCTTGTCAAGGGTCGCGACTTCGATGCCGATGGTGTCGTAGACATCGCCGAGGCGCGAGCCGGCGACCCGGCTCCAGATGGTTCGGGGCCACTCGAACTGGCTCGCGGTATCGAAATCGGTCACGTCTTTCAGCTCGGTCGCAAGTATGCCGAAGCGCTCGACCTCAAGGTGCTCGACGAAAACGGCAAGCTGGTCACCGTGACCATGGGTTCCTACGGAATCGGTGTTACGCGACTCGTCGCCGTGCTCGCCGAGGCAAACCGTGACGAGAAGGGGCTCATCTGGCCGACATCCGTGTCGCCAGCTGACATTCACGTGGTCGCCGCTGGCAAGGATGAAGTGGTCTACGAGACCGCCGAACGTCTGGTTGCTAAACTCGAGTCCGCTGGCAAGTCTGTGATTTATGACGACCGCTTGAAGGTAAGCCCTGGAGTCAAGTTTGGCGATGCCGAATTGCTCGGAGTGCCTCAGATCGTAATCGTTGGCAAGGGCTTAGAACAGGGCGAGGTCGACCTGTGGGATCGCCGCACAGGCGAACGCCGCTCGGTCAGGCTAGAATCGGCACTGACAGAACTCGTCTAGCCCGATAGGCTCAACAAGTTCTAGAATTCATAACTAACTAGTGGCCGAGGAGGCGTCTTCATGGACATCGATTTGAGAGTTCTGAAGTCCCTTGAGAGTGAAAAGGAAATCCCTTTCACCGAGCTTGTCGAAATCATCGAGGGCGCCATTTTGGCCGCCTACTACCGCACCGTCGGCGTGATTCCCAAGAAGGACGACCCTCAGAACAGTCGCGCTTACCTAGACCGCAAGACCGGCCACGTGACGATTTTCACCCGTGAACTCGACGAAGATGGCAACCCGAACGGTCCGGAGGTCGATGTAACCCCAGAAAACTTCGGCCGCATCGCCGCCTATTCTGCCAAGCAGGTCATCACCTCGCGCCTTCGCGCAATCGCCGACGAAGGCCTGATGGGCGAGTTCTCTGGCAAGGTTGGCGACATCGTGATGGGAACCATCCAGCAGGGCACTCGTCCGCACATGATTGCCATCGACCTAGGTCCGCTAGAGGCTCAGTTGCCGGCTGAAGAGCAGGTTCCTGGCGAGGAATACACCCACGGCAAGAAGATTCGCGTCTACATCACCAAGGTAGAAAAGGGCACCCGCGGCGGACCGATGATCACCGTTTCGCGTCGCCACAAGATGCTCGTTCGCAAGCTTTTCGCCCTCGAGGTTCCCGAAATCGCCAGCGGGGTTGTCGAGATCATGCAGGTAGCCCGCGAAGCAGGCCACCGCACCAAGCTCGCGGTTCGCGCCAACGAGGCTGGCGTCAATGCCAAGGGCTCGTGCATCGGCCCGTTGGGTCAGCGTGTTCGTGCCGTATCCGCCGAGCTGAACGAAGAGAAAATCGACATCGTCGACTGGAACGAAGACATCGTCAAGTTCGTCGCCCAGGCTCTTTCGCCTGCGAAAATCTCGAGCGCCTTCCTGATTCCGTCAGAAGCGGATGGTCGCCCTCACGTGCGTGCCCTCGTACCCGACTACCAGCTCTCGCTAGCCATCGGCAAGGAAGGCCAGAACGTCCGTTTGGCTGCCGACCTGACCGGAGCCAAGATCGACATTCAGCCCGAAAGCATTCTCGACGGCGAGTAGTCCTAGCCACACACGACACTGGGGGCTAGAATGGAACCTGTTAGAACCTGCGTTGGCTGTCGCCAGCGCTCCTCCCGAAACTCGATGATCCGAATCGTCCGTGCCGAAAACTCTTTGGCGCTAGACCTCTCGGGTGGTCTTTCGGGCAGGGGAGCGTGGCTTCATCCGAGTTCTGACTGCTTGAGACTTTCGATTGAGCGCAAGGCCTTTGGTCGAGCACTGAAAGTCACCTCGCAGCTAGACGCGTCGGCACTGATCAAACACATAGAACAGGCAGAAACGATGTTGGCAAAAAATGAGTAGCTCGAAATGAGTGCCCAACAGCTTTAACGGCCTGCCCTGCTCGGGGTAGGCCCCCGAACAGAGGAAATTAATGGCGCTTCGCGTTTATGACATCGCCAAAGAACTTGGAATCGATACCAAGGATGCTTTGGCAAAACTTGAGCAACTTGGCGAATACGTCAAGAGTGGCTCATCCACAATCACCCCGCCGGTAGCCAAGAAGCTGCGCGACGCCTTCCCGAACGCCAAGCCGAAGGAAGAGCCAAAGCCGGTTGCCAAGGCTGAGCCAAAAGCAGAAGCACCGGTTGCGCCGGCAGCCCCCGCTGCGCCAGCCGCTCAGGCACCGACTGCTCCGGCAGCTCCAGCGGCCACGCCTGCAGCGTCTTCTGCCGCTCCGGCAGCCCCGTCGGCCGACAAGCCAGCACCGGGTGCTCCCTCGGCGACTCCGGGCATCCCACGTCCTGGCAACAATCCTTTTGCTTCGGCGCAGGGAATGGGCATTCCTCGCCCAGTTTCCCGTCCGGGTAACAACCCATTCGCTCCATCCCAGGGCATGGGACGCCCAGGCCAAGGTCGTCCGGCTGGTGCTGGCGGTCCGGGTCGACCAGGTGGTCCAGGTCGTCCGGCTGGTGCCGGCGGTCCGGGTCGACCAGGTGGTGGCCCCGGCGGCGCAGGCCGTCCAGCCGGTGCAGGCTTCGGCGGTCCTCGTCCCGGTTTCGGTGGCGGCGCGGGCGCTCCTGCCGGCGCAGGTTTCGGTGGCCCAGGTGGTGCCGGTCGTCCTGGTGGCGGTCCAGGTGCTGGTCGCGGTCGCGGTGTCGGTGGTGGAACCTCCGGTGCCTTCGGTAAGGGTGGCCCTCGCGGTTCGTCCAAGGCGAGAAAGTCAAAGCGCGCCAAACGCGAGGAATACGAACAAAGAACTGCACCGAGCCTAGGTGGCGCGGTCGTTCCACGCGGAGACGGAAACACCGTTTTGCGTCTGCGTCGCGGTGCGAGCATCCAGGACTTTGCCGACAAGATTGATGCCAACGCGGGTCAGCTGATCACAGTGCTGTTCCACCTCGGTCAAATGGCGACCGCGACAGCATCTCTAGATGAAGACACCTTTGCGATCCTCGGCGAGGAGCTCGGCTACAAGGTTGAGATCGTTTCGCCTGAGGACGAGGAGCGCGAGCTGTTCGAAGGCTTCGGTCTCGACATCTCGACCGACTACGAAGACGACGAAGAAGACCTAGAGGCTCGTCCGCCGGTTGTCACCGTTATGGGTCACGTCGACCACGGTAAGACTCGCTTGCTCGACACCATCCGCAAGTCGAACGTCATGGCTGGTGAGGCTGGTGGAATCACCCAGCACATCGGTGCTTACCAGGTTCATGTTATGCACGACGGCATCGACCGAGCGATCACCTTCATCGACACCCCGGGTCACGAGGCGTTCACCGCCATGCGTGCTCGTGGTGCTCAGGTCACCGACTTGGCCATCCTCGTGGTTGCCGCCGACGACGGTGTCATGCCTCAGACCATCGAAGCCTTGAACCACGCTCAGTCGGCCGGTGTGCCGATTGTGGTTGCGGTCAACAAGGTCGACAAAGAAGGTGCAAACCCCGCCAAGATTCGTCAGCAGTTGACCGAGTTCAACCTCGTTGCCGAAGAATACGGTGGCGATGTCATGTTCGTAGACGTTTCGGCGTTGACCGGCAAGGGCATCGACGACCTTCTCGACGCGGTGCTGCTAACCGCGGATGCCGCTCTCGACATGCGAGCAAACCCGAACAAGGATGCGCGTGGTGTTGCCATCGAAGCCAACCTCGACAAGGGTCGTGGATCGGTTGCAACCGTTCTGATTCAGTCGGGAACCCTCGAAGTCGGAGACTCGATCGTGGCTGGTTCGTCGCACGGACGTGTTCGCGCCATGTTCGACGAAAACGGCACTCCGGTTCAGTCGGCTGGACCATCGCGTCCCGTTCAGGTTCTCGGCTTGCAGTCTGTTCCTCGCGCCGGTGACACCTTCGTGGTTACCGATGACGAGCGTCAGGCTCGCCAGATCGCCGAAAAGCGTGAAGCCGCCGACCGCAACGCTCTGCTGGCCAAGACCCGCAAGCGCGTCAGCCTCGAAGACTTCACCAAGGCTCTCGAAGAAGGCAAGGTTGAGGCACTCAACCTGGTCATCAAGGGTGACGTATCTGGTGCGGTAGAAGCCCTCGAAGACTCGTTGCTCAAGATCGAAGTGGACGACAGCGTGCAGCTGCGCATCATCCACCGCGGTGTTGGTGCAATCACCGAGTCGGACGTCAACCTGGCTACCGTCGACAACGCCATCATCATCGGCTTCAACGTTCGACCAGACAACAAGGCCAAAGAGCGCGCCGACCGCGAAGGTGTCGACATTCGTCACTACTCGGTCATCTATGCAGCACTCGATGACATCGAGCAGGCCCTCAAGGGAATGCTCAAGCCGGAATACGAAGAAGTTCAGCTCGGCACCGCCGAAGTTCGCGACATCTTCAAGTCGTCAAAAGTTGGCACCATCGCTGGTTCCTACGTTCGAAGCGGTTCGATCAAGCGCAACTCCTCGGCACGTGTTCTTCGCGCCGGTGCGGTCATCGCTGACAACCTCAAGATCGAATCGCTCAAGCGATTCAAGGATGACGCCACCGAAGTCAAGACCGACTACGAATGTGGTATCGGTTTGGCCGGATTCAACGACATCCAGATCGACGACGTCATCGAAACCTTCGAGATGCGCGAGAAGCCGCGAGTCTAGTCATGGCAGATGTTGCACGCGCCAGAAGGCTGGCGGAACGAATCAAGGTGTTGGTTGCCGAATCGCTGGATCGGGTCATCAAAGACACCGACCTCGGCTTGGTAACCATCACCGACGTTCGGGTTACCCCCGACCTGTCTCACGCAACGGTGTTTTATTCGGTCTATGGCTCGGCAGACGTGATTAGTCGCTCAACCGAGATCATGACCAGAAACACCGGCCGCATTCGAGGCGAGGTTGGTCGACACCTGCAGATTCGCGTTACTCCAACCCTCGAATTTTTGGTGGATGAGGTGCCAACCACAGCAGCGCACCTGAGCGAGTTGCTCGCGGAGGCCAAGAACCGCGATGCCGAGGTTGCTCGACTGGCTGCCGAAGCCAAGTATGCGGGCGAGGCGAACCCTTATAAAGAGCCAAAGCATGAGGAAGACGAAGACTAATTGACCAAGGTCAGCGGTCTGCTTCTGATTGACAAGCCCGAAGGCTGGACCAGTCACGACGTGGTTGCGAAGACGCGCAACCTCGCCTCCACTCGCAGGGTCGGTCATGCCGGAACACTCGATCCGATGGCCACCGGGTTGCTCGTTCTCGGGCTTAACAACGCCACTAAGTTGCTCACCTTTTTGGTCGGTGAAAGCAAG
>JACCDL011165966.1_pt1 | contig 10812 bp, 11 predicted proteins | sample 7441931 | NCBI WGS metagenome assembly JACCDL01 (sample SAMN15323437, study PRJNA562643) | freshwater metagenome | isolation source: river surface water | place: USA:Blue River Watershed | collected 2017-08-16 | reverse complement strand
GTAAATCCAGATTGCACTCTTGATGAGATGAAGGAGATTGTGGAGAAAGCGCTAAAGGAACAAGGTGAAGGAATAATCATGAGAAAAATGGCACGAAGCCAAATTCCTAGGCTCGATAGATGGAGAGCGCGCCCGTAGGGATTCGAACCCCAAACCTTCTGATCCGTAGTCAGATGCTCTATCCGTTGAGCTACGGGCGCAATTAGCCTGCGAAGCCTAGCATCTCCTTACGGTCAGTAAATTTCACGCGAGGTTTACCGAAGCTCTCTCCAGCAGAAACTTCCGCAGAATTTAACTTCTCCCAATTCCCTTGTGAAATATGTACGACTCCTTTACTTGCCAAGTATTTTGCTAAATCAAAATTATCTTTCGGGTTTTGTAATTTTGAAGTTAGCAGTTCCATGACCGCAGCCGCATCACTCTTATTGGTTCCAATTACGCCAGATGGACCCCGCTTTGCCCAGCCAACAACGAAAATGTTGGTGCCTATCACTTGGCCATTTTCATGCTCAACTACACCTGATTTAAATGGAATTCCTGCGATTGGCTCGGCTTCATAGCCAATGGCTGAAACAACTAATCCGGCCTTAATGGAATAAGTGCTCTCTGTCTTTAGCACCTTTCCATCCCTTACCTCGTTGACAGCAAAGAGGACTTCTTCCACGCGCTCTTTTCCTCGAATTTCAATCGGTGAAGCCAAGAAGTGGAAATTGAGCTTGCGTGCATGACCTTTCTTATCCAACTTCGCTATGGCCATCATGGCATCAAGATTAGATTTAACTTCCTTAGGTATTTCCCCAGATTTACTTATTCTCCCTAACGCATCTTCGATATCACACTCACCAATTTCAACATCGGTGTGCTCTAACTTTGGCAGTTCTCGCAACTCCGGTGAAGTGAACGCTACATGTTCAGGTCCGCGGCGAGCGAAAATATGCACATTTCTAATTGCAGATTTGTGAAGCTCTTCCAGCGCATGATTGGCGGTATCCGTGCAATCTAATTCTCGAGGTTCAAGTGCAAGCATTCGTGCAACATCCATCGCTACATTACCGGCGCCAATCACCACAGCCGTATTGGTATCAAGCGGCACATCTACATTTACATAGTCTGGGTGAGCGTTATACCAAGGCACAAACTCGGCGGCAGAAAGTGAGCCCCGAAGATCTTCCCCAGGAATTCCAAGCTTTCGTCCCTTATCAGTCCCCGTCGCAATAACTACCGCATCATAACTATTAGTTAATTCCTCGACCGAGACATCTTTACCTAATTCAACGTTACAAAAGAGTTGAAAACCTTCAGTGGTTGCTATCTTTTCAAATACTCTAGAAACTGTCTTAATTTTTGGGTGGTCTGGCGCAACTCCACTTCTTACCAATCCCCACGGCGTTGGGAGCCGTTCAATCATATCTATCGCAAACTTTCGCTCATCAGTTTGAAGATTCTGTAGAGCTTGAGCAGCAAAATACCCTGCGGGGCCAGCGCCAACGATTGCGATTCGAAAAATCAAAACCTAATCATTTCTAGAGACAGAACTTCTAAGTTTCATTGACTTCGCAAGCTCCTTTAAAGAGTGCAAAGCGATTAGGTGTAAGGGTATGGCCAATAGCTCCGAACAAATTTTGAATCTAGTCTCCACGTAATAAAGAAAACCGGGAACAATTCCTGCTAGATAGGGTAAAAGCAAATATTTTTCAGCTATGTTGAAATTTCCTCGTGAGAAAATTAGAAGTCCGAGCCAAACTAATGTTCCCGCAAATAGCAGCATCCAAATTGCGCGATACATCGCAAAGATTATGTAGCCAATCGTGAGCGACCAAGTCAGCCTCTCATCGCCAATCAATATGCTCTTTTCGTCTTCAGCTAGCTCATATTGCCCTGGGAGATGTGGGATTTTCTGGATTGGGAAGAAGTATGAATCGACTTTTTGCATCTGCGCAAACAAGAAACGTTGTGGATTTTCCAAGATACTTATGAAAGCAGCTCTTGTCTTGTAATCTTCAATAAAGTTGAGGCGATCGGATGAATCTGCAACTACTTCTGGCTTAGTACTTGGACCGTTCTTAAGCAGTACATCCATGTCAAATTTAGGAAGGGAGAGATAATGAAATTTCTGATGAGAAAAGTAGATCGTGTCTCCGCTAGAAGATGCGAGGTTCACAGAGCCAAAGACAACTTTATTGAAGGCAAGTACGGCGAAGAGCACCCACACTGCTGCGCCTTGCCTCAAATAGTTACGAGGTTTGCTCTCTGAGTTTCGCTTCTCGCGCGCCATAAGGAAGATAATGAGAATGAAGACAACCCAATATGCGGGACGAGTGAAACTAAGTAGAAATCCAGAGAGAAGTGCTAGGGCAAATCTCTTACGTAATGCGAAGAGGCCAAATAGAAGTAGCGTGAGAAGCTCTACAACTTGATCAGCTGAAGTTAAGCAAAGCCAAGTTAAGTAAGTGTTTGCCGGTATGGCCGCTAGGGCCGCAATCCTGAACTTCTTATTTGGAACAAATTTGCAAATTTCAAAATAAATCATGGATGAGAGTGCATAGTAGAAATACAGCGCCGGCCAAAAATCTGGACCGCTCCACAAAAATGGAATGAGCGCGAGTGCTGCTCCTGGGGGGTAATAATTGTCAGTCAAGTTGAATTCCAGGATTGACCAGGCTTTCTTCTCCCAGTTGCCAATAAGGGGAGGTAAGTCCAAGAATTGAGATGCAATCAAAGCAACAATTGTGCAGAGAACTCCGTATATAAACATGAACTTATTGGTAGAAAACAATCTCACCGCTAGCTTCATGCTCTAACCCTATCTTTTTCTTGGCTTTAGTCTTCCCAAAATCAAACGCATGATAGTACCTGCACTTCTGAATATTTGCATTTTTGGAATCTTAGATTCCTCAAACTTTCGGTTGTAAAACGTAATTGGAACTTCTGACAATTTGAGGTGAGCTCTATGAACAACTTCAGTAACCTCAATAAAGTACGAGTAGCCCTCATTCTTAGGAGGATTAGAGATTAAGGCTTCCATCGCATTGCGGTTGTAACAGCGAAATGATGTCGTGTATTCACTCAGCCCGGTCGGAATTAAGATTCGGCAAAGTAAGTTTGCTCCTAGTGACCAAAGTTTTCGAAGTCCCGGTAACTCATTCTTTCCACCTTTCCTCTTGCTTCTAGTTGCAACAACATAATCCGAGTGCCTCGCCACTTCTAGAATTCTGGAAATATCTACTGGGTCATGTGAGAGGTCCGCATCCATCGCAACTATGTACTCGTAGCCAGCCTTGTGTGCATAAGCGATTGCCAATGCATGGGCTGAACCAACTCCGCTCTTCTTCGGCCTCTCAAGAATCGTCAACTTAGGGTTTGCGCTCGCGAAATTATTTAAAATCTCTGCGGTGCCATCCGTAGATGAGTCATCTACTACAAGCAAATCCACATGAGGTTGTAACTCCGATACAGACTTCAGCCAAATACCAATATTTGTCTTTTCGTTAAACGTCGGAGTAAAAATAAGGATTTTGTTTGCTTCTGACATTGTCTTGAATAGTACACTTCAACAATGCCTAGAGCTTTGATTTTAGGAGCCACAGGCCAAGATGGTCAGTTCTTAGCCGATTTCTTGCTTGGCAAAAACTACGAGGTTTTAGGAATTTCAAGATCAAAGGCGCCTTTTCAGACGAATCCCCTAAATCTAAAACGCCCGAGCTTCAAAACTATAGATATTGCTAACACTCAAGGTCTTTCGGAGTTAATCAGCAATTTTAGGCCCGATGAGATTTACAACCTTGCCGGTGAGTCTTCGGTTTCAAAATCATTTAAGGATCCAGAGAAAACCATCGAATCAAATGTTGTTGGTTTGGTAAATCTACTTTCTGTTTTAGTAAATAATCCCAAATTAAAATCGACTAGAGTCTTTCAAGCTTCTAGCGCCGAAATGTTTGGATCAAGCAATGAACCTTTAAACGAAAACTCTCCGTTTAAACCCGTTTCTCCATATTCAATTTCAAAATTAGCCGCACATAAGATATGTCACTCTTACCGAGAAAACTTCGGTTTATGGATTTCTTGCGGAATACTCTTTAATCACGAGAGTGAACTTAGGCCAGACTCTTTTGTTTTTCAGAAGATTATTACCTCTGCTGTAGCTATTTCTCGAAAAGAGGCAAACTCCATGACACTTGGGAATCTAGATATTTCCCGAGATTGGGGCTACTCCAAAGAGTACGTAGAAGCGATGTGGTTAATCCTTCAGGCAGATAACCCCAAAGACTATGTGGTGGCGACGGGAACAAGACATTCCTTAAGAGACCTCATCGAGCTTGTCTTCAAGAACTTGCAGATTAAAGGCGGTCTTGATGAATTCATAAAGATTGACTCCTCCTTTGCGCGTCCAACTGATGTCGAAACCAATGTGGGAGACCCAAGAAAAATCGAGGCAGACCTTGGGTGGAAAGCCAAGACTCGTTTTGAAGAGTTAGTAGACATCTTGGTCCGACACCAATTGAAAGACTCTTTATAGTTCTACTTGGCAAATCGTGCGATTGCTTGCCAATTCCAATCGATTCCAAAACCTGGTGCGTCTGGAATATTGAATGATCCATTCTCTAACTTAAGTGGGTTATTTATAAGCAAGTGAAATAAGTCAATATTCAGTTTGGGATCCATGTATTCAAGTCCGCCAATATCAAGATTGGCGATCGTTGTTGCTAGTTGAGCATGAACTTCGGAATGTATATGGGTGGAAACGCGCAGGCCGCTATTTCTTGCAATCTCGGCTGAGAGTAGGAACTCTTTAACTCCGCCTACTACGAGTGCGTCGACCCTAACAAGATCTACATATCTATGACGGACCATGTTCGCTATTCCGCGATGCCCAAATTGAGACTCACCGACTGCAACCATGACGCCAGTCTGGGCTCGTAATTCCAAAACTAATTCACCTTGAGATTCCAAAAATGGATCCTCGATAAAGGCAAGATCGTATTCTGCAAGTGCCTTAACTCTCGTTACTGCATCTTCTACGCCTTTGAAAGATCTAAACGCATCTGCACCAATTCGCCCAGTGGATCCAACTCGCTCTCTTATGACTTTGATGCGCTCGGCATCTCTTGCCGGAGTTCCCGCCCCAACGACAAGTTTAAAGTTCTTGACGCCACGCCCAATCGCGCTCTCTACATCAGTAATTAATCCGGACTCATCTTCTCCGTACTTGTATCCAATTACATAGGAGGCTGGTAGTTGATTTTGTTTTTGTCCCAACATTTGTGCGATAGACAATCCTCGTAATTTCCCAAGCGCATCCCATATTGCTATATCAACAGCGCTAACCGCAGCCGTAAAAGTTCCATGCTCTGCTGAGTGCCAATAAGTGGCCAGAACTTCAGCGCGGACTTCTTCTGATTTTTCGACCTCCTTACCGACAACAACCGGTGCAATCATGTTTAAGACTATTTCTTTTATTGGTAAACCTCGGCTATAGCAATAACCAACGCCTTCAAGGCCGTCATCACAGCGAACTTTTACGATTGTGTAAGTACGTACTTTAAAGACAGTCGAACCAACTACTACCGGTTCCGGTAAAGGTACTTTTGCCTCAAATACTTCGATGTTCGAGATCTTTGACAAAACTAATCCTTGAGATTTAGCAGTGCAAGAGCGCGATCTTCTAATTCATATCGTCTCGGAGAAGTATTACCCCGAGCAATCATGTCTTGATAAAACTCAGATATCGCCTCTTTAAGGCTAAAGCGAGGTACAAAACCGGTGTAATTCTGTAATTTTCGATAGTCGAGATATCCAGTTGACTCAGGGAATGGAAAGAGCATGTCGCGAAGGTTAAAACCTTGCTGTTGCAAACTTGGGTGGTTCGGATCAACAAAGTGAACTTTTGCTTCCTTACCTACTACTTCTGAACAAATTCTTACAAACCCCATGCCAGTTATTCCTTCAGGTATTGCAATATTGAATGCTTCGCCATCAACATGCGACTCAGCGCGAGTTAAAGCTAAGAGCGCCTTGGCAACATCTCCCGCATAGATGAAAGATTTAACTGATTCGCCAAGATTCGGCACTAGGACTGGACGGTCATGAATTATCCGACTTAAAACAAATCCCTCGCGATCTTCATAGTTGTCAATTCCCATCACATAAGGCAGACGACAAGAAACGGTTTCAAAATAGCCATTGCTAGAAAACTCGAGAAGAAAGTTTTCGCCTTTAATTTTTTCATCCGAGTATGTGAAGAAAAGCTCATTGGGGGCTCTCTCGAAATGCTCTTGAATTGGAAAATAGTTGCTCTTTTTATAAACAGCTCCGCTTGAGATAAATAGATATCTTCCAATATTTCCCTTCAAAACCTCTCCGGCTTCTTTAACCCAAGCAGATGGATATGCTGAAAAATCAATTACGACATCAAATTTTGAACCCTTTAGCACCTCGACTGCACCAGGATTTGAGCGATCAATCTTTAGCGCTTTAACCCCAGAGACAGGTTCGTTAGTACCGCGATTTGCAATCGTAACTTCGTAGCCGGCTTCCAAGAACTCACGACTTACGTACTTTCCCATGAATCTGGTGCCACCAAAAATAAGCGCTTTCATATGTAAATCGCCCCTGACGTTGGATCTAATAGTCGCTTTATACTTCCACAATGTCGAGCCTTAAACGAGTGGACTTAACTAACTCTCAATTAGATGCGCTCCGGGAAATCGTGGGAGATCGGTTATCGATCAATGAATCCGTGCTCGACCAACACGGGCGAGATGAGTCAGCTTTTCCCCCGGTTCTCCCATCTGCAGTTCTTTACCCAAAATCAACAGATGAAGTTTCGCGCATTCTCTCAATCTGCAACTCTGAGTTAATCCCAGTTGTTCCTTTTGGAGCAGGCACTTCACTCGAAGGACATGTCTTGCCACTTCGAGGAGGCATAAGTCTTGATATGACTGAGATGAATAAAGTGTTGAAGATTTCTGCGGAAGATCTAACTGTGCGAGTGGAAGCGGGAGTTACTCGAGTTACCTTAAATAATCTTCTCTCTAAAGAGGGCCTTTTCTTCTCTGTAGATCCCGGAGCGGATGCAACGTTAGGCGGAATGGCATCAACCGGCGCTGCCGGCACCACAACGGTTAAGTACGGTTCGATGCGCGAGAATGTCTTAGCACTTACCGCCGTGCTTGCTAATGGAACAGTCGTGAATGTGGGGCGCTCAACTCGCAAACTCTCCGCCGGATATGACCTTACGAGATTGTTGGTGGGTTCTGAGGGAACGCTCGCTGTTATTACTGAATTAACTCTTCGAATATTTGGGATCCCCGAGAAGATGTCGGCCGCAATAGTTCGTTTTAACTCTCTTAAAGATGGCGTCGCAGCTGCAACCCGGGTAGTTCAGATGGGAACTAACGTCGCTCGTTGTGAATTCCTTGACCCCGCAAGTATCCGAAACGCGAACAAACACAGTGGCTTGACGCTCCCAGAGCAACCCACTCTTCTATTCGAGTTTCATGGAAGTCCAGCGAATGTCGAATCGGATGCAAAATCTGCAAAAGAGATCGTCCAAGAATTTGGTGGATCAGATTTCGAGTGGACTTCGGATGAAAGCGAACGAAGAAAGTTATGGCAAGCACGGCACGACGCTTATTGGTCGAACATCCACCTCTATCCCGGAAAGCGTGTAGTCAGTACTGACCTCGCAGTACCGCTATCTAAATTGGCAGAAGCTGTTCAAACTTGTAATTCCATTCTTAGTAAACATAAGTTCCCATTTAGCATCTTTGGCCATGTCGCTGATGGCAACTTTCACTGCATGATCATCAACGACCCTACAAATCATTCGGAGCACGATGAGATTCGAGAGGTGACCCATGAAATGGCCTCAAGAATCATCTCCCTAGGTGGTACTTGTACCGGAGAGCATGGGATTGGAATGGGAAAAATTGAATTACTGGTTGAAGAGACAGGCGAGAGCGCTGTTTCACTAATGCGGAAAATTAAGCAAACACTTGATCCGAATTGGATTCTCAATCCCGGCAAAGTCTTAGCGATTGAGTGATAGAAAATATGGATGAAGAAGTAGCATCAATCTGGTCAACTCCTAAGTTAGCGCCGATGTATCCGCCTTTCCCTATCAAATACCGAGATGTCGAAATCCTTACAACCGTTTATCGAACGGACCAAGAAGCTATAGAGATGCATATCAACCCACCCCTAAAAAGCACTGGAAATCTTGTGATGATTCATAACTATTTCATGCCAGATGTAGAAGTGATGGGTGTTGTTGAAGAAACTAACGTTATGGTGGGCGTTGAGCTCCAAAAAGACAGTGAAATATATAGAGGTGGATTTAGCACGAATCTATTGATTAGTTCTGAAATTGGCCTCACTCAAGGCAGGGAAATTCACGGACAACCGAAGAAACTCGGAAATACAAAGATACGTAAAGAAGGAGATGGATTCTTCGCCGAAGTCTCGCGCCACGATGGGTTGATTTCACGAGTAATCATGAAGTCAAAAGCCAAGGCTGCAGAGGTAAGCGAGCTTGAATCCTTCTTCCCTTTTCGCAATAACATTAACCACAAGGTAATTCGAAATATCGACGGTACCCAAGGAATAAACCAAATAACATCACGAACCCTTGCTGATGTAAAGGTCAAGGAATGCTGGAGAGGGCCATCCGAAATTGAACTCTTCGAAAATAAAGAAGCGCCATTTCATTTACTCCCAGTACGCGAAAGCATAGAGTCGTTCTATTGGAGAGCCGATTTCTCTTTAGTTCCTGGCCGCATTCTCCATGATTACTTGAAAGAGGTTTGAAGAACATGAACTCCACAGATATAAATGGCCATCTAATTCTGGTGGCAGGTGCGGCAAGTGGAATCGGACGAGAGATCGCCAATAACCTGCTATCCAAAGGCGCAGTAGTTGCTGCCTGCGATAAGAATATGGAAGCACTTCAATCTTTCAAGGCTGAATCATCAAGCCAGAATCTTCATGTTTTTGAAATTGATTTCCTTGACATGAAGTCAATTGAAGAATGCGTTGCAAAAGTTGAATCTGACCTTGGGCCACTTAAAGCAGCTGTCAATTGCGTCGGAGTTCTTGGTAAGAATGGTGAAAAAGTGGAGTTGATTGATATTGAAGACTTCGATCTTGTCTACAGAATCAATCTGAAGGGTGCACTTATATTTACTAAATCTGTAATTGGTGGAATGGCGGAACGCGGCTATGGGCGGATACTTCACTTATCAAGCATCTCTGGAAAAGAAGGGAATCCTCTCTTGGTTGCCTACTCCGCAACTAAAGCAGGATTAATTGGAATGGTGAAAAGTATTGGAAAGGAATACGCCACAACCGGTGTCACAATCAACGCGATGGCTCCGGCTTTGGTGCAATCACCAATGACTGATTCATTCTCGGAATCTCAAATTACCTACTTGAAGTCTCGAATTCCCATGAATCGATTAGGTCATGTGAGTGAGGCGGCCGAGATGGCGGCCTGGATAATTTCACCTGCTTGCAGCTTCACAACCGGCTTTGCGTTCGATCTTTCGGGAGGGCGAGCAACTTACTAGTTTGATCTTGCGGAGACGAGAGGATTTGAACCTCCGATTCCCTTTCGGGAAAACCTCATTAGCAGTGAGGCGCACTAGACCGGGCTATGCGACGTCTCCAGTTTCGCAGAATTCTACATCCCAAAGTCATATTGAGAATTACCGAGTTAACTCCTCCTCCTGCTTAATGTGCGCCAAAGTGCAAGTAGAAATAGAAGAAATGATGCTCCGATAAGACTCGTATATATGTATTCCCGACTAGTAGGGCTATTAAAAACAAAGCTTGAGTTAACTACGGAGATGACCTTAGGAACTTCAGGTGATAGTAATTCGATGAGCCACTTATCTGGATTTGGATTTGAATCCCCCTTGGTTCGAATAATCGTGCCATCTACGCTCCTATTTAATTCAACAACTCGATGCATATAAGTGAAATCTCGATTTTGTGGTAGCGGAAGAATTAGAACATCACCGCGCTCGATATCCGCTTTCTTCACTAACTTGCTAATTACTATATCGCCAGCTTGGATGATCGGCTCCATACTCTTTGACTTGACCATTGAGAAAGTTATCTGATTCTGAAGTGTAAAAATTGCTAATGCAGCAAAAGCCAGTGAACTCATTACGAGGCTAATATCTTTTACTTTTCGAACTGTCTTCATGAATTCGTTGAAATCCCCGATCGAATCTGGTTTCTTTTGACATTTACCGAAAGAGTAGTTGTGTAATTGTTCTTTATATTTGGAGGTGTGCTTGCTCGCATGCTTAACTCGCCACCGCTAACGAGAGATAGAGCACTAAAAGTTATTGACGAATTTAAATTGACCGCCGTTCCGACAGTTACGCGAGTGCCGGAACATGTGTTAGCACTTGTATTCCAGACTCCATTCTGACAGAGATCAAATGTGGTGTTATTTGGCCTGCCGCTTCCCCCGAGTTGAACTTGATTCACATCCATAGTAAAGCCATTTAAAGTAAAACTTCCGTTGTTACGAAGAGCAAAGAAGTTATAAGCAGTACCCGTATTAACAGTCCAATTGATCGTATACGGAGCATTGACAGGAGCCTGATTTAGTCCGACTGCGATAACTGACCAGCTCCCTGTTGTTGCTGTTGATGATTGAGACCACCTGCCAATCCCTCCTGCATGACTTGGTGTTTGCGAAAACGTAAGTACTAAGATCACTAATAGCAGGCGTCTCATAGCAGTCCTTTCTATTAACAAGAGGGGGATTAAATGTTCCCCCTCTTGCGCTAACTTCTCTTAGCT
>JACCDL011308969.1_pt1 | contig 10813 bp, 10 predicted proteins | sample 7441931 | NCBI WGS metagenome assembly JACCDL01 (sample SAMN15323437, study PRJNA562643) | freshwater metagenome | isolation source: river surface water | place: USA:Blue River Watershed | collected 2017-08-16 | reverse complement strand
GTGGCTCCGCGACGAACTATGGATTCGGCAGTGCCGGGGTCATCTGTCGAGATCATTCGCGGCATTACGCGGACTTCGGTTACACCCGGCTGATGCTTAGATTGGATATTCTCATGAAGAAAACGCGCATTCAAACGGCTTGTGCCATCGCTGCTTTTCTGGCGACCTCTACGATCGGATTTGCGCAGGGCGTCAAGCCACCGGCATCCACTGTGGTCGCGATCCAGGAGGCCACGGCAATCCGGAAAGTCGATCGTGCATTGGCACTATCCGCTGGCAAATCGCTGGTCTTGCCTATGGACGGTGGGCTTGCCCGCGTGTCTGTCGCAAATCCGGAAATTGTCGATGTGGCACTCATTCGAGCCCGTGAATTGTATGTAGTGGGAAAGAAAAGCGGCTCTACAAATATCTTTTTGTGGACGAAAAACGGAGAGCTTACCGTCTTAGATGTTGTCGTGAGCGCCGATACGAGCAGCCTGGATACGAAGTTGCGTGAACTCATGCCGAACGAGGACAAGATCCGTGTCAGCTCTGCGGGGGACGCGCTAGTACTGACGGGGCAGGTGGCCGATGCGGTGAAGGTTCAGCGCGCTGTACTGATTGCCGAGCAGTTCACCGGTAAGAAAGTAATTAATCTCTTAGGTATCGGCGATGTTCCACAAGTACTGCTCGAGGTAAAGGTCGCTGAGGTTTCAAAAAAACTGACCGATAAAATTGGGACTGCTTGGGGATTTACTGGAAATCGAGGCAGCTTCTCTTATTCTCTCTTGGGAGACTTTCTGACGGGTGGTGTATTGAGCACCCCACCAGGTTCAGGCGGCGGCATCAATCTCTCGCGTGGCAACGACTCGTTTAAGTTGGAAGCTGAGATTAAGAATGGACTCGTCAAAATTCTCGCAGAACCGAACATCATTGCGGTCAGCGGACAGGAGGGAGCGTTTCTTGCGGGCGGAAAGATTTTCATTCCCGTGCCTCAGGCCAGTTCTAACGGCACTACGATTACCCTGGAGGAGCGGGAGTATGGCGTAGGACTGAAATTTCTTCCGACTGTTTTAGAGGGTGGGAAGATCAATCTTCGGGTGACCCCCGAAGTGTCTGAGCTCGCGATTGAAGGTACTCGCGTGACATCGGGAAGTACCACGACGGTATTACCTACCATTTCGACACGTCGCGCGTCGACGACGGTCCAGTTGATGGACGGACAAAGCTTTGCAATTGGCGGTCTTATCAAAAATAATGTTACCCAGGCAGTGTCGGGACTGCCGATGCTCAGCGAACTCCCAATTCTGGGGGCGTTATTCCGTAGCAGTGAGTTCATGACCGATCGCAGTGAGCTCATGTTCCTGGTAACGCCCCGATTGGTGCAACCGCTGGCGAAGGCGGCAGTATTGCCCACCGACAAGTACATTACGCCAAGCCGCTCGGAATTTATGCTCGAGGGTCGATTAGAGGGATCCGTACCACTTTCACCATCGTCTTCGGTGCGTACATCCGCACACGCGTCGCCCGTGACGACCACGACAACCGCGCCAACATCAGCTAGTCCGGAGACGACGGAAGGTGCCCCGCCGCCTGTGGCCTTGAACGATAAAACGGAATCTATACCCGATGCGATCGTGACGCCGCTGGGTGAGAGCGATATTCGACTCGAACGTATTGATGAGGGCAAATGATGATGAAATATGCTTTTTCGATTCCCATAACAATTGCTGTGCTGGGTAGCCTTGGATTAGCTGGCTGCGCGGTGGACTATGCGGCGGAGCGTGGGTTTGGCAAGTCGGTAAGCGCTGCGATTCAGCAGCAAACGATTCGCCCCGAGGGCGTTGGCCGTGACGGCGTCACGCCGGGTTTGGATGGTCACGCCTCTAAAGCCACCATCGATCGCTATCAGAAAAGCTACGAACAGCCGCAGACCCTGGGAAATGTAATGACGCTTGGAGTGGGCGGGGGGCGCGTCTCGCCATGACAGTCACGCTAGACTCGCTTGCACTAAAGTCACATGTGCATGGTCAGTTATTAAAACTCTTGGATCTGACCGTTATGGAGCGCTTAGCGCCAAACGAGTTACGTGCCGAGTTAGGTGGGTTAGTGCAGAAAATAGTGAGAGATGAGCGAATTGCACTCTCTCCCCAGGAGTTATCGACGCTAGTGCAAGCGATTCAGAATGAAGTAATGGGACTGGGACCTATTGAGCCGCTGATCGCGGATCCGACAGTCTCCGATATCTTGGTCAATGGGAGCTCTGCAGTATATGTTGAGCGGTTTGGTCGGCTCGAACGAACAGCCATTCAATTCTCCGATGATGATCACGTTTATCGAATTATCGAGAAGATTGTCTCGCGCATCGGTCGACGCATCGATGAGTCGAGCCCAATGGTCGATGCCCGTCTTCCCGACGGGTCGCGCGTTAATGCCATTATTCCGCCGTTGGCACTGGATGGACCAATGCTTTCCATTCGGCGGTTTAGTGCCACTCCCTTGCAGGTGGCCGACCTGGTTCGCCTGGGAACGCTGACAGCCGACATGGCAAAAGTCCTGGAAGGTCTCGTCACCTGCAAGATGAACGTCTTGATTTCCGGCGGCACGGGAAGCGGCAAAACCACGTTATTAAATATGATGTCGGCCTTTGTGCCGGAGACCGAGCGTGTGGTTACCATCGAGGACGCCGCCGAACTTCGGCTGCAACAACCTCATGTGGTGCGACTCGAGACCCGTCCGCCGAATGTCGAAGGCCGAGGCGAAATCACCCAACGACTACTGGTGAAAAACAGTCTCCGTATGCGTCCGGATCGTATTGTGATTGGAGAGGTCCGGGGCGGTGAGGTGCTGGATATGCTGCAGGCGATGAATACAGGCCACGAGGGTTCGATGACCACCATACATGCCAATTCGCCACGCGATGCCATGACTCGACTTGAGAACATGGTGGGCTTGTCGGGTGTCTCCATCGGATTAAAACCGATACGCCAACAGATTGCATCGGCCTTAACTGCTGTGATCCAGGTATCCCGGATGACAGACGGTTCCCGAAAGGTAACGAGCATTCAAGAAATCACAGGGATGGAGGGTGATGTGATTGAGATGCAGGAGATCTTTCAGTATCGACAATCGGGGGTTACGGTGGATCGACGTCCAATTGGGGAGTTTACGGCCAATGGAATACGACCGAAGTTTGCAGAGCGTCTAGCGGTTCGTGGATTCCATCTCTCTGAGCAACTATTTACTCCTCAACTACTCGCGGCCTAGACAGATGATTCTGGGCGTTCAAGTCGCTTATCTGTTTGTTTTGTTTGTCGCGGTAGTGCTTTCCGTAATGGCATTAGCGAACATCTGGCATACCCAGCGTGCAACGGGTCAGGTTCAGACCGCGCAGATTCCGTCGAGTCCGGCGTTACGCCACCGGCTGCTGCGCGATCTTCGACTGAGCGAACGGCCTCGGCTAGATGTCTGGTTGCGACACTTCGATTGGGCTAGCCGAGTGCAGCTGCTGATCGCGCAGTCTGGCCTGCGGCTAATGACCGATCAGTTCTTATTGTTGATGCTGGTGACCGTATTGATCACTGCCGGACTACTGGTGGCAGTGAACGCTACATGGTGGGTGGTCGGCCTGGCGAGTGTTGGTGTCGGGCTGCTGCCAACGGTGATCGCGATGCAAATGAAGCACCGCCGAATGGTGCGTCTTGACGAGCAACTCCCGGACTTCCTGGACGCGGTAGCGCGCGCAATGCAGGCGGGCAACTCGTTTTCCGGGGCGTTGTCCGTGGTCAGTAAAGAGGCGCCGGAACCCATCGGGTCGGAGTTTCGTCGGATGTTTGACGAGATCAATTTTGGGCAATCGGTCAAGGACGGACTAGAGTCGTTAGCATTGCGCGTCGAAAGTGATGATGTTCGCTATTTTGTAATCGCAGTGCTAATTCATCAGCAAACGGGCGGGAGTCTGACCCTGCTGTTACTGAGTCTTTCCGCCTTAATTCGAGATCGACAGCGCCTGCGCAGGCTTGGCCGGGTGCTGTCGGCGGAAGGTCGTATGTCGGCGTGGATTCTGGGCATTTTGCCGTTCGCCACTGGATTGGCGATGTATGTCGTGAACCCGGAATTCACATCTGTGTTATGGACCAATCCCGTGGGTATTTTGCTCGTCCAGGGCATGTTAGTGCTCATGGTCGTTGGTCTGGTGTGGATGTGGCGAATTGTCCACTTTCGGATATAGCGGACATGATCGAACCTATTCTAGTTATATCGCTGGCAATACTTTTTGTGTCGATTCTGATTATCGTGTTAATTGGTGCCCGATTAATTCCCGCATTCGTTTCACGGACTGTCGGATTGACCAGTACGCCGAGGGCGAGTGTCGACCAGAATTTCGAACAGGTGATCTCCGGCCGTGTCGCGGCACTTGGCTCGCGCTTGCAGAAAAGACTTGTTCACTATTTTCCGTTGTTTTTCCGTGAAGAGCGTTGGCAGGACTCAGCCTTACAACGAAAGTTCGTGCGGGCCGGATATCGGCACTATTCCATAGTGTCCCTATGGCTCGGAGCCATCGCGAGCGCCGCGTTAGCGGGGCTGACGATTACGGTTCTCGCTCTGGTCAGCATCGGCACGAGGCTCAGCGATACGCAACTACTTTTAGTGGCCTTACTCGGGGTGATGATTGGCGCACTATTGCCCGGGGCGTTACTGGAGTGGCTGATTCGACGTCGGCAACGGGAAATTATGGAGCACTTCCCGGATGCCTTGGACTTGATTCGGATTTGTCTTGAGGCGGGATTAGGGTTGGATTCGGCGATCCAGCGCGTCGGTCAAGAGTTTCAACAGGCATCGCCGGCCCTGTTTGATGAGTTTCACGTACTGAGTCTCGAACTGCGAGCAGGCGCGGGACGCGCCCAAGCCATGCGGAATCTGGCGCTTCGTACTGGACTGAAAGAGGTGCAGTCCTGGGTCACGATGATCACACAGTCGGAGAAATTCGGTACCGGCATAGCGGAAGCCGTGCGTATTCATTCGGATCAGTTGCGGATAACGCGTCGAATGAATGCAGAGGAGCGGGCGGCAAAGCTGTCGACCAAGCTCCTCTTCCCACTGGTGTTTTGCATTTTTCCGGCATTGCTTCTGGTCCTACTCGGACCAGCCGGTATCACTATTCAAGGTCAACTCGGCGCCCACTTGGAGAGCACAAAGTGATGCGAATGACATGCCGATGTTCTCGTGGCGTTGTTCACCCCAGCTCCCCCAGAGGGGTCGCAGTGGTGGAGTTCGCACTTGTGTTGATACCGCTGTTGCTCTTAGTGTTTGGGATTGTTAATTTTGGCGCGTTAATGTACGACCAATCCGTGATTACCAATGCAGCGCGAGAGGGGGCCCGCTGGGCGGCTATAAGGAGTTCTGCGACACTCGGATCGGGCTGTACCAACACTTATGCGTCGAGCCCCGCAGACCCTTGTCAGGTCGCGTACAACTACGCCCACAATCGATTGATCTCGTTTAATGGCAATCGCTCCCCAGTGGTGACGTATGCCGCAGCCAACGGTTATGTAACCGGTGCTCCGCAGGCGGTGACCGTTACCTACTCTTACAAGGGAATCGGATATTTCTTTGGCTTGAAAGGCCTCTCTACCTTCAGTGCTACGTCAGTGATGCTTCATGAATAGTCGATCAAAACCTAAGGGTGCCGTGGCTGTGTTCGTGGCGGCCTGTCTCGTTATGTTATTCGGATTTCTTGGCCTCGCCGTGGATGTTGGCTATACGCATGTGCAGAAGACACGATTGCAGAATCTGGCGGATGCTGCGGCGCTCGCCTGTGTCATTCGTGCCGATGACTGCGGTAGCGGCGGATCAAATCTTTTCCCGGAGGTGAATCCCCTGGGCCTGCCGGTGACGGTGACCTATCCGGTCAGTTGTCCGGATCCCGCCTCACAACAGGGCTGTGCCCGGGCGATCGCCCAAACCCAATGGAGTACGTTTTTTATGCATCTTCTTGGCCAGACGACAGCCAGCGCCCAGGCCACCGCTGTGGCCGGGCGTAGCGCTGCGATGCCATCGTGTGTCACCACACTGAATACATTGCGCTTAAATGGCAGCGATGTGATGTCATTGACCAACTGTTCGGCCGATCTAGGACATGGATTCGATCCCCGGACGACATCGAGTTCAGGCATTCAGGTGGCGCAGGGCAGCTCGGGATCGATCACGGTCTATAACGGTGCTGATCCGTCACTCTGCCAATCGTGCAGTCCCGCGCCGGTCAGCATTTCCGGAGCGCTCCCCCAGTTACCCATCCAGACCATTCCGACCAAAGATCTTGATGGCAGCACTCTTGTCTCTCGAGCGGCAAAGGATTGTCAATCCGGAACCTGCCTGCCGGGCATCTATACGGGGAAAGTCACGCTGAAAGGTGCGACGACACTCCATTCGGGAAACTATGTCTTTCTTGGGGGGTTGGATACGGGGGGTCAGACGGTGCGCGGCACTGCTGGTGGCGTGTCGCTTTATATTCCGGGCTCCGAGCCTCTGTCCCTCACGGGAGACATCACGCTGGTGGCCCCAACGCCGGATGGCTGTTCGGCTGGCAGCGGGCTTGTCATCAGCCATCCGCTGGCGACGACTCCCGGTTCAATTAATCTAGGCGGTGTAAAAGACAAACTGAACCTGACCGGCGTCATTAATCTGAGTGCGGATGAAGTCACCATTGGCGGTAGTGCCGCCACCATGATGATCAGTGGCACGTTGGTGGCAAACTCCATCCGTATGAATGGCAATGTCTACCCCAAGATCTCCGCCAATCCTTGCAACAATATTTACCAAACGGCTAAGGCATCTCTGTTGCAATAACCCACCTATAGCGTTGACCTCACGTGCCATTGGTGCATGAAAATTCCCCTAAAGGAGATGGACATGCCCCTGACTGAAAAAAAATTCTATGTGTTGGTCAATGGCTTTCATGCCGTTGTTTTACGTAATGCGGGCACCGCCACACAACCCCATATGGAGCAGGTATGGACGGCCGAAGATGTGCTTTCCCATACGGTGCGACCTCGCGTAAGCCGGCCCGGTCGAGTGTTCGAGAGCGCCTCTCGTCGGCGCTCTGCCTATGAGGCCAAGAGTCACTTACTCAGTCAGAAGCGTCTGTTTCTGGAAAATGTGATGCACAAGCTGGAACAATTGATCGTGTCCGGTGAGTGCGATGCCATCGTACTCATTGCAGCACCATCCGCGCTGGGGATTCTTCGGGCGATCATGCCGCGTACCGTCGCGCATCGGATCGCTCTGGAGGTGGCCAAAGACTACGGCAACTCCGGGGTGAAAGGGCTCGAGTCCAAGGTGCTGCATTACATCGTATGATTGCGCCGCTGACGGAACCTAAATCGAATATCTACATACCATTCGTTATTAACGCCGAAGGCGCCGAAAGGCCAGAAGCACGACCAATCCGGTGGTGAGTAGGCCCCATATGGATCGCGGTTGAATCAGACCCGCTACCTGCGTCGCGAATGACCGTCGCAGACGAATCCTCATGCGCTGTAGTGCGAAGAGGTGAATGATGAATGAGCCCAAGATCACGCTTGCGATCACTGCGGAGGTGAGCGCAGGACTGGGCGAGGCCCCTGCCTGATTCACTGTCGATAAGGCATGAATCCCTACGAGAACGGCCCAAGCCATTAATCCCGTGAGCGCAGCGACCGTCGCGGACAGGACGGCAAATACATAAAAAACAAGCATTTATCGGCGTGAAATGAGCATGCCAATCAGCATTCCCACGCCCGCCGAGATGCCGACGGCTAACCATGGCTTCTCGTGCACGACATGATTGGTATCCGCGGCCAGTTGTCGCCCTTTGCTGACGGCTGACTGTTCGAGGGTACGCAGTCCATCAAGTGCCTGCCGGATCAGTGAGGAGCCCCTCGTGCGCAGCTCCTCTGCGCTATCACCGCTCAGCGCAGAGGCATCTTTGAAGAGAATCTGAGCATCCTGAATTAAAGTCTGAACATCCCGTCGTAGTGCATCGACATTGTGATTGGGCATAGCATCCTCGTAGATAAGTTGAAGAAAAATATGACTGCGCGCCCGCCGATGTGTTAATCATCTATCCGCAGATGCGCGCTTGTTGTCAGTCTGCGACATTTGAACGACGGTATAGCTCGCCAGTCGTGGGAAATACATCGGATGTGATGCCACTTTGTGCCTGTAAAACCAATCTCAATGTGGGATAGGGCGTTAATTTCCTGTCATCGTCACGGTTCCTAGAACGATGGAGGAAATCAATGAATAATCTCTCAAAAATTCGTGAAAATCTGATGCGTGATTTTTTTAGTGACTGGATGACACCGGGTGTCATGATTCGTCCGCTACACGGGCGTGCGCTACCCGAGGAATTTGCAGTGGAGATTCGCGAAGACGATAGGTCATATCGGCTTGAGGCCGAGATGCCCGGATTGAAAAAAGAAGATATCCAGGTGGATATTGATCGGGCTCAGGTCACCATCAGTGCGGAAATTAAACAGTGTGACCGCAAGGTGGACAATGAAAAACTTGTGCAGAGCGAGCGCTACTACGGGGCGGTATCTCGACGTTTTCTTCTACAGTCGGAAGTCGATAGTGCGTCCTGCCAGGCCAGTTATCAAGACGGACTGCTCACACTGACGTTGCCCAAAAAGGCATCTTCTGCAGCAAAACGGATCGCGGTGCATTGATTTACTGACGTATACCAGTAGATAAGGGCCATCCGAGTATTCCGGATGGCCCTTTTAGTTCGGGGATAAGCCGTTACACCATCACACGAGACGGTTCGGTCATCCGTAATGTCATGCCTTGGGATGACGAGCCGTCGGAGGGCGTGGCGGCAGATGCGACCGATCCGTTGCCAGTCAATGCCGCCCCATCAAACCAGTTCCGCAAGGCGGTGCTCAGTGGCATTGCGCCGGCCGACTCCTGCATGGCCAGGGCCGCATCTTTTTGCCAGTTCGACATAGCATCGCGCAGAATGGTATTCGTCTGCTGTTGAATCCTGGCGTTAAATTCAAGCATTTGCTGTATCTGACGGGTCTGCATCTTCATCATCATAAGGGGAATAGTGGCCCAGGTGGTCGACATTGAGATCCAGTCTCCTGCGCTCAGCGCATTTTTCGCGATCGTCTCAAACTCCGCATAGCATCCCGAGAGGTTCTTTTGCAGACTGTCCATCAGGAGCGAGTTCTGTTGGTGGGCCAGTTCGCTTAACCGGACGGCGAGCGAGATATTCGCCTTTGCCAGCTTCGCGCTCGCCTCGTTGTTCATAGTCGTGATCATGGAAATGTCCTTTCGTGATTGGGATTTGGAGATTCTTTCCGGAATCGCGCACGGACGGTGCTCACCGCTCGTGGACATAGCGGCCGGGTGCCTCATCAATGCATGGATAGTCTCCCGGGTGCCCGAGGGGCGGTGGAGCAACGCGACTGCCCGAGCGTTCCTGCAGCCATGCAGACCAGCTCGGCCACCATGATCCCGAGCGGTGAGGGGCAGTTGCCAGCCAATGTTTGTGGGATAAATAGTGCCCCCCACGGGGTCGTGTGAGACACTGGTAGGTGCGATCCGTCCGCTCGGGGGAGTTGACGATACCGGCGTTATGGCCGCCCGTGGTGAGCACAAATGTCACCTCGGCGGGTGTCAGGTAGTGAAGCTTATAGACCGATCCCCAGGGTGCCACATGATCCGCCCGCGTGGCTACGCAGAAGATGGGAGTAGTAATGTTAAACAGGGTGATCGGTTCGCCTTTAATTTTATAGCGACTCTCGCTGAGTGCGTTGTTCAAAAAGAGTTCACGTAGATATCGACCATGCATCCGTGCTGGCATACGGGTCGCATCAGCATTCCAGGTCATTAGATCGTTGTATTTGGCACGCTCGCCCATCAGGTATTCGTTAATCATCCGTGACCACATTAGATCGTTGGATCGCAGCATCTGGAAGGCGCCGGCCATTTGGCCCGCGGTCAGATATCCGGTTTCGTTCATCTGCGCCTCGAGCAGGCTAACTTCATTTTCATCGATAAATAAGGCCAGCTCTCCGGACTCGCGAAAATCAGTCTGTGCGGTAAAGAGCGTGATGGTGTGGAGTCGCGAATCACCGTCTCGGGCCATGGTCGCAGCGGCAATCGCCAAGAGTGTTCCGCCCAGGCAGTATCCTGTCGCATGAATTTTATGCTGCCCAGTCACGGTTTGAATCGCTTCGAGTGCTGCAAAAAACCCAAGGTCTAGATAGCCATCGATATCAAGATCGCGTTCGACCCAGCCTGGATTTTTCCAGGATATGCAAAACACGGTAAATCCCTGATCCACAAGATACCGGATGAGTGAGTTGTGCGGAGATAAATCCAGGATGTAGTACTTCATAATCCAGGCAGGCATGATCAGGACGGGCTCGGGGTGGACATCTAGCGTAGCGGGAGCGTACTGAATCAGCTCCATAAGACGATTACGAAGTATCACCTTTCCTGGGGTGATCGCAATATTTTGACCAACCTGATACGTCGACGCATTCGGATTCGGCTGTTGTGTCACCGAGCGTTCGATATCTTCGATGATATGAATTGCGCCGCGCACGAGATTGCGCCCCCACGTCTCGGAAGTGCGGCGAAGAACGAGCGGATTGGTAAGAAGAAAGTTTCCAGGAGAGAATACGTCTAACCACTGGCGCGTTATGAAATGCACAATATGTTCATGATGAGCGGTAACGCCTATCGTGTTAGTCGTGGCCTTATGCCACCACTCATCAGTCAGCAAAAATGCTTGATGAAACACGCTAAATGGCCACTTATGCCAATCCGCCGCGCTAAAGCGCTT
>JACCDL010648250.1_pt1 | contig 10821 bp, 7 predicted proteins | sample 7441931 | NCBI WGS metagenome assembly JACCDL01 (sample SAMN15323437, study PRJNA562643) | freshwater metagenome | isolation source: river surface water | place: USA:Blue River Watershed | collected 2017-08-16 | reverse complement strand
GACGGCCAGGAGAAGGAGGCCGAGGCGGAGGCCAAGCTGTCCGGCAAGCCCCACAAGCACATCCTGGACCCCCAGTATCGCTGGGGGGCCTGGGCCATGCCCAAGGACAAGACCGGCAACCTGCTCCACGACAAGGCCATGAACGGCGACGACCTGATCGCCTTCGTGGACGGCAAGCTGTTCCCCTACCTCCGGAAGTTCAAGGAGAAGGCCGACAGCCCGGACACGGTCGAATACAAGATCGGGGCGATCTTCGGCGAGATGCGCAACAAGGTGAACAGCGGGTTCACGCTCAGGGACATCCTTGCGATCATCGACGGGCTCCAGTTCGGCTCCCGCGATGACAAGCACGAGCTTTCCGCCCTGTACGAGGAGAAAATCCGCAACATGGGCAACGCCGGCCGTAACGGGGGCGAATACTACACCCCCCGCCCGCTGATCCGCGCGATGATCAAGGTCACCGCCCCGAAGATCGGCGAGAAGGTCTACGACGGCGCCGTCGGCTCCGCTGGCTTCCTCTGCGAGGCCTACGACTACATGAGCCAGGGCAACCTGACCACGGCCCAGAAGAGGACCCTGTCCGAGCGGACCTTCTTCGGGAAGGAGAAGAAGCCCTTGGCCTACGTGATCGCGATCATGAACCTCATGCTGCACGGCGTGAAGGCCCCCAACATCGTCAACACCAACACCCTCGACCAGAACCTCCAGGACATCCAGGAGAAGGACCGCTACGAGATCGTCCTGGCCAACCCGCCCTTCGGCGGCAAGGAGCGCGAGGAGATCCAGGAGAACTTCCCGATCAAGACGAGCGAGACCGCCTCCCTGTTCCTCCAGCATTTCATCAAGATCCTCAAGACCGACGGACGCGGGGCGATCGTCATCAAGAACACCTTCCTGTCCAACACCGACAACGGCTCGGTCGCTCTGCGCAAGAAGCTCCTGGCCGACTGCGACCTCCACACCGTCCTGGACTGCCCCTCCGGCACCTTCCAAGGCGCCGGCGTGAAGACCGTCGTCCTGTTCTTCACCAAGGGCAAGCCGACCAGAAAGGTCTGGTTCTACCAACTCGATCCCGGCCGCAAGATGGGCAAGACCAGCGCGCTCAACGACGCCGACCTCGAGGACTTCCTCAAGCTGGCTAAGACCAAGGCCGAGTCGCCCAAGTCCTGGACCATCGACGTCAAAGACGTCGACGCCGAGACCTGCGACCTGTCCGTCCGCAATCCGAACGCCCCCGAGGAGGCGCCGCTGCGCAGCCCGGCCGAGATCATCGCCGAAATCGAGCGCCTCGATGAAGAGAGCGCCGAGATTCTCAAGAAGCTCAAGAAGCTGCTATGAAGGCCGGATGGAAGGCAGTTAAGTTGGGTGAGGCCTGTAAGATTGTGAACGGCGCAACTCCCTCGACCTCCGTAGAAGCCAACTGGGGTGGGCCGCACTGCTGGATTACGCCTGCTGAGATGGGGGGTCTGAGCAATCCATACGTAGGAGATACTAGGCGTACGCTCACGGACGCCGGCTTGGCGGACTGTTCAGCCTCCCTGTTGCCCGCGGGATCCGTAATCCTTTCCAGTCGCGCTCCAATTGGCCACGTAATCATCAACACGGTGCCCATGGCGACAAACCAGGGCTGCAAAAGTATGATTCCGCGAAGCGACTTGGATGCCAAGTTCCTGTTCTACTTCATAAAAGCCAACGTTCCACTGCTCGAGTCGCTCGGGACAGGAGCGACGTTCAAGGAACTATCCGGAGGAAAGCTTGCATCCGTTGAAATCCCCCTGCCGCCCTTGGCCGAGCAGAAGCGGATCGTGGGGCTGCTGGACGAAGCGTTCGCAGGAATCGACGAGGCGATGGCGAAGGCGGAGGCGAGCTTCAACGGTGCCAGTGATCTCTTCAAAAGCCGCCTTAGAACCACATTCGCGGAGCACGACAGATCCTGGGAGGAGTCGACTATCGGTGAACATGTTCAGTTCATTGATTACCGAGGAAAAACACCGGTGAAAACCTCCAAAGGAATACGACTAATCACAGCCAAGAATGTAAAAATGGGGTACCTCCAAGAATCCCCTGAGGAGTTTATCGCCGCTGATAGCTACGAAAGCTGGATGACACGTGGCATCCCCAAGAAAGGGGACATCCTCTTTACGACTGAAGCACCTCTCGCCAATGTAGCGCAGTTGGATACGGACGCCAAGGTGGCTTTCGCGCAGCGAATTATCATCATGCAGCCGAACGCCCTGAAGATTGACTGCGCTTTCCTGAAATTCCTCCTTCTTTCTCATCCCGTCCAGGAACTCATTCGAACAAAGGCTACAGGAGCTACGGTTCAAGGGATTAAGGCCAGCCTACTTAAGACAATCAAAATTTCCTTTCCGAAGACCGTTACAGAACAAAGGGCAATTGTTTCACAGCTTGAAAACCTGAATGAGGCAGCCCAACTCCTCGAATTGGTTTATCAGAAAAAAAGGGCCTGTTTTTCCGAATTAAAAGAAGCACTCCTGAGTCAAGCCTTCGCCGGCGAATTAACCGCCTAACCCCACCTTCCTGCCCATGAACGAATCCGAAACGCGCCGCGAGAAGATCGACCCGCTGCTGACGCAGGCCGGCTGGGGCGTCGTCGAGGGCTCCAAGGTCCACAGCGAGTTCCACATCACCGCCGGGCGTCTTATGGGCATGGGACGTCGCAACAAGGGCGACATCGCCGACTACGTCCTGAGCTACAAGGGCCGCAAGCTGGCCGTAATCGAGGCCAAGTCCGACGAGAAGGGCGTCACGGAAGGCCTCGGCCAGGCCAAGAAATACGCCGCGATGCTGGGGCTACGCTACACCTACGCGACCAACGGCAACGGGCTGTACCGGGTCGACCTCAAGACTGGCGTCGAAGGCGACGTGGACATGGCCTTCCCCACCCCTGACGAGCTCTGGGCGATGGTCCACACCGAGGCGAACACGACCCGCGACGACCTGTCCTTGATTCCTTGGGCCGACAAAGGCGGCCAGTGGCAGATCCGCTATTACCAGGAACGCGCGGTCAACGCCGTTCTGGACGCCATCGCCGCCGGCAGCCCCCGTCTGCTGCTCACCCTGGCCACGGGCACCGGCAAGACCTCCATCGCCGCCCAGATCGTCTGGAAGCTCTACCAAGCCCGCTGGAGCCTGTCCAAGGACTCCAAGCGCCAGCCCAGGGTCCTCTTCCTCGCCGACCGCAACGGCCTCGCCACCCAAGCCTTCAAAGACTTTGGGTCCTTCAACGTCTTCGAATCCCGAGCCTTGGTCCGCGTGAAGCCGGAAACGATGGACAAGGAGGGGAAGCCCCCGATGAACGCGGCGGTCTTCTTCACGATCTTCCAGACCTTCATGACCAAGGCCGCCGAGGGCCAGCCGGAGGCGTTCACCTTCGGCGCCTACCCCCGCGACTACTTCGACCTGGTCATCATCGATGAGTGTCACCGAGGCGGCGCCAACGACCAGGGCAACTGGCGCGGAATCCTCGAATACTTCTCCCCTGCCGTGCAGCTGGGCCTCACCGCCACACCGAAGCGGACCGAGAACGCGGACACCTACGCCTACTTCGGCGACCCGCTCTACACCTACTCCCTCAAAGACGGCATCAACGACGGCTTCCTGACGCCCTTCAAGGTCCTCCAGGTCACGACCTCGCTGGACGAAATCACCATCACCGACGACGACGAGGTCGTCCAGGGCGAGCCCGAGGCCGGGAGGGCCTACGGACACAGGGAGTTCGCACGTCAAATCTCCAGCCGCCAGCGCGATGAGTTCATGGTCAAGGAGTTCATGCGCCTTGTGAAGACCGACCAGAAGACCATCGTCTTCTGCGCCGGCATGGACCACGCCGCGACGATCCGCGACCTGATCAGCCAGCACAAGCAGTCGCCCCACCCCAACTACTGCGTCCGCGTAACCGCGGCCGACGGGGAGGACGGCGACACCGCCCTGGCCGAGTTCCAGGACAACGACATGAGCCTGCCGACGGTCCTGACGACCTCCCAAAAGCTCTCGACCGGCGTCGACGCCCGCAACGTTCGGAACATCGTCCTAATGCGCCCCGTGAACTCCATGATCGAGTTCAAGCAAATCATCGGACGCGGCACCCGCCTCTTCGACGGCAAGGACTACTTCACCATCGTCGACTTCGTGAAGGCCCACCACCACTTCAGCGACCCCGAGTGGGACGGCGAACCGATCGCCCCGGAGCCGAAGGACCCACGTAAGCCGAAGGTCGACCCCGAAGACACAGGCGACGAGCCTCGCGTGGAAGACGAGGGTGATCAGCCCAGGCGTCCCGAGAAGATCATCGTCAACCTCGGACCCGGCAAGACCCGCGAAATCAAGTCCTTCGTCGTCACCACCTTCGTCAACGCCGAGGGCCGGGTTGTCACCGCCGCGCAGTTCCTGACCGACCTCTTCGGCGCCCTCCCTGACTTCTTCGAGAACGAGGAGGAGCTCCGGCGCATCTGGAGCCAGCCCGAGACCCGCAAGCAGCTCCTGGAGCGCCTGGCCGACAAGGGGTTCCCCCTGGAGCAACTCCACCAGATGCAGCAGGTCATCGACGCAGACAACTGCGACCTGTTCGACGTCCTCGCCTACGTCGCCTTCGAATCGGCCAAGGTCCCCCGCGCCGAACGCTCCCGCTGGGCCAAGCGCGCCATTAGCTCCGACTACGGCGTCCGCCAACGCTCCTTCCTCGAGTTCGTCCTCGAGCAATACGAGAAGGTCGGCGTCGAGGAACTCGACCAGGACAAGCTCCCTGCCCTCCTGCGCTTGCGCTACAGCGACAGCCTAGAGGACGCTCTCGCCGACCTCGGCGACCCCGACGCCATCAGCGGCATGTTCAAGGGCTTCCAACGACACCTCTATCAACACGCTTCCTAATGAATAAAATGCTGTCCAAGCTCTACTCCCTGGCGGCCGTGGCCTCCATCCTCCTGCTCTGCGGCTGCGCCAACAGCACAGTCTCCAACTACAAACCCGGATCCTACTCCAAGATCAAGGCCTGGCAGGTCAAACTTGCCTACGAGTCCGGGGAGATGTCCACCACCGTGAAGGACGGCAAGCTTGCCGAAGTTAAAGTTGCGCGCTCTGGCAATAGTTCAACGGAGCTGACCCTCCGTGAGGACCTGTTTTATTACCTCAAGGACAGCAAAGCCATCAACGTCTCGACGACGGGAGATGGCATTATTTTGGTCTCGATCGACGGACATTTCAGGGACGGAGGGATAGTTGGCGTCACCGTCCGCCTGACCGACTCCGCAGGTGAAGTCATTAGCCGTATGAAGATCAAGAACGGCGACAGATACGCCACATTCAAGGGAGACGAAAGCTTTACCCGATTCGTCGGTGACTCGATCATCGACGAAATCACCACGGGTAAGTAATCTAATCGTTTTACAAACTAACGGTAATTCAACGAAATCATGGATCTGAAAACCATCTTCCGACTGCCCCTCTTAATAGCCGCCAGCCTCCAAGCCCAGGAATACGTCGACCAGCGCGTAACCGTGGGAGATTCCTCATTCAATCTCCCTGTCCCTTCAAAATACGTAGCCATCGACAAGAAGGCCGATTGGGCTCGTGCGTTTTTCCAAGCCAAGGAGCACGTGCTCGATGACGAAAGCAGAAATAATACCTTCGTTTTGGCGATGCAGACTCCCGAAAACTTCGCCATTTCCAAAAAGAAAGGTGCGGTGACCGGTAGGTTTGAGTGCTGGGCGCTTTACCCAAACTTCTCAGCGAAATCGCGCATGAGTCTGAAACAATTCGCCGCCTTGGTTTCTCAGGCCGAAGCAGCCTTCAACAAACTAGATAGTGACGCAAAAATGTTGGATTTCGTCGGACTAAAACCCGATAAGATAAAAGATGAACAGGTTCGCAAGACACTGTCAGCGATGACCAAGCCGACCATCATCAGCAAAACTGAACGATCGTTGGTTACTATCGGCAGAACCGAATCCCGTTACACCCTACAGGCCTGGCTGGTGATCAATGAGAAGTTCCTCTTTCTGTACCTGAATGCAGACCCTGACCAACTACTTTTTCGCATCAACGAAATGAACTCTTGGATCAGGCATATTGAGCAAAAAGAGCAGGCGGCATCCGACTTGAGCAAGAAGCCAGATAGCCCTAACCTTGGCCGCTAACCTCAGCACCGCCGGAAACCCCCTGCCCTCCGACCATGAGCCGGATGCCGGGAGCCATGCGGCCCAGGCGGTCTACCAGCGCTACATGGCCCTGGTGGGGGACAAGGCCAGGCAGGAGGCCTTGGCCGCCTGGGTCGAGGACTGCCGGGAGTTCCAGACCGCGGGCGACCCCAAGGTCGGAATCTCCCTCTTCTTCGCCGAGGCGGAGAAGGCGATGCTCCTGAACCCGCTGTACGGCGGGCACGTGATCCTGGAGAACTGGCAGCTGCTCAGCCAGGAGGGGACCTACGACATGCTGCTCAACTCCCTGGCCATGGCCTCCGAGGCCCTCAGCGGGGCGCCTGGCACCCTGGACAAGGCCTCCCAGGCTGCCTACTACGCCGGCTTCACCGCAGCCGACCACCTGGACGACCAGGAGGCGGCGTTCCTGTGGGCTCACCGGGCCATCAAGCTGTCCAAGCTGTCGGGCGACACCTACCCCTGGATCGGCGACTGCTGGGTCCTGACGGGCCGTACAGGGGCCTCTAATGGCATGGGCGAGGCCACCGAGGGGGCGTTCAAGACCGGCCTCAAGCTTCAGGCCAAGCTAGCCGGGGAGTTTCCGGGGGCCAACTTCAACCTGGCCCAGGGGTGGAAGCATTACGCCGACTACCTGGACGGGGTATCCCGCCAAGGCGAAGCCCTGATCGCCCTGGGGGAGGCGACCAAGGCCGCAGCGGCCATCCCCGAGGCCCTCCGGGGCTTCCCCGAGATCGCGGCCATCCTGACTGCCTACCACGGCCGGCGCGAGCCGGGCTGAAGCGCCAACCACATGCAAGGCTGGTGGTGCGCGCCGGGGACTGGGGAGCATCCCCGCGGCCCAATTTAGCGTGACCGGATCAGTTCGGGGTAGTCACGGCTTGTTGGTCCAACAGAGTCTTATTTGGGGGTGTTTACAACAACACCAAAATAACCTGAGACACCCTAACATGGCTCACGAGCTACAGACTAAGGAGGCCCAGGGTTGGCAATCCAGCGTCAGGACGGAAGCCAGCCTGCTGCCGAGATTGGCAGGGATGCCATCTGCACGCTCAAGCGCGGTTCTAGCTAGGATCGACGGTGCCACCACCTCTCGTGCCAAGCTTTCCGCCGATCACGATGCACGACCCCGGATTGGCCTTCATGTAGGCGGCAATCTCGAGCAGTGACTTGCCGGCCAAGATTGCCACCCTCTTCTCACAATGCTCGCAATGGGTCGAGGAACCGTTCGTGCCGGTGAAAATCGAACCCGCCTGAGAAGCCACAGGACAGGGAACGGCGAAGAGCGAAGCTCGTGGGGTAGGCTCCATGTCAGGCAAGCAACCAGAGGACCCCCACGATCAGGGGAGCAAGGAAGACCATGCAGCCACCACTACTGGGCGCCGGCCTTTGCGCCTCACCCCCTCTCTCGACAGGCTGGCCCATAGTTCGTCCGGCGTAGCGATTTCGATGGGCCGATTCCCGATTCGCAGCAGCCAGCCGCTCGGTCTCCGCCATCCGCCTGGAGAGGGCAGCCTGGTTTGTATCGTAGTAGCGACGTTTGTGAGGGTTCGACAGAACCCCGTAGGCGATGTTGGCCTCGTTGATTACGAAGGGGTTGTCCGCGCATTCCTTCAAGATACGTTCATAGGCCCTCCTGATGGCAGGGAGGTCGGCCGAGGGGGCGACACCGAAGTAAGCGTAGTACCCCTTGGGATCCTCCTCGTCGATCTCGTCCCAATCCGTCCTGAGCATCGGCATCGGGGCGGGGGTGGGAGTCTCCGCCTGAGGTTTCACTGGCTCGACCTTGGGTGGATCCTCTGTCTTCGTGCCATCAGAAGCGCTTCGCCGGCTGAACGCGTAGGCGGTCGGGAGCCCCTGGTTCATGATCACGTGGTTGATCTTCGAACTGGTTACAAGTTCCTGCAGTTCTTGGGCACTCACCTCGCGTCCGAAGTGCTTCCCTAAGCGCTGCTCGATGTGCCTGAAGTCGTCATAGACCCGGAGGACGGTGCTCCCGTCCTCGAGCCGGTGGACGCCAGCAACCCTGACAAGCCTGTCCTTATCACCCATCAGGTCGCGAAGCACCTTCTCTTCGACCGACTCGTCATAGGCGATGTACATCGGAGACTTGCCCTCCAGAATCTCGCGCAAAAGCAGCCCGTCGGAAAACTCGGACTGGCAGTGATGATGGAAAATCAACAGGTAGCTAAGCAGGCTGGCCTTGGTGCTTTCCGGGGGTCGTTTTGAACCACGGATCGGCGAAACAGCGGCAAAATCCCCAACCATGTCCAGCGGCTTGCCGGCCTGCGCCGTCTTCATGATTTGGACGGCCCGGCGAGCCGCCCTATCGAGGTTCTCGTCTGACAAAGGCTCCGCGATCGGCTGCATGCGTTCGGCCGCGTCAGGCATGATCCCCAGGGAACAGGTGAACCAGGCCAAGGCCTCGACCGGATTCTTGGGGATCTCGTCCGAGTCATCGAACAGATCGGCTACGTTAAAGAACCCCGAGACCATCCCGGCGGCCGCCGCGGCCTGGTACCATTTCATCGCCAGGCGATGGTTCTTGGGAACTCCGTCCCCGAAATAGTAGCAAACCCCGACGCTGGACAGGGCCAACTTGCACCCGCCGTCCGCAGCCTCGATGATCAGCTTTGCCCCCTTCTCCTTGTCGACAGGGACGCCGTCACCGCGGCGATAGGCCATCCCGAGGTCATGCTTCGCATCGACGTCTCCGGCGAGCGCCTTGGCCTTCAGGTCAGCGATGTTCTTCTTACTGTTGCCCATGCCTGATTGTTAGGATGGCACTGAGATCGAAGCGATAAATTGATTAGCTGACCGGGCGAAGAATAGACATCCAAGTTCTACAAGAAGCTGCCAGCCCCGCCGGAAGGCCGACGAGCGCCGGCGGAGGCGTTGCCTAGGCGGGCTGATCAGCCCCCCCTTACCTGCCAAGGCCTGGCCGGGCCAGGATAGGCCAGTCGACCCGAGCCCGCTGCAATGATTAATTTGTAAAACACTAATAACCATAAGTTTAAAGTACTTAATAATACTTACAGTAACTATCATGCTAATGTTGACAGTATGAAGTTAGTGTATTTTCTGGGGTGCATCAGCCGCCACCCAGGGCACCAGGCCTCGTCCAATGAAGCCCCCTTCCCTGCCAACGGTACGCGATCCTTGAAAGTCGAGTTAGTTGCTTCGGCCCTGGTCATCCGACCAGGGCCCACGGGCCGCCGGCGACGGCGCCCGTTCACTTTCCCGGTCACAAGCTGGGCCATCCCGGCGCGACGGGATCAACAACCGCTAGACGGCTTGAAGCCCGATCCGTAGGCCAACCCATTTCGCCCCCCTAGTTTAAATCAAATGCCATGTTGTGATACATGGAGATGTAGGTTCGAGTCCTACAGGGGGCACCCTTTACGGGGCGTTCGTCAGGCACGACACAACTGGTACATGCGATACCTTGCTTGGAAGTACGACCACCTACGCCGAACGATTTCCACCAACGAGTCACCAACAAAAAACAAATGAACAAGATTCCCGAACGCACCAAACTTCTATGGGTCAAGTTACCAGAGAATGCCGCTGACAAACTAGCCAGCGAAGCCCGCAATAAGAACATTTCGCGGGCCGACTTAATGCGCGACATTCTGGTCTATTATGTCGAAAATCCCGAAGCTTTTAAGGAGTTAAAAGCGCGCGGATTGAAAAGTCGGCAAATGCCCTAGCCTTGTCGACCAACTCCCAAAGCCCACCCTGTCTGGGGTGGTAAAGCACTTTGCCTCTGTAGGTTAAGTAAACACCTCTACTCATTGATGTAGGGACATGTGGGTGAAAATCCCACCAGAGGCACCCCTTTCGGGGTGCGTTACCTTTCCGGCAGAGATGCCGGCATCCCGGCCCTTCCCCCGCGCAAGCGGGGATCAACGCCGGCCAGAAAACAATAACCTGGAGTTCTAGGTCCGCGAGGATCCTGGGGTACATGACAGGGCGCCGGCAGCAACCGGCCCAGATGCCGTAAAACGCCTACGGGGGACATCGTCCGTATCCGACCACGCGCGCCTCATCTCCGCGTGGTGTCACTTTCACGACGTCATGCACCGCCCCGTACGGGGCACCAACCGCATGAACCGACAACACCCGACTCCCTCAAGAGTCCGGGCCGGTAGCCCACCAGGCGACCCGGCCCGTCATGCGGACACTTTGAGACAGGCCGGATAGGTATCGGCTTAATCATAGCCCTGGGAGCGATCCCAGGCGCCGACGCTCGTGGCGCTCATGCCACCCCTGCCGGCCTGTCTCTCTCACTTTCCGGCAGCGATGCCGGTTTACCGGGGGTCTGGCCCACGTGCGTAGCGCGCGGGAGAACCCCTCGGCCAGAAACCAATGACCTGGAAGCTTCCCCGTCGTAAGACGGATGGCGAATAGACAGGGCGCCGGCAGCAACCGGCCCAGAGGCGGCTCGTACCCGCAAGTGGGGCCCCCTCGGCGGGCACCCGACCACGCGCGCCTAATCTCCGCGTGGTAACTTTAACGACGTCATGCACCGGCCCCGTACGGGGCACCAACCGCATGAACCGACAACACCCGACTCCCTCAAGAGTCCGGGCCGGTAGCCCACCAGGCGACCCGGCCCGTCATGCGGACACTTTGAGACAGGCCGGAT
>JACCDL011040757.1_pt1 | contig 10822 bp, 10 predicted proteins | sample 7441931 | NCBI WGS metagenome assembly JACCDL01 (sample SAMN15323437, study PRJNA562643) | freshwater metagenome | isolation source: river surface water | place: USA:Blue River Watershed | collected 2017-08-16 | reverse complement strand
AGATAATCCTGCATTAACTGTCCGAAATGTAGATCGCAATGGAATCACCGAATTTAATCCTGCTCGAGTAGTCGTAGGCAATCGCCAAGTTCCTCTGGAAGCTGAAATTAGAAAGGGAAGCGCAGTTACACATTTTCTTCAAAATCATGATCTATCGCAGCTATTGCAATTAGCAAGCGAAAATGATTGGAATCGAATTTTGGTTGAAGCTGGGCCCGGATTGACGACAGCAGTTCTACGTGATGGCCTCGCAGATGAGATTTTTCTTTACCAGGCCCCAACTTTTCTCGGTGGAAGTAAATCTGTCGTTACTGATTTGGGAGTAACTAATATTAAAGATCGGATTGAATTTGAAATACGAGAAGTAGTAACTCTAGGTACTGATAATCCTAATCTTCGAATTCATCTCATGAAACGGAGCTCATAATGTTTACTGGTTTAGTCGCCGATAAAGGTGAAGTTATAGCTCTGGAAAAACGAGCGGAGTCAGCACTTATTACTATTAAGACAACGCTTTTATCTGAACTCAATATCGGAGACTCTATAAGTGTAAATGGCGTTTGTTTGACAGCAATTTCAAAAAATGGCGAGACATTTCAAGCAGATGTGATGATTCAAACTCTAAATTTGACTTCGCTAGGAAATTTAATAGTTGGGGACTTAGTTAATTTGGAACTTGCCATGGCAGCAAATTCAAGATTTGGTGGTCATATTGTCCAAGGGCATGTTGATGGAGTTGCCAAGGTAAAGGAGAACTCTGAGGGAGAGAAATGGAATAAGTTTGTAATTGAGATTCGGAATAATTTAGGAAGATACATTGTCAATCAAGGCTCGATAACTGTCGATGGTGTTTCTTTAACAGTCGGCAATATTTTGGATAATGAAGTAACCCTCTGGTTGATCCCTGAGACTTTGTCGAAAACTAATTTGGGCATTAAAAAGCCAGGAAATTTACTCAATATAGAGGTTGATATTCTGGCGAAATACGTAGAACGCCTCATGGAAGCTAAGAAAAATGTCTGATCCAACAACTCTAAAGAATGCAATCGAAAAGTTTGCGCATGGCGATTTTGTAATTGTCACTGATGATGCAGATCGCGAGAATGAAGGCGATCTATTCTTGCTTGCCAGTGCAGCGAGTACGGAGAAAATTGGATTTATGATCCGCCATACCTCGGGTGTTATTTGTGTTGCTATGACGGAAACTCGCTCTCGCGAATTACATCTTCCTCTTATGGTTAAAAATAATCAGGATACTAAGCGAACCGCTTTTACGGTTACCGTTGATGTAAAACATGGCATAACAACCGGCATCAGCGCTGCGGAAAGAGCGAACACAATTAGAGCGCTCTCAGATTCTAATGCGCGGGCAGAAGACTTTATTCGGCCAGGCCATATTTTTCCGTTGATTGCAGTTCCCGGCGGATTAGCAGAACGTAGAGGTCACACTGAAGCAATTATTGAAATGTGTCTTCGAGCCGGTAGAGAGCCGGTTGGTGTTATTTGCGAATTGGTAAATGAGGATGGCTCGATGATGAGAGGAGAGAGTCTCTTCAAATTTGCTGCTGAACATGACATTCCAATTGTTACTATTGAAGAGCTTGCAAAAGATTCTCAGAGTCTTGGGACAAACTTAAGTGAATCGCTCAATTGGGCAAAACTGCCACGTGCTAATCAAGATTGGCAGATAACTTCTTTTTCAGGAAAAGGCGGCGTAACGCACGCTATTTTGAAATTGGGAGATATCAAGAAGGAGCCAGTCCTACTTCGAATTCACTCTGAATGTTTGACTGGTGATGTTTTTGGCTCGCAACGTTGCGATTGTGGTGACCAACTTGCTGATTCTTTTGCGGAGATCTCCAAAGTTGGCAGTGGTGTAATTATTTATCTTCGCGACCAAGAGGGCAGAGGCATTGGATTAAGTGAGAAATTGAGGGCATATTTATTGCAAGAATCTGGACTGGACACGGTCGACGCCAATCTTGCCTTAGGACACAATATTGATGAGAGAGATTTTTCAGATGCCGCAGAAATTTTAAAAGAACTTCATATCGATTCAGTAACGTTGCTAACTAATAATCCTGAGAAAGCCGAAACTCTAATTAAATCTGGAATTAACACCAAGATACAACCGTTGCCATCCGCAGCAAATCCGCACAATCAAGAATATCTTCAGACAAAGAGGGATCGTTTGGGTCATTTATTACTGGTAGGGGAGAGCGATGTCGGGACCATCACCAAAAATAAAGCTTAAAAATCTTTCCGATACGAAAGTAAGCATAATAACGGCACGTTGGCATAGTGAGATTTGTGATGCTCTTGTACTTGGCGCAAAACGTGCACTAAGTGATGCACGGGTAACCGATTATGAAGTTTTAGAAGTACCTGGATCTTTTGAACTTCCCTTAGCTGCAAAATACGCATTAGAAAATGGCGCAGATGCAGCAGTTGTACTTGGAGTTGTTGTACGAGGAGAGACTCCACATTTTGATTATGTCTGCCAAGGCGTCACAAATGGAATCATGAATTTAACTTTGGAACTTGGAAAACCAATTGGTTTTGGAGTTCTAACTGTCGATAATGTTGAGCAGGCCATCGCAAGATCAGGAGCTGATGGCAGTAAAGAAGATAAGGGGTATGACAGCACTGTTGCTGCTCTCGATCTGCTTAGACTGCAAGACCAACTCGGTGATAGATTCGCGTAGTGATTCCGGCTGGCAAACGGTTCCGCGAAGCTCTTCGCGATGAATCACCGCTACAAATTGTCGGAACAATCAATGCCAATCATGCACTTCTAGCTAAGTCCGCTGGTTTTAAAGCAATCTATCTTTCTGGTGGCGGAGTTTCTGCTGGATCGCTCGGAGTTCCAGATCTCGGAATTCTCACCCTAGAAGATGTTCTAATTGATGTAAGACGAATTACCTCGGTATGTGACCTGCCATTGCTAGTAGATATTGATACTGGATTTGGCCCATCAGCATTCAATATTGCGCGAACGATCAAATCATTAATTTCTGCCGGCGCCGCAGCAGCTCAAATTGAAGATCAAGTTTTAGCCAAACGATGTGGACATCGTCCTAACAAAGAAGTTGTTGCAACGCAGGAGATGGTCGATCGCATTAAAGCTGCAGTCTCGGCCCGAGGCGAAGACTCTTTCTATTTGATTGCCAGAACTGATGCAGTGGCAATCGAAGGAATTGATTCGGCTATCGCCAGAGCGAAGGCTTATGTAAGCGCCGGAGCCGATGCAATTTTTGCAGAAGCATTAACGGATCTCGATTCTTATCGTCGATTCGCTACCGAAGTAGGTGCGCCTATCTTGGCCAATCTAACGGAATTTGGGATGACACCCTTGTTCACTACTACCGAACTAAAGTCGGCAAATGTAGCTATGGCGCTCTATCCGCTGTCGGCATTTCGAGCGATGAATAAAGCGGCGGAAAATGTCTATCAAACAATCAGAAATGAAGGAACTCAAAAGTCGGTAATTAATTCAATGCAGACTCGAGAAGAGCTTTATCAATCGATAAATTATCATGAATATGAATCAGCCTTGGATAAGTTTCAAAGTGAGCAGCGCGGGGAATGAGCGAATTTAAACCTAAGAAATCGGTAGCACTTTCTGGAGTTCCTGCAGGAAATACTGCTCTTTCTACTGTTGGCAGAAGTGGCAACGACCTTCATTATCGAGGTTATGACATTTCTGACCTTGCATTTAATTGCGAATTTGAAGAAGTTGCATACTTAATTCTTTACGGAGAATTACCTACAAGTTCCGAGCTCGAAAAATATAAAAATAAATTGGCTCAACTTAGAGATTTACCAGCACAAGTACTCAATATTTTGGAGAATATTCCGAAATCTGCACACCCAATGGATGTAATTCGAACCGGAGTATCAGCACTCGGATGTCATATTCCCGAACCGAATTCCCATAGCGATAGCGATGCCAGAGATGTTGCAGATCGTTTGATTGCATGCACGCCCTCAATGCTTTTGTACTGGTACCACTTTGCAAATAATGGTAAAAGAATCTCACTAGATTCTGGAGCAAACTCAATCGGAGAGCATTTTCTCTATCTGCTTCATCAGAAACCAATTAAAAAATCCTGGATTAGAGCGATGCATATTTCGCTAATTCTTTATGCAGAACATGAATTTAATGCGTCAACTTTTACTGGTCGCGTTATAGCAGGCACAGGTTCTGATATTTACTCTGCAATTACTGGATCAATTGGCGCCCTGAGAGGTCCGAAGCATGGTGGCGCAAATGAAGTTGCCCTGGAGATTCAAGAACAATATAAATCACCAGATGAAGCAGAAGCTGATATTCGAACTAGAGTAGCTAACAAAGAGGTAATAATTGGATTCGGTCATCCCGTCTACACAATCTCGGATCCGCGAAACCCCATAATTAAGCAGATAGCCAAAGAGTTATCAGAAGAAAACAATTCACCGCTTCTCTATTCTGTTGCTGAGAGAATTGAATCTGTTATGTGGGAGATAAAGAAGATGTTTCCGAATTTAGATTGGTTCTCGGCAGTTGCATATAAGGAGATGGGAATTCCAACCAGTTTCTTCACGCCAATATTTATCTTTGCGCGCATCACGGGTTGGTCTGGCCATGTGATGGAACAACGTCATGACAATAAAATTATTCGGCCAAGCGCAAATTACACCGGCCCTGAGGATCGAAAGTTTGTACCGATAGGAGAGCGTTAATTGTCAGCAAACTTCACTGAAAGTAACTTGCCATTTGATCAAGAGATGGTAGATATCGTCGATTATGTTCTCAATTATGAAGTTAAATCAGATTTAGCCAAACAAACGGCTTGGTATTGCTTCCTCGATACCGTTGGCTGTGGCTTAGAAGCGCTCGAATATGAAGCTTGTCGAAAACTTATGGGAGCGATAATTCCCGAAAATTCAACAGTTGGTGGCGCCCGAGTACCCGGAACTGATTTTGAATTAGATCCTGTTCAAGCAGCGTTTAATATCGGCGCCGCAATTCGCTGGTTAGATTTTAATGATACTTGGCTTGCAGCAGAATGGGGCCATCCATCAGATAACCTCGGTGCAATTCTCGCAGTAGCAGACTGGATTTCTCGAAACCATAAATCAACGGGAAATAAACGCCTACTGATGTCAGATGTATTTACCGCCATGATTAAAGCTCATGAAATTCAAGGCTGTATTGCTTTAGAAAATTCCTTTAATAAAGTGGGTCTCGATCACGTAGTTCTAGTAAAAGTTGCATCGACCGTTGTTGCCGGAGAACTTTTAGGACTAAATAAAACTCAATTACTAAACGCTTTGTCTCTTGCATGGGTAGATGGACAATCGCTTCGAACTTATCGACATTTTCCAAATGCTGGTTCTAGAAAATCATGGGCGGCAGGAGATGCCACCTCTAGGGCAGTGCGTTTAGCTCTAATCGCTAAGAGTGGAGAAATGGGCTACCCAACTGCACTAACTGCAAAAACTTGGGGTTTTTACGATGTCTCATTTAAAGGCGAAAAATTCAAATTTCAAAGACCGTATGAAACTTATGTGATGGAGAACATTCTCTTCAAAATTTCCTATCCGGCGGAATTTCATTCACAAACCGCAGTCGAAGCTGCCATGGCAATTCACAAAGAAATGCAGAATTCGAAAAAATCTATTTCAGATATCGAACGTATTGAGATTAAAACCCATGAAGCCTGTATTCGAATTATTGATAAGAAAGGTCCGCTGCGAAATCCTGCAGATAGAGATCATACGATCCAATATATGGTTGCAGTCCCTATCATTTTCGGCAGATTAACCGCGCGAGATTACGAAGATGATGTAGCGGCCGATCCAAGAATTGATGAATTACGTGAAAAAATCACCTGTATCGAGAACCCTCAATATACGAAGGATTATCACGACCCCGAGAAACGTTCGATTGCAAATGCTTTGACCGTTTATTTCAAAGATGGCAGCACGATTGGCGAAATCGCTATCGAATATCCAATTGGCCACAAGCGCCGAAGAAATGATGGCATCCCGTTACTTATTGAAAAATATAAGAAAAATTTGAGTCGCATTTATGACTCAACCCAACAAGAAGCAATTTTGAAATTAACTTTAGATTACGAGAATTTCAGCAAGACCCCAGTTGATGAAGTCATGAATCTCTTGGTAAAGAGATCTAGCTAGCGATTCTGCGGAAATCCTAAGTTAATTCCACCGTGGCTTGGATCGAGCCAGCGACTTGTTACTACTTTTCCACGAGTAAAGAAATGAACGCCTTCAGTTCCGTGGGCGTGAGTATCGCCAAATAGTGAACTCTTCCAACCGCCAAATGAGTAATAGGCAGTTGGAACTGGAATCGGAACGTTGATTCCGATCATTCCAACATTTACTTCATTCTGGAATCTACGGGCCGCGCCACCGTCATTTGTAAATATGGCAGTTCCGTTTCCGTAGCGATGAGAATTGATTAAATTCACGCCTTCTTCGTAACTCTTAACTCGAACCACTGATAGAACTGGACCAAATATTTCATCGTTGTAGATCGACATTTTAGGTGTGACGTTATCGAAAAGGGTTGGACCGAGCCAGAATCCATTTGATTCGCCATTAACTTTTGGATTTCTACCATCAACCACAAGCGTTGCGCCTTCTTTTTCACCTGCGTCAACATATGAAACAACTTTGTCGCGATGTACAGCAGTGACTAATGGCCCCATATCGCTATCGCGAGTTCCATCGCCAGTCTTCAAAGTTGCCATGCGCTCTTTAATCTTCGCAACTAACTGATCTGCAACTGGTTCAACTACGACAAGGGCTGAAATCGCCATACATCTTTCACCAGCTGAACCGAATCCAGCGTTAACCGCTGCATCTGCCGCTAGGTCAAGATCTGCATCAGGGAGCACCAACATATGATTCTTAGCTCCACCCAGAGCTTGTACACGCTTGCCGGCCTTAGTTCCATTTTCATAGATGTATTTTGCAATCGGTGTAGAGCCAACAAATGAAACTGAAGCAATATCTGGATGTTCCAGAATTCGATCTACCGCAACTTTGTCGCCATGCACGACGTTGAATACGCCATCTGGCAAACCAGCTTCTTTTAGGTACTGAGCTGTCAACATTGATGTAGTTGGATCTTTTTCGCTTGGTTTAATAATTACAGCATTTCCTGCGCCAATTGCGATAGGGAAAAACCACATCGGAACCATCGCAGGGAAATTAAACGGCGAGATAATTGCACAGACACCAAGGGGCTGACGAATCGAATACACATCGATACTCGTAGAAACGCCTTCGCTATAAGAACCTTTTAGTAGGTGGGGAATACCGCAAGCAAATTCCACGACTTCTAGACCGCGGGTAACTTCACCTAGTGCATCGGAAAATACCTTTCCATGCTCAGCTGTGATTGCGCGTGCTAATTCTTCTTTTCTGGAATTAACAATCTCTCTAAACGCAAAGAGAACTTGAGAGCGTTTAGCTAACGAAGCTTTTCGCCACTCTTTTGCAGCCGCACTTGCAGCTGCGACTGCCTGATCTACTACTGCGTTATCTGCAAAATCAACTTGGCCGGTAACAACTCCGGTTGCAGGATTAAAGACATCGCCTTTTCTTTCAGCAGTGCCATTCCAGGTTGTTCCGTTTATGAAGTGGGTAATACGGTTCACGTTAATCCTTACCTTCGTAGTATTTGCCAATTGTTGAAAGTGCTTCATCCAAAATTGCTATTCCTTCGCTGACTTCAGCTTCCGAGACATTGCATGGTGGAACGACATGAATGCGATTGAAATTGCTAAACGGCATTAGACCGCGCTTCTTGCACTCTGCGACAACTTCACCCATAGCAGGACTGGTTCCACCGTACGGAGCAAGTGGCGCTTTAGTAGCGCGATCAGTAACAAGATCAAGAGCCCAAAAAACACCCTGTCCGCGAACTTCACCGATTATCTTGTGCTTTTTTGCCAATTCATGCAGCGCAGGACCGATTACTTTCTCACCTATTTGAGCGGCTGCTTCCACGATTTTCTCTTCCTTCATGACATCGATTGTTGCAACTGCCGCAGCACAAGCTAGTGGGTGACCCGAATATGTAAGGCCGCCTGGAAACACTCGATCATTAAAGGTTTCAGAGATCGGAGTTGAAATTACAACACCACCAAGTGGCACATATCCAGAGTTAACTCCCTTTGCAAAAACTATTAAATCTGGTTCTACCGTGGAATGTTGATAGGCAAACCACTTGCCGGTTCGTCCAAAGCCTGACATAACTTCATCAGCAATCCAGAGGATCTCGTACTTATCGCAGAGTTTACGTAATCCTTCAAGATAACCCTTTGGCGGCATTAATACACCAGCAGTTCCGACAACTGATTCAATAAGAATTGCTGCGATTGTCTTTGGACCTTCAAAGATGATTACATTTTCAAGATGTTCCAGTGCTCGAGCGCATTCCTCTTCTTCTGACTTTGCCCAGAATGCACTTCGATATGCATATGGACCAAAGAAATGAACGTGTCCATAAGCAAATTCATTTGGCCAGCGACGTGGATCGCCAGTTGCTGCAATCGCCGAGCTGGTGTTTCCATGATACGAACGATAAAAGGAAAGAACTTTATGTTTGCCAGTATGTAGTCGCGCCATACGTATCGCATTTTCATTGCCGTCGGCACCGCCATTTGTGAAGAAAACTTTTGAGAATTTGGATCCAGCCAGACCAACTATCCGCTGCGCCGCTTCGCTTCTAACATCATTTGCAACTTGTGGCGCAATTGTGGCCAAAGTATCTGCCTGTTTCTTAATTGCATCTATAACCTTTGGATGTTGAAAACCGATATTGGTAAAAACTAATTGGCAGGAAAAATCTAAATAACGTTTTCCGTCAAAGTCCCAGAAGTAAGAACCTTTTCCACCGGCTACGGGCATCGGTGCAATCTGCGACTGTGCAGACCAAGAGTGGAAAACATATTTTCGATCTAAATCAAAGACTTCTTTACCGCGTGCAGGATTGGGAATGAATTCAGACATATCGCAATCTAATCACTAGATAGCGGGGCGCTCAAACGAAAGTGAGGGAATCCATAATCTCGAGGGCTGAGACCGATTTAAATTTTGCCGCAGCGTATCGGCCCGCACGAGAATGAAGCTCAACGGCATTGCAGACTGATTGGAAGGGATCGGCTGAGTTCGAAGCAAGTATTGATCCGATTAGACCTGCCAGCACATCTCCAGAACCGGCCGTCGCTAATTCTGCGCCGCCAATGGAATCCACTCTTGATTTACCAGGAGCCGCAATTATTGTTTGATTGCCCTTAAGTACAACAATTACTCCGTACTTATTGGCAATAGCTTCGGCAACTTTTCTCCTGGAATTGTTCTTTAAATCCTCTTGAAACTTTTTATCCAAGAAACGTAACTCACCTTCATGAGGCGTTATAACCGCATAGGCACTACGTTTCTGAAAATCTTTACTTTTTACATATTTAATCATCTCGCTATCCAAAACTACGGGAATATCACCAGGTATTGCCGATAAATTGCAGCCACCTGGGCCAACAACTAGGACATCTACTCTTTCAGTAATTAAATTTCGAATCGGCACACAATCAGGAAATTTTGAAATTACAGTATTTGAAAGCTGAGTATTTTTTGTAAAAAACTTAACGTATCCAGCGTTTCCTCTTCTTGCACCGCCGACAGCGAGTACCGCAGAGCCAGGGAACTTTGCAGAGCCAGCAGCAACTGCGACGACTCCTCTTGAATATTTATTATCTCTTTTACTTAATTTGCGACGTAACATTAAACACGTGCCTGGTGGCTACATTCAATTTCTGCAGAGCGAGCACTGCAGTTAGAGCAAAGGAGATATAAGAAGTGGCAAGAAGCTTCGGCGCAATTTTCAAAAGTATTTGTTGGACTTCCGCATAGGTCACATTCACCAATTATTTTTGTTCCTTCTTCAAAATCTACTTTCATTCTGCCGTCGAATGTGTAAAGCGATCCTTCCCATAATCCTTGGTTTCCATATATTTCTCCATATCGAACGATTCCACCAGCAATCTGATAGACCTCTTTAAATCCTCGATTTTTCATTACAGTTGAGAGAATTTCACAGCGAATGCCACCTGTGCAGTATGTAACGATTGGCTTATCTTTCAGATTATCGAATTTTCCACTTTCAATCTCTCTTAAAAAATCTTTAGTTGTTCGAACATTAGGCACAACGGCATTTTTAAAACGCCCAATTTTTGCTTCATAAGCATTTCGGCCATCGAAGAAAATAACTTCTTCGCCTCGTTTTTCGACCAAGTCATGGACCTGTCTTGGTGATAAATGCGCACCTCCGCCTACTACTCCGTTCTCGTCAACTTTAATTTCATCAGGTACCCCAAAGGTAACTAGTTCGTCTCTTACTTTGACACTTAATCTCGGAAAATCGTCGCCCGTTCCGTCGGCCCATTTAAAATCAATTTCTTTCAATCCCGGATATTCTCTCGTCTTTTTTACATACTTTTTTAGATCATCCATCTCGCCACCGAGCGTCCCGTTAATTCCATGCTTTGAAATTAAGATTCGACCTCGCAAATTTAGAGATTCACATAGCGTTGTCTGCCAAAGTCGGAGCGCATCTGGATCTGCTACCGGCGCAAACCCGTAATAAAGGATGATTTTTGGCTGTTCCATACACCTATCTTAAATGAGTTGGTGGGAGGATTTGCCTATGGCAGCTAAGGCAAAGAAACCGGCCGAACCGCAAGATCGATTCGATTGGTATTCACTATACGTATACGCGGTATCACTGATCACGATTCTTATCTGTCTT
>JACCDL010449266.1_pt1 | contig 10836 bp, 10 predicted proteins | sample 7441931 | NCBI WGS metagenome assembly JACCDL01 (sample SAMN15323437, study PRJNA562643) | freshwater metagenome | isolation source: river surface water | place: USA:Blue River Watershed | collected 2017-08-16 | reverse complement strand
TCAAAATGCAAATCAATTTGATCCAAAAATTTGTCACGAGTATGTGATGGAAAATTTCACAAGCACTCAAATGACAAATGCATATTTATCAAAATATGAAATGGTTATGAATGGTCAGCAATTAAATGTCCAACCCCCTATTCTAAAGGAAATACAAAGCTTTAAATTCCTCCCTTTTCTGCCTTAAAATAATTAACTTCGCTCTATAAAATATAGCTCTTTCATGCCCTTAAATCAAAAGAACAAAGACTTAAGATTCGAAGCGCTTTTCAATTCTGCATCAATGGGTATCATTGTAGTGAATGGGAAAGGAGATATTGTTATGTCGAACCATTTTGCAAATGATTTATTTGGATATCAAGAGGATGAAATTGTTTCTGAAAAGCTTGAAAAATTAATCCCCACTAGATACCACCACGCACATGTTGGTCATAGAGATGGTTTTATAGAAAAGCCACAAGCAAGGTCAATGGGCTCAGGCATGACGCTTCGAGCACTGAGAAAAGACAATACTGAATTTCCAGTTGAAATTAGTTTGGGACATTTTGAAACAGAGGAATCTAAATATGTGATCGCCTTCATTTCTGATATTACCAAAAGACATGAATCTGAGGCAGAAATTAGAAAACTAAATACAAGTTTAGAAGAAAAAGTAGCAAGTAGAACCGAAGAATTACAAAAAACTTTACTTGAACTTCAAGCATCCAAAGAAAGTCTAACAAAGTCACTAGAAAAAGAGAAGGAAGTCAACGACCTCAAATCTAGGTTTGTTTCCATGGCTTCGCATGAATTTAGAACACCATTGAGTACCATCCTTTCTTCCATATCCTTATTGGCGAAATATGAAACAACTGAAGATCAACCTAAAAGAGATAAACATATTGATCGTATCAAGTCATCGGTTAAAACATTAACAGATATTTTAAATGAATTTTTATCCTTGGGCAAAATTGAGGAAGGCAAGGTTGAAATCAACTTTGAAAATTTTGAAATGAACGAATTTATGAATGGGGTGATCAACGAAATGAATGTCTTGTTAAAAAAAGGGCAAACCTTGATTTATGAAAACCAAGGCGTCACTAAGTGTAATTCCGATGCAGGATTATTAAAAAATGTACTCATAAATTTAGTTTCAAATGCGATCAAATTTTCACCAGAAAATAAAGCCATTCAAATTGTGACTAGCTATAAAGACAAGGATATTCAAATAAAAATCATCGATCAGGGTATAGGCATACCAGAAAAAGACCAAATACATTTATTTGAAAGATTTTTCAGGGCAACCAATGTGACCAATATTCAGGGCACGGGATTGGGATTGCATATTGTAGGACGGTATATAGATTTAATCAAAGGACATATAAGTTACCAAAGTGCATTAGAAACAGGAAGTATTTTTTGCATCACAATTCCCAATCAACAAAATCAAATTTAAAACAAGCTGTAAATGGAAAAGATATTACTGATCGAAGACAATGAGGCATTAAGAGAAAATACAGCTGAAATCTTGGCCCTTGCTAACTATGAAGTGATCACAGCAGAAAATGGTAAGATTGGTGTTGAAATGGCAAGAATGCATCAACCCAATTTGATTATATGTGACATTATGATGCCTGTATTAGATGGATATGGCGTTTTTCAAATCATGAAAAAGGAATTGGATTTACAAAAAATACCATTCATATTTTTAACGGCAAAAAGTGAACGAAGTGATTTTAGAAAAGGAATGGAAATGGGTGCAGATGATTTTATTACCAAACCATTTACAGACGCAGAACTCATCAATGCCATTCATACAAGACTAGAAAAAGCAAAACAAAATAAAGCAAATTCTGTAAAAGGTATTGAGAGCTGGTACCAAATTCTATCAGACTTAGGCAAGAAAGACGAAATGCAAAATACAATTGTTCAACATGATATAGTTGAATACAAAAAAAAGCAAATTATATATGCAGAAGGGCAACATCCCAACAAACTATATTATATTGAATCCGGCAAAGTAAAAATTTACAAGACGAGTGAATCAGGAAAGGAATTCATTACGAGCTTATTATCTGATGGTGATTTTTTTGGACATATCACATTGCTTGAAAATAAAACCTACCTAGAATTTGCAGAAACCTTGGAGGAATCAAAGATCCGTGTCATTCCTAAAAAGGAATTTGAAGATTTATTGAGTCAACACCAAGAGATAGCATTAAAAGTCATTAAATTATTAGCCAATAACATTGCAGAAAAAGAAGATCAATTGGTCGCATTGGCTTATCATAGTTTAAGAAAAAGAGTGGCTGATGCCTTATTGACATTGAAGAAGAAATACAAACAGCAAGATGGTGAATTATTCTCAATCGCCATATCTAGAGAAGATTTAGCCAATATTGCAGGTACAGCAACCGAGAGTTTAATTAGAACACTAAGTGACTTTAAATCAGAAAAATTAATCAGTATACAGGATGGTAAAATTACCCTCTTAGAAGAAAAGAAATTAGCGAATCTATTTAACTAATCTATTGAATTCATTATATCTATTTTTTGATCAATAGTATGTTTCCATTGAATAAATTCATTTTCTAAATAATTCACTTGTTGCTTATCCTTCTTGAGTAAGGCTTGGTCTATGGTTTTACTCACCTTAAGCGCCGAAATATCTTTATTAATCAATTGCAAAGCCGACTCTCTGTTTAAAATTTGCTGTTGCATTTCTTCGGCCCATTGAATATGAAAAGTATCATCAATATTATCTGTAAAATTCGTCAGCTTCTTTTTAATAAATGCTTGCTCCTCTCGGATAAAATCCAATGTTCGTAATAACGACTCTAATTCTTGTTTAAAAAGTTCTTTTTTCATTTTCTTTAATTGTGACATGCAGCAACTGAAATTCCATTTTCAATCATCGGACTAATAAAGGGTATACCCAAATTCATCCCTCTTAATATTAACAGTACCCCCATCCCAAAGAGCATAATTGGTAAGGCTTTTTGTATTCTTTGCCTAAACCTAATGCCTAATAATTGGCTTCCAAAAGCAACCAATATCAAAGCAGGAACAGTGCCCATCCCAAAAAATACCATAAATAACCCACTTTGCACAATAGATTGATTCGCCCAAGCAGAACTCAATGCTAAATAAATCATACCACATGGTAAAAGCCCATTCAGCAACCCAATGAATAAGAAGGCTCCTGTCTTTTTTTGATTTAACAATTTTCCTAAAGCAGATATGATTGGTTTTTGAATCCAGTCAATCCTTAAAAAGCCAAGTTTTCTTCTAGGATGTAGATAAAACACCCATACCACATAGACAAGCATTAAAATTCCAATGAGGATGCTAAAATGTTGTTGGACATTGTAAAATGGAATTTGTTTCCCAAATACCCCCACTATAATACCTAGTATGCCATAGGTAATAATTTTTCCAAGATGATATAAAACAGTTGCAATCACTTTTTGAACCGGCATTAGATGTGAATAAGGAAGTGCCATCACTAAGGGCCCACACATTCCTATGCAATGGACACTTCCTAGTAGACCCATGAAAAAACCAATCCCCAAAAAGCTACTATTGAACATGATTTAAATAAATTTTTTGCTCATAATAATACCTTACCCCCAATTTGATCAACTCTAACTTAATGGTGTAATTTCCCTTTTTATACTGCCCTATTTTGAATGCAGCAAATGCATTAATGGTTTCAAAATCAAAGTGTTGATCTTGTTGCTTGTCTGCAGCATAATATAATTGCGCCTTACCCTTCACTTTCACTCCATTAAAAAAGGATGGTAACAATAATACGATCGAATCCTTTGCTTGTTTTACCACCAAGTCCCCTCCAATCGCCTTAGCCCTAGCCGAGGCATCAATTACCTCTTGGTATTTTAACTCTGCAGCATAATAATCATTTTGAACTAAATCAAATTTTTGCAAAGTGGATTGATACACCATAAATAAAGTACCAAGTACAAAGACCCCGTAGACGAAGATAATTTTATGCCCCCAATTTATATTTTTCATAAATTCCATTTTATAATGCCGGTGCTAAAAACATGGCTTTGGTTGTTTCAATGCGCTCCCCGTCTTCATATAAACCAATTTTTATCTCCGTTTTTCTTTTTTTAATCTTGTCTTTTTTTAAGATGATAAAGAAGCTAGTTTGATAATAAGACTCTGCTGGAACATTCACGTGATTGATTAAATTTATTTCGCCCTCTATGTTTTCTAATTTTAATTCCAGATGTATCAATTTTCTAGTTTTATTGGCCAGTTTAATATTATATAAGTTACTAACCCTGCCATCTGGTAATTTTTGGTACATCTGTCCAGGGGTTCTTAGAACCCTTGCACTTACGTCATCTCTTGTGATCAACAGCACAGCTAAAAAAGAAAGTAATAATAAAAGTACCCCTGAATATAATTTAAGTCTCCAGGTATACTTTGTTTGCTCCTTCTTTGTAATATTATTTTCTGAGGCATATCGAATTAACCCTTTAGGCTTATCAATATGATCCATGATGGCATCACAAGCGTCAATACAGGCAGTACAATTCACGCATTCCAATTGAGTGCCATTTCTGATATCAATACCCGTAGGGCAAACTCGAACACAGGCACTACAATTGATGCAATCCCCTTTTGTTTCTTTTACTTCGCTTAATTTTCCTCTCGGCTCTCCTCTTATATAATCATACGCCACGACTATAGAATTCCTATCCAAAAGCACGCCTTGTAAACGTCCATATGGACATACAATTAAACAAACCTGTTCTCTAAACCAATAGTATACAAAAAAGAATATAAAAGTGAAGATCAACAATGAACTAAATACCCCAAAATGAATCATGATCCCTTCCTGAATCATTAAACCAACACGATCTATACCAATGATATATCCTAAGAAAAAATTGGCAATTAAAAAAGAAACTAAAAAGAAGGCGATGATCTTTGTTAGCCGTTTTCTAATTTTTTCTGCATTCCATGCCATTGCCTTAAGCTTTCTTTGCTGATTGTGGTCTCCTTCAATCCAATATTCAATCTTTCTGAATACCATTTCCATAAATATAGTTTGTGGACAAGCCCATCCACAAAATAAACGACCAAAAGCTACAGTAAAAAGAATCACAAAAACCAGGAATGTCAACAACCCTATTGCAAAAATGAAAAAATCCTGAGGCCAAAATACTTGTCCAAAAAATATAAATTTTCTTTCAAGTACATTGAATAAGAACATGGGCTCTCCTTCTATTTTGATAAAAGGAAGTGAGAAAAATAAGACCAAATACACATAACTAAAGTAAGATCTTAGATGATAGAGTTTCCCGTTTGGTTTTTGAGGAAAGATATAATTTCGCTTCCCTTCCTTACTAATGGTGCCAACAGCGTCCCGAAAATCCTGACTAAGTCGAGCATTGTCTTTGTCTTTGTATTTGTCTTTAATATTTTGTGAATTGTCTTCCATTATTTTGAGGGGGCAATTACGCCCTTTGTTGAATCAGACATGGCAGCTTCCTCTATAATTAAATCACCCTGTGGGGCTTTGCCATTAGGTACATTTGTATTTGACAAGGATTTGATATAGCTAGATAACTGTTGCATTTCGACTGGAGAGAAATTAGATTGCCAAGATTGCATGCCTTTGTCTGGATAACCATATTTAATGGTTTTAAATATATCCTGAATTCTCGCGCCATGTATCGTATAATTATCTGTCAAATTAGGACCTACTCCTCCACCACCAGTTTGGCTATGACAAGCCACACAAGTTTTAGTAAACAAAGTCTTGCCAGTCTGAATACCCGCAGCATCTAACATCACAACTGAGTTTTCGTCAACATTTTCTTTCATAGAAGCCAAGTATTGATCTGTTTCAAGCTTTGCTTCGGCCATTTCTGTATTGTACTCCTCGGTTGGATTCATACCTGTATGCCAAACTTCAAATTTTAGGATATAAAAAATTGCTACAAAAATGGTGATATAAAAACCATATTTCCACCATGGTGGTAATGCATTGTCTAATTCTTTAATGCCATCATAATCATGGTCTAACATGATATCTGCCTCTTTTTCAATTGGCGCAGCTTTAGTAAAGAACTTTTTATCAAGATTGGCCCATGTACTTGCAACCCATGAATTTTTAAACGCTGCTTTTTGTACGACTTGAATAGGACGAGGGTAAATGATACGCCACATGTTATGAATAAAAATGAGCATTATAAAAATGACAAATAATTCTAGTGCCATCACAGTTGATAAAGTCCAGAATGAAACAGAAGATAAGCCCCCATAATACACCGTTGAACCAATTGCTTGAGTAGTAGAATCGGTTGCTATTGTTGCATTGTTCTGTGCGATTGCAGGTTGACTAAATCCAGCTGCAATGATTGTTAAAAGGATGGCGACTACCTTGTTTTGTTTTGCCAGCTCTACCACTTTTTTTGATAACAAAATCAATACGGAGGATAAAAGCCAAATAACAAAAATCAATAAGACTGCAACCCCCAATATTAAATATTCAATATAGTTATTGCTTTTACTTGGCATTCCGCTTTGTGCACTTTGAGCAATAGCAGATTGTGATGTAATGAATGCTATTAAAGTCATCATCGCATATTTCATTTTAAACATAGTTTTGAAATTTAAGAGGTGATTAGTTTTCTAAGGGTAGATTTTTAAGGGTATCTACTTCTTTTTTATCCATCACTTTTACATACCATAATACCCCTATAAAAAAGAACACAAACACAAGTAATGAAAAAATGGGATAGATGGTAGAATGCTCCATCGTTTCGGTATATTTTTTTATAAAACTGAACATAGCTAATTTTTAAAGGTTATTTTTTATTGATATCCGTTCCTAGTCTTTGTAAATAAGCAATCACCGATATGATTTCTTTATTTGGTCCGACTTCAATACCATCTTGTTTTAAATTTGCTGCAATTAATTTAGCCTGTTCCATTAATGCTTTGTTAGCAATGGTAGCATAACCAGTTGCATAGGGCACGCCCAAGGTTTGCATCGCTTTTATTTTAGAAGGCGTAGAGGCAGTATCTAATTCATGGTCAATTAAGAAAGCATAGGATGGCATGACCGAACCTGTTGAAATTGCAGTTGGTTCATCTAAGTGATTATAATGCCATGCGTTGGACTTTTTTAAATTTCCTGAACCTTCTCTAGCTAAATCTGGACCTGTTCTCTTACTACCCCATTGGAATGGATGATCATATACAAACTCGCCCGCTTTACTATACTCACCATACCTTTCTGTTTCACTTCTGAATGGTCGAATCATTTGAGAGTGACAGGTATAACAACCCTCTCTCACATAAATATCTCTTCCCTGCAGTTCTAATGGTGTATATGGTTTTACACTGGCAATGGTTGGTACGTTAGACTTAACCAAGAAGGTTGGAATCAATTCCACTGCACCTCCAATTAAAATCACAATTAAAGACATGACTAACATGATAGTTGGCTTTCGTTCAATCCATCTATGCCAATGCTCCCCTTTATGTTTTTCATGTATAGCTTCTAATGCTGGTGCTTCTGCATCTTCATTGGCTATTAATGTGCCTTTACCAATGGTCTTAAAAAAATTAACCATCCCTACTATAGCACCAGTTAAGTACAATAAGCCTCCTAAAGAACGCATTGCATAAAAAGGACGCATATAGGTGACTGTTTCTAGAAACTGATATTTCAATTGTCCTGAAGGCGTGAATTGCTTCCACATAGAAGCTTGTTGCCATCCTGCCCAATACATTGGAATGGCATAAAATAAAATACCTAGTGTAGCTAACCAAAAATGCACGTTGGCTAATTTATTGGAGTACAAACTAGTTTTATAGATTCTTGGAATAAGCCAATATAAAATTCCAAAAGTCAACATCCCATTCCATCCCAATCCGCCTACATGCACATGCGCCACAATCCAATCTGTATAGTGCGCTACTGCATTAATACTTTTTAATGATAACATGGGTCCTTCAAATGTTGACATACCATATGCAGTAACTGCTACCACCATAAACTTCAATATCACATCCTCTCTCACTCTATCCCAAGCACCTCTTAAGGTCAATAGTCCATTGATCATACCACCCCAACTTGGAAAGATTAACATGAAACTAAATACAATACCTAAACTTTGCGCCCAATTAGGAAGTGCTGTATATAATAAATGATGCGGACCTGCCCAGATATATAAAAAGATCAAGGCCCAAAAGTGAATGATCGATAATTTATAGGAAAACACAGGACGGTTGGCTGCTTTAGGCATAAAGTAATACATCAATCCTAAATAAGGCGTGGTTAAGAAAAAAGCAACTGCATTATGTCCATACCACCATTGTACCAGCGCATCCTGCACTCCTGCATACCAGGTATAACTTTTAAATAAAGAGATTGGCAGTTCAAAAGAATTCACTAAATGCAAAACTGCAACAGTTACAAATGTGGCGATATAAAACCAGATTGCTACATACAAATGACGCTCTCTGCGCTTGATAATAGTTGCAAACATATTCCATCCAAATACGACCCAAATAATAGTAATCGCAATATCAATTGGCCATTCTAATTCTGCATACTCTTTTGCAGTAGAAATACCAAGTGGTAAAGTGATTGCTGCTGCTACAATAATCAACTGCCAGCCCCAAAAATGGATCTTACTTAAAAGGTCGCTATACATTCTCGCTTTTAGTAGACGTTGCAATGAATAGTAGACCCCCATAAAAATACCATTTCCAACAAAAGCAAATATGACTGCATTGGTATGCAGTGGCCTGATTCGTCCAAAACTAAAATAGGGCTGTAGATTCAATGTTGCTGGAAATACCAGTTGTAATGCAACCCATAATCCCACAGTCATCCCTACGACTCCCCAAATAATGGTGGCAATCGCAAAGTTCCTCACCGTTTTGTTGTCGTACTGAAAGCTTTGTACTTGCATAGTGCTTAATTAAAATGTTATAGTTTAGTTTTTACCTCGTCTTCAAATAGTATTCTTATTGATGGCGTATAATCATCATCCATTTGCCCAGATTTAACTGACCATAAAAAAGCTACAAGAAAACCTCCTGCAACTAGTACACTGACAATAATTAAAATAAAAAATACACTCATAAAACGATTTTGGACAAAGCTATTGGCCATTGAAAAAAGGATTTATGACCTAAATCAAAGCGGAAAATGATTTTAATCATATCCCTTGATGTTAAAGCGAAAAACTAACTGCGGATGGACTTAGCGTAACTATATGACAAGAATGCCGAAAGCGCAACAATACTAATTGAACTTATGGGCATTAAAATAGCCGCTACCATGGGTGTCAACATGGCCTGAGTCGCAAAATACATCCCTACTAAATTGTAGAGGATTGATAAAGTAAAAAGAAGGATAATAATCGTTTTCCCCATTTTAGCATATTGGATTAAGTGAAATAGCCTAGAGACTTGATGTCCTTCTAATATCGCATCACTCGCTGGTGTAAATAAATGTGTATGATCGGTGACTGCAATGCCTACATCACTTTTTTGCAATGCGCCTGCATCATTTAAGCCATCCCCAACCATCATCACAATTTTCCCATTATTTTGAAGCGCTTGTATATAATTTAATTTATCAGTAGGCGATTGATCAAATAGCATGGGTATATCTGCACCCAATATAAATTTTAGCTTCTGACCTTCGACAGGACGATCCCCACTTAATAAATGTACCTCATACCCATTTGAGATAAATTGATTGACCATCACTGACACGTCTTCTCTGTAGGCATGATTCACTTTATAAAAGCCTCTAAAAATGCCGTCAAATGCAATACAAACAATAGACTCGTCATAATCCATATTGACTGCAATACCTTCTGCTAATAAAAGCTTAACAGAGCCAATGATGACCCTATGCCCCTTTGAGACTGCAATAGTCCCTCTTGCTATAGCATGATCAATTGTATCTACTTGTACCAGCTCAATTTTAGATTCTGTTAATAAATCATAAATCATTTTGCTCAGTGGATGCAGGGATTCTCTTGTAACCGATCTTATGATAGACTGTTCTAAGCTTGATAAATCAACTCCTATATACACCAACTTAGAAGCTGCATGGTTTGTCAAAGTACCCGTTTTATCAAACACAATCGTATTCACTTTTTCAATTGCTTCCACCACTGATGCATTTTTACAGTATAATTTTGTTTTACCTAGCCACCTTAAAATATTGCCATAGGTAAATGATACTGTAAGCAATAAGGAACATGGGCATGCGACAATTAAAACAGCAGTGACTGAGGGTAATATTTTACTCGAATCCACAATCCACCAATATATTCCTGATAAAAAAGCAATCAAAAATAAAACATAAGTGAAATATTGACTCCAGGGATGCACAAAGGAAACCTTGGTGTTTTTTTGCTGATGTAATAGTGGATTATTCCAAAGCTCAGTGATATAACTATGTCCAATGGGCTTAACAACTTCAACCTGTATTGCTCTAGCTTTTTGTACACCACCTGCATACAAAAATGCACCTTTCTCAAATGCAACTGGCGCATGCTCCCCAGAAACAAAACTATAATCTAGCAATGCAACGCCATCCTTTAAAATTGAATCTGCTGGAATCATTTCACCAGATCTAACCAATAGTAAATCTCCTTTAATAAGCTCGTTTAAGGATTGGTTGATTTCTTTCCCATCCTTAATAATAGTTACCCCTAATGGGAAAAAAGAGGTGTAATCTCTATCAAATGTAAATGCATCATAGGACTTGTTTTGAAACCATCTTCCAATTAACATAAAGAATACAATACCTGACATACTATCTAAATAACCTGAACCAGTCTGGGT
>JACCDL010053944.1_pt1 | contig 10840 bp, 7 predicted proteins | sample 7441931 | NCBI WGS metagenome assembly JACCDL01 (sample SAMN15323437, study PRJNA562643) | freshwater metagenome | isolation source: river surface water | place: USA:Blue River Watershed | collected 2017-08-16 | reverse complement strand
GTCCATGGTCGGCCTCCGCTCGCGCCCGATCGACGGCTGCTTCGATACCCTCGAGGTTGTTTGGTGTGAATCGCACGCGGTCGACGCGACGGCCATCCATTCGCTCAACGCGCAGAAGCCCATCCTCGATCTCGAGCTCGTCACCAACGGCAGGAATGCGCTCCAAAGTGGCCATGATGTAGCCGGCCACCGTCTCGTAAGCGCGATCGGTTGGAACCTTGATTGCCATCTCGAGCAGCTCATCCGGTCTGATCATTCCCGGGAACAGCACCGACGAATTAGCGCCACGGGTGATGCCGGTTCGAGCGCGATCGTGCTCGTCTGCCAGATCGCCGACCAACTCTTCGACTAGGTCTTCGAGTGTGACCAGACCCGCGGTGCCGCCATACTCGTCGACCACAAGCGCGAGCTGCAGGCCCTTAGCGCGCAGTTCGACCATCAGGGTCTCGAGGCTCATGGTCTCTGGCACACGCAGCGGCTCAACCATAAGCGCGGTCACTGGAACGTCATTGCGCTTCTCTCGCGGAACCGCGGCAGCCTGCTTGACGTGCGCTACGCCGATCACGTCGTCGCTTGAACCTTCCACGACAGGAAAACGCGAGTGGCCGGTGCGAACCGAGGCGGCGATAAGAGCGGATGCGCTTGCCGCGGCATCTACGGTCTGCATGCGAACGCGCGGGGTCATAGCGTCTGCGGCGCACAGCTGGCTCAGCGCGATGGTCTTGGTCAGCAGGGTCGCAGTACCTTCATCGAGCGCACCAAGACTGGCCGAGCGACGCACGAGCGCGGTTAGCTCTTCTGCCGAGCGGCTAGAACTCAGCTCTTCCTTAGGCTCGATGCCGAACGAACGAACGATTGCGTTGCCAACCAGGTTTAGGAATTTGATTGCCCAGCTGAAAACCCAGGTGAAGGCCAGCTGGAAGTTGACGACGAAACGGTTGACGGCCAAGGGCATGGTCAGTGCAAGCTTCTTCGGAACCAGTTCGCCAATCAAGGTCGAAAACAGGGTGGCCAGGGTCATGGCAATTACCAGGCTCACGGCGTGAGTGACCTCGGTCGACCAGTCGAAGGGGTGCAGTGCCGGAGCAAGCAGGCTGGTCAACGCCGGTTCTGCAAGGAAGCCCGTCAGCATGGTGGTGAGCGTGATTCCGAGTTGAGCGCCCGAAAGGTGGGTCGACGTGCGCTTTAGAGCACGGATGGTTTGTGTTAGGCCGGTTTCGCCACGTTCAACACGGGCCTCGAGCTCGCTTCGTTCGAGGTTCACCATCGAAAACTCGCTAGCGACGAATACGCCCGTACCAAGCGTGAGCAACACGCCAAAGGCGAGCATGAGCCAGTCGTTCATCGGGCGACACCGCCCCAGAACCTATGACCAGAAACCGAAGTATCCATAGATGTCTCAAGCATAACTTTGAAACCGCCGCAAATCACTGGCTTAGCACTTAGCACGCGGCGGCATTGGGTAGGCTGGAGGGGCGTTTTGAATGGACAAAGCGCATTTGGTCACGCCCATGCATAAAAAGGTGGTCTGGAGTGTCTAACGACAACGAAGAATTCGGTGCGAACGACTGGCTCGTCGCTGAGATGTACGAGCAGTACAAGGCGAATCCAGACTCGGTAGACAAATCCTGGTGGCCAATCCTCGAGCGATACCAGGCATCCGCCGGTTCAACCAGCGCTCCAGCCGCACCCACTGTGACCCCAGCGGCCCCTGCTGCTACCCCGATCGTGCCAGCGACCACTGCTTCTGCAGCGCCTGCTGCCCCTGTCGCTCCAGCAGCACCAGCAGCGCCTGCAGCCGAGGCACAGGTCGTCGCAAAGACCACCCGCATCGAAGCCAAGCCACAGCCGATCCCTGCGCAGGCACCGGCAACCGGCCTGATCGACACCGTCGAGTCTGAGGAAGACGCTGCAGACGAGGTCAACATCCTCAAGGGTATGCAGAAGGCCCTTGCCACCAACATGGACGCCTCGATCCAGGTGCCAACCGCCACCTCGGTTCGCGCCATCCCAGCGAAGCTGATGATCGACAACCGCATCGTCATCAACTCGCACCTCGCCCGCACTCGCGGCGGCAAGATTTCGTTCACGCACCTGATTGGCTTCGCCATCATCCGTGCCCTCAAGGAATTCCCAAGCCAGAACGTCTACTACGACGAGATCGACGGCAAGCCGGCGGCAATCTCGCCGGCCAACGTCAACTTCGGTCTGGCCATCGACATCCCTAAGGAAGACGGCACCCGTGCCCTCCTCGTGCCGAACATCAAGCGCGCGCAGCGCCTGAACTTCGCCGAGTACCTCGCGGCCTACGAGGATCTCGTCAAGCGCGCCCGCGGCAACAAGCTGACCGCTGGCGACTTCGCCGGTGGCACCGTCTCGCTCACCAACCCAGGTGGCATCGGTACCGTGCACTCGGTTCCTCGCCTCATGAAGGGCCAGGGCTGCATCATCGGCGCCGGCGCACTCGACTACCCTGCCGAATTCCAGGGCATGAGCGAGGAGCACCTCAACCAGCTCGGCGTCAGCAAGATCCTTCACCTCACCAGCACCTACGATCACCGCGTCATTCAGGGTGCCGGCTCGGGCGAGTTCCTCAAGAAGGTGCACGAGCTACTGCTAGGCGAGCGCGGTTTCTACGACGAAATCTTCGAGTCGCTTCGCATTCCTTACGAGCCTGTCCGCTGGGCAACCGACTTCGACCGCAACGAGGTAGACGACCGCTCGAAGGAAACCCGCATCCAGGAGTTCATCAACGCCTACCGCGTTCGTGGTCACCTGATCGCCGACATCGACCCACTCGAGTTCCAGATGCGCACGCACCCAGACCTCGACATCCGCTTCCACGGCCTCAGCCTCTGGGACCTCGACCGCGTCTACGCGACCGGCGGTTTCGGCGGCAAGCCAAAGATGGCGTTCCGCGACATCTACAAGATTCTGCGCGACTCGTACTGCCGCTCGGTCGGTGTCGAGTACATGCACATTCAAGACCCAACCCAGCGCAAGTGGTTCCAGGACAAGCTTGAGCGTCCTTACGTCAAGCCAACCCGCGAAGAGCAGCTCAACATTCTCGAGCAGCTGAACAAGGCAGAGGCTTTCGAAACATTCCTGCAGACCAAGTTCGTCGGCCAGAAGCGATTCTCGCTCGAAGGTGGCGAGTCGACTATCGCGGCGCTTGACGAGATCCTGCAGTTGGCTGCTAACGCAGACATGGACGAGGTTGCAATCGGTATGGCCCATCGCGGTCGCTTGAACGTTCTCACCAACGTTGCTGGCAAGACCTACGGTCAGGTCTTCAAGGAGTTCGAGGGCAACACCGACACCAAGACCGTTCAGGGCTCGGGCGACGTGAAGTACCACCTCGGCACCGAGGGCACCTTCACCAACCTCGAGGGCAAGCAGGTGCGCGTTTCGCTGGCTGCTAACCCATCGCACCTCGAGGCCGTCAACCCGGTTCTAGAGGGCATCGTCCGCGCCAAGCAGGACCTCACCGACTCGTCGAAGACCGACATTTACCCTGTACTGCCTGTGCTCATCCACGGCGACGCAGCGTTCGCGGGTCAGGGCATCGTTCCTGAGGTGCTGAACATGTCGCAGCTGCGCGGCTACAAGGTCGGCGGCACGATCAACATCATCATCAACAACCAGGTCGGCTTCACCACCCCTCCGGGTGAGTCTCGTTCGACCGTTTACTCGTCAGACGTTGCCAAGGGCATTCAGGCCCCGATCTTCCACGTCAACGGCGACGACCCTGAGGCCGTGGTTCGCGTGGCCCAGCTGGCCTTCGAGTTCCGTCAGGAATTCAAGAAGGACGTCGTCATCGACTTGGTCTGCTACCGTCGCCGCGGTCACAACGAGGGCGACGACCCATCGATGACCCAGCCACTGATGTACAACCTGATCGAGGCTAAGCGCTCGGTTCGCACCCTCTACCTAGAGTCGCTCGTCGGCCGTGGCGACATCACCGTGGAGGAGTTCGAGGCAGCCAACACCGGCTTCCAGAACCGCCTCGAGTCGGCATTCGCCGAGGTGCACGAGGCTATGGGCAAGCCTGCCGAGCTGCAGCCGCGTCCAGTGGGCATTGGAACCACCGCGAGCGACCACCCGACCCTCGCCCGCGCAACCGCGATCTCGCGCGAGATGGTCGAGCTGATCGGAAACGCTCACGGCAACCAGCCTGCCGGCTTCACCGTTCACCCAAAGCTGCAGCAGCTGCTGGCCAAGCGCGTCGAAATGTCGCGCGACGGCGGCATCGACTGGGGCTTCGGCGAGCTGATGGCTCTCGGTTCGCTCCTCGTTGAGGGTCGTCCGGTTCGCTTCGCTGGTCAGGATGCCCGCCGCGGCACCTTCGTGCAGCGTCACGCCGTCTTCCACGACCGCGAGAACGGCCAGGAGTGGATGCCGCTGCGCAACCTCTCTGCCGACCAGGCCAAGTTCTACATCTACGACTCGCTGCTCTCGGAGTACGCGGCGATGGGTTACGAATACGGCTACTCGGTCGAGAACGAGCAGGCTCTCGTGCTTTGGGAGGCCCAGTTCGGCGACTTCGCCAACGGCGCGCAGACCATCATCGACGAGTTCATCTCTTCGGCCGAGCAGAAGTGGGGCCAGCACTCTGGCGTCGTGCTCCTGCTGCCTCACGGCTACGAGGGTCAGGGCCCTGACCACTCGTCGGCTCGCATCGAGCGCTACCTGCAGCTCTGTGCTCAGAACAACATGACCGTTGCTCAGCCTTCGACCCCTGCCTCGCACTTCCACCTGCTGCGTCGCCAGGCTTACACCACCCCTCGTCGTCCGCTCGTGGTCTTCACCCCGAAGTCGATGCTGCGTCTCAAGGCCGCTTCGAGCTCGGTCGAGGACTTCACGACTGGCGAGTTCCGTCCGGTAATCAAGGACGAACAGGGTCTCGATAAGTCGAAGGTCAAGCGCGTGCTGTTCTGCTCGGGCAAGGTCTACTGGGATCTGCTGGCCGAGTCGCAGAAGCGTGGCCTGGGCGACACCGCCATCGTGCGTGTCGAGCAGCTTTACCCGACCCCTGTCGACGAGATCAAGGCAGCGTATGCCGAGTACCCTGGCGCAGAGCTGATCTGGGTTCAGGACGAGCCTGCAAACCAGGGCCCTTGGACCTACATCGGCCTGTTCTTGCCTCGCTACATGGATGGCCAGGTTGCCAAGCTCGTGTCGCGCCCTGCAAGCGCATCCCCTGCGACGGGTTCGGCCAAGCAGCACGCCGCCGAACAGGCAGACCTGGTCGCTCGCGCGTTCGCGTAAGTCGACTAGGTAATCGAAGGCATGGAATCGACACAGCGACGCGATGCGCGCGTCGTTGTGCTCGGTGACCAGCTGATCACGCCGGCAGGTGACCCGAAGGGCATGGGCTGGCTTGGACGCGTGATCGCCAAGACTCCGGCCCGCGAGCCGCGCATCGATTTCTATTCGTTGGCTGCACCCGACGAAACCAGCACGATGCTCAGCGAGCGCTGGCTTGCCGAGGTGAGCCGCCGCTTCAGCGCCGAAACCGATAACTACCTCGTGGTCGCACTCGGGCACAACGACCCTGCCGCAGGAGTATCTGTCTCGCGCAGCCGCCTGAACCTAGCCACAATTCTTGACGAGTCGATGAAGGCCGGGGTTAAGTGCTTCGTGATCGGCCCGACCCCGCACGCAGATGCCTCGCGCAACCACGACATCGAGCACCTCGCATCGGGCTACGAAGACGTGGCTTCACGCCGAAACGTAAAGTTCGTGGATTGCTTCCGGCCACTGGTCGAGCACTCTGGCTGGAACGAAGAGATGAGCTATTCGATTCACGGCCTGCCGGGGCAGGTTGGTCACGGCTTGATTGCCTGGCTGGTTCTAAACCGCGGCTGGTACGAGTGGCTCGACATCAAGGTCGAGCAGTAAGCGACTTGGCCTTCGTTCGGCTAGTCGTGCGCGATTTCGCCGGCTTCTAGCAGACGAATCTGAGCGATGATTCGGTCGACAACCTCGGCTGGCGGGGTGTCGTTATCGCAAGCTTCCTTGAGAACGCGATTGACTAGCGCCTCCATGTCATAGTGGCTCTCACAGTGATCACAGTTGGCTACGTGAGCGGTGATCTCTTCGATCTGCTCCTCGGTCAGCGAGTTGCTGAGATACTCGTGCACGTGCGCTTGAGTCTCTTGGCAATCCATTAGCGAATCCCTTCCGATCCGTCATTCTCGTCGTCAAGATAACCTTCTTGACGCGCGTATTCTTCCAAATACTTTCGAAGCAATTTCTTGCCTCTAAACAGTCGCGTACCAACGGTTGTTGGGTCGGCACCCGTGATCTGCGCAATTTGCGCATAGGTGTATTCCTCGACGATTGCGTAGTAAACAACCTCGCGGAAAGTGTCTGGCAACTTTGCCAGGGCATCCTTGACGGCAGATGCCGGCAGGTGCTGAAGCGCTTCAAACTCGGCCGACTGGCTCGGCATAGCTGTGACCGACTCGGCTGTGCCGATCTGCCAGTCTTCCATGTCGTCGAGCCCGCGCTGAGCCTTGTCGCGATTTCTCTTTGACCAGATGTTCTTGGCAGTGTTTTCAAGAATCGTGGTCATCCAGGCCTTTAGCTTGGTGCCCTGCTCAAATTGGTGAAAAGCCCTAAAGGCCTTGATGTAAACCTCTTGGAGCAGGTCTTCTGCATCGGTGGCGTTGTAGTTCATGGTCTTCATCGCCGTCTTGTAAAGCTCAGGCATAAGGGGAATCGCCTGTTCTTCGAAAAGGCGGTTCAACTCGGCTCGTTCGGGCGTGATAGTCATCTCGTTTGAGTGTACTGCTAGCGCCACAAACCGCTCCGTTCCCCTTGTGCTGGTAACTTTGAACCAATGACATCAAGCAGTTATTCCCCAGCAGCGAACCAGACTTGGCTCGCGCCCGTCGCCTCGGCACCAATTTCGGCGATCGTGAAACTGCCCGGCTCGAAGTCACTCACCAACCGCGAACTGGTGCTTTCTGCGCTGGCCAACGAACCGACTCTGCTGACCGCTCCCCTCCACTCACGCGACTCCAAGTTGATGATCGATGCGCTTCGAGCGCTCGGCACCGAAATCGACGTTCTTGCCAACGGCGATGTACGCGTGACCCCGCGACCGCTAGACAGAGCCGCGCAGATCGACTGCGGCCTCGCCGGCACGGTCATGCGTTTTGTGCCGCCGATGGCCGCCCTGAGCAGCGCAGACGTGCTGTTCGATGGCGATGAGGCGGCTCGCCGCCGCCCGATGCACACCACAATCGAGTCACTGCGCTCGCTGGGGGTCGACGTCGACGACAACGGCGGCATGGCGCTGCCGTTTACCGTTCGCGGCACGGGTTCGATTGCCGGTGGCGAGGTCACCATCGACGCAAGCGCGTCGTCGCAGTTCGTTTCTGGCCTACTGCTGAGCGCGGCTCGCTTCGACCGCGGAATCACACTGCGTCACAAAGGCGAGCACCTGCCCTCGATGCCGCACATCGAGATGACCCTAGACTGCCTGGCCAAGCGCGGAGTAACCGTTTTCACCCCCGAGACCGCCGTCTGGCGCGTCGAACCGGGCAGCATCGCCGGCGGCGAGTACGCCATCGAGCCAGACCTCTCGAACGCTGGACCATTCCTAGCCGCGGCGATGGTTGCTGGGGGTTCGGTGACCATCCCTGGTTGGCCAGACTCCACCACGCAGGTTGGCGATGAGTTCGACGGAATCCTGCAGCAGATGGGTGCCACGATCGTTCGAGACGACCGTGGCTTGACGATCACCGGCCCAGCCGATGGACGCATCCGAGGAATTGAAATCGACCTGTCGATTGGTGGCGAGCTGACCCCGGTCATCGCGGCGCTGGCGGCTATCGCCGAGACGCCGAGCCGAATCTGGGGCGTCGCACACCTGCGCGGTCACGAGACCGACCGCCTCGCTGCACTTGCAACAGAGATCAACCGCATTGGTGGCATCGCTCGCGAAACGGCGGACGGCCTCGAGATCGACCCTAGCGAGAACCTGCATGGCGCCCTCTGGCAGACATACGAGGATCACCGCATGGCGACGGCCGGCGCGATCATCGGCCTTCGCGTGCCTGGCATCGAGATTGAAGACATCACGACCACATCGAAGACCATGCCCAACTTCGACGAGCTATGGCTCGACATGCTAGGCGGTCGCGCTTGAGTTGGCTCTACGAGCCAGATCCAGGAAAAAACGACCTGGACGAATCGGATGTTCGCGTTCGACCAAACCCTAAGGGCAACAAGCCACGCACCAAGAAGCGTCCAGAACACGCGGATGCCGCGATCGGCATGGTGCTCGGCGTCGACATGGGTCGATACCGTGTGCTCCTAAACGACGAAGATCGCATGATCGACGCGACGATGGGCAAGGAGTTGCGAAAGCACGGTGCGGTCGTGGGCGACCGCGTGGCCTTAGCCGGAGACTTGTCAGAAACCGTAGGTGCGCTGGCTCGCGTGGTTCGCGTTGAACCGCGCACGTCGCTGCTTCGCCGCTCGGCCGACGACAGCGACCAGGTAGAGCGAGTCATCGTCGCGAATGCCGACCAGATGTTGGTTGTGCTCGCAATCGCAAACCCAGAACCGCGCACGCGCCTTGTCGACCGCTATCTGGCCGCGGCGTTCGACGCCGGCCTCAAGCCCATCCTCTGCATCACCAAGGTCGACCTTGCCGACCCGACAGAGTTCTTGAGCAACTTCGAGGGCCTGAGCATTCCGGTCGTGCTGAATCGCAGCGACGACCCATCCATCGCCGAGCTGCGCGGCCTGCTCGAAGGCCACACGACCGTCGTCGTGGGTCACTCAGGCGTTGGTAAATCCACGCTTGTCAACGCCCTCGTGCCCACCGCGGGGCTGGCAACCGGCCACGTCAACGCCGTCACCGGCCGCGGGCGTCACACGTCCACCGCCGTTCGCGCGATTGCACTCGACGAAGGTAACCGCAACAAGGGCTGGATCATCGACACCCCTGGCGTGCGTTCGTTCGGTCTCGGGCACATCAAGCCAGAAAATCTGCTTCGTTCGTTCGAAGACCTCTGGGCTGTCATCGAGACCTGCCCACGCGACTGCAGCCACCTTGCCGGAGCCCCGGACTGCGAGCTCGATGAGGCCGTGGCCGATGGTCGTCTTGGTGATTCGGGAGCCGGGCGCGTCGATTCGCTGCGACGCCTTATCGCCAGCGCCCAGTCAGCCTCGGCCGCCGCCGAATAAACTTCACTCGTGACCTACGCAGCAGATCTAGCCTTTGCCCTCGAGTTGGCCGATGTAGCCGACCAGATCTCGCTCGAGCGCTTCACCGCGCTAGACCTCAAGGTTGAGACCAAGCCAGACCGCTCCCCAGTGACCGACGCCGACCGTTCGGTCGAGCAGGCTCTCAAGGGAATGCTGGCGGAGCACCGCCCGGACGATGCCCTAATCGGCGAAGAATTCGGCTCTGCCTCGGGCAGCAACAACCGAACCTGGATCATCGACCCGATCGATGGCACCGCCAACTTCATGCGCGGCGTTCCCGTCTGGGCAAGCCTCATCTGTCTTGCTGTGGATGGCAAACCGACCGTCTCGGTAGTCTCATCTCCCGCTATGGGCCGTCGCTGGTGGGCTGCTCCGGCGAGCGCTGGGGCGCATGGCGGCGCTTTCACGCGCGACCTCGACGGCAGCGTGAGGCACATTCACGTTTCAGGCATCAGCGATTTCGAGCACGCGAGCCTGAGCTACAACAACCTTCAGCTGTGGGATCAGGCGGGAATGGTTGAGCCACTCCTAGAACTCAGCCGCAAAGTCTGGCGCACCCGCGCGTACGGCGACTTTTGGTCTTACATGCTCCTGGCCGAAGGCGCACTCGAGATCGTGGCTGAGCATGACCTAAAGATCTACGACATCGCGGCGCTCGTGCCGATCGTCGAGCAAGCCGGCGGGCAGTTCAGCGCTCTTTCGGGCGAACTGACCACCGAAACCTCGAGTGTGCTCGCCACCAACGGCAAATTGCATGCGCTGACTCAACGCGCGTTCGGTTAACCACACCTGCCCCCATTGCCCTTCGGGCGCCTTTACCTTTGCGGAATCTAGCCTTTTTGTTGCGGGGTAAACCCTGCCATTCATGAAGATCTAGAGGACTCAACAAATGAAGAAACTTTTGGTTGCTGCCATCGCAGCTGCCCTCACGTTTACTGGTATCGCGGCGCCGGCAAGTGCAACCGTTGTCAGTAGCCCGTCAATCCCGGCCAGCATAATGCCGGGGGACACGGTAGCCGCAACTCCGGGAGTCTACACTGGGGAAACTGTTTCAGGTAGATCGTGGCTCTTCTGCACCTCGCTTCAAACCCAAGCCACCCTTGAAGACTCGTCAGCACTCGGCGTAGTACTTGGAAACGGCACGTGCGATTACGTTTCCCTGTCGAACGTCGCCAACCCAGAAAACGGAACTTCCGTCACTTTGCCGACTGTGGTTTACGGAAACTGGGACCGCAGCGCGCGCCTAATTGCAGGCAAGTACCTGACCTATGTAGAGGTCACGGGAACTGGCCCCTGGGTGCGACACGCGTCGAATTCAGTTCTGGTTGGAACTCCTCCAGCAACTAACCCGCGCATTGTGACCAGCACCAGCAGCGATGATGTTCCGGTCGGCTCGACAATATCGATCCAGAACGGTGTAAACCTCCCAGAAATCGGTGGCATTTTCGACTCGGGCTTGTACTTCTTTAACTACGACCAGTCAAACACCCTGCCTGCCTCGGGTTGGGACCTCTATGCCGACTCACTGAGTGCACCACAGTACTGCGACATGGTAGGCCGCAACACCGGTATAAACCACCAGGGTGCTCCAAGCTACCCATACACGATCGGTAGC
>JACCDL011259758.1_pt1 | contig 10842 bp, 7 predicted proteins | sample 7441931 | NCBI WGS metagenome assembly JACCDL01 (sample SAMN15323437, study PRJNA562643) | freshwater metagenome | isolation source: river surface water | place: USA:Blue River Watershed | collected 2017-08-16 | reverse complement strand
CCTGGGAGCCTGACTCTGGCAATTTCGGAATTGCAGCTGTGATTTTTGGCACGGTGGTAATCGCCATCATCGCGATCGTTGTTGCGGTGCCTTTCTCCCTCGGCACTTCGCTATACATCAGCGAGTACGCTCCGCGTCGAATCAAGCGCCTCTTGGTAACCCTGGTTGACCTCATGGCTGCTATCCCTTCGGTCGTTTTTGGCCTATGGGGTCTCTTCTTCTTGCAGACGCAGATCACTCCAGTGTCGAAGTGGCTGTCGCAAAACTTCGGTTGGATTCCCTTCCTTTCTGTCCAGGGCAGCGACCCTAACGACCCGCTTACCAGCAACACGATTTTCACCTCGTCGAGCTTGATCGCGGGCATCGTCGTAGGGCTGATGATCACCCCGATTGTGACGTCGGTCATGCGCGAGGTCTTTTCGCAGGCTCCGGTTGGCGAGCGCGAGGCCGCACTCGGTCTCGGTTCAACTCGCTGGGGCATGGTCAAGAATGTGGTTTTGGCATTCGGTAAGGGTGGAATCATCGGTGCCACCATGCTTGGACTAGGTCGAGCCCTGGGTGAAACAATCGCCGTGTACCTAATCATCTCGCCAGTCTTTGTTATTCAACCTCGAATCTTGGAAAACGGAGCCAACTCGGTATCGAGCCTTATCGCACTGCGCTACGGTGAGGCGACCCCGATGGGTATGTCGGCTCTTATGGCTGCCGGTTTAGCGCTATTCATCCTCACACTCATCGTCAACTTCGCAGCGTCTTCGATTGTCGCTAGGTCAAGGTCGGGAGCGAGCAGCTAATGAGCAGCACTGAAGTTTTCGAAGAGAAGAGACAACTACACGGGTTACGCATCCGTGATTTGCTCACCACGCTGACGTCGGCGACGTCGGCAATCGCAGCAACCGGATTTCTTTTCTCAATAGCACCATTGAGTGGTCTTCTGACCTTTGTCGTTATTGCTTACGTACTCTTCCTGACGTTTTACGCCCTGATTACAGCCATCGAGGACGACCGCGAGGCAATCAAGGACCGCATCGCCTCGGTGATCGTCCGAACCGCCGCAATCGTGATCTTCTCGACACTGATTTTCATCGTCGTGTTCACCATCGGCCGTGGTTTGGAAGCTCTCCCAAACTGGAACTTCTTTACCGAGGACATGAGCTTGGCGGGACCGCTTGATCCGCTGACCTCGGGAGGTATTCTTCACGCGATCGTCGGTTCGCTGACGCAGATCACAATTGCGCTAGTTATCACTATCCCTCTCGGCCTCATCACGGCTGTCTTCTTGAACGAGATGCCTGGCAAGTACAGCCGATTCGTTCGAACCATGGTCGAGGCGATGACAGCTTTGCCCTCGATTGTTGCTGGACTCTTTATTTACGCCACGGCCATTCTGGTGCTTGGTATTCAAAAGTCCGGATTCGCGGCCGCCCTGGCAATTTCGGTCATGATGCTCCCGATCATGATTCGAGCTTCCGACGTGGTTCTCCGAATTGTTCCTGGCACGCTTAAGGAAGCATCTCTCGGTCTCGGCGCTGGAGCTTGGAAGACAGTGTGGAAGGTGACCCTCCCTACCGCCCGATCTGGTCTCACCACCGCCATCATTCTGGCAACGGCACGTGGAATCGGTGAAACCTCACCGGTCTTGCTGACTTCAGGATTTACAGCCAGCCTTAACCTGAATGCCACCGAAGGACCGATGGTTTCTCTGCCCCTCGCAATCTTCCAGTTCGTCAAGTCTCCCGAGCCAACCATGATCGCTCGCGGTTTCGGTACTGCCGCGGTACTGATGTTGCTCGTTCTCATCTTGTTCCTACTTGCGCGCATCCTTGGCAGCGAAAACAACATCTTCGGCACCTGGGCCAAGCGCCTAAAGAAAGCTCTCAGAAAGAAGGACAAAATTGAAGGCTAAATCGCTAGTTCGTGTTCTGGCAGTCCTTCTAAGTAGTTCGATTGTCTTCTACTCGACCCCTGCATCGGCAGCGGATTACGTACCAGTAAACGGTGCAGGTTCGTCTTGGTCGGCCAACGCTATCGACCAGTGGCGTCGCAACGTGGTTCAGTACGGCCTCCGCGTGAACTACGCGAGCACAGGTTCCTCGGACGGCCGCAACCAGTTCAAGGCAGGAACCGTTGACTTTGCTTCATCCGAGATTCCTTACGGCCTCAAGGACGGAGGCGTTGAAGACACTCTTCCTTCGAGAGCATTCGCCTACATGCCGCTCGTTGCCGGTGGTACCGCCATTATGTACAACCTAAAGATTGGTGGCAAGCGATTCACCAATCTAAAGATGTCCGGCGACACGCTGACGAAGATTTTCACAGGCGTCATCACAAGCTGGGACGACCCAGCAATTGCCGCTGAGAATAAAGGTGTTTCCCTACCGAAGCGCAAGATCGTTCCTGTAGTACGCTCGGACGGTTCTGGTTCGACTGCTCAGTTCACGACCTGGATGGCCGCTCAGCACCCTAAACTTTGGGACGCATACTGCAAGGCAGCTGGTAGATCCACCCCTTGCGGTGTGACCTCGAACTTCCCGGTGATTTCTGGCAAGGGCTACGTCTCGCAGCCGAACTCCCAGGGTGTTTCCGGTTATGTTTCGCAGACTTCAAACGAAGGAACCCTGACATACGTCGAGTACTCCTATGCGCTCAAGACAGGCTTTCCGGTAGTCAAGCTTCTCAACAAGGCCGGTTACTACGTTCTGCCAACTGCGTCTAACGTTGCAGTTGGCCTGCTGGGAGCGAAGATTGACACCAAGCCCGGAAAGACTTACCTAACCCAGATTCTCGATGGTGTGTTTAATAACCCGGACGCTCGCGCGTACCCGCTATCGAGCTACTCATACCTGATCGTTCCAACTGCGGTCTCCGGCTCGTTCACCAAGGCCAAGGGTGCCACTCTCGGCGACTTTGCCTACTACTACCTCTGTGAAGGTCAGCAGCAAGCCGAAGTTCTCGGGTACTCGCCACTACCGATCAACCTTGTCAAGGCTGGGCTCGAACAGGTTAAGAAGATTCCCGGCGTTTCAGCTAAAGACAAGGACGTTGCTAAGTGCAACAACCCGACCTTCTCGCCAGACGGCACTAACCGACTTGCCAAGGAAGCTCCGATGCCTCCAGCGGCTGATAAAGAGGGTTACACCGGAACAGATCCAGGTGCAGGGAGTGGCACTGGCTCAGGAACCGGTACAGGTACCGGAACCGGAACGGGGACTGGAAATGGAACTGGAACCGGCACTGGAACTGGAACTGGAACTGGAACTGGAACCGGCACTTCCGGTGGATACGTTGACAACGGCGGAGTAATCGACACCGGCGTTAAGGGGCCAGCGACTTGCGACCCAGACACGGGTATTTGCCAGTCGGTAACTGCCGTAGCGGTGACACCACCGAACGCTGGTTCGCTAGATCTACAAAAGACTCAGATCATCATGTTCCTAGCGTTATTCCTAGGTGTGATTGTGACTCCGCCGGTGTTGTTCCTGACGTTGCGAGGTCGTAAGTCTTGATGCAAACGAGTCGATTAGGGCGCGCACTCTTGGCAATAGCCATGTTTGCGGGCCTTCTCGTCTCATTTGCCGGCCCCGCAGAGGCTAACTCAAACTCTGCAGTATCTAAGGTCTGGGACGATGGCTCCAGAAATGTAAACAGCCCCTTTTACAACGAGTTCAAAGATCTCGAGGTTTCGGTGTCACAGACTAAGAACCTCACCAACCAGGGAATCCTGATCAACTGGAGCGGCCTAGCCGCGACTATTCCAGGCGAATTCTCGAGAAACTACATGCAGGTCATGCAGTGCTGGGGCGACGATGTTGCGCCTCGACCAGAGCAGTGCCAATGGGGAACACCTATGACGGCAACCGAGTCTCTAATGGGTTCGTTCGCCGCCAACCGAGATCTAATGCGCGGCGAAGACCCCAAACAGTCGTACACCAGCAGCTATCTGATACCGCCACCGGTTAATCAGCCGTTCCTCAAGTCCTACCGTGTCCCATTCGAGCCGGTTAACGCGGCGAAAACCTTCAACTTCTTCCAGTACTTTGCCTCCGATAGCAGTAACGAGATTAGCGCGGCGTCAACCGGCGTCAACGGTCAAGGCCAAGCCGTCTTTGAGGTTCAAACAGCTTTCGAGGCACCTCACCTCGGTTGTGGTGCCGCCACCGATGCTGGGCCTCGAAAGTGTTGGCTGGTCATAATTCCTCGCGGTGAAACCCGTGCGGACGGAACCACGGTCGCATTTGATGAGCGTCTAGGCGGCTCACCTCTGTCGGCTTCGTACTGGGAAAACCGCATTCAAGTACCGCTTGAATTTTCAAACCTCACTGTTTCGTGTGCACTGGGCAACGCGGAACGTCGCGTCGTAGGTTCCGAGCTGGTCGCCGCAGCCATTACCTCCTGGCAGCCAGCCCTATGTAAAGAATCGGCTACCTTCGGCTACTCTCAGATCGGCGACGGTGAAGCACGTCGTCAGATCGTAGGTTCAACATTTGGTTCCTCTGGTCTAGCCTTCGTTTCGAACCCGCTGGACAAAGAGCTGGTGGGTGCGAACAAACTCTATTACGCCCCCGTTGCTAATACAGCTGTCGTGGTTGGCTTCAACATAGAGAAAAACTTCAGGTCAGACTCACCTCTCTACGGCCAGAACGGAACTCTGGTTACCGACCTCAAACTAAACGCCAGACTTATCGCCAAGTTGCTTACTCAGTCTTACCGCGCTGATGTCCCAGGTGGTAACTCGCAGGAACACGTCAAGAACAACCCTCGAAGTCTTGTATCGGACCCTGAGTTCATCGCTCTGAATCCAGAATTCGCAGACTTTCAAAGGGGAGCAGAGCCTGGCGGCTTGCTGACCTCACTGGGTTCCTCGGATTCCGCATCGCTAGTTTGGAAATGGATCCAGAGCGACACCAAGGCCAACGCCTTCCTGCAGGGTGAAGCCGACGAGTGGGGAATGAAGATTAACTCGTACTACACAGCACTAGACCTAGCGAACGACCTCGAAATCGAATCGTTCCCAAAGGCCGACCTTTCGACTTACCGCCCAAATCTTCTCACTCCTGAACCCGGCTTCTCGACCCTAGATATGCGCCCTTACGCGACGGACATGCTGGATGCGGCTTTGGCAGCTCGCCGAGGTGACTCGAGAAGCAAGACCATCTGGGATGTCAACAAACTTCCACCCGCCTTTGCCAGCGGAGGGGCTCAGGCAATTGGCCAGCGCTTTATGCTCGCCATCACAGATCTTCCGGCGGCAAGACGTTACGGCCTCGGCGTAGCGTCATTGGTGAATTCCAACGGTGACGCGATGACCGCTAACGAATCCACCGTTACCGAGGGTTTAAACAGCATGCCAACGGACACCTTTAGCGGTGCTCGTTACAACGATGGCAAGAGCCTCACTCGCACGGCTTACCCTTGGACAACCTTGACGTACGCGGTAATCAACACCTGCACTCAGAGCAAAGAGGCGCTCGCAGACTACGCGGATCTATTGAAGTATGCCGTTGGTGCAGGTCAGGTATCTGGCGAAAGTCAGGGTCAGCTCCCGGTAGGTTACTATCCATTGCCTAGCAACTTTGTAAGGCAAGCAACCCAGACCGCAGATGCCATCACATCGTCAAAGGCGAAGGACGGTTGCCCAACCGACACGCCAACCCCCACGCCAACCCCCACGCCGGCCGAAACCGTTACTCCGGTTGACCCGGTAGATCCAACCGACCCAGTGATTCCGAATCAGGTCGTTCGTGCTGATTCTTTCAAGACCTGGGTTGAAGCCCCTGGCGTTAGCCGAAACGTGGTCCTAGGTTCGGTGTTCATGGCCTTGCCGATGTTCATGACGGGTCGTGCGCTGATTTGGCTCGCCAAGCGCCGCAGAGGTGGATCTGCAAATTAGTAACTTGTTAACTTTTTGGCAACGTAAGCGTAGCGAGTCATTAAGTCAGCAAACGGATTATAGGAATACCACTTGTGGGCGAATCAACCGAGGAGTCGAAGTGGTCACTAAAGAAGGAAATACTTTGAATAAGCAGGTTTTCGCGAAAATCGCAGCCGCTTTGAGCGGTGCGGCAGTAATCGCTGCCGGAAGCGCTTTCCCGGCAGTTGCTGATCCAGCATCTACCACTCAGTACGGTGAGCTAGTCGGCTTCGGTTCCGACACCACCATGGATGTCATGGACGGCATCTCGCTAGCTCTTGGCACCAACCCAGACGGTTCGCTGAAGCTTGCCTCATACAAGGCCATTGGTTCAGCCGACGCGGTAACCACTCCTAACGGCACAGCTGTTCCACGTGCCAACGGTTCGGGTGCGGGCAAGACTCTCCTAGAAATCGCCATTGGTCAGAAGGCTTCGGGAACCGTCGCCATCGCACCAAACGACCTCGGTGTGGCTCGTACCGCAGTTGTTCCCACCACCGACCAGGTTGCCGGCAAGGTTCACTTTGCTCGTTCGTCTTCGGGCCCATCGGGTGCAGTCGCAAACGGTGTCGTAACCTACGTGCCATTCGCGTACGACAACATGACCTACGCAACCGCGCCAAACAGCCTCATTCCATCGGACATCCCTTTGGGTTCGTCTTCGAACACCACCGAGCTTTCGCTCACCAACATCTACAAGGGAAACCTCACCAAGGTAATCACCGACTCTTCGACCGGTGAATACATCAAGATTGCTGGTCCAAGCTACACTCCAGCAGCTGGTGAGACCGAGAACGCAATTCGCGCCTACATCCCGCAGGCTGGTTCCGGAACCCGTTCGTTCTGGATCGGCAAGGTCGGCATCACCGAGGCAAACATCTCGGCCGGTACCACCGCCGCCAAGGACGTAACCCCGGCTGGAATCTCAGTACAGGAGCACGACGGCTCGGCTCTCGTCGGCGACCGTTTCGCGCTGGTTGGCTTCTCGATCTCACAGTGGGTTGCACAGACCAACGGCGTTGCACCTAAGCGCCTCGGCGGTGCGATTCTCCGTTCGATGTCGGGTGTGGAGCCAACCGTTGCAACCAACGGTGTTTACGCAACCAACCCAGCTTGGACAGCGGTTAAGCGCACCGTTTACAACATCGTGCCTACCGCTCTTGCCAACGCCGAGACCCCGAACGCCATCACCCGCGCCTTCGTTGGTACCGAGTCGCTAGTTTGCCAGGCCAAGGATGTTATCCAGCGCTTCGGTTATGGTCTTCTTTCTTACGAAGGTGTTGACGCCGTCGCCGGCCTAACCTCGGGCGGTAACGCAACTATCTGTGGAAACATCACCGCAGCTAACCGCGTGTCCGCGCCATCTGCAAGCACTGTAACCCTTGGCACCCCTGCGGTTTCTGCATCGGGCACCTCGGCCACCATCACCGCAACCGTCGCATCGAACGGCAACCAGGGTGGAGTTGTGAACCTTTACAGCTCATTCGGTCAGGCTGGCCAGGAGCTAGTTGCAACCGGAACCGTGGCCAAGGGTGCAACTTCGGTTGACATCGTTGTCTCGAACACCGGTTCGGCCAAGTTGGCGGCAACCCTCACTGCTCAGTTCGTTCCAGCGCTAAGCGGTATCGATGCGAGCAACAGCACGGTTGACGGTACCTCGATTGCACTCAAGGCGCCGACTGGAGTTTCGTTTGGATCGGCTACTCCTTCGGCTAACGGCCTCACCGCAACCTTCACCGCCACGGTGACCGGTGGTCAGGCAGGTAGCTTGAAGGTTTACAACAGCAACTTCTCGGGTGCAGTACTAAAGACCGTCGCCGTGAGTGGTGCAACTGCATCGGTAACCATTGACAACGCCAAGGGCGAGGCTGTCAAGTACAACCTAGTTGGCGAGTTCGTACCAACCGACGCAGACAACTTCGCAACCAGCCGCACCAGTGCTGCAATCGAAGTAACTCTGAAGAACGTCGTCACCGCTACGGCAACCATCGCTGCAACCGTCAAGGCCAGCGTTGCTCCGAAGGTGACCGTTTCGATCAAGAACGGAAAGTCAACCAGCACGGTTGGTGCTCCAGGATACGTATTCGCAGTGGTTTACAACGCAAAGAACCAGCCAGTCGCAGTTTCGGCAGCGCACGTCAAGCTGGTCAATGGAGCGGCGTCGATCACATTCGCAAAGATCACAACTCTGGGTAAGTACACCGTAAAGGTGTTCTACGGTGGCAGCGACACCAACCCAGCCAGCGTCATCACGAAGTCGTTTACAGTAACTAAGTAATCAACTTCAAGCGAGCGAGCGTGGTCCATAAATGGGCCACGCTCGCGAGCAAGTTTAGGGTAGTAGTAGGAAAGGTAGAGGCGTGAAGCTGAACGGCAAGGGAAACTCGTTGCGATTGAGCAAGGTTCAATTTCGCGTTCCCGAACCAATCAAGAATCCGGCTCTCGACAATCACCTGAGTCTCCCAAGTTTCACTAACCTGGCAAGCATTATCGGCAGGTCACTAACTGTTCTTGGCGCATTTGCAATTGTGTTTCTTATCCAGTTGGTACTCGTTTCGCATGTCAGCCAGTCGAGCGCTCAATTCAAGGCTCTAGAAACATTCCGTTATGAACTGGCAAACGGAACTGCGCCAGTCGGCCAAGTTGACGCTGAAGGGAAGCTACTTAACGAGGGCACACCGGTTGCCATTATCAAGATCGAAAAGCTGGGACTACAGCAGGTTGTCCTTGAGGGCACAAACTCGAAGGTCACCCTCGCAGGTCCTGGTCACCGTCGCGACACCGTGTTGCCAGGTCAGGCAGGAATTTCGGTCATCTACGGCCGTCAAGCAGCCTACGGGGCACCTTTCGCCCATGTTCAAAGCCTCAAAGCCGGCGACAAGATAACGGCCATTACCGGTCAAGGTGAATCCACTTACACAGTCACCCAAATACGTAAGGCTGGCGACGAAGCAACCAATGCGCTCGGAGACTCCAAAGGACGCCTCACATTGGTTACCGCTGGCGGCACTCCATACCTACCGTCAGAGGTTGTCCGCGTCGAGGCAACTTTGACCTCCGAGGCGTTTGCAACTCCAAACCGGGTGATAGTAAATGGCGCGATTCCTAGTGCCGAAAAAACTTTAGGCAGCAACCTGGATGCGCTTACTCCACTTATTTACTTGACCCAACTATTAATCGTCATCCTCATTTTTGTCTTCTGGCTCGTGAAGCGTTGGGGCAAGGTCCAAGGTTGGCTTGCCGGAGCTCCGGTTTTGATTTGGCTCGGAAGTATTTGGTCCGAACTCGTTATCCAGCTTCTCCCAAACTTGATCTGATGTTGAAAGGAAACCAAATTGGCCGATAAATCAGGACCGAAGTCACCGACTTCGGCAAACTCTCGAGTAGCCGTCAAGCCGATTGAGTTCACCAAGCGTGAGGCGTCAACCACGACCCTCGACACCTCGCTCGCGACTCTACGTGGCGAAGATGTCTCGGCATGGTTTGGTCAGCGAAAGGTTCTAGACCGCATCAACCTGACAATGGAGCCGGGTAAGGTCACCGCCCTGATTGGCCCGTCCGGTTGCGGAAAGTCGACCTTCCTGAGAATCCTGAACCGCATGCACGAGCTAGTGCCTTCGGCATCGCTTGCCGGTCGCGTTCTTCTTGACGAAGAGGACATCTACGACCCAACCAAGCGAGTAACTGACGCGCGCCGCGACATAGGAATGGTGTTCCAGAAGCCAAACCCTTTCCCAGCAATGAGTATCTACGAGAACGTAATTGCAGGCCTCAAGCTAACCTCGATCCGCAAGCCAAAGAGCGAACTCGACGACCTAGTCGAAGAATCACTCACCAAGGCGGGTCTATGGAAAGAGGTGAAGGATCGCCTTGACGCTCCAGGTGGAGGGCTTTCGGGTGGTCAGCAGCAGCGTCTCTGCATTGCTCGCTCGCTTTCGGTCAAGCCGCGTGTGCTCCTTATGGACGAGCCTTGTTCCGCGCTCGACCCGACCTCAACCTTCCGAATCGAAGAGACGATTCTCGAGTTGGCCCATGAGGTGACGATCGTCATCGTTACTCACAACATGCAGCAAGCGGCACGTGTTTCGAACCAGTGCGCTTTCTTCCTCGCCGAGGCCGGCTCACCAGGAATCATCGTCGAACAGGGCGATACCAACAAGATGTTCCAGGATCCGGACGACCCAAGAACACAGGACTACGTCACCGGCCGCTTCGGCTAAATCATTCCTATTCGGCTTAGGCTTAAGCCATGTCTTCCAAACCTGCCCTGGGTGTCGGGCGCGCGCTTATCGCCGTCTACGCGGTGTTTGCGTTATCGGCCACAGCCAGAGCGTCGTACCAGTTGTTTCGCGAGTTCGACCAAGCACCTGTTGCCTACACACTCTCGCTAGTCAGCGCGCTCACCTACATCGTTGTGACGTTCAGCCTCGCCAAGCCTGCTTTGGCAAAACTCGCTCGAGTCATGGTTTGGTTTGAGTTGGTCGGCGTGATCACAGTTGGAATTCTCTCGCTGGCCGTCCCATCGCTCTTCAACCACCCTTCGGTCTGGAGCGGCTTTGGTGTTGGCTACGGGTTCCTACCCCTAGTGCTCCCGATCCTCGGAATCATCTGGCTTTCGAAGAGGTCCGCATGATCACCTGGACTTCACTGGATCAGATCGACGCGGACTTCCCGGAGACCGCGGTAACAATCGGCAAGTTCGATGGTGTTCATCTAGGGCATCAGGCGCTGATTGCCGACCTAGTCGAGACCGCCGAAGAACACGGCATCGCCAGTGTCGTCGTAACTTTCGATCGTCACCCCGACGCGCTACTGAATCCTGCCGCGGTGAAGCAGCCAATCACCGGCCCGATTCAGAAACAGTTTCTAATCCGCGAAGCTGGGGCCGACGCGCTCCTAACTCTCACCTTTGATGAGGCGCTTTCCCACCT
>JACCDL011217635.1_pt1 | contig 10842 bp, 5 predicted proteins | sample 7441931 | NCBI WGS metagenome assembly JACCDL01 (sample SAMN15323437, study PRJNA562643) | freshwater metagenome | isolation source: river surface water | place: USA:Blue River Watershed | collected 2017-08-16 | reverse complement strand
TCCAGGTCGGTGAGGACGACGACGTGGCTCTCCATGCCCTTGAACTTGAAGACGGTGGAGGTCCGGAGGGTGCCCTCCTCGTAAGGCTTGGCGGGGTCGTACGGCACGGTCTTGAGTCCCCCGAGCTCGGCGGCGCCGGCGTAGGACTCCTTCCCTGCCCCTCGCATGCTCAGGACGACGATGTCCTTGGGGAGATGCTTGGGGAGAACATGCTTGGCCAGGACGACGTTCAGCAGCTCGAGTTCCCGGCCTGCCGGGTACGGGGCGCTGACGACCGCGGGTCCGGGGATACCGGAGGTCTCGACGTCGGTCCGACCGATGACCTTAGCCACGGCCCGGCCGATCTGGTCGGTATTCCGCCAGTTGTGGACCATCAGGGCCTCCGCCCCAGCCTCCAAGGACTGCAATAGCTCCAAATGGGCTCCAGAGGGGGGATTGGACTGTTCGGGGCTCAGGAGCTGGTCCAGGTCCTCAAACCAGCGCCAGCGCCCCTTGGAGAGCCCGCCCTTGAGCAGGGCGTCCATCAGAGCGAGCTTATCGCCGTCGTCCCGGAAGTCCTGGCCCTCATCGACCACCAATAAGTCGAACTTACGGTCCTCGGGGAGACTGCGGGCGGCGGCCAGGGCATCCGTGGCCCGCTGGCGGAAGTAGTTAGGGTCGGTAGCGGTCTGGTCGCCGGCGTTACCGATCAAGCGGTCACAGTGGGAGTAGAAGGACCCGGCATCGACGGACGCGAGTTCCTCAGCCTTGGCGACTTCTGCCAGGAAAGCCCCGAGGTGGCGATTGAAGCACATCAGGCCGATCTTCGACTTGGGCCTGGCCTTGAGTTCCCGGCGACAGGTCTCGAAGGCCAGCAGCGTCTTGCCCGATCCGGGACCACCCGTGACACGCAGACGCGGGTTACGCTCCATCATATTGAGTGAGCGCATCTGTTCGGCGCAGCGCTTAAGCAGCTGCCTCGCCATCTGGTCGGCCGACATGCTCGGGATCAGGCGCAGGTCCGGACGAAGGAACTGGATCGTCTGGGCCATCAGCTCAGGCGTCAGCAAGGGCGGGTCTTCGTTATCGGGGAACTTCTCCTTGAACATCTGGGCGGAGACCTCGATCTGACGCTCGACGATTTCTAGCATGGAGGTGGCCTCCAGTTCGGTCTTCCCGATGATCCGGCGAGGGTCGCCCTCGATCGTCGGCACCTCCAGATCGACGTCGGGCAGAATGATCGCGTAACCAAAAAGGCCCTTATGACCTAAGGAACCCGGGCCGAAGCTGTTCTTCAGGTGGTCGTAGATGTCGAAAGAGTTGAAACGCGCCTGATGAAACGGCGGGGTGATCTCGTGGCGACCCTTGGAGTTATTCGTATACCAGACCCCCTCGGCGCATTCGATACCCCCGCCCTTCACTTCCAGGACCAGCCGGCACTTCGGGTGGAGCAGCACGAAGTCAGACTCAACGTCGGAGCCCGCCCGCTTGCCCGGGATGTTCAGCGAGTGCAGCAGTACATAGTCATCGGGCAGCTCCTGACGCAGACGTTCGAACAGCCGCGCCTCGGACTTCACAAAAAGCCGCTGAGGGATCGTATCGGGGATGCATCGAGCCATGCCAGGTACCTAGCCGAACCGACGGGTCTCGCAAGAATTCCCGCCGGGTCTGAAGATTATTCTATCATCCCACCCTAAGCCCCTATAAAAGGACCATAGCATGCGGTATAAAATCTTCAGCATCGTCGAAAAGAAATACCCCAAAGGAGCCGCCTTGTTTTACGGCGAGGCATCGGCTACCGCACTGAACAGCATCCAGATTTCGGACCTCACGGACAATGTCCGGCTGAACAACATCTACCGAAACTCTCGCTCGAACTCCATGGCTGAGTTCCTCGGAAAGATCGCTGTCGAGATTCCACGACACTACGGCCTGACATGCCATGAAATGTTGCTGGAGCTGCTCGAAAATCTTCCGGCCGATGTTACTTCCAAGGACCCTTACGCCAACAGCCTCTTCTCCAAGCTCAAGGAGCTAGGAGATCCGGCGATGGCCGTATCGGACACGAAATGGGGTGAACTGTGGGCGAAGATTTTGAAGAAAGGGCGCGAATCAACGCCGATGACCAGGGTCGTCGAGTATCTGAGCTTAGAATGGCCTGAAGGAATGCCAGATCAGCCGATCTCCGCCTACCATACCGAGAAAATCGGCATGCTACGGATCATCCCGGGAATGAATCGTAAGCTTCTCAACGGCGTAACATTGGCCGTCTGCGGGGTCGCCGAGGTCGACCTGCCCTGGCACGTCGGGCAAAATAACCAAGTCGCAGAAATGGCGGCAGGGGCTGACAAGGAGGCACGGAAGTGGACCAACTGGTGGGAGATCATCGAGCGCAACGGGCTCTTGAATTACTCTATCGGCAAGGTCGCGACGCTCCATGGCATCGATTGGCCCCGGAATCGCCTCCACGAACCGATATCGACCTATCGGACGAAGCACCCGAATGATCTATACGCGATGCCTCGGGTCGGAAAAATGAAGGTCAACGCCATCATCGAATGCGTGGAGGCTCTCGCCACCAAGGGAACCCAATCCCAGATCACCACCCCGCTCTCGTGCGCGGAAGCGATGAAGGCAGCCAACCTCGAGAAAGAACATTCGCGGGTGCTCGAACTCCGCTACCTGCAAGGCGATGCGAAGACCCTCGACGCCTGCGGCAACACCCTTGGCAAGACGCGCGAACGTATGCGCCAGATCGAGAAGCTCTGCGTAGAACGCATGCGTGTCGCCGGCTTCAAGGATAACCTGCGAGCCTGGCTCAAACTGAACGCCCAGAACCTCTGGAACCTCATGAGCGAGGACGGAGGTCTGACCGTAACCGGCTCAGACTCCGAAACTTCGCTCAATCACAGGCTGCCGGGCGAGTACCAACTGGCCCTACTTATCGCCGACATGAATGCTTCCGAGTTCCTTGATGAACTAGGCGTAAAGATCGACGACTGGTGGACAAGGCGCGACGGCTAAGGCTTAGGAGTGAATCCCGCCCTAGCAGCCTTGGCCCAGATTTCCTTGGCCCACTTCATCTGACGTGGCGCGAGACCAGACCGCTTGGTCGCTGCGAGGACAAGGAACTTTACGAAAGCTCTTTCCCTCCGGTTGAAATCATCTCGGTCCTTGGACCAGACCGCCAACTGCATCCAGGTCTTGGCAGACGCCATCTCACCGGACAACAGAGCGCCTTCGGCCATTCTCTCCCCTTGGTGCCTTTCACCGAAGCCGTCTTCACCGGTGAGCTGAAGATCGATGGTCTTAACGTTGAAGGTCTCCCAGCACTCCTTCTTCTTCGCCCATTCGCTCAGATTACTGATACCGGCGGGGGGAGTCATGATGTGGGCATAGGCTTCCTTGGCCAACGTTTCCAAAGCTTCCTTCAGCCGGTCACTGATGCTATCAAACTGTTTGGACCAAAACAGGGAGTAATCGATTCGCCCATCGTACTTCAGATATAGATATGACAACGAGTAAGCGACCACGTTGGCGCGGTAACCGCCCTGGCCGAGGCCGGCCACGATCTTCTCCATGGAGCGGAAAAGGATCAGTCGCGAAACCATGTCCTTGTAGAGCTTCTCGTTGATCTCCGGATAACGGTCGTCGACCTCCAACATGAACATGCTGAAGTTCTTTTCGCCCCCTCGGCTGACGATATGAGGCTGCCCCCAGGCGATGACCTCGGACTTAGCGAGATCGACCTTCGTGAAGGACTGAGCCTTCGGATTGCTCTTCTCCCACGCGTTACGCGCGGAGGCGCTGGGTTGGTTGCCCTTGTGGATAAGGTAGGCACCACGGGCACGTGCGTAGAACCAATGGCTGAGCGAAGTACCGTCGTTGCGGTTGGGCGTGACGATGGCGCGAGACAGCTGCTCGATCTTCTGGTGGAAAGGATGGTTGGCGCTGAGGTCGGTCACCTTCACCTTGTTCTGGCTGTTCGCGTACTTCGAGATGTTGGAATAGAACTGAGGTTCGGACTTACCGTCATCAGGAACGGTGAGTTTGAATTGCACCCAGACGCCGCGGAGGAGGTTTCGCTCTTTCTGGCGGGCATGGAAGATCGAACCAGAAGTCTGCGCACCGTTGACGATCTGCAGCTCGGTCACCTTGCCGATCTGACACTGGCCATTGACGATATCGGCGACGTACTCGACCGATTTCGCGGTCAGGGACATGCCGTTATTGTAGGCGAGGAAATTGTCCGGTTCGTCCTTGATGGTCTTCTGAATACCGGAATTCACCGAGCCACGCGCCTGGAGGAACATACGTACGTTCTGCTCGATCAGACGTGACGAATGGCGGGAATACATTTCGGCGATGGTATGCCCGGAAAGGAAACCGACATAACATTTGTAGCCCGAATCGCCGCTGTCGCAGAGGAGGGCCGAGACCGGCGCACCATGGTCATTGACGAAGTCGACTACGATCTCCTCGCGTTCGCCGCCGGACGTGAATTGCTTATAAAGGCGATCAATGTCCCAGAAGTTGGATTCAATAGTCACCCCGTCCTCCTTTTCCGTGCTGAGGTTCGCACGCGGGCTTTGGCCGTTCGTGAAGACGTAGATGCGGATGGAAGTGATGTCTTCCTGTGCCTCGAAAATCTGCATCATGGCCGAGTGCGCCTCATTGGCTTCCTCCAATTTCTCGTGGTAGCCATCGATCGCGCGTTTGTAGAAGCGATAGGCCTGCTCACGGCTTGATCGGATATCCTGAGGCGTGACGGCGGAACCCGTCACGGCAACCTGATGGAAGACGAAGAGGTCCAATCGCGATGAATCCTCGTCCATAGAGTAGCCGTGCAGCGAGGTCTTACCCTTGGAGTCGGCTCCCTGTTCGATATTGAACGGACAAGGGATGAAATCATTCAGATCAGTATCGGCGTCCTTGAGGTACTCGAAGAACTGCTGCGTCATGGCGACCTGGAGAAAACCCGCGTCCTCGGTGATCTGATGACGACGACGACGCACGTCATCATCGAAACCGTCCATGAACGTCTGCTTGCTGATCATGACTTCAGGCGAATGACTTCTTCACCTCGGACTCATCGACCACGAATCCTGCGCAAGCGCTCGTCTCGATCTCATAACTCAGCTCGCCGATACCGACGGGCAGGTCCTTCTCCTGGATTCGAGGGAAGCCGTCACGGACGTCGTAGAACACGACCGAACGGATCTGATACTTGGGCTCTTCGTAAAGCTTGGCGTGCTCTTCATGGTAGCCGACTTCGGCGAGCTTGTCCCGGAAGTTCATGGCCACGAGAGAATTGCCCGCAAGGGACGAGCTGACCTGAGCGACCATCTCGGTGAGTGAGGCCCCGACGCTAGGCTGGGAGTCCAAGGCGATACGGACGAGGAGTAGCCGGGCCACGGTGTCACCCTGAAGCTGCCTGGCACTCGAGATCTTGATGGTCTGCGGCAGATTACCTCGGGTGGTCTTGATTTCTAGGGCACAGGCCTTGGATTGGAAATCCTGGGGCGCGCCCGTGGGGCCGACCCATTCGGCAACGGTCTTTTCCGCGCCTTGCGCGGGGATTAGGAGATTGGCGATGATGTGCAGTTCGCCAAAGAGACCGACCTGTTTCTCTGGAGAAAGCGGCTGTCCCCTCCCCTTCGCAAGGCTCTGCACTCTGGCAAGGCATGCCAGCATCTCTTCAACGGCCTCCGCAGGCTCATGACCCGGCTGGCAATTCGAGCCGACGATGGAAAGCATCTCCTCGGCCAACGCGATGTCCGCCTGAGGCACGGAAGGCAGGACCGAGACGGCGAGGCAATCGCGGCCGCCGACACTACGCTGCTTGATCTCGAAGGCCTTGAGTTTGGGCCACCGGGCCTGGCTGGGTAATAGATTACCGGGACAATAGGCGACAAGGTAGGCCTTGTTCTCCGTCACGTCCAAGCGATACTCCAGGCAACAACGCGGATTCGGATGCACGCGGTTCACCATCGAAGGCGGGCGCGGGTTCGCCGCCGCCGCATCGGCGCGCAGCTTGGTGAAGATATTGGTCTTTTCGGTAGTCATGGTATATAAATCGTTCAGCCGATGTCGTCTTCCGCCTCGTCATCCCAATCCTGGTCGGGATCCGGGCCGAAGATCTGCAGTTTGACGACGTCGTCGACGGCGTAGCGCACGGGCGCGACCTTGTCAGAGGCCGAGAAACTGATGGCGACGCCTATCAGCGGGTGATCAAGGAGGGCCGTCTCGGATCTCCAGCTTTGCTTGCCGTTGGCGCTGACGACCTTCTCTTTGTCGATCAGCGGAGTCACCGGATACACGAGAAGCAAGGCCTGCCCTTCGGGGCGCAGCAGACGGCAGAACTCGCCGCTCGGGACCGACGGCAGCTCACCCTTCTTGTTCGGACCCATCTTCTCGCGGGTCAGCGCCAGCGCCGCCTCGTAGAGGGAGAGCCCTTTGACCTGATAGCTTTCCAAGAGCCCAAGGTAAGAAGCCAAGCCCTTCTTCTGATGATAAGCCAAGACGAGCTCGGGAGTCAGTTTTGTGAAATGAAGGTCAGCGCCTTGGTCGTCCGGGCTGAGCAAGTTGTGCTTAACCGGCGAGAACTCGTCTCCAAGCTGACGGACCGGGCGAGACTTCTTCGGTGCTTCGACCTTACGGCTGATCGCCTTGACGGGCTTTCCGTTGAAATCGAAGGTGACACCCATGGCCGCTTCGGAAGTCGACATGCCCAAGGGAGCGAAGACGACGTTCCAGCTGGTCGCGTAAGAGGTTTGTTTCTCGATGAAAGGAACGATGAGCTGCTTAACGAAGCGATTGGCTCCGGGCGGGATATGCATCTTTGAGATGTAATCGCACACGGACTTAGACGAGACAGATGGGTAGTAAGTGTAGTTCGGGTAGTTCGTGTGCGTGCGTCCGGCACCCAAGGAAGCGAAGAATGAACGGGTCGCATCCATGTTCTCCACAACTTCCGACTTCTTCGTGGTGAGCACCGTGGACTGGACCAGCTTTCCGGCATACGTGATATCGCACATGGTGGCGAAACGCATGCGGGACATCGCGGTGATCTTCATGCCATCCGGATGTGCGCGCACCTTCAGGCCATATTCGCTCGGCTTGCGGCCGCTCTCGCAGAGTCGGTCGAACTCTAGGCGGAGTTCGTGGTCAGCCAGGGCGATATGCGAATACCAGTTGATGAGCTGGCGGGTCGTATAGACGCGGCAGAGGTCTACGTAATTGTCGCGATAACCGAACCAGCGGCCCATCTGCATCAGCGTATCGTAAAGCTTGGAGGTACGGAGGTAGTAGCTCACGATGAGTGACTCAAGCGTCAGGCCACGCGACAGCTTGTTACCACCGACCGCGATGACGATCAGGCCGTCCTTGCATTCATCATAATCCAAGGTCACCTGGCTTTCGCCATGGATCGCGCGCACTTGGACGGAGTCCAGCGTGGGCTTGATCAGTGGGCGGATATCCGCCCAAGTGACCGCCAAGCCTTGGTCTTCCTCATCGAATTCAGGGAAGGTCTCGACGAACTCCGAGTCCCAAAGCTTCTCGAAGTCAGCGATGATCGACTCATCGCCCACCGATGCGTCATCACGCAGCTGGTCCTTGAGCGCGCGCACCAGGTCGGCGAACTTATCGATCACAGCCTTATAATGGCTGACGTGAACGAGCATCGAACTGTGCTTCTGGAGACGCACGCCCTTCGACAACCGGAAATTCTTGGCGGCGGTCCCAAGGACGAAGACCTTCACGGCCTTGATCAGGCAAGGCGGCAAAGCCTTCGGAACGAAATCCATCCGGTGCTTAGGCGGGATGAACTCGGCGTAAGTGTCGATCTCCTCGACGATAGGCAGGGGGTCCTTGGCTTCGATGCCCGCGTCGCCGTCGGCATCGATGCCGAAGACCCGCTCGACGCCGAGGTAGTTGCCAGGAGGCTTGATGTTGACGATGAAGTTGCGGGGATAGATGTTTTCCTCGTCGTTGATGTCAGCGAAAAGATTGGCGTAAGGGGTCGCGGTGTAGCCGACATAAGCGGCCTTCTCGAGCGAGCTAAGCAGGCCGACGATCGCCTTATTGATAGACGACCTACCCTCCTTGCTGGTGTTGATGCTGGCGTTATCCGCCTCGTCATCGATGATCAGGGCGGGGCATCCGGGAATCCAGCGTTCGCCATCCTCAGCCTGACCAGGCTTCGGATGACTGCCCACTGCGACAAGCCATTCCTGGAGATTTTTGAGGATGCTGCGGTTCTTCTTGATCACGAGGATGATCGGATCCCCACCGACTTGGACGCCCGACGACTCTCCGACCTTGCGGCTGAAGTCGCTCTTCGCCGAGGTGAGCATGTGAATCGTACGAACGTTGCGATTGATCGAACCAACACCGAACGAACGGCCTTGCGGCGCGTCAGGCTTCTTGCGGCTATCGACGCCGGTGACGGTCTCATCGATGCGAATCTGGGTCTGACGTCGAAGCGTGCTATGCACGCCGGCCATGATGACGATGAGCTTATAGCCGGAGTCGATGGCCTTATTGATCAGACCGACGTAATTCGCGGTCTTGCCAGACTGTACGCTGCCGACGACCAGACCACGGACCGACCATGCGCCCGCTCGTGAAGGGTCCTCGATGCGACCAAGAATACGCTCCGTGACGTCGTCGATGGTCTTGACGACCGTGGCAGGCTTCTTTTCGACCGACATCATGTACTCAGCATAACGGTCCCAATAGCCCCACTTCACGCCGGCCTTCCGTTCGGGGGTCAGCCAAGCCACATGGTCGGTATCATCGACAAGGATATCGAATGTGCCGCCATCCGTCGTGAAGCTGGCAAGCAACTCGGCCTCGACCGACTCAATCATGTCAGGAGTCACTTTTACCTTCAGTGAGGGAATCGCGCATGCGTCGTCCAGCACCCCGCGAATATCGGCGAGGGTGAGCACGTAGCCGGGAAAACCTTCTGCGACCTTCGTCTGCAGAAGGCCGATTACCAGGTTACGGGCAATATTCGTGAGTTGTTGCAGGGTATTCATCAGAGTTCGGAAATTTCTTCGAAGTTAGAAAACGGAGGGGTCTTGGAAAGCATCTCGAGGGCCTTTTCACGGGAGCCGGTGGCTCCGAGATACGCCGCATGGACTTCCTTGAGGATCTTCTTCCGCTCAGAGGCTTCGGTGTCCTCATAGGGACGAGGGAAGGACTCGGGGCGCTCACCGTTACGGATCGCAATGTCTGCGTAGGGTAGTGATTGCTCGATCAGGGAGACCATCGAAGAGAAAGCGTTGGCGTCGCCGGCGGAGTCACGGGCGCGCTCGTAGAGAGGGTGCTTCTTGTTCAGAAGGTAGTAAAAGCGGCCGTCTTTCTCGAAGAGCTGCCAAGGCATCGCGAACTGGGTGTTCGTCGGAGCGGCCGTGACCTTTCGACCACGGTTTCGGTAGACCTCGACGGAACCCGCCCTAGCGGCCTTGGCCTCTCCCTCCAGGTCGGCCCGCAGACCTTCCGGAAGGCGCACGCTCGTCTTGGTCACACTGATGCCCACATCAATGTCCAAGGTGTTGGGAATCTCGACCACCACGCGGGCCAACTTGTAATGGTCCTGGGAGGGGAACATCCCCAGCCAGCCGCCGCTGACGATCAGACGGTCGTTGCGATAAACATAGAATCCTTGATGGGCGTTCCAACCCAGCGGGCCTTCGGCACGCTGAAGCTCCGTCAGACTCGCGAAGTTCTTCGAGTAGGGCATCACGTACGTGCTGACCTTCACGGTCTCTCCGTTGAAGGCCAGTAGCGTCTTATGGGAAGCCTTCGGCGCCGGCTCGGAGACAGTCGGATTCCATGCGACGATAGGCTGTCCGCCGGCCATGATGGTCACCCGATCGGCTTCCCTCTCGATGAAACGGTGGAAGGTGACGCCCAGCATCCGGAACGCGGAAGCCAGGTCTCGGTTATAACTTTCCTTGGTCCGCACCCCTTCCCTCCTTCCGCCGGAATAGAGGGTATCCATCTTCTGCCATAGGACCACCGTGCCCGATTCCTTGGCGGCGAGGGCCTTGACGAACGCGGAAGCGACTTCGCCTTCGGCGCTATCTCCCACCAGCCAGCGGTTCTGCGCGACGACGCGGTCGACATCCCAGGTGCGGACGCAGACCTTACCACCGGCCACCTTGGAAAGGACGGTCAGGCGGCGGCAGGCCCAGATCGAGGCGGTCTTGAGACCGAGGCCGAACCGACCCAAGTCATGGGGCTGTCGGACCTGGGTCGGGCTCGTGCTGCCGAGACGCATCGCCTCCAGCAGGACTTCGTCCGTCATGCCGCGGCCATCGTCGACGACCGCGATCCAGCTGCCCTCTCCATCCCATCGGGTGCTGATCTCCACTTTATGCGCGCCCGCGCTGATGCTATTGTCGACCAGATCCGCCAAGGCGGAGGGCAAATCATAGTCAAAGGCGCGCAGGCTGAGAATACCTGCCGAGGCTGAGGGGGGCAGCTCCTGTTCGGGCATCCCGGCGTTATGCCGAGGCCCACCCCCTCTCGCCACCTAAAACCTATTTTTCTTATAAAAATTATCCCCGGAGCGCCTCCCAGACCCGCTGGCCGATCTGGTAAGCGAGGTACGGGGGGACAGCATTACCGACCTGGTGATACTGTTGGGTGCGATTACCCATGAAGAAGTAGTCATCCGGGAAGGTCTGGATCCGGGCGGCCTCGCGGACCGAGAAGCTACGTGCCTGCTTTGAATTATAATGAATGTAATAATGGCCGTCTTTTGAAATGTGAGAAGTAATGGTTACAGAAGGCTTCTTGGCCACCTGCACCTTGAATCTATCAAGAAAGACAGAAGCCTTACCCTTGGCT
>JACCDL011440534.1_pt1 | contig 10843 bp, 11 predicted proteins | sample 7441931 | NCBI WGS metagenome assembly JACCDL01 (sample SAMN15323437, study PRJNA562643) | freshwater metagenome | isolation source: river surface water | place: USA:Blue River Watershed | collected 2017-08-16 | reverse complement strand
GTAGAGGTGCACATCGTCCAAGATGACCACACGCCAGGCCTCATCAAACGACGAGGGCTCGGCCACAGTGGAATCCATCCAACCCACGGGGCAACCTTGATCACGCAACGCAGTTTGCACAGCACGCAACAAGTGACTTTTGCCACTGCCACTCTCGCCCCACACATAGGTCGGGACAGGCGATCGTTTGTCATTCGCCGTCCAAATTTGCATGTGTTGCAAAGCCGCTTGGTTGGGACCTGCGAAGAAGTTTTTCAGCGTGGGCCCTGGTGTCAAACCAATGTCGAGTGCAATTTGCTTCATCGGCACTCAGACACCACGAAACAAGGCACTGTCATGGTATTGCGCACGCAGACGACGAATCGCCACAAGCAAGACTGCGCTGACAGGCAACGCCACCAACACACCCACAAAACCAAACAACTGACCAAAAGCCATCAACGCAAAAATAACATGCAAGGGATGCAAGCCAATACGCTCGCCCACCAATCGAGGCGTCAGTACAAAACTTTCAATCAGTTGACCCAAACCATAGGCCACAGCCACCATCGCAAAAGTGTCACTGGGCGTAAATTGCAGCAACCCCGCCAAAATGGCCAAGGCCAAGCCCACACCGTAACCCACATAAGGCACAAACACCGCCAAGCCGGTGAACACGCCGATTGGCAAGGCCAAGTCCAAACCAAACAAGGACAACGCCAGGCTGTAATAAATCGCCAACAAGGCCATGACCGACAACTGACCGCGCAGGTATTGACCCAACACATCGTCACACTCGTTCACAAAACGGTCGTAGGCGGCGCGTGCAGGCAGAGGGATCAAAGCTTCAACATGGCGAACAAAACGCTGCCAATCGAGGAGCAAATAAAACAACACAACGGGAATCAAGACCATGTTGCCAATCACCGCCAGCGCCACACTACCGCCGATGCGCAACGACGTCAGTGCTTGCTTGAACCCATCGTCAAACGAAGTGCTAAAGGTTTGCAACACAAAGGCCTTGATGCTCGCACTGTCGAGCATGACCGGAATCCCTTTGGCTTGCAGCCAGGGGGCGATGTCGGTTTGCAAGCGCTCCACCAACACAGGCAATTGATCGCGCATGCGCGGGAGTTCGTGAGCCAAGATGGGAATCAACAAAGTGAACAAGGCCACCAACAGCAATAAAAACAGCACTTCCACCAGCAGCACCGCGATCAAACGGGGCAAACGCCCCCCACAGGCGCGCTGCAAACCGCGAACCAAAGGACTCAGCACATAAGCCAACACGGCCGCCACCACAAATGGCATCAGCACAGGGCCTAACAGCCACAACACCAAGGCGGCCACACACGAAAGGCCAATCCAAGCCAAAGCGTGTTGTTGAGCGGGGGTGAATTGCATACAGCGAGTGAAGTGAAGGCTTTAAAATTGAAGTTTGATTCTATCGGCGCACAATGCACGCCCATCTTGGCAGCGCCCCAGCACCTCTTCACTATGAACAAACCCCTTTCCTACAAAGACGCCGGTGTCGACATTGACGCCGGCGATGCCTTGGTCGAACGTATCAAACCCCTGGCCAAGAAAACCATGCGCGAGGGCGTGTTGGCTGGCATCGGTGGTTTTGGCGCGCTGTTTGAAGTGCCCAAACGCTACAAAGAACCTGTGTTGGTCAGCGGCACCGACGGCGTGGGCACCAAACTCAAGCTGGCCTTTGACTGGCAAATGCACGACACCGTGGGCATCGACTTGGTGGCCATGAGCGTGAACGACGTGTTGGTGCAAGGCGCTGAACCGCTGTTTTTCCTCGACTACTTTGCTTGCGGCAAGCTGCACGTCGACACCGCCGCTGCGGTCGTGGGCGGCATTGCCAAAGGCTGCGAGCTCTCAGGCTGTGCATTGATTGGCGGCGAGACTGCTGAAATGCCGGGCATGTACCCCGACGGCGAATATGACCTCGCAGGCTTTGCTGTAGGTGCTGTGGAGAAATCCAAAATCTTGACCGGCCAAAACGTCAAACCCGGCGATGTGGTGTTGGGTTTAGCCTCGGCTGGCGTTCATTCCAACGGTTTCTCATTGGTGCGCAAGGTGATTGAGCGTGCCGGTGCCAACACGCCCGCCACCTTGGACGGCAAGCCGTTCAAAGAGGCCATCATGGCTCCGACCCGCTTGTACGTGAAGAGTGTGTTGGCAGCTTTGGCTGAAACGCCAATCAAAGCCTTGGCGCATATCACCGGCGGCGGCTTGCTGGAAAACATTCCTCGCGTCTTACCCGAAGGCACTGCAGCGCATCTGACCAAGGGCAGCTGGCCTCAAACCGAGTTGTTTGCTTGGTTACAAAACACAGCGGGCATTGACGACATTGAAATGAACCGCACGTTCAACAACGGCATTGGCATGGTGGTGGTGATTGACGCCGCGCACGCCAACGCCTGCGCTGAGTTACTGCGTGCCCACGGTGAGCAAGTGCACACGATTGGCGTGATTGCTGAGCGAGGCGCAGGCGCAGCAGTGGTGGTGGATTAATCCTCCTCGTCTCGCACCCGGGGCAATAAAACCGCCAAGCGTTGGCGCACCCTGATCAGCCGCTCGGGGTCTTGGTGTGAGGTGTAAACCTCTTCTAAATTGCGCAACATGCGCGCAATGATTTCTCGGGGAGTGGCTGCGCGCAAGTAGTGCTTGAGCAACTCGTCGGACACATGACCATCGCGCAGCAAACCCGACTCCGCATGCAGCGGCACCAAGCGTTCGGATAAATCTTCTTTGCTGAGCGACTCCCCTGTGAAAGGGTCAATCACCACTTGTCCTTCATTGGGATAGGGCAAGCGAACTTTCACCAAAAAGTGCCCTGGAAAGCCGACACCCTGGGCACGTAAGCCCAGACCTTGCGCCAATTCCAGCCATAAAACAGCCAAGCTGATAGGGATGCCGCGATGCGTTTGCAGCAAAACATGCAAGTAACTGTTGTCGGGGTCGTAATAATTGTTGAGGTTGCCGCCAAAACCCTGCTCATCAAAGAAAAAATTGTTAAGCAAGCGCAGTTTTTGCAACGCTCCTGCATCCGCCGGTAAGCGCTTTTTCAGGCGGCTACTGAGCTCATCCACTTGGTCCAACACCTGCTGAATGTCGAGCTCAGGGTATTCGTCTTGAGCCAAGCTCGCGGCCGCTTCGAGCAGGGGGAACTGTGCGTCGCTTTGCACCAACGACGCAAAGTATTCCAAAGCAGTGGGTACTTCGAGTTTGAAATCCATGGCTCAACCCCTCGTGTTTCAAGTCATCGGCGCAACAACGCGCGAAGTTTCACACCCATCAGGATGAGTGTGGTGAAGTACAGCAACGCGCTAACGCACAACACCCCCACCATCAAACCCACACGCAATAGCGGCGCGGCGTGCAAAGCAGTCCAGTCCCAATAATGGGCCGACCACCACAGCCAAACGCCTAAGACGACACATGCCACCCACACTTGCAGCACAAAACGTAACCAACCTGGGCGCGAGACATAGGCGCCACTGCGACGCAACCCCCACAACAGCCAAACCGCATTCACCAACGCACCTAAGCCAATGGACAAAGCCAGCCCCGCATGCGCCAAATAAGGCACGAACACCAAATTCAGCAACTGTGTGATGAACAACACGGCCACTGCGATGCGCACCGGCGTACGAATGTCCTGGCTGGCGTAGTAACCCGGCGCGAGCACCTTGATGGCCACCAACCCCAGTAACCCAACGCCATAACCCATCAGCGCCCAAGTGGTTTGCTCAACGTCATGCGCTGTGAAGGCCCCATAGTTGTAGAGCACTGCCACCAAGGCTTTGGAGAACACCAACAAGGCCAAGGCACATGGCAAACCCAGCAGCAAGACCAGTCGCAAACCCCAATCGAGCATGTCGGAATATTGAGTCGCGTCGTTGGCGGCTTTCGCCGCGGAAAGTTGGGGCATCAGCACAACACCCAAAGCCACACCCAACAAAGCTGTCGGGAACTCCATCAGGCGATCGGCGTAGCTCAGCCAGCTCACGCTACCAGGGGTGAGTTGCGAAGCAATTTGCGTATTAATCAGCAATGAAATCTGGGCCACGCTCACACCGAGCAAGGCAGGTGCCATGAGCTGCAAGATGCGCTTGGGGCCCTCACCCGACCACGCCTCGCGCACGGCCCCCCAACCCAGACCAATTCGGGGCAACATGCCTAATTGACGCAAGGCCAACAGCTGCACACTGAGTTGCGCCACACCGCCCAGCATCACCCCCACAGCCAAGGCATAAATCGGGGGGACCCCCAGGGCGCCAATCCAAGGGCCACCCCACCAAGCCGCCGCAATCATCGACACATTGAGTAAGACAGGTGTGGCCGCCGGCACGGCAAAGCGCTTCCAGGTATTGAGCACCCCCGCGGCCAACGCCACCAGCGACATAAAGGCGATGTAAGGGAACATGAACCGCGTCATCACCACCGCCACCTCAAAACCTTGGGGTGACTGATTCAAACCGCTCGCCATGGCCCATACCAGTATCGGCGCGCCAGCCACCCCGAAGGCACTGGTAACCAGCAACGTCCAAAAAAGCAGGGTTGCGACTTGGTCAATCAGCAAGTGGGTGGCCCCATCACCCTGCTGCTGGCGACTAGCCGCCAAGACAGGCACAAACGCTTGGCTGAAGGCGCCTTCGGCAAACAGGCGGCGGAACAAATTGGGAATACGAAACGCCACATTGAAGGCGTCGGTCAAGGCGCTGGCCCCAAAAGTCGAGGCAATCAGCAGTTCACGCATCAAACCGGTGATACGGGAAACCAGGGTCAAGCCCGAGACGATGGAGGCAGATTTGAACAGGGACACGGTCAAAGTGTAGCGATTTGCTACAATAGTTGGCTTTGCTGACATCATCCTCAAACCACAAGGAAATAAATCATGGCATCAGCCAAACCCAAGAAAAAGAATCCGCGCCTGGCATCAGGCCGTAAACGCGTCCGTCAGGACATCAAAATCAACGCTGCCAACACCTCGTTGCGCTCGAAGTACCGCACCGTGGTGAAGAACGTCGAGAAAGCTGTTTTGGCAGGCGACAAAACCAAAGCCACCGAACTGTTTGCCAAGATGCAAGCCGTCGTGGACACGATTGCTGACAAAGGCATCTTCCACAAAAACAAAGCAGCTCGCGACAAGAGCCGCTTGTCTGCTAAGGTGAAAGCCTTGGCACTCGCTGCCTAATTCATTAGGCAACCAGCCCGGGCTGAATGTTCAGTCCGCCGTTTGTCACGGGTGCGCTGTCAGCAAAGTAAAAAAGCAAAAACCCGCTCTTTGAGCGGGTTTTTTGTTGTCTCTATGAACCCACAGGCTGGTGTTCGGGCAACAAGCAGGCCTCCACCACTTGCAAATTGTTGTCTTTGGCGAAGTTCATCACGAAGTTCCACGCCATCGGTTCTTCATCACGTAAGTCAGTGTGCACGATGACACATTTGTTGTTATCCAACGTGTTGGGCACACACCAAGGGGAGTAACTCAGATGACTGCCGGGAGTAGCACCCCCTGGGCGAAATTGACTCATCACCCCAGCCAAACGCTCAGCCCAATCGCTCGGGCGAAATGTGCGTCCTTCTTGGGTGACACCCAAAATAAAAACTTCTTTGGCAGAGTGTGAAACCATCGGGTAGAGGCTGAAAACGGTTGCGTGGCGAAGGGGGATCTCCCTCTGTCGCTCGGTGGATGAGTATTCTATCTTATATAAGACTTGAGGCTTCCCATGCCCCTGCAAAAGCACCTAGTTTTGTCATATCTCTGGCCCTAAAATTACACCTCAACGGCTCAACCCTCGTTGGGTCGTTTTCTTTTGGAGCCTTCTAGATGTCAGTTTCAACCGCACGCACTGTTCCCACAGAACCCCATGTCATGCCGACTTTTGGGCGCTTGCCCATCGCCATCGCACGCGGCCAGGGTTGCCGCGTCTGGGACACGGAAGGCCGCAGTTATTTGGACGCATTGGCCGGGATTGCTGTGAACACCTTGGGGCATAACCATCCCGAGTTCGTGACTGCCTTGCAGCAGCAAATGACCGAAGTGATTCATTGCTGCAACTACTACTACACCCCCAACGCTGAAAAACTGGCTGAGAAACTCACCGCGTTGTCGGGCATGACCAACGTCTTTTATTGCAACAGCGGCTTGGAAGCCAACGAAGCCGCCATCAAGCTCGCCCGCAAGTATGGCCACGACAAAGGCATCAGCAACCCTCAAATCGTGGTCTACGAAAAAGCCTTCCATGGCCGCAGCATCGCCACCCTCAGCGCCACCGGCAATGCCAAACTGCAAAAAGGCTTTGAGCCCTTGCTAGAAGGTTTCATCCGCGTGCCGCTCAATGACATCGAGGCCTTGAAAAAAGCCACCGAAGGTAACCCCAATGTCGTCGCCGTGTTTTTTGAAACCATCCAAGGTGAAGGCGGCATCAACCCAATGCACATGGAGTACCTACGTGACGTGCGCGCACTGTGTGACCAACACGACTGGCTGATGATGGTCGACGAAGTGCAAAGCGGCATGGGCCGCACGGGCAAGTGGTTTGCCCACCAATGGGCGGGCGTCGTGCCCGATGTGATGCCCTTGGCCAAAGGCTTGGCTTCTGGCGTGCCAATCGGCGCAGTGGTGGCCGGGCCCAAGGCGGCTGGCGTGTTGACTGCGGGGACCCATGGTTCCACCTTTGGCGGTAACCCGCTGGCCGTGCGTGCGGGCTTGGAAACCATCCGCATCATGGAAAAAGACAACTTGATGGACAACGCGGCGCGCATGGGCAAGTACTTGACGGACGCGTTCACACGCGAATTCGCCCACGTAGCAGGGGTGAAAGAAATCCGTGGCCAAGGCCTCATGATTGGTATTGAGTTGGATCGCCCTTGCGGCGCCATCATGCAACGCGCCCTGGATGCGGGCTTGCTGCTCAGCGTCACTGCCGACAGCGTGGTACGTTTGCTGCCACCGCTCATTCTGACGCAAACTGAAGCAGATGAATTGGTATCGATCTTGGTGCCACTGATCAAAAACTTCTTGGCTGAAACAGCATGACGATCAAACATTACCTGCAATTCACCGATCTGACGGTGGACGAATACGCCTACGTATTTCACCGTGCAGCGCTGATCAAAAAGAAATTCAAAGCCTACGAAAAGCACCACACACTGAGCGACCGCACCCTGGCCATGATTTTCGAAAAAGCCTCCACACGCACGCGTGTGAGCTTCGAAGCCGGCATGTACCAGTTGGGCGGTTCAGTGGTGCACTTGACCACGGGCGACAGCCAATTGGGTCGCTCGGAGCCGATTGAAGACAGCGCGAAAGTCATCAGCCGCATGACCGACTTGGTGATGATTCGCACCTACGGTCAAGACAAGATCAACAGTTTTGCAGCCAACTCGCGCGTGCCGGTGATCAACGGCTTGACCAACGAATTTCACCCCTGCCAGATCATGGCGGATTTGTTCACCTTCATTGAGCACCGTGGCTCCACCGTGCATCCATTGGACTGCCTCAAAGGCAAGGTGGTCGCATGGGTCGGTGATGGCAACAACATGGCCAACACCTGGTTGCAAGCCGCTGACATGCTGGGCTTCACGGTGCACGTCAGCACCCCCAGTGGTTATGAAGTCAACCCAGCGATTGCTGGTTTATCCAACAGCGACTGCTACCAAGTATTCACCGATCCGATGCAAGCGTGCCAAGGCGCCGACTTGGTGACCACCGACGTGTGGACCAGCATGGGTTACGAAGCCGAGAACGAGGCGCGCAAAAAAGCCTTTGCCGATTGGTGTGTGGACACCGACATGATGGCTGTCGCCAAGCCGCAAGCTTTGTTCATGCACTGCCTGCCTGCGCACCGCGGGGAAGAAGTGGCAGCCGAGGTGATTGATGGCCCGCAAAGCGTGGTGTGGGACGAAGCAGAAAATCGCATGCATGTGCAAAAAGCACTCATGGAGTACCTGCTACTCGGACGCCAATAAGCATGTCGACCTGCACAACGTGCGGTGCATGTTGCGCCAGCTTTCGGGTCGACTTCAGCATCGAAGAAATGGACACGCACGGAGGCTCGGTGCCCACCGGCTTGGGCCAAGAGTTGACCGCCACGATGTGCCGCATGCGAGGCACCGACTACGCCCCTCCGCGCTGCGCCGCACTCAGCGGCAAGTTGGGCGAGAAAGCCACCTGCGGCATTTATGAATGGCGCCCCTCCCCTTGCCGAGAGTTTGAAGAAGGTAGCGACGCGTGCCAGCGCGCACGCACGCGTCACGGACTCGCGGCGTTGCCTTGATAGCCGTAGAGCCACGGCACATCCATCACGCGTGAACCCAGCAGACGCAGACCAAGGTCGCGCCCCCATTGCATCGGCCCGGTTGCATGAAAAATTTGACCATTCCGAACAGCTCTGTTCTGCACGCGTGCATTGCGTTGCCATCGCACTTGCGCAAACTGCAACAACCGCTCAGGCACATCTGCTGGCTTGCTGTGCGCCAACTGCACACCCAACTCTGCCGCATCTTCAATCGCCATGCCCGCCCCTTGCGCCAAATACGGCAGCATCGGATGTGCCGCATCGCCGACCAACGCCATTCGACCTTGCGCATGTTCGTGTGCACCGCGCATCGCCGGTCTGCCGCACAAGGGCCACAAACGCCATGCATGGCACGCAGCCACCAAATCGGTCAGCGTGGGACAAGCGCCACGCAACGCATGCTGCAATTCAGCCAAGGTTTGTGCATCTGACTTTTGGGCATTCCAAGTTTGCAAAGCTTGCAAATTGTGGGCATCTGTTTCTAACAATTGACCTTCGGTCAAACACACCACGTTCAGGTAATCCCCTCCACGCACGGGATAGCTCACCACATGTGCGCGTGCACCCATCCACACCGACACATCTTGACTCCGCAAATGCGCCGGCAAATCGGCTTGCGCCACCAAAGTGCGGTAGGCAATGTGTCCCGTAAAACTTGGCAGGCCGTCACCTAAAAGTTGTTGACGCAAGGAGCTCCACACACCATCGGCGGCAACTGCTATTGCACCCGTGTGTTGCTGAACCCGCCCACATTGCGCCACTTCGATGGCAACGCCATCGGGCGATGCATCTACGCGTTGCACCACGGAATCGCTGAACACTGACGCCCCTTCGCCCTCAGCGGCTTGCAACAACAAACCATGCAAGTCTGCGCGGTGGATGGTCACGTAAGGTGCGCCATAGGTGGTGACAGCATCTTTCACTGGCAGCGTGGCCAACACCTCACCGGTAACCATGCTGCGCGCATGCAAGCCACTTGGAAATGCTGCCGCTTGTTTTAACGCATCACCCAAACCCCAGTCTTGCAAAATGCGCGTCACGTTGGGGCCTAGCTGTACGCCAGCGCCGACCTCTGAAAACTCAGCCGCACGTTCAAACACATGGGCACGCCAGCCCGCACGTGCAGCGGCAAAGCCTGCCGCCATGCCGGCAATGCCGCCCCCTGCAATCAACACATTTTGATTCATATACGTGATTGTGCTATGTCAACCAAGCCAAAAAATCTCAAAGACGAACCTATGATTTGTTCAATATAAAAAAGGAGACCATGATCATGAAACGCCGCACCTTGATACAAGCCACCGCCAGCGTTAGCTTGTTGCCTTTATTAGCACAAGCCCAAGACAAATACCCCAACAAAGCCATCACATGGGTTTGTCCTTACGCAGCCGGCGGCAATGCCGACAGCCGCTCTCGCCAGGTCGCCAAAGCCATGAGCGCCATTCTGGGTCAGCCCATCGTGATCGACAACAAAGCAGGCGCTGGCGGCAACATTGGCACGGAGATCATTGCGCGTGCCAAACCCGATGGCTACACCTTAGGCATGGGCAACTTCGCGCCCTTGGCCGTAAACCAAGCGCTATTTAAAAAACTCAACTTTGACCCACTCAACGACCTCGTGCCCATTTGCCTGATTGAGCGCGGCCCCCTCATCTTGATGGTGCGCAACGACTCGCCCTACAAAACCGTCAAAGATCTCGTGGCGGCCGCGAAAGCAGCCCCCGGAAAACTTAGTTATGGCTCGGGCGGCATTGGCGGCTCGCACCATTTGAGCGGTGCGTTGTTTGAACATTCGGCGGGGATCGACATGATTCATGCCCCCTATAAAAGCGGCTCCGCCGCCGCCACCGATTTGATGGGTGGCCAAGTCCACATGATGTTTGAACAGATGTACACCGCCATGCCAGCCATCCAAGGTGGGCGCATGCGCGCGCTGGCGATCACCAGCAAAAAACGCTCGCCTTTGCTTCCAGAGTTACCCACCATGGGGGAGCAGGGATTCCCTGAAGTGGAAGTGCTCAACTGGCAGGGCCTGATCGGACCCAAGGGTATGTCAGCTGAACTCGTCAAGCAGCTCAACACCGTCTGCAACCAAGCCCTGCAAACCCCCGAGGTAAAAGAAAAAATCTTGAGCCAAGGCAATGAAGTGGGCGGCGGCACGCCCGAGCAGTTTGCGGCGTTGATCAAGTCAGAAGCCCCACGTTGGGCAAAAGTCGTGCGGGATGCGAAAATCGACCCTGAATGATTTTCTAGCTGCCCTGTCAGCAGCGCACTTTTATGACCACACTCAAAGCCCCGGAGCTCCTGCTGCCCGCAGGTTCGCTCGACAAAATGCGCGCCGCTTACGACTTTGGCGCCGACGCCGTCTACGCCGGCCAACCCCGTTACAGCTTGCGTGCGCGCAACAACGAATTCCGCCTCGAGCAAATTGGTATCGGCATTGCTGAAGCCCACGCGCGCGGCAAGAAATTCTTTTTGACCAGCAACCTCATTCCGCACAACGACAAAGTGCGCACCTATCTGCGCGACATTGAACCCATCATCGC
>JACCDL010037630.1_pt1 | contig 10845 bp, 20 predicted proteins | sample 7441931 | NCBI WGS metagenome assembly JACCDL01 (sample SAMN15323437, study PRJNA562643) | freshwater metagenome | isolation source: river surface water | place: USA:Blue River Watershed | collected 2017-08-16 | reverse complement strand
TCCTCCTCTAAAGTCTCTAGGTCTTGCGTCATCTGTTCCCACGCTTGTGATTCATCAACCTTGCGGTTGGCGTGGTAAATACTTAATTCTAATAATGATTCAAAAAAGTTTGTTACTACACTTGATAAGTTTGCTACGAACTCAGCAAACAATACTAAAAAGTGTGTAGGGCGTACGGGAGGTGGGACTCTGTTGGTTCCATTATTCATCCCGTACACCCTTCACTTATTAAGCCTTCTTGCCTTTGCGAGCTGGTCCGGCATAACCGAAGTCAACTTTACCGCCCTTGACTGATCCTGCCTTTGTATCTACCTTGATAGGTTGTACTGGAGCTGGAGCGTGTGATCCCTTGTTCATATTTGCACCTCCTTCGGTTACGCTGCGCCGGTGATACCGGCTAGTAGTGTCGCTATATCGGGTTTCTGACCAGCAGCAGGGGCCGTACCAGCTTGTTCTTGTGGAGGTTGCTGCGAGGCAGGAGCGGGGGCCACACCTGCTGCTGGAAGTTCTGGGCCACCCATAGGTGGCATTGCCATTTCTGGCTGTGGTTCTGGTGCAAAGACCTTCTCCACGATTGATTCGAGTGCTAATCCTTTTTGACGACCCTTGATAACCTCTGCGATACGAGAGACAATCTGTGAAGGGTCTTGCCCCTGCGCTGCGAGAGCAGGTATCGCCTGTGCATACTGGGCCACACTAACGCGAAGAGCGTCACGCATTTCTTCAATATCAACACGCTGTTCCTCCTGTGTGACGTTGAGGTCCATAGGAATCTCACGACGTACATAGTCGCGGGACACGAGCTTGTCTGAGCGCATCTGAAGAAGTGCGATGATTGCACGTGATGGGTCCATACCAGACATAATGCCGTAACGGACTTCAACACCATACTCACCGCGAATATCACGACCAGGTGTGTACTTCAAGACGTAAGGTGTTCCATCTTCAGAACCCTTGATTGTCTTCTGTATTTTGTTAAATAGTTTCTCGTCTATTTCAAAACATAGGCCGATAAGATCGCCAAACATTCTAGCGAATTGGGCTTGCGCGGATTTAATCTGAGTATCAAATCCAGCCTGCAGTTCTTGAACACCACGACCAGTAATAACGCTGGCGTTGATGTTTCCCGAACGGGATTCAGGGTAACGAGCGCCAAGCCGTAGTTCACGTTCTAGCACTCCTGACTCTGTAAAGACTCCTGGTGGTAGTTCTAAACCTACACGACGGATGTTCTGTGGCTGAGATGAACGCATAATTGAATCTGGACCGAGTGCAAGTTCTTGCACATCCTGTGGGATAGCAATAGGTGCTTGGATAGATTTTTCTGCGGCCTGAATCTGCAAGATAGCAAAGCGAGCACGAGCGAGTTGTACTGCCAAGACATCATCAAACTGACCACGTGCTTGACCATCAAGAGATGGACGCATAGCAACGTGTACTAGACACTTACCTACTGGGTTAGGTGTACGTACAAGTGTAAGGTTCTGACGCTCAGGTAGGAAGATCAAGTCCTGTTCAGCGTCGTGGTAACGAATCATTGTGATATATGGGTTACCAGGCTGGAAGTTATTCTTTTTGTAAATCTGTTCTGCAAACTCTGGGTATTGGGATGCAAGGGTTTCTGTATCAGTATTCATTACCTGAGTCAAAGAGACTACGCGACCAAAGCGGTCAAGCTCTGGGTAGCAACCCCAAGGGTTGAGCAGGCGCATACGTGGATTGTTAGAGTCGTAGTCCATCTCGACCATACCAATCATCATTCCGTATGTGTTGTACCAGTCAGCACCTTCATACATCTGAAGCTGTAACTCTGATACGCCAACATAGAAGTTAGCAATACGGGTACGTGTATCTGCTGCCTTACGTGCTGCATCTGAAACCATATTAGATGCAGAGCAGTTAAAGGATGGCAGTGGCGCCATTGCTTCTGCTAGGTCACGGGCTGCAACGTCAATAAAGTTTGCAACTAGCGGCTTAGGATAATCCTCGGAGAACATCGAAGGATAGACCTTTGATAGATCTCCTTGACGCACCGAAAGGACGTCGCGCATACGCTGGTCGCGTGCTGCGAATTTGGTCTGCAGGCGACCTAACTTAGCGTTAACTTCTTTTGGTGTTAGCAATGGGGTTCCTTAATTAGTTGTTATTTCCAAGAGTTCTTAAGACCCATATACTGGATCTTTGCTTCTTTGAGAGCTTTCTCTGTATCTTTAATACCTTGAGTCATATCTCTAAACTGCTTGCTAGCATCTGGTCGTTGCTTTGGCCCAAGATCTAGTTTCTTAATAGCATCTTTATTAGATGCAATTCTTTTTTCATAGTCTTTAATAGCATTTGCTAGTTTTTCAAGTTTCGCTTTATCTGCAACAGTCTTTGCCTGACCTGCCTTAAATGCGGTTTGCTTAGCAGCGTTTGCAGCTTTTGCAGTCTTTGCTGCTTTAGTAGCCTTAACTACTGCTTGAACGCCTTTAACTGCTTTACCTGGACCAGCAATAGTAAGAGCGGCTCCACCAATTTGCTTAGCAGCACTAACTACCTTTTTCTTTGATGGAAGTACGACAGGCTTACCAGAACGCTCTGCTAGCTGTTTCTTAAGAAGTGCGCTACCGGAACGATAGTCAACTTCTTTCTTCTTTGGTGTTGCCATTATTACTCCTTAATTAGCGGTGTTTGGGTAAACGCCAGTTCTTTTAGTGGCTTTGGCTTTTTCTTTTTGGTTCTTAATAAATGCCTTCTCAGAAGCAGTCAATGGCTTCTTAGCCTTTGCAGTTGGCTTAGACTTATTCTTATCTTCTTTAGTAAATGTTGCAAGTTTCATTGCAGAACCAAGACCTACAGTTGCTGCAGCGCCTTTAATTTTTCCTTTGGTTTCTGCTTTTTTAAGTGCTTTTGCTTTAGCTGCCGCGTCTGCTGCTTTCTTGGCTGCGCGAGTGATTCGACCCTTTTCAAGTTTATCAAGGTCTTTATTTTTCATAGACTCGGCAGCTTTATTTTGCTTAGTCATTGCACGCTTTTCTGCTGTAGTCAATTCGCTAGAGCGATAAGAATAACCGCCAGGTCCTCTTGAGCCGCCGCCGACTCCCATTTCACCGCGACTTGATATTGCCATAGTTACTCCTTAGACGAATGTTTTATTGGCTTGAGCAAGCATTTCGTCTATGTTGACTACTACTCGCTTTCGTTTCTCAGCTGATGTGAGGAACGGATTCTTCAGGTGGTGCGTTGCGTACTGACCATAGTTGAGCATCTCGCGTGCTCGGATCTCACAGAACCAGAGCGCCATTACCATATCGGTCTTACCCTTAGTAGTTGGCGTCCAGGTAATCAACTGCTCGATAAGAGCCTTGACGTTTTCTGTCTGGTCACTCGGTAGGTGTATCAAGTTATCTCGATGGTGTTTGCCATCGTGCTGCTTGGTACCAAATAAGGTAGCCATAGAAGCAACACCGAATCCTGAGTCCCACTTGTTAGAGCCTGTGTGGTGTTCTTTGAGTAGAACGCCACGAGTTGCTAGGTGCTGACGGATTCCTTCATCTTGAGTAAGGAAGGCTTGGAAAGCGTTCTTCTCAATAATCCACTCACTAGGTGAGTAGAGCGAAGTCCAGTTAAGGATAATGTCGCGGATCTGCTGCGGTGAAGGGCGCGTAATCTTTAAGGCATCTACGATGTATCTCTTAGATGTAGCGCGGTCAATGGCATAACAGATAGCGGCTGTATCTCCAACGATAGCTGGGTCCATACCGCAAATAAATGTAAAGCCACTTAAGTCTTTAGGATGGCCCGGATGTCCTGGCTCAAGTCTGCCGGACTTACGCATTCCATCTATAGAGCCACGTACACATACTGGGTCAAAGGCTGCGTTCTCGGATACATCTTGCTGCTGATATACCAAGGCCCACGTCGAAGCATCCATAGCCTGACGTTCGTTATATAGGTTACGTCCTGACCAGCGTGGGTATAGACCCTCTTCAGTCTTCTCTGCTTCAGTTTGTCCATCAAAGGGCATATCTGAATATGGCCAGAGGGTAACCCACTTGTCTGGGTCTTCATCTGCTTCTAAAAGCGCTGGCATCGCTAGATACTTCCAAGGGACTAGGCCACCTGGGTATCTATCTTCCTGACGTAGTTCTCGGTATAGGTCTACCGATGCTACTCGTGTACCAATCACAATCAACTTACCTGTAGGGTTAAGACGAGATCGTACGTCCTGCGTTAACCACCGAATCTGCTTCTCAAACTCGTTAGCATTCTTGAGCGTAACCGCATCGTCTACAATAATCATATCGGCACGCTTGCCGTAAATCTGACCGCCGATACCGACGGCTTCGATGTTCGGGTCCTTTTCAGATGACTCACGAAGCTCATCACCAAAGGTGACGCGGGTAGCCTGCCACGAAGCTGACTTAGAGTTAAACCCTACGCCAGCAGCATACGCAGTCTGTAGCGCTTCATACATTGGATGCGTCAGGCGTTGCTTGATGGCGTAGAGAAAGTCTGCAGCGAGCTGCTGCGTTTGGGAGACTATCAGTACTCGAAAGTTTGGGTTGCGGCAAACCTGCCAGGTTACATAGTCCACAGTAATTGTGATGGACTTGGCGTGGTTCGGCGGGATGTTAATAAGTACGCGGTTTGAGGCAAGGCCTGGTTCGTACTTCATAGAAGGGTGTAGCCACCCTGGTTCGCGTCCTTCAATCACATCTACCAAGTTCTGCTGATGTGGGAAGGTGCGAGAGTGTAGGAACCTCTGGCGAAACTCTGCGAAGGTCAGATCGTGGACGTCACCGGAGGCGAAGGCTTTATCCTTCAGGCCGAGACGAGTTCGGTCTACCTTATCCGCGAATTGCTTATCGGTGCGACGATAGTACTCATAAGTCTTAATAGACTTACCAGCGCTGCCACAGGCAGCCTCTATCGTCATACCTTCTGAGATACACCCAAGAATAATTCTCTTGGCTATGTCTGCTGAATTCTCTGACACGTATTCTCCTAAATATGATGGGCCGAAATCGGATTTCATTTATACCCAGGAGGAAGTTTCATTTATACCAAGCTGGGTATAGATAGAACTATCCCAACTAAAAGGCGCCGCCAGCGTCGGGCTTGGCGCCCGAACGAGCCACAGCGAAGTGAGGGGTAAGTCTCGCTTCGGCCTAGGGGCCTACGCGAAGGGTTCCACCCGTAGCGTACGGGTCGTAAACCGGACCTATCCCCGCTTTACTCCCCTACTATATATAAGGCAGGAAATTTAGACCAATTCCCGTTTTCTCGGTGTGACGTTGGTTACACTATACATAACCGCAGGTCAGACGGCATATTCACGGATCTCACTTTAGCAAATATATTTTTGGCGGGAGTACAGGGACCGCCCGCGTCTGCGTTAAGCAACTGGGGTCGGTCACGGCGCGGGGCAGGGCAGACCCCACCCCCCTGCCTAGACATACGGGCAGGAATTGTCTAGCGTGCTGTAAATCTTGCAAGGGCAGACTCTACCGCCGGCAGCTCTTAGCCCTAACCCTCTAATTAAATAACCCTTTACACTCTAGGCCGTTATGTCTAACCGCTGCAGCTACTTAACATCTAAACCGCCTAGCGAGAGTAGATAGGTAGAGCCGGTAGATAGCCGGCCACCGATAGGAGACCTAATGAATGACCGCCCGCTATTAGACCGCCTCACCCCTGCAAGTCACCGCGCTCTCTTGCTCTGGTGCGTGGCTTACGCGCTTAACCATAGAGAGGAGATTAGCCCCGCAGACGTTGCACGAATGAGACAAGGCGACAAGGGGCAAAGAAAAGCGGCGGAGATTCTTGCCCGTTATGGCCTAGACCTACCCCGCTAACCGGTGCAGCTCTAGGCGGCCGGCCTAATGGATTACTTACGCTCATAAGGCTATTCCCGCGATCGAAAAAAAAAGCCGGTTTACGCTCACGGATTACATAGAAGAATTATCCCCGCAACTAGGGTAGACGCCCGTACTTTCTGCTATTGTGTAGCCCGTGGCCACCACCTAACCGGCTACAAGAAAAGAGATAGAAAAGTGAAGATGAAAGAGCTACTTGCTAAATTAGAAGAGTCTCGTGATAGTTCATTAAATACGTTTATTGAATTAAATTCTAAATTCGATGATGATTCTTACGATGAAGAATATGAAGATACTCTTACCCGTAAATATGAAGAGGGATTTAGTGACGCGCTTTCTATGGCGTTAGAGCTATTAAAGTCATTGTGTATCACCTGCAATAAGAGCACGGATATTGTTATGCACGGCCATTGCGGGCCGTGCTATTACGGATACGAGGATAAAGAATAATGAAACTAACCTATTTAATATGCGAAAAGTGTCTACACCTTTTAACCGCTGCACACTTTAACAATTCGACTATCTGCTATAGCTGCACCAAAGATAAGGAGACTAAATAATGAGCACAATAACTAAGCCACTTACTAAGAAAGCTCTAGCAGAATTAGAGCGCAGCGAAAGCATAGAAAGATTACGTGAGCTTTTCGCCGGTGACGCTTACCCTAAGATTCACACAATAACCCGCCACGTTAGCTCTTCCGGTATGACTAGAGACATCTCTCTAATCTACGTAAAAAATGGCGCTATCTATAACCTCACCTATAGCGCAGCTCTTGCGCTAGGGTGGCCACTATCGGAAAAGAGCGGTAATCGTGCAATTAAAGTGAGCGGGTGCGGTATGGATATGGGATTCCACCTTGTCTACACGCTCTCGCGTGTGCTTTACCGCGACACTCTAGAGGGTGACGCAGGCTATAAGCTGCAGCAGGCGTGGCTCTAATGAGCGAATTAGGTTACCTGCTTAGCGTGCTGCTAGCCCTAGCAGCTTACGCGGTGGCGGGCGTAGCTTTATGGGCAGCGGTAGAGGGCGTGCACTATCTATGGTGCAAGGCTACGGGGCGCGATTACTAGAGACGCGACTATCGCGCAGGGCGTTAAATCCCTGCGCGGTGGCCGGTAACTAGGCCGGAGATCGAAAGAGAAAGAGGGCAAGTAATGAGCACACTAGAAAAAGAGCAAGAAAGCGCCGTGAGCGCCGTTAATTATGTAGAGGTAGAGGGCGCAACGCTCTTGCAGCTACTAGAGGGCGTTAGCTCTCACGCGTCTAAGGATAAGAGCCTGCCTATTCTTAACGCGCTAGAGGTACACGCTAGCGAGGGGTGCTTTTGGGCTACGGCTACCGATAGATACCGCTTAATAGAGGGCACTATTAAGAGCCTAGACGGGCGCTTAGACGTCTCTCTAGTATCCCTAGAGGATATTAAGCGCATTATTACCTTATGTAAGGCGCACAAGGCTAACCGCGTGCAGCTCTCGCGTATCGGTAACACTCTCACTATCTCTTCACTAGGTGACGCGATTACTTTCACCTTATTAGAGGGTAAGTATCCACCCACAGAAGAGCTATTCCTAAAGAGTGAGGGAGATCCGGTAGCGGTTACGGCTATGGCCTTTAACCCTGCTCTTATGGCCGATTATGCGAAAATAGCCGGCAAGGGTGCGGGCATAAAGGTTTACTTTATGGGCGAGGGTAAGCCAATGCGTGTGCGCATTACCGGAGACGCCATTACGTGGCGTGCGCTGCTAATGCCAATGCGTTACGCAGACTAGGCGCGAGACTATCGGCCACCGGTTAGGCGGTGGCCGGTGGCCGGTGCCTAGCCGGATCTAAAGAGAAAGAGGGCGAGAGTATGACTATAGAAAAGAATAGAGAGGGCGCTTACGTTATCTCCGATATTGTGAGCGGTTACCTAGTAACCCGCAGCTTTTACGGGTACACGAAAAGAGAGAGCGTGCGGTTATTCCGTGCCCATATTAGAGGGGGAGAGCAATGCTAAAGATAGACACAATAGGGCAAGAATATTGCCTACCCTGCGCCGATACTTTAGAGGTAGAGGGCGTGATAGTAGAGCGAGAAGGCAGCTGCTTAGAGTGTACGAGAGAGGGAGAGAGTAATGCTTAAAGAAAAGAATATGTGTGTAACGGAAGATTGCTATAACGATAAAGAATATGGCAACACCATTACATATTGGTTCGATAAGTGGGGCAATAAAAGATTCAATGCGCCATTACTAGACTTATGCCTATATTGCAGAATTAGAGGGGGAGAGTAATGCAGCTACAAGAGATAGATACCCTGCAAGATCTAAAGCTATGGGTGGAAGAGAATATGCAGGGGGCGGAAGTCTATGAAGATATGCACGGCACCTTAGTTATACGCACTAACCTAATGGCCGCTATGGGCGGCTATCTATACGAGAAAGAGGAAGAAGAATGAGCAAGGAATATCATTACATAGTTAAGTGGAGCGAGGGAGAGGGGTGGCAGATAGATAGTGAGGGAGAGGAATCGGCTTTCCGGAATGGCACTATCTATAACACGGAGACACGCTGTTGGGAATTCGCCTATCTAGGAGAGGGCGAATATAACGGGAGAGAGGAAGAGCTATCGGAGACTCTCACGGATATCCTTGATCTTCATAACACTATGAAAGGGGTAGGAAGATGACAGCTGTGTGCGAGAATTGCGGTGGCTTAGTACACGTGCAGATAGACGGGGTAAGGGTGAACTATTGTTACCGGCCTTATTGTGCCTACCCGTTAGAGGATAGCTAATGAGCTATTACGATGGAGACGCGTGGTCTAACCACGTACTGAATGAGATTAAATGTGCGGAATGCTTAGAGTATTTCGATCAACAAGAGGAAGAGGGTGGCAATGTCTGCCAACCTTGCTTAGATAAATGCTACGGAGAGGGAGAGAGTAAATGACTTATACCTGCGCTTGGTGTGGAGATTTAGGTTATGAAGTATTAGAAGTTATTAACGGGCAAAATACTTGTGACTTATGTTTAAGTCTAGCAAAAGAAGGAGAGGGAGAATGAGCGAGCCAACCAAAGAATATCTATTCGCTAAGGCAGAACTATGCACCAAACTAGCGAAAGAGCAAGAGAGCAAGAATGAGATAGCCGAGGCTCTGCGTAATATGGAGAGAGCCAACCGAGCAATGGCTCGGATATTTAATATGGAGGAGGAAGAGAATGAATAAAGAGTGCGTAAGCGATACAGTATGGAAAGATTGCGACTTGGTAGGACACGAGGAAGGGTGCTATATGTTGGTCTGCCCTGATTGTGGACACAAGGATCGAGATTGTGAGAACCCTAATGGACGCTAAGATTATTAGTTTCCACCCACCCAAGTCTGCGTTGATATTGCTATATGAAGTGGTGGACGAGAACGGGATCCCTGAATGGGGAGGGGAGAGCGCCGGCGCTGCGCTCCAGTGGATAGCACACTCACCAACGGCTACTCGGATACTTGTATCGGGTTGGGATTCAGATGAGGAAGATGCCCACTTGGTAGGCCAACCACTAGACATCACCGAGATAGTAAGAGAGGCCAGCAGATGATGTACTGGATAGGAGTGGGAGTAATAATGCTGATAGCCTATGGCCTTATTGTGTGGGAGGACAAGGTTAATGACCGATAGAAGAGTGGGTACTGCGCTTAACGCTGCGGTACGCCAACGCAATTACCGGAGAGCAAGGGATCGCGCTCTCGCCAAACTAGCACAGCAGTATCCGGACGATTATCGGGAGCTGATGGAGAAGGAGAAGGAGAGCGATGAACAACTGGGTAAAAAGTGGCTTGATATTACTGGCGCTACTATTGCTAGCGAGATGGGTACACGAGCCGACACTACCGCTATTGGATCACAAGCCCTATATAGTGGCGAGGACGAAGGCAACAGGGGAGGAGAAGCGTGAGAACAAACGAATCGCAAGAGAATATAGTCGCGCTCTCGGATATACGAGAGGAGAGGTTGCGTGCCTTGTCACCTTATGGACCCGTGAAAGCAGGTTTGACCACCTTGCCGACAACAAACGAAGTACGGCTTATGGAATTGCTCAACTCCTTGGAGAACGTAGTTCACGAACTGAACTACAAGTCCTTCACGGCATACGATACATTGAACACCGCTATTCAGGGAGTGCGTGCAGCGCTCTCCGGCATAGCGATAGAAGAGGGTGGTACTGATGTTTAGACTATGGCTTAGACTGGGTATGAGAATGGGTTGGGTATCTAAACCATACTGTATGACCCACGATGGCAACTATGAATATATGACAGAGGAAGAGCGCGAGGAATGGGACGAGGGCAACGATCCCTGCCACGTAGCTATCTCTGTGCTACACTAACACCGCCCTCCTCAAACTAACCCCCGCCGTTACTCTTTCCGGTGGGGGTTAGTTCTTTTTAATCCAAACTTGCTCGTTCTTTTCAAGCAGTTCATACTCACCCTCGTGACGTAGCATAAACAAATCAATGCCAGGCTTAGGACGCAGGTGCAGTGGCAGTGCATTACCCCAGTTGTAATCATCAAAGGCCATAATGCCACCGCTTCTTAGCAGTGGCCACGATAGTTCAGCATCGAGTAATACACCGACAGTTGTGTGGTCTGCGTCCACATAGATGAAGTCAAAGTACTCACCGAGTGGACGATCACAACCATATTGTGCAAGTAAATAATCAGTAGTGGTACCAGTGTGCGGTGTAACTGGAGCGTTATTATAGATACGACTTTTATATATCTTGATAACCTCGTTGAAGTCTATACTTTCGTGAGCTTCTTCATCGCTACCTTCCCACGTATCTACATCGTGAAGCCAGCTGTTCTTGCCAGTGAGTATGTTCTTACATAACCATTCAGTAGCATCGCCTGTATAGGCACCAAGCTGCAGGAAATGTAAACCTTCCTGCCCCGCTATTGGAAGCAAGTGCTTCTCGAAGTTGTGCTGTGCTGTGACAGCAAACCAGTTCGGGTACTT
>JACCDL010883932.1_pt1 | contig 10847 bp, 11 predicted proteins | sample 7441931 | NCBI WGS metagenome assembly JACCDL01 (sample SAMN15323437, study PRJNA562643) | freshwater metagenome | isolation source: river surface water | place: USA:Blue River Watershed | collected 2017-08-16 | reverse complement strand
TGGAATTAAACTTGGTTCCTTTAATCGACGTATTATTGGTTATTATTATCTTCCTTGTCGTGAGTACAACCTTTTCTAGATTTAGTGAATTAAAAATTAATCTTCCAACCGCCGAAGCTAACAGCCCCGATAAAAAGCCTAATGTTATTAACGTATCCATTACTGCGGATGGCGTTTATTCTGTCAACGAAACGCAACTTCCAAATAAGAGCCTTGAATCTATTATTGCAGCCTTAAAAAATTCTTCTAAAGGTGAAAAAGAAGTTCCTGTGATTATTAATGCAGATGCAAAATGTGAGCATCAATCAGTCATTAACGTTATGGAAGCTTCAAGGCAAGCTGGCTTAACCCATATTACATTCTCAACAAAAGTTAACTAAGTATAAAAGATCTAGCTTCTTGGCCTAATGGCAAATATTACTGAAACCCTGCCCCAAAGAAAACCGCTTGATATAAAAGGCTTATACAAAAGACTTTTTAAATATTCATGGAAATATAAATATGTTCTGTTAATTAGCGTTATTGCGCTAATTATTTTATCCCTAACCAATACAGCCTTTTTGGTCATTATTAAAAAAATAACTGATCAAGGATTCATCAATCAGACCGAACATAGAAGATTGTCGCTAGCATTGATGCTTTTGGGAGTTATGTTTACTCGAGCTTTTTCTGGCCTCGTCTCGAGTTATTCAATGGATTGGGTTTCAACAAAAGTAGTTGAAAGTCTTCGTTGTGATGCATTTAAACGCATTATGAATTTCCCCATCAGTTATTTTGATAAAAACTCTTCAAGTTTTATTGTTTCAAAAATCACCTATGATGCAGAACAACTATCTAATGTTGCTACTAAAATTACTTTAACGCTTATTAAAGATGGATTAACAATTATTGGCATTATTGCTTATATGCTTTATTTGGATTGGCAATTAACATTAATTTTTTCATTATTAGCGCCATTAATGGCTATTTATCTTACTACTATGTCTCCGAGATTAAGATCAGCAGGAAAGACAGTTCAAGAAACTATGGGAAGAATGACTATGAATTCGGATGAAGCAATCTCGGGACAAAGAATTGTTAAAATTTTTGGATCAAGCCAATATGAAATTTTAAGATTTGCAAAAGTTGCAGCAAAAATAAGACAAATGCACACAAAGCTTTCAAGGCTTTACTCGCTCAATTCATTTACTGTTGAATTACTAGCAGCTTTTGCGCTATCTTCAATTGTTTTTTACTCATTTGGTAAATTTACTGCTGGTGAGTTTGCGGCATTTTTTGGCGCCTTGTTAATGCTTATAGCCCCTATTAAAAATTTAACAGCGGTAAACGATAGAAATCAAGTAGGATTATCTGCGGCTCAGAGTGTATTTGGTTTGATTGATCAAGACCTTGAATTAGACCTAGGCAAAAAAGTTATTAAAAGAGCTAAAGGTAACATTTGCTTTGATGATGTTTCTTTTAAGTATGAAAATGCAAAGCAGAATGTTCTTAAAAATATTAATTTGAATATAAAGGCAGGCGAAAAAGTAGCGCTTGTTGGCAAATCTGGTGGGGGAAAAACTACATTAGTTAATCTTATACCAAAATTCTATAATATTGATGAAGGTAAAATATTGCTAGATGGAATTAATATAAGCGAGTTAAAGCTTCAAAGTCTTAGAAATCAATTTTCTTTAGTTAGCCAAGATACTATCTTATTCAATGACACTATCTTTAACAACATTGCATATGGGAATCTTGAAAAAAAAGTTTCTAAAGAAGATGTTAAAAAAGCAGCTGTCGCTGCAAATGCTTGGGAGTTTATTGACTCTCTTCCAAATAAGCTAGATCATGAAATTGGCGATAGGGGTGTTAGGCTCTCTGGCGGTCAAAGACAAAGAATTGCTATTGCTAGAGCGATTTTAAAGAATGCTCCAATTTTACTTTTGGATGAGGCAACGTCAGCATTAGATTCTCATTCAGAGAAGTATGTTCAAGCCGCCCTTGATAATTTAATGAAAAATAAAACAACAATTGTTATTGCCCATAGATTATCTACAGTTCTTAATGCAGATAGAATTGTAGTTATTGAAAAATCTGAAATTATAGACTCTGGAAGTCATCGCGAACTTATGAGTCGTTGCAAACAATACTCAAAGCTTTATAAAAAAGGCCTTGAATAATATCTTGAGAGTAATGGATACATTATCCAGATTGCATTATTCGAAAAGTTTGTTTCCTTTATTGCTTCTCCCTTTATCAGCAATTTTTTTCTTAATATCTTTTGCTAGGAAATACCTCTATAGATTTAATTTTCTAAAATCTTATAAATTAAAAGTCCCTGTGGTTATTGTTGGAAATATTTCGTTAGGCGGCACAGGAAAAACCCCTTTAGTCATTCATCTTGCAAATGAATTGAAAAAAAATGGATATCATCCCGGTATAGTAAGCAGGGGATATGGCTCCAGAGCAATAGGCGCTACTGAAGTCAATCAAAAAAGTAATACAGATGAAGTAGGAGACGAGCCCATTTTGATTCAAAAGCATACCCGCATGCCAGTTTTTGTTTCAAAAGATAGGGTGATGGCAGCACAAGCGCTTGTCAAGAAGTATAAAAAAATAGACGTCATTTTGTCTGACGACGGTATTCAGCATTATCGTTTAATGCGCGATATAGAAGTGCTAGTTATTGATGGTACTAGGAAATTTGGAAATGGATATCTTTTGCCAGCAGGACCGCTAAGAGAGCCTATATATAAATTAAATGATGTAGATGCCATTGTATGCAATCACAAAAAAGTGATAGGTGATAGTTACCTGATGAAATACAAGAGAGAGTTTTTAATTAATCTAAAGACCAATCAGGCAATTTCACTAAATAAGGTTCGCTTAAGGAATATTCATGCAATAGCTGGTATTGGTAATCCAGATCTATTTTTTAATGATCTTAAATCACTTGGTTTAGTATTTGATAGTTCCGCCTATAAAGATCATTATCGATTTACAAAAAAAGATTTTAAAACTATGAATGGTAAGAATATTATAATGACTGAGAAAGATGCTGTGAAATGCGAGAAGTTTGCTCAAGATAATTTTTGGTATTTGCCAGTTTCTGTCGAAATAGATTCGAAGTTTATCGACGTTATTTTGAAAAAGTTGAAGTATAAAAGCCATGGATAAAAATCTACTAAAAATCTTAGTTTGCCCAGTAACCAAGGGGCCGTTAATTTATAAAAAAGATCAGAATGAACTCATATCAAAGTCTGCTAAGCTTGCTTACCCTATTAAAGAAGGTATTCCAATTTTGCTTGAGAGTGAAGCGAGAGTGCTTAAAGATAATGAAGACTATTCATGACTTTTAAAATTGTTATTCCAGCGAGATATCAAAGCAATCGATTGGAGGGAAAACCTCTTTTAGATATCGGCGGCATTCCAATGGTAATTCATGTTGTGCAGCAATCATTAAAAAGCAAGTCTAATGAGATTGTTGTTGCAACTGACGATCAAAAGATTTTTGATGTTGTTGAAAATTTTGGTTACAAAGCAATTATGACTGATGTCAATCATAAATCTGGCACTGATCGCGTAGTTGAGGTCGTTCACTTAATGGGCTGGTCAGATAATGAGATTGTTGTAAATGTGCAGGGTGATGAGCCTCTCATCAATCCGTTATTAATCAATCAAGTTGCTGAATATTTGGAAAATAAAAAAGACATTTTTGTCTCTACAGCATGCCATTCCATTTCGAATTACAATGATTTTATTAATCCAAATAATGTCAAAGTCGTATTAGATAAAAATTTTCAAGCTTTATATTTTAGTCGAGCGCCCATTCCTTTTCCAAGAGATGAATTTACTCAAAAAATCATCGGAAATGAAGGATTTTATAAACATATTGGTATCTATGCTTATCGAGTTAAATTTCTAAAAGGCTATAAGGATATAGGGCAGGCTGAAATAGAAGATATTGAAAAGTTAGAGCAGCTTAGAATTCTATATGCAGGCCACAAAATTGGTGTTGTGGCATCATTTGACATACCAATGATTGGTGTTGATACACTTGAAGACCTTGAAAAAGTAAGAAAGCTTCTAATTAAATAGCAGATTCGCCTGTTTCGCCCGTTCTAATTCTTACCACTTCTTCGATATTACTGACAAAAATCTTACCATCACCAATTTTGCCTGTATGTGCCGCAGTTGATATTGCTTCAATGACTTTTTTAACCATTTTGTCTGAGACAATAATATCTAATTTAATTTTCGGTAAAAAATCAATTACATACTCTGCGCCTCTATACAGTTCAGTGTGACCTTTTTGTCTTCCGAAGCCCTTAACTTCCGTCGCTGTAATTCCATTGATGCCAATTTCAGAAAGAGCCTCTCTTACTTCGTCTAATTTAAATGGCTTAATTACTGCCTCAATTTTTTTCATTTAATTTCCTTCTTCAAATGCATTAATGTTTAAAGGTTACGGGGTATCTTCTGTCTTTGCCAAAAGCCCTATGAGTAATTTTCGGTCCTATGGGGCTTTGGGCTCTTTTAAATTCATTATTGTTAATTAACTTTACAACGCGATTCACATTTTTACTAGTAAAACCTTTTTTGACAATCGACGCTATATCTAAATCTTTTTCAATATAAAGCTCAATTATCTTATCAAGAATTTCATATTTAGGGAGGCTATTCTGATCAAGCTGATTAGGACTTAATTCAGCTGTAGGTGGTCTTTTGATTATTTCATTAGGAATGATGGTTGATATTGAATTTCTATAATGTGCTAATTTATAAACCCATGTTTTTGGCACGTCTTTAAGAAGTGCAAAGCCTCCAACCATATCTCCATAAAGGGTTGTATACCCTACAGCAGTTTCACTTTTATTACTTGTTGATATTACAAGGCCATTAAATTTATTAGATAAAGCCATTAATAAAACACCCCTGATACGAGCTTGTAAATTCTCTTCAGTCGTGTCAAAAGGCTTATTTTTAAAATCACTAGATAATGTTTTTCTAAAAAGTTTAAAAATAGGTTGAATATTTATTTCTTTGTAATTGACACCTGTATTTTTAATTATTTTGCGAGATTCAATAATACTTATTTTAGAAGTGAATTCTGAAGGCATCATGACGGCAGTAATATTTTTTTTGTCAAATACGTCATTTGCCAAAGCCAAAACCAGAGCAGAATCTATACCACCAGATAACCCTATAAACAGACTTTTAAAATTATTCTTAACTACATAATCTCTAAGCGCTAATTTAAGTGCCTCATATAAATGTGATTCTTTGTTATAAGGAGATTCATCAAAATTATTCTTAATATTTATTTTTGAGGAAACATCAATATTCGCTGTTTCTTCTTTAGAAAATGATAACTGATGCATAAGCTTTGCATGTTTGCTAACAACAAAAGAGCCGCCATCAAATATGAGCTCATCTTGACCTCCAATTGCATTGACGTAGATCACAGTAGATTTTGTTTCTTTAGCTAACTTGGAAATAATTTTTACTCGAGTTTCATATTTTTCTATTTCATAAGGGGATGCATTAATTACAATAATGGCATCCACCGATTTTTTCTTAAGTAATTGGCTTGGGGAAGCTTTCCAAGCATCTTCGCAAATAAGAAGACCGATCTTTAAACCTTTATGTACAAAAATAAACTCTTTTTTACCAGGTTCAAAATATCTATTTTCGTCAAATACCCCATAATTAGGAAGAATTTTTTTAAAATAGGTGCCTTGAATTTTTCCATTAAAAAGTAATGATGCCGCATTGTATATTTTGCCGCCTTTTTTTAATGGGTGCCCAACAATTACTTTAATAGAAGGCACGGCTTGCGCAATTTTACTCAATGCTTTTGAACATGCTTTAAGAAAATCTTCTCTTAAGACAAGGTCTTCAGGTGGGTAGCCACAGATTGAGAGTTCAGGTGTAATAAGCAATTCAGCCCCTTTTTTAGAAGCCTCTTTAGCTCTTTTGATGATAGCAATGCTATTGTTTTCAATATCACCAACAAATGAATTTATTTGCGCTAGTGCTATTTTCATAGTTTTAGTAGCTGCCACCCGCATTTTTAATAATGTCAACAATCTCTGTATTTTTTGCTTTGAGTGCGTATACAAGAGCTGTTAATCCATAACGATCTTTTGCTTTTAAATTAACTTTTGATTCAATAAAAAGCTGAATCATTTCCTTGGATTTATTTGCTACAGCATAATGAATTATTGGTGTGCCATCAGAATCTTTGCGGTCAATATTGGCACCATTTGCTATAAGAAGTTTTGAAACTGCTAAATGATTTTTTTTCGTAGCCCAAGTTAGAGCTGTCCAATTGAACTGATCTTCATAATCAATTTTTATGCCACGCTTTATGAAAAGACTTACTGCATCTGCATTACCTTCTCTTGCAGCATACATAAGAGGACTGCATTTATATTTATCTACGATATTTGGATCAGCGCCCTGGTCAAGAAGTATTTGAATGGTTTTAATATCACCGTTTTTTGCGGCATACATCAAAACAGTTTGCCCAGCATCGTTAGTGTTGTTAGGATCAATACCATGTTTTATTAATAGATCTACGATGTTATGAAATCCTGATATCGCAGCTAGTCCATAAGCACTCCAGCCGTCATTGTCTCTTATTTTTGGATCTGCCCCATTATCTAAAAGTAATTGAGCTGATCGAGTGTAATTTTTCTTTGCAGCAAACATTAGCGCCGTCCAGCCGTTACTTTCAATCGCATTCACTGAGGCACCTTTTTTAATTAAGAGCGCTACAACCTTATCCATATCTTTTCTTACTGCATACATAAGAGCTGTGACGCCATCCTCATCTTTAGTATTTGGATTTCCACCACTTTCCAAAATAGCGCTTACTGTTTCAAGATCGCCTTTTGCTGCTGCTGTTAAAAGATAATTTACTGATTCTTCAGCATTTGCTATTAAGGCAAAAAAAGAAGTGATTAGAAAAAAGGAAAGAAGAGTTTTTTTATACAATTTTTATTTTTTTAACAATGCTTGCATAGTAAGTCCCATGTCTGCGGGGGATTTAGACATGCTCACACCGGCTTTTTCTAGCGCCTTAATTTTATCTATTGCAAGGCCAGAGCCTTGAGAAATGATAGCACCTGCATGACCCATTCTTTTCCCTTCAGGGGCTGTAATGCCAGCAATATAGCCTGCTATAGGTTTTTTTATATGTTGTTTAATATACTCAGCAGCCACTTCTTCGTCTGAGCCGCCAATTTCACAAACTAATATAACGCCCTTTGTATTTTTATTTTCTTCAAACATTTGCAGACATTCAATAAAATTTAGTCCTTTGATGGGATCGCCACCAATACCAACACATGTGCTTTGGCCTAGCCCAAGCATTGTTGTTTGTTGAACAGCTTCATAGGTTAAAGTGCCGGATTTTGAAATAATTCCAATCGATCCAGGTAAGTGAATGCTTCCTGGCATAATGCCAATCTTACATTCGCCAGGTGTAATAACACCGGGACAATTAGGTCCAATCAGCTTGGATTGGTTAGCTCGAATAGCAGCCTTCACATTAATCATATCTTGAATTGGAATACCTTCTGTAATACATACGATAATTTCAATACCTTCTTCAGAAGCTTCGATAATTGAATCTGCAGCAAAAGCAGGGGGAACGTATATGACCGATGCATTGGCTCCAGTTGTTTTAATAGCATCTCTAACTGTATTAAATACAGGTAAATTAAGATGCAACGATCCACCTTTGCCAGGGGTAACCCCGCCCATTAATTTTGTGCCATAAGCTAGCGCTTGTTCTGAGTGAAAGGTACCTTGCTTGCCAGTGAAGCCTTGGCAAATAAGCCTGGTAGATTTATTAATAAGAATAGACATTTTATTTTTTGATGAGACTAGTTGCGATCGTTGCCGCTTCAGTAAGTGTATTTGCGGCCTTAATATTTAAGCCGCTTGTTTGTAAAAGTTTTGTGCCTAAATCAACGTTAGTACCTTCTAATCTTACGACAATAGGAATTTTGATACCAACCTCTTTGATTGCAGCGATAATACCTTCAGCGATAATGTCGCATCGCATAATGCCACCAAAAATATTCACCAAGACAACTTGTACATTTTTATCGTCAAGAATAATTTTAAAAGCTTTAGCAACTGTTTCTGCAGTTGCTCCACCACCCACATCTAAAAAGTTTGCAGGTTCGCCTCCGCAGAGTTTGATGAGATCCATCGTAGCCATTGCAAGACCTGCACCATTGACCATGCAACCAATATTGCCATTAAGTGCAATGTAATTAAGCCCAGCAGCAAAAGCTTCAGCTTCTTTAGAATCGTTTTGTGACCAATCACGGAGCTCAGCTAATGTTTTTTGTTTGTAAAGAGCATTGTCATCGACATTTATTTTGCAATCGAGGGCAATAATTTTTTTATCTGAATCGATAACAAGCGGATTAATTTCTAATAAAGCTAGATTATTTTCAATAAAACTTTTAAAAGCGCTTCTAGCAAACTTAACGAAATCATTAATCATTTCATTAGGTAAGCCTAATGCAAATGCAATATTTCTAGACTGATAGTCCATAAGGCCATTAATTGGACTGCATGTTTCTTTAATAATTTTTTCAGGGTTATTTTTAGATATTTCTTCAATTTCCATGCCGCCTGCAGAAGATGCAATAACGACAATTTTTTCTGACTGCCTATCAACTAATATAGAAAAATATAACTCTTTTTCTATGTCACATGACTCTTCTATAAGAAGGGTATCAACAGGCTGGCCATCTGGTTTGTTTTGATAAGTAACTAGTTTTTTGTGAAGAAGAGAATTTACAACCTCAGCTGCTTCTTTTTTAGAAGTTACAATCTTAACGCCACCTGCTTTACCTCTGCCACCCGCATGAATCTGGGCTTTGATAACATAAGCAGAAGAGTCAAGCTGAGCTATCGATTGATCCAATTCATCTGGGGACTTAATTGCAATGCCTTTTGGTACGGAAATGCCGTATTTCGCAATTAATTGTTTGGCCTGATATTCGTGGAGATTCATGTTAAAAAGGAGCTAAATAAACATTATTTTCTACGAATTTAGATAAACATGCCAGTTAAGAATTATATTTTAATAGCAATGTTAGAATTATTCTTTTGTAGGCTTATATCATTTATACATACCATGAAATTATTAGTTCAGTCTTCATATAGTCTCCAAACTCATTTAGCAGAAATCTCTGAAATTTTAGGCCAAGTGACAACTTCTCCTTACACGCTTATCAATGATACTGCTGCTATATATGAGATTGAAGCCGACTTACCAGATGATTTAAAAAATAAGCTTCATCTTAAGCATGTAGATTTTGCAGTTTTAGACAATTACAGAGCTTTAAGTGAATTTAGCCTATGTGTGATGGATATGGATTCAACACTTATCTCGATTGAATGTATTGATGAGATTGCAGATTTGTGCGGTAAAAAACAAGATGTAGCCTTAATTACTAAAAGTGCCATGATGGGTGAAATTGATTTTTCACAAAGCCTAATCAAGCGCGTTTCTTTGCTGCAAGGACTTGGAGAGGAGATGCTCTTCAAAGTCATAGAGGAAAGATTAAAGTTGAATGACGGCACCCAGGCATGGATTGAAGCTTGTCGCAGAAATAATGTGACCACAGTTCTTGTATCAGGCGGCTTTGATTATTTTGCAGATTATGTGAAGAATAAGTTAGGGATTGATATTGCTATATCTAATCAACTTGAAATTAAAGACAAGAGGCTGACTGGTAAAGTGCTAGGTCGAATTGTCGATGATGAATTAAAGGCTCAAACTGTAAGAGATTTTCAAGCAAAACTTAGCATTGATAAATCAAATACAATCGTCATTGGAGATGGGGCAAATGATTTAAAGATGTTAGCTGAGGCTCAATATAGTATTGCGTATCACGCCAAGCCTATTGTGCAAGAAAAAGCGCGATTTAAATTAAACCACTCAGATTTTAAAGGTGTATTAAATCTTTTTAAGGTTTAAATAAGCTCTTCTTTTAAGAAGCCAGCTCTATAACGCGCTTCTTTATTTAATTTTTGGTAATTTAATTTAATATCATAAGCTCCCAGCAATTTTTTATATGTCTCATGTGGGTCTAGTTTTTGAGATTCACATGCCCAGCGATACCAAATATTTCCGATAGATACATGATGAATTTCTTCTTCATAAATGATTTGCAGAATAGCCGCAATGTCGTCATCTTTTTGCTGCTTAAATTTTTCTATAATTGGGGGCGTCACATCCAGACCTCTTGCTTCCATTGTTTTTGGAATGAGCGCTAATCGATGAATTAAATCATGGCTTGTTCTATCAGCCATTTCCCAAAGACTGTTGTGCGCATTGAAGCTACCGTAACTTAAGCCAAATTTTTTTAGATAGTTATTAAGGAGACTGAAGTGCACATGTTCTTCATAAGCAATTTGAAGCCAGTCACTATAGAATTGATCTGGAAGATTTTTAAAGCGCCAAATGATATCAAGTGCTAAATTAATCGCACTAAATTCAATATGAGCTAATGCATGAATGAATATTAATTTCCCTTGCTCTGTAGAAGTTGATCTTTTTTCAACAAGTTTTGGTGGAACAATTTGAGGTTTTGATGGTGCACCCGGTAAATGATAGACATTTTGAATGTCAGCTTTTGAATCAATCGTCAGCTGATAAGACTTAAAAGATTCGTATATAACATTTACTTGATTTAATTTTTCATTTAAATCATTTATAGCAAGAGCCTTTAGGCAATTAGCTCTCAACTCCATAGCTGAATGATTAGTGAATTGGAACGAGGGTTACGGAGCCAGTTTTCATATCTGGAGTGATAATTGATCTTTTATCATAG
>JACCDL011172051.1_pt1 | contig 10850 bp, 10 predicted proteins | sample 7441931 | NCBI WGS metagenome assembly JACCDL01 (sample SAMN15323437, study PRJNA562643) | freshwater metagenome | isolation source: river surface water | place: USA:Blue River Watershed | collected 2017-08-16 | reverse complement strand
GTTTTGACCTTGGCGGTGATGCCGCTACTGCGCGGGCTTGAAAGTGAGAAAGCATCATGAGTGTTGCCGTTTGGTGGATTCGTCGCGATATTCGTTTGGCGGATAACAAAGCTCTGCAATCAGCCGCTGCTGTGGGCACGGTTGTCCCGTTGTTTGTATGGGATGACGTACTGATGAATAATGCGGGCGGCTTCCGTGGACAATTCATGTGTCGGGCATTGAACGCATTGGATAACTCCATGGACCGTGCACTCATCTACAGAAATGGTCCTGCGGCGGAAGCCGTTGTGGAGTTCTGTCGATTGGTGGGCGCAGACACTGTGCACATCACGGAGGATTTCGCGCCATATGGTCGTCGACGCGATTCTGAAGTGGAAAAGGCTCTTATCGCCGATGGTCGTCGATTGGTACGTGCGGATACTCCCTATGTCATTGCGCCGGGAACAGTTCTGAAAGACGATGGAACTCCTGTCAAGGTGTTTACTCCGTTCTATAAGCGGTGGTTGACGCACGAGTGGACATCAGCGCCAACAAACAAGGTGGAGTTCGCAGACTTCCGTGATTTGTGTGTTGGTTCGCGCATGGAAGAAGGTTGGACTGCGTACACGCCGAAGCCCAGCGAAGAAGCTGCGTGGGAACGTTTTGATGAATGGTCACAACGTGCGATGGGTGACTACAAAGAGGCACGCAACAACCCAGGTGTTGATGGCACGTCGATGATGTCGCCGTATTTGAAGTTCGGGATTATTCACCCTCGTCAATTACTGCAACGTCTTGATGGGTCCGCGGGTTCCGATGTGTTCCGTTCCGAAATCGCATGGCGTGAGTTCTATGCCGATGTGTTGTTCCACCAACCTGAAACGACGTGGAAGAACTTGCAGCCAAAGATGGATGCACTGCCTGTGGACTCTGGTGCCGTTGCGCAAGAGCGGTTTGCTCAGTTCTGTGCAGGACGTACTGGGTACCCCATCGTTGATGCAGGAATCCGTCAGTTGTTGGGCTCCGGGTGGATGCATAACCGCGTACGAATGATTGTCGCCAGCTTCCTCGTGAAGGACCTGCACCTTCCATGGCAATGGGGTGCAAAGTTTTTTATGGATCATCTCTTGGATGGTGACGTCGCGTCGAACGCGCATGGTTGGCAGTGGACGGCGGGAACGGGCACAGACGCATCACCTTTCTTTCGAGTCTTTAACCCCATGGGCCAAAGCGAAAAGTTTGACCCCACGGGGGAGTATCTACGCCGTTGGATTCCAGAGATTGCGCATTTAGACGACAAGAGCATCCACGCCCCCTGGACATTGGGACTCTTGGCTCCCGCGGACTATCCAGAGCCAATGGTGGACCATGCGGTGGAACGTGAAGAGGCATTAGCCCGCTACAAAGCGGTCAGCGGAAAGTAAAATCTTCGGACAATGTTGGATGATCGTAAAACAGCAATTCTTCGCGCCGTCGTGCAGGAATATGTCGCCACGGGTCTTCCCGTCGGCTCGAGCCACATTGCCAACCTTCCGGCCGTCAAGGTGTCCAGTGCCACTATCCGCAATGAAATGGCTGCGTTGGAGCAAGAGGGATACCTAGCGCAACCGCACACATCGGCCGGACGTATCCCGACCGACAAGGGCTACCGCCATTTCGTCGACTCCATTACTCCTGAAGGGGTCTTGGCACAAGAAGAGGCGACGCAAGTAGGGGATTTTTTCCAAGGTGCACACGGTCGTTTAGAAGACTTGTTGCGTCACACCACCACGTTGTTGGCCAACATCACGCATCACACTGCTGTTGTTGTCGGTCCCGAAGTCGAAACAACCACGGTGCGTGCCGTTCATATCAGTCGTGTTACACCGCGCACAGCGACTGTTGTGGTTGTGATGTCGAATCACAGCGTCGAGAACGAGACCATTCAGATTTCAGAAGACATCACCGATGAGCATTTCCATTCGGCGGTGTCACATCTCTCGCGCATCCTTGTTGATCGTTCGCTGGGGGATTTCGACACCATTCCGTCTACGAACGATGCGCACGTCGATGCAGTGTGCTTTGCAACGGTGAATGCTTTATCTCGACATCGCAAAGACAAGCCCGTGTTTGTCGGTGGAGCAGCATCTCTTGCTAGCGCATTTGATGCCGTGGACATTGTGCGTGATGTGTTGACAACTATTGAGCAGCAATTTGTTGTGGTGTCATTGTTGCAAGATCTTCTTGATCGTGGTTTGTCAGTGTCGATTGGCGCCGAACACGGCATCGAGCAGCTGTCGGCCTGTTCTGTCATCGTTGCGCCTGTGATTGCCGACGGTGAAGCTATTGGTTCCGTCGGCGTCCTGGGCCCAACACGTATGAATTATCCGCAAGCTCTGAACACGGTGGAAGTCGTCAGTGAGCAACTGGGTCGACACATCGCAGAAGGTGCATCATGAGTACTGATTTCTACGAACTTCTTGGCGTCTCGCGCAATGCATCTGCTGATGAATTGAAAAAGGCGTATCGCAAGAAGGCTCGCGAACTGCATCCCGACGCGAACCCTGATAACCCCGAAGCAGAGAACCTGTTCAAGGAAGTCAGTCGCGCTTACGAAACGTTGTCTGATTCTGATGCTCGTGCGCGTTACGACCGTTTCGGCGAACAAGGTCTTGGCGGAGGCGGCGGGGGCGACCCCTTCGGCGGCGGAGGCGGAATCGGGGACATCTTCGAAGCGTTCTTTGGCGGAAATGGCGGCTTTGGCGGACAACGTCAACAAGCAGGTCCACCACGTGGTCAAGATTTAGAAATCACTGCACGTATTGATCTTGAAGCAGTCATGTTCGGAACACAGATCACGGTGGAAGTCCCTACAGCGATTCGTTGTGATGACTGTGGAGGGAGCGGTGCTGGCGCCGGAACACAGCCTGTGCAGTGTGTTGATTGCAGCGGTACTGGGCAGGTTCGCCGTATGCGCAACAGCATTTTGGGCCAGATGGTAACAACCGGCCCTTGTGGTCGTTGCGGTGGCATGGGCGAAGTCGTCATGACTCCATGCTCTGTGTGCAGCGGCGATGGTCGTAAGCGTTCGACGGAGAAGTACACCGTTGATGTGCCAGCAGGTATTCACTCTGGTCAAACATTGCGTTTGTCTGGTCGTGGCGCCGTGGGGCCACGTGGCGGAAACCCAGGCGATCTGTATGTGCATGTTGCAGTTGCGCAACATGAGGACTTCAGTCGTGAAGACGATGACCTGATTTTCGATTTGCCATTGACCTATGCGCAGGCAGCACTTGGTGTTCACTCGGTTCTGGAAGCACTTGACGGTGAACTCGACCTCGTTGTCCCAGCAGGAACGCAACATGGACGTGAATTTGTTGCGCGCGGTCGTGGCATCCCTCATCTCAACGGCAGGGGCAAAGGAAACTTGCGTGTGCGAGTCTCGGTGGTCGTGCCAACGGAGTTGACCGATGAACAAGAGGCGCTCTTGCGCCAACTTGCTGAAGTGTCAGGGCACGAAGTGGCACCACCTGACAAGGGAATTTTCTCCCGCATTAAGTCGGCATTTACATGATTGACATCTTGCGCAATTCGTCTGCGCATGTTTTTGTTGAATCTGTTCACGCACCAGTTCTGTTGGATGATGATGCACATCACCTGTCTCGCGTTTTGCGTTTACGTGACGGTGAATCCGTGACGTGTAGTGACGGCAACGGATGTTGGGTGCCGTGCACCTGGAATTCTGGAAACGTTGAGGTCGCAGGAGACGTTGTGGTCACTGAAGCGCCATCCCCAGTGCTTTCCGTTGCGATTGCACCGGTCAAGGGTGACCGCACAGACCTCGTGATCGAAAAAGTAGTGGAGATCGGAATTGATCACATCATCATCCTGTCGCCCGTTGAGCGCAGTGTGGTGCGTTGGGCTTCGAGCAAAGTCCCACAAGTAATGGACCGCTATTCACGCATCGCTCGTGCAGCAGCGATGCAGAGTCGCCGAGTGTTTTTGCCCACGGTGTCAGGACCTGTGTCCCTTGCGAATGTGACGGGACAGGGGGTGGCATTCGCAGAACCAGGAGGCACGGCATCGTTCGATGCTGTGACCACTATGGTCATCGGTCCTGAAGGTGGTTTCTCACCTGCTGAAGTCTCGATTGCGCCAGCTTTGGCCGACCTTGGGCCATCAATTCTGCGGGCCGAAACTGCAGCAATTGTGGGCGCGGCGCGTATGGTCGCACACTGGCGGCGTTGAATGCACCACACTGTGTGGTGTTATGCCTCCGTTATCTGACGACGAACTTCTCCAAGATTCTCCCTTCACACGCCTCGTGGGTGAACGTCTGCGACGTATTCGACAGCAGAAACAGTGGTCGCTTTCTGATGTGGAAGCAAAGAGTGACTCTGAATTCAAAGCATCGGTTCTGGGTGCCTATGAGCGTGGCGAGCGTGCAATTTCTGTTCCGAGGCTGGAGCGTCTGGCGCGTTTCTACGGCGTCAGTGTTGACCAACTATTGCCACGTGACACGCAACGCGTTGACAATGCGGCTTCCGGCGATGCTGCACCAAAGAAGCTTCGTATTGATGTTGCAAAACTTTCAACGATGTCTGGACAAGAGTTTGAAATGCTCGAACGTTTCTTACGCATGATTCAAGTGCAACGTCAGGACTTCAACGGCAAAGTAATCACAGTACGTGCGCATGACACACGCGCCATCGCTGTCATGCTCGATGTCCCCGTTGACAATGTGGGAGACAAGTTGTCCGAACTTGGTCTTCTGTTCGTCCCACCGGCAGCGCAGTAATCGCCATGTCTGAGTTCGGGGTGTATGTCCACATTCCGTTCTGTCGTCATCGTTGCGACTATTGCGCTTTTGCGACATGGACCGATCGTGATCACCTCATGGAGGAATATGTCGACGCCGTCGTTCTGGATATCCAGCGCAAAGTTGCAGCTGGCATGCCCGTGGCGGACACTGTCTTCTTCGGTGGCGGTACGCCAACACGTATTGCACCTGAATTGATCACGAAAATTGTCGCCGCAATTCCGTTGTCTGTGAATCCTGAAGTGACGGTGGAGTGCAACCCAGATGACGTCACCTCAGAACTTATGCGTGTCTATGCCGCAGGTGGAGTGAATCGGGTGAGCATCGGTGTGCAGGCAATGGTGGGTCATGTGCTTACGTCGCTTGGTCGCACGCATGATCCTTCCAACGTCGAACGTGCAGTCAACGCTGCTCGCGATGCAGGAATCACCTCAATCAACCTTGACCTCATTTACGGCGTGCATGGCGAATCATTAGACGATTGGCGCCAAACATTGGAATCAGCAATTGCGCTCCGTCCGACTCATATTTCCGCATATGGGTTAACGGTAGAGGCGGGGACACCATTGGCAGATGACCCTGCACGGCACCCGGATGATGATGACCAAGCGGACAAATATGTATTGACAGACGACATGTTGGCTGCAGCAGGAATGCACAACTACGAGATTTCTAATTGGGCACTCGACGGTCATGAGTGTCGTCACAACAAGGTCTATTGGTCCCAAGGGAACTACATGGGGTTCGGGTGCGCTTCGCACTCTCATGAAAACGGTCGACGCTTCTGGAATGTGCGGACACCCGATCGGTACATCGCTTGTGTGAAGGAAGGCATCAGCGTTGAAGCCGCCGACGAGGTACTCGATGAAGAGACGCGCGCGAGGGAAGCGTTGGAACTCTCATTACGGACGGCAGACGGTGTCCCTGTTGGCACTTTGGATGTGGAAAGCCTCGAAGGTTTGGTCTCCGTGCAGGGAAATCGTGTGGTTTTGACCCGCGATGGAAAGCTGTTGGCCAACGAAGTGAGTCTGCGCCTGAAGCCCCGATAACATACATCTCGTCCCTTTTAGGGCGCGTAGCTCAGTTGGTTAGAGCGCTACCTTGACATGGTAGAGGTCCCGGGTTCGAGTCCCGTCGTGCCCACCACTTCTCCTTTGGCAAATTTGTTGCCGTGTACGATGAGTAAATGCCTAAGACCGGTGTTCGTCTTCCGAAGAGTGAAGCCACCCGTCTAAAACTTCTTGCATGTGCTGTTGATGAGATCAACGAAGTGGGGCCGGACCGTTTGGGCTTTACATCCATCGCCCGTCGGGCAAGTCTTTCCACGGGCGCTTTGTATGCCCGCTACGAGAATGTTGATGAGCTTTTTCTTGAAGTGTGGATGACAGAAGGACTCCCGGCGTTACGTCAGTTACTTACGGACATTGAGGAGTCGCTGTCGCGGGAATCGGGAGTTGCTGCTCGATTGCGATTGTCGGAACAGCTGTCTCATTCCGAACGTGGACTTCTTGTTCTTGTCAACCTTCTGGTTGCTTCACGTCGAATTGAAGCAACGTTCGAAGAAATTGCCCCGTCTGTCACCGAAGAGATCGCAAAGTTTTCATCACGTGTCCCAGCGATTGATTTGTATCTCGGAACATTGCTCGGGATGGCAATGGGGATCGCAGGAACCGGTTTGCAGGGTCTTGATTGGCAAGGTCCAGTTGCCATCGTGTCGTCGGTGACTCGTAAGGCGGTGAACCCTCAAGATATTCCTGATGATGCTGCTGAGGTGCCAGAGACAATTTTCATTCCCGATGATGCGGAGGAAATTGATGTTCGGTTGTTTGATGCAGTTGCTCACGTCATCGCAAGGGTGGGTGCATCACAGGCGACCGTTTCTCGCATTGCACGTCGTGCAAAGGTAAACCCCGCCAGCATTTACATGCGTTATGAAGATAAAGATGCTCTCTTCGCAGCATGTATGTCTCATGTCATGCGCATGGGTGAATCACGCAACGAGGAACTCTTTGATCAATACCAGAAGGGGATTCAGACTTCATCTGAGATCACCCCAGCTGCTGAAGCGATTGTGATGTTCCGCGGAAATCAGTCACCACAACACTCGAATATTCGACGACTGCGCGTCGAGACCATGTTTGCGGCGATGCATGATGAAAATCTTCGCCGAATGAACCAAGAGATATTCCTGTCAGCCATTGAGGCCAACGAGAAATACTTTGGTGTTCCACCGTCCACGTTGACTAATCGTGCGATTTTGCCTTATTCAATTTTCAATCGATTCGCATTCTTCGGTTATGCGGTACTTGCTGAATACGGCTTGTGCGATATGAACCATCGTTACTTGCTTTCGTATGTATCTGAGCTTTCTCGAAGCCTTCGAAAAATGGCGCAGGGCACACAACTTGACCAGTCAAAAAAGAAGTAATTGATGGACATTTTCTTAGCCTTAATGGCTGCCGGTGTCTATGGAGTTGCGGATTACTGCGGTGGCCGAGCATCACGTTCCATTTCTCCAATGACAGTCACGTTTGTAGGACAGTCGGCTGGACTGGTGGTGTTGCTTGGTCTGGTTTTTCTCTCAGGTGTCCCTGTTCCACCTGCAAGTGACTTCATTTGGGGTGGCATTGCTGGTGTCGCTGGTTCTACTGGCCTTCTTGCTTTCTATAAAGCAATGGGCAGCGGCTTCATGACTGTTGTCGCGCCTGTTTCAGCCGTCACCGCAACTGCTGTGCCGGTGGTGATTGGTCTCATGACAGGGGAGAGGCCAGGAATTCTTGCACTGTGCGGCATTCCAGTTGCTCTGATTGCGATTGCGTTAGTCAGTGATGTTCTTGGGCCAAATCATCGTCGGGCGCCACGTTCCATCGTGATCATGGCATTTGTTTCCGGAGCAACGTTCGGCTCGTTATTTGTCATTCTTGGACATACCAACGACGCTGGTGGTTTGTGGCCGGTTGTGGCAATGCGTTTCACTTCTGTGCCGTACATGGCATTGGTGATGTTCTTCATGAAACGAAAGCCAAGCGAAGCAAAAGCAAATCTCCCTGTCGTTGTTGCTTCGGGCATTCTCGACAGCATCGCAAACGCTTTGTATCTATTGGCTGTTCGACATGGACTGATGTCCATCGTGGCCACGATTAACTCGTTCTATCCAGCAAGCACATTGCTGTTGGCCACGCGTGTAGACAAAGAGAAGATTCACCGATCTCAAGCGGTCGGACTTGCACTTGCAGCTATTGCGTTGTTATTTATCTCGCTGTCATAGCGAGAGTGGTGTTACTCGCCGAGTGCAGCTTTAATGACAGCTTCTGATTCGCGCGAGGCGCCCTTGAAGATGCCTTTTGCCATCAATGAAGATTCTGATTTGCGACGAGCCTCGTAAACCTCAGCACGGTCGCGATGAATGTTTGGTTCATCAGGGGCAGCCCATCCTGCAAAGTCTGCAAGGTGGCATGCCAGGCGAAGATCGCCAGAAGCTGCCAACTCCTTGGCTCGTGCCATCAGTACTTCGGCGCCGCCGGCCAACGTAGCCAGTTCGGTGCCAAGTGCTGCATCTGTCGCAGGCTTCAACGATGACGGAGTGCCATCCCACCAGCCACCAAATTGACGCCAGATTCCACGAACAACGAACTCTGGCTCGTCATATAGCGGGCGAAGATATGGCTTGCCGAGTGTGGCATCAGGAACTTTGACTGAGTGAATGATGGTGTTGAGGGTTTCGCCCGCATTCATCATCTCCACAGTGCTCTTCACTAAGTACTCAAGAGCAGATGCAATCTCATCAAGGACGCGTGCAATGCGTTCTTTTCCTGCGATAGGGAGACCATGTGCAGGCAGCATGAGTTCTGGTTCCTTCGCGATCATGGCGCGCAATGCTTCGGCCCATTCGATAGGAAAGCGCTGAACTTTCTGAGGGTTGCCCGCGTTTGGAAAGTTCCAGATGACGAAGTCTCCGGTGGCAATCCATTTCTTCTCAGGGAACCATGACCACAGATGGTCATCGGTTTCACCCTTGCCATGATGGAACTCCACCGTGGTGTCGCCAAAAATCATGGATGCAAACTTGTCAACAACATCAGTTGTCTCGAGTGTGTCTTCAGGAATGAAACTGCTGAGGCGAGGTCCACCTGATGCGGGACGCAGGTCGTTCAGCGCATTATTCAGGTCGCCACGAATGCCGCCGAACTGACGTGCGTTGATTGCAACGTTCCAGTCGTTGGTATAGCGATAACGATCAAATCGTCGCTGCACATTCTTGTGTGCGATCACTCGAGGTGCTGCGTGACCAAGCGCAGCTGCGTTGGCTGCAAAAGCAACACTGCCGCCGACGTGATCAGAATGTCCATGTGTGTACACGAGGGAGTTGAAGGGGTCGCTTGTCCATTTGCGGATGGACTCCACCACTTGTTGTCCAGTGTTGACGTGGCTGGTGTCGAAGCAGACGAGTCCATCACCTGAGTTCCAAGTGACGACGTGGCTAAAGGACTCCACCATCGCAAGACCATCTGCGATTTCGGATAGTTCTCCCGTGGTGCGATTAACGGGCTCATCAGCCCGACCCGAATCGACCACCTTTGTGCTTAATGCAATGAGATCTGCCATGTTTGCCCCCGTTGTTGTCTGACTTCAGAAAAGAAGTCCATTGTGAAGTTAGCCCTTGGCGAGTCCGAGAACTCGTTCGCCAAGAATGTTGCGCATCACGTTCGATGTGCCACCCATGATGGTGTAGCCAGGTCCGTAAATCAGACCCTGCACCATGTCGTCAAAGATCATTCCGTCTGCACCCATCATGCGGAAGACAAAACTGTCAACACGCTGCTGATGCTCTGTGCAGAAACACTTTGTGGCAGCTGAGAAGCCTGCAGGAGCCTGCTTCAACACTTCGCGAATCACCAAGATGCGACCAATGCGATAGCCCATCTCAAGGGATGCGATTTCTTGACGAACCAACGGGTTCGTGGTGTCACATACGGAGATGGCATGTTGGAACTGCGCGTAGTTCGAAACCAATCGGTCGATACCGCCTCGCTCATGTTCCAACTGACGCATGGTCTGTCCAAACGCGCCACCTGGCTGGCCAACAAGGTTGCCCTTTGGAACGCGTACGTCGGTGAAGAACACTTCGCAGAAGTGGCGGTTTGTTGTCATGTCGGTGATGCGACGAATTTCAATGCCAGGTGTCTTCATTGGCACGATGATTTCGCTGATGCCGGCGTGTGGTGGACCCTCATTGTTTGTGCGGCAGATGAGATAGCAATAGTCCGCATCTGCGCCGAAGCTTGTCCAAATCTTTTGGCCATTAATGATCCACTCGTCACCATCGTCAACGGCGGAAGTCTTTAGTGATGCAAGATCGCTGCCGGAGTTCGGTTCACTCATGCCGATGCACCATGTGGTTTCACCGGCGAGAATTCCAGGCAAGAACTTTTCTTGCTGTTCTTTGGTGCCGTACTGAATCAGCGCGGGCCCCATCTGGCGATCGCCAAACCAACTGGCAGCAATCGGTGCGCCCGCCTTAATCATTTCTTCGCCAACAATGAGACGGTCAATCGCGGGTCGTCCGCCGCCACCGAACTCCTTCGGCCAGATCATTCCGAGGTAGCCCTTTTTCGACAACTCTTTGGAGAACTCTTTCGAGTAGCCATTCATCCACGTCACGTTGTGGCGGCCATATTTACGCACACCTTCGGCAGCAAATTCCGCTGCCTCTCGTCGTAGTTCGATCTGTTCGGGGGTCCACACGAAGTCCATATCAGTACTGATGGTAGGGGGCAGGCTGGCGCCCTGCGCTATTGTGTACAAGTCAAATACAAGTGACTTTTGGCCCCCGTATTTTGGGCTGGCTGAATAATTGAAAGGGTGCCCCCATGGCGAAGATCAAGGTTGATAATCCAGTCGTTGAGCTCGACGGCGACGAGATGACCCGCATCATCTGGCAGTTCATTAAGGAACGCCTCATCCTCCCGTACCTTGACATCGAACTTGAGTACTACGACCTGGGTATGGAGAATCGTGACGCAACAGATGACCAGGTCACCATCGACTCTGCACACGCAATCTTGAAGCACGG
>JACCDL011023534.1_pt1 | contig 10851 bp, 13 predicted proteins | sample 7441931 | NCBI WGS metagenome assembly JACCDL01 (sample SAMN15323437, study PRJNA562643) | freshwater metagenome | isolation source: river surface water | place: USA:Blue River Watershed | collected 2017-08-16 | reverse complement strand
CGCCTCGAATCTCGGTGGAAACAACATATAAACAAACAACAAAGGTGCCAACTTTAATTCCACCAGCAGTTGATGCACTTGCACCACCGATGAACATAAGGAAGTTAATGCCAAGCCAGGTAGCCGGATCTAGCTGCGAAATATCAATGGAATTGAATCCCGCTGTGCGAGGCATGACAGCAGCAAAAATTGAATCCCAAATCTTATTTATTGGTGCCATTGGGCCCAATGTGTTGGGATTATTCCACTCCAAAATTCCGATGTATAGCGCACCTAAAACAGTCAATACAAAGCTTGCCCACAATACAATCCTGGAATTCAAGGACCACTGCAGCGGAAGTTGACGAATGGCTGCGGGGTCTCGCATGATTCTTATCTTCTCTTTCAGGCGATCCAAAATCTCAGACAGAACGGGAAATCCCAGGCTGGCAAAGTAAACAGTCAAGAAAATTGGAATAATCACCCATGGGTCCTGCGAGAACCTCATCATGCTGTCGCTGTAGAGAGCGAAGCCAGCATTGTTGAAACTTGAGATTGCATGGAAAAGACCGTGGCCTAAAGCCTTGTTGAACGAATATCCATACTCTGTCACCAGACGATAAAACAAAATTAGAAATAGTACAGCTTGAAAACTCAACATGAATTGAGCAATTCGCCTAAGTAGAGTCTTAACATCAGGAGCTGAGCCTGTTGAATACTCTTTAGTGGCAGATAGTTTGCCTCTTAGTGATAGACGTCCTTCAATCAAGAAAATCATCAGGGCTCCAAAGCCTACAATTCCAAATGCACCGATCTGGAGAAGCAGGGCAATGACGAAATGACCGAACATTGTCCAGTTTGTTTCAGTGTCTACTGTGGCCAGTCCAGTAACCGTGACGGCTGAGACAGACGTGAATAGAGCATCTAGAAAATTGAGTGACGTCCCACTTTTATTAGACACCGGCATCATGAGAAGTAATGCACCCAACAAAATAACAATGGTGAAAGCTATGGCGATAAGCCGAGTTGGATGAAGTTTGCGAGTGCCTAGATCTATGCCCACTGCTACAACTATACGCCTAGCGGTAAAAAAGGACACCCCGGCCTCAGGCCGATGTAGCCTAAACCTATGAGTCGAGTGTTCATTTTTGATGGGGACTGTGCCTTCTGCAGCTCGGCTGCAAGGGTGATGCGGAAAATGACCCGCGAAATTTCTCCGATAAGGCCCTATCAGAAACTCGATCTGCTAAGCCTTGGGCTCAGCGAAGAACTAACTTCTAAAGCCGTTTACTACGTTCGTGATGGCAAATATTTAGTGGCAGCAGACGCGATTGCTCAATTGTTGATTGACTCAAAAACGCCCTACATGCTCATTGGATTTGCCCTTAAGCTGCCACTCATTAAGACACTAGCCAGAAATATCTACTACTGGATTGCAAAGAACCGCCACCGTCTTCCAGGCGGCAAACCCGAATGCAAGATGGACTAAGAAATAGCCTTTTTGACGAGCTTTGTTATTTTCTTAGCAACCTCATCTGTTAGCTCCAAGATTGCAAACGATGTCGCCCAAAATGGACCATCGTCTAACTTGGCGGCTTCCTGAAAACCAAAAGTTGAATATCTACTCTCGAACTTACTTCCAGCTTGAAAGAAACAAACAACTTTGTCATTTAGGTAGTAGGCGGGCATCCCATACCAAGTTTTGGTTTTGATGTCTGGAGAAATGCCCATGACCAATTTATGAATGCCTTTGGCAAGCTTTTGCTCAGACTTGCTCATTTCAGCAATCTTTAGTTGAACTTGCTCTTCGCCGGAGAGTTTCTTGAATTCCCTTTGCTCCCTGGCGCGCTCTTTCATTGCTGCGCGCTCGGCATCACTAAATGCAGATTTTGATCCAGCCATTTTTCCTCCAGGGCTGAAAATCTACCAGCTATGAGCAGAAGCGAGGATAAAGCTTGGTTAGTTCCGAGACGTATTTAGCTGGGTCTTGAATTTGCTCAACTTCGATGGTCTCGCCTTTGGCTAGCGCGCTAGTGCTGATTGCAAGTCGTTCAAGCCAATTGTGTTCGCGGCCTGAAGTTGACCACGAGTATTTTCCAGGCACGTAATTTTCAGCCAGGCTCCCCCAGCCAGCAGAAACTTCTGCCCATTCTTTAGAGGCTCTCTCTTGATCACTTACCAGAGAATCAATTGCATATCTGGTTTCCTCTGCCAGCAGCCGAGCCTGTGAGCAATCGGACTCGCTCATGCCGATTTGTATTTCGGGGCCGCTCAGGGTTCTAAGTAGGACAACTGTGGCAACAAAACGGGCCAGAACGGTATTTGTGATGTACCAAAGTTTGTGACGGCGACGCCGCTCCTTCGGCCGAACGACCCCGCAAACTGGGCAGGAGTGGATCTCTGGATGAAAGGAAGCTCCACAGCGCTCACAGGCAGACATATAGGGTGAAACAAATCTGAGCCTCTTCTAATCCCTTTGTGGGGCAGAATCTTTCCAAGGAGGCAGAGTATGACCGAGCGAAATCCAAAAGACCTAGAGAAGTTTTGGCGACGAATTGGGTTGATTTTGTTTGCTGCCGCCGTAATCCTGGTGGCAGGGCCGCAACTAATTGACTTGTTTATTCCGAGCTTTCGCTGACTTTTAAACAGAGCCACCTGACGGAATCGAACCGTCGACCTGCTCTTTACGAGGGAGCTGCTCTACCGACTGAGCTAAGGTGGCGATACAGACAGTGAGTCTACTGGATGTTGGAAATTACACCGAGCCTTCGGAGCCTCACGAGAGCCGCCTCTTCGATTGGTGAGTCAGGTCCAATAGCAAATCTCAAAAAAGCCAGGAGATTTGTGACAAGCGGCCTAAGAATCCATAACGGTAAATGCTTGAGGCCAAGTTTGTCTTGAATCTCCTGCGGAAGCGATGCCAATGCGGCTTGAAACAGGAGTGCGTAGATCGGCTTGGCTGTTTTTGGTAGTGGTGCGTTGTTGATCCACCTGATTACCGAAAGAGCCTTTTCATCACAGTGCAAGACTGAGCTATATTCACGCATAACTGCGATGAGCTCTTTTTCATTTGTCGGAACCCTTGTAAGCCCAAGGGGCTTTACCGATTTAGCCCAAAGCCTCACATACTCATCAGCTCCACCGGGAATTGGGGCTTTGGAGTAAAGCTGGTGAGACCTTAGGAATGAATCCATGAAGGCAATGTGTACCCACAGCAGTAAATCTTGATCACTTGCCTTGTAGTCAATCTCTTTTCCCTGCGCATTTTCATACTTACCGCGCACTCGCTCGTGCATACGGTTTACACGTGCAGCCTCATTTTCAACCGCAACCAATGATCCAAAAGTTGTAACCGTAAGCCAACGAATAGTTCCAGAGAGTCTGCCTAACGGGTCCTCTTCATATCGCGAATGCTGAGCAACTCCGCCCAGGGCTCCCGGATGCATGGCTTGCAGTAAAAGTGCTCGAATTCCCCCAACTAATGTTCCAAAGTCTCGGTGGACAATCCATGGTGCATCGGTTGGAAGAAAGAGCCCAGGGTCATCACCCGCTGCCACTGCTGCCAGCCATGGCGGCTGGCCGTCTGGCGCACCTGAGAGTAGGCGACGAAACTTGCGGGAAAAGTACTCCTGCACCGCATTGTTTGGCATTGTCACCTAACCTTGTATCGAACTAAAGGAGCAACAATGACAGAGGCCGAACTAATCCAAGAGTTCCAAAGAAACCGACTTCACATTATTCTTGCTCAGCTTGCCCCAACCGGGCTGCTGGCTTTTGCGGCTATTGCAACCCCTGCAATCGCCGAATCCAGCCAGTGGGTTATCCACGCATTCGCACTAATTCTTCTGGCATCCGGAATCCTTGGAGCACTGGCGGAGTATTCAGCTGCTTCCCAAGCTCAGGCAGTGATTGATGATTTGAAATCGCTACCGGGTGCATCGGCTCTTCGCTCAAGAGTCATCAGCTTTCGCCCTTGGCTGGAGGTTGTGAAGTTTGTAACACCAGCCATCTTTGTTGCAATTTATCTAGCAATCCTGGCTGCCCTTTACCTCTAGAGGCAGTTAAGGTCGCCAGTTCCCAGATCGGTGCCCTCGAGGTAGGCATCAACCAAAGAGTTCACACAACCATTTGATCCGTATGCGGTGTGTCCCTCGCCGCGAAGAGTAAGAAGCTTTCCTCCGAGCAATTCAGCGAGTGCTTGCGCTTGAACGTAAGGAGTTGCAGGGTCGCCGGTAGTGCCAATGACCAGCGGCTGGTTTGCAAGCTCAACGCTGTAATCGAGTTGCTGCATTCCAATTCCAAGCGGCCAACCTGTGCAGGAAATGTCCGGATATCGGAAGTAGCGACCAAAGACAACGCTGGCAGATTCAATCTCAACTGTTAGCTCTTTTCGCTCCGGCTGGGCTGCTCTATCAGCGCAGGAAATAGCAAAGTTTGCCTCGTTGATGTTGGTGTAGTAGCCGCCATCTGGATTTCTGTCGTTATAGAAATCAGCTAGCAATAAAAAGATTGTTCCGTCACCATCAAAGGCGCCCTCAAACGCCTGCGATAGATACTGCCAAGAGTCTTGCGAATAAAGAGTGACAATCATGCCGGCAATGGCAGGTTGAATACCCAGGGTTCTATCCGAGTCAGATGGCAGCGGAACCGTTTCTCTTGCCTTCAGAAAACTTGCGATTACATTCATCGCTGAATCAACATCTCCACTGAAGGGGCAAGCGCCAATAGGAATGCAGGCTGTGAGATAGGCCCTGAGAGCTTGATCAAATCCCTTTACCTGGCCCAAAAGCTGAGTGCCGGGATCTGCATATGGATCAACGGCACCATCCAAGATGAACTTTCCAACCCGGTCAGGAAATAAAGCTGCATAGGTTGCGCCTAACTCAGTTCCGTAGCTGAAGCCCAGGAAGTTGAGCTGCTCTTGCGCAAACAGAACTCGGATTAGTTCCATGTCGCGAGCTGTCTGCTGAGTGTTGAAATAAGCAGTGGACGGACCTGACTGTTGGCAGCTCTCGGCAAATTGACGAACTAGGTCTTTCGAATACTCAAGGTCCTCATCAGATCCATACTCATAGGGCGACTGGCCATACAAAACCTCATCCTTGAGGTCTATATCGGTGCACTCAACCGCCGTTGACTCGCCAACACCTCTTGGGTCAAAAGCTAGAACTTGAAAGTTTTCTCTCAGCCAACTGGTGCCCACGGTGTCGTAGCCGTCCCTCAGCCACTTTGTAGTTGCAGACCCCGGTCCCCCAGGATTCACCAGAATTGGTGGAAGGTTTTCGGTGCCGGTTTTTCGCATGAGCTGAATCTGAACGAACTCCCCTGTGTCAGCTGACCAGTCAAGAGGAGCGAAGATTTTTGCGCACTCAAATCCATCTTCACAATCTGCCCAAGCAATGCTCTGCTCTTCCACAGCCGTAGTCGGGGTCGGACTTGGCGCTATTGAATCAATTGCTGAACAGCCAGTCAGAGTGAAGACTGAAACTAGAAGGAGGGCTCTAAGCCGCAACGGATCCCCTAACAATTAGTTTGGTGCAAAGCGATTCAAGTACAACTAAGTCTCGCACATTGGACTCCAGTCGACTCCTCGAAAGCGTAATCGCTTCTAAAACATTGATCGAATTCTCAGCTGAAGTGGCCTGTGCTCGCTGCTCAATCTCTGACCTGAGCTCTTCGTTGATTAGCGGAGCCTCTGCACCAAGTTGCAAACTCAGTATGTCTCTAAACAGACTCTCCATGTCCGTGAGAATTCGATCAATGCCGTCTCGCATTGCTCTGGTGTTGCGTCTTTTTTGGTTTTCTTCTAACTGCTTGAATTCACTTCGAAGATTAGGTGGGATCTTTCCCTCTTCTATTCCATAGGCGTTTAGAAGCTTGGCTCGTTCCTGCTCGTTTTTTTCATCGCTGCTTGACTCGGCATCTTTTTTCGCAATGGCAAGCAGTCTTTCTGCGGTTGCCATTGCGCCAGAGAGATTCTTGATAGAAACCAGCTCACGAAGGGTGTCCATACGTCTTGTTCTTGCATCGGGACTAAGAGCTAGACGGCGTGCCATGCCGACGTGCTGCTGAGCCTGTCTGGCACTGGCTAGCGCTAATTCTTCTTTCACACCATCTCTCTGAACCAGTAGCTGCGCAACCTCCTCGGTTGATGGCAATCGCAAAACTACGTTTCTGGTTCGAGAGCGAATAGTTGGAAGCATGTCGGCGGCTGATGGAGCACACAGTATCCAGACTGTTCTCTCCTGGGGTTCTTCAAGGGCTTTCAAAAGAACGTTAGAAGTTCGCTCGCTCATGCGATCAGCGTCTTCGATAATTACTATTCGATACTTCCCGACGCTCGAACCAAGAGCAGCAAATTGAACCAGCTGGCGAACCTCTTCAATTGAAATAATCACCTTGTCAGTTACCAGCATTCGAACGTCTGGATGAGCATCGGCTGCAATCAGGCGACAACTTGAACACTCCCCGCAACCGTCTTGATCGCACTGAAGTGCAGCTGCAAAAGCTCGTGCCAGAGTGGAGCGACCAGAACCTGCAGGACCGGTAAACAACCACGAGTGCTGAAAGCCAGAGTTTTTATCAGCGACGACTCTTCTTAGCTGCTCGATTGCTTCTGGTTGCCCGAGCAGCTCCTGCCAGACTTTCACAGCTCTAACAGGGCAGAAACCCTGCCAATTACTTGCTGGTGAATCGCCTCCGGTGATTCACTGGCATTAACCACCAAAAATCTTGGTTCTTTGGACATCTTTAAATATTCGCTTCTCGCTCTTTCAAAAAATTCAACCTGCTCACGCTCCAGCCGGTCTGGTTCGGTGCCCTTACTACCCCGGCGCTTCATTGCCTCATCTGCCGGCAAATCTAGAAGGACCGTGAGGTCGGGAAGAAGATTATCTACGGCCCACAAAGAAATATTTTTTACTTCTTCAACATCCAGCTCCCGGGCTGCTCCTTGATAGGCCACTGAGGAGTCGAAGTAGCGATCAGAGAGGACGACTTTTCCGGATTCGAGGGCGGGTCTGATCTTGGTCGCTACGTGGTGCGCGCGATCTGCTGCATATAGAAGTGCTTCGGCACGAGCTGAGACATCGCCTTTTCGGTGTAATAAAAGGTGTCTTATTTCCTGACCTAGCTCTGTTCCGCCAGGCTCCAGGGTCCTTAGGACCTGTTTGCCATTGGCAATCAAGTAGCGCTCAAGCAAATCCAACTGAGTTGACTTACCAACCCCGTCGATTCCCTCAAAGGTTATGAACATTAGCGCTTTCTCTTGCTCGCAGTCTTGGGCTTCTCGCCTGGCTCAACACCTAGCTTCTCACGTCTAATCGCCAGCAGCTCAAAGGCTCTGTCGGAAGAGAGCTCTTCGATTGTCTCTTCTTTAGGAATTGTCGCGTTGATAACACCGTCAGTGACATAAGGACCGAACTGACCGGTCTTAGCAACTACTTTGAGTTGCGAAGCTGGGTCTTCACCAAACTCCTTTAGTGGAGTTGCGGCTGTTCTTCTGCCGCGGGTCTTTGGCTGCTTATAAATCTCAAGAGCTTGTTCGAGCGTAATTTCAAGGATCTGCTCTTCGGTATCAAGTGACCTCGAATCAGCACCGCGTTTGAGGTAGGGACCAAACTTTCCGTTTTGGGCGGTAATCATCGTCTGCGTTTCTGGATCAACACCAACTTCTCTTGGAAGTGCAAGAAGTTTCAGTGCTTCTTCGTAAGTCACAGTTTCTGGCGACATCGACTTGAAAAGACTTGCGGTCTTGGGTTTTGGTTCGCCCTCATCGATGATGGCAACGTAAGGACCATAGCGACCGTTTTTCACAACAATGTCAAACCCTGTGTCAGGATCTGGACCTAAAACGCGATCTTTGATTTCAGGTGCGTTGACAAGCTCAACGGCTTTCTCAGTGGTTAGCTGATCTGGCGTTAGGCCAATTGGAATATTTACAATGCGACGCTCCTCGCCCGAACCAATCTCGAGGTATGCACCATATTTTCCGGTGCGAAGTGTGATGCCTTCGCCAAGATCGAAACTGTTGATTGCTCTTGGGTCTGAATCTGAAAGTGATTCAACCGTGGCACGAAGACCCTCTTCGCCGAAGTAGAAATCTTTCAGCCAGCTTGAGCGATCCAGCTCTCCCAGTGCAATTCGGTCAAGATCTTCTTCCATCTTGGCGGTGAATGCATAATCCACCAGATGGTCAAAGTTTTCCTCCAAAAAGCGTGTGATTGTGAAAGCGATCCACTCTGGCACCAAGGCACTGCCCTGCTTGACCACATAACCCTTGCCGATAATCGTGGAAATAATCGACGCATAGGTAGAAGGACGGCCGATTCCCTTTTCCTCTAGGGCTTTCACGAGCGAAGCTTCGGTGTATCTGGCGGGCGGCTGGGTTTGGTGGCTCTTAGCCAGGGACTCTTTGATTTCGACGCTGTTACCCTCACTCAAACCAGGCAGCTTTCCGCTGTCCTCGTCTTCCTCGTCCTTGCTCTCGTCATAGACAGCTAAGAAGCCCTTGTAGTTCACAACTGTTCCACTGGCCGTGAACTCAAGCAGTCCCGCTTGGCCCTTGAGTTCTAGCTTGGCGGTGGTGGTGGAGAGCTTGGCATCTGCCATTTGCGATGCCAGAGTTCTGCGCCAAATCAGGTCATAAAGGGCTAATGACTTTCCAAGCAGGACGGATGCGAGCTCAGTCGGTGTTTGGAAAACATCTCCCGCCGGACGAATCGCTTCGTGAGCTTCCTGCGCATTTTTTGACTTTGCCGCATAGATTCTTGGCTCAGCAGGAACGAGATCTTGGCCAAACATTTCTGCTGCTTGTTTTCTTGCAGCTTGAATGGCTTGCTGCGAAAGGTTCGGAGAATCTGTTCGCATATAAGTAATGTATCCACCCTGATAAAGCTGCTGAGCGATGTCCATCGTCATCTTTGCGCTCAAGCCAAGTTTTCTTGAAGCCTCTTGCTGCAGGGTCGAAGTTGTGAAGGGTGCGTAGGGCTTTCGCGAGTTTGGTTTAGATTCAACCGAGACAACCTTCAAAGTTTTGCCATTGACATCAGCAGCAATTTTTTCTGCTGCTTCTGTGTCAAGGACAACAACGTCTGCAGTGAGCTTTCCTTTTTCATCAAAGCTCTTGGAAACAGCGATGCGCTTTGAATCAATTGATAAAAGCTTCGCATCGAATGAAATTGAATCAAATTCACAAGTTGCAACAACCGAAGAGTAATTAGCGGCAACGAATGCCATTCTTTCGCGTTCGCGCTCAACAATCATTCTCATAGCTGGCGACTGAACACGACCGGCAGAGAGTCCGCGGTTGATCTTTCTCCACAACACCGGGGAAATCTCATAACCAACCAAACGGTCCAAGACGCGTCTGGTTTCCTGAGCCTGAATTAGATTTTCATCCAATTCACGAGTGTTGTCTTTTGCCTCGGCAATTGCTTTGGCGGTAATTTCGTTGAAAACCATTCGACGAACTGGGACCTTGGGCTTGAGCACCTGCAGAAGGTGCCAGGCGATGGCCTCCCCCTCGCGGTCTTCATCTGTTGCCAGATACAGCTCGTCGCAACCCTTGAGGGCCTGCTTGAGCTCGGTGACGGTTTTGTTCTTGCCGGCTGAGATTACATAAAAAGGTGTGAAGTCGTTTTCGATGTCAATTGAGAACTTGGCCAGAGATGGGCTGGCCTTTTTTTGCTCGGCCGGGATCTCCTTGGCCTCCGCTAGATCGCGGATGTGGCCGACCGAGGCCATGACCGAAAAGTCATCGCCCAAGTACTTGGCGATTGTCTTGGCCTTGGCAGGCGACTCGACAATGACCAACTTCTTGCCCAAGTGAAACCCCTAATCCTTCTGGGCGGCCTCCGCACTGGCGCTGAGGTTGAGCCCTAAGTAATTCTTACCAGCGCTGACGCTGACAACCCCACCGACAATACGGCAGGAATCTAGGTTTGCGCCATTAGCCAGGGCAATTTCCCTGGCATTTGGGCACGGATACCCAGCAATTATCCCGATTCGACTATCGGCCGCGGCCAGCGCCGCCAGGTCCGAAATCATCTGAATTCGACTCTGCTGCCTAGAAATATCCAGAGCTAGTGAGGCCGCCATTACTAAAAAGCTCAAGGTTCCAAGAACCAATATCGTCAAGGTCGCAGCCGATCCTGCTTCTAACCGATTGGGATTGCGCAATACTCACTCTCCATCGGAAGCGTATCCATTCTCAGCTTTAGGCAGGACAGTCTGCCCCGTTGAGAAAACTCAATCGAGTGCCCAGCTGGCGCCTCAACATCTTCACCATATGAATAAAGTCGAGCGAGCTGCATGGCGCTCAATTCAAGTTTGATGCCAGCGAGTGCAAGTGGAAAAAGACCAAGCAGCAGTGTCACCGCCAAGATCATGGCTGGTGTTATCAGCATGAACTCAGCGGTGACCGCCCCTTTATCACTACGAAATGCCAAGTGCTCTCGCCACCAGTCCAAACAGCAGCTGTCGAACTTCTTCGCTGCGCATAATCAGCAGCATTAGCCCGGCAAATGCCACGCCAGCTAAAGTTGCAATTGCATACTCTGCTGTTATGGCACCTCGCTCGCTTTGAATGATTCTCATGTTTCTCCTTTCTATTTTGCTAACCCGACCATTGTTGGCGGGATGGTAAAAAGCATGAAAGCTGGCAAAGTTGTTAGACCAAGTGGAATCAAGAGCCGAACAGATAGCTCGCGCAAAAGCGTGATTTTTTCAGTTAGCTGCAGCCTCAAAGTATTCTCAATTTCGCTGCTAACCAGTTGCTGCAGTCCAGCTCCAGTGCGCATGGTGAGTTTTACCAAAGACTCAACCGCTCCATTTTTCAGCAGATTCGGAAACAGCTTTGAGATCTGACCCGTT
>JACCDL010291494.1_pt1 | contig 10854 bp, 10 predicted proteins | sample 7441931 | NCBI WGS metagenome assembly JACCDL01 (sample SAMN15323437, study PRJNA562643) | freshwater metagenome | isolation source: river surface water | place: USA:Blue River Watershed | collected 2017-08-16 | reverse complement strand
CCAAGGACAAGGGCATCTTGGCCGAGATGACCGGTACCGTGTCTTTTGGCAAAGAGACCAAAGGCAAGATGCGCCTGCAAATCACCGACCCGGAAGGCACTGTCTGGGAAGAACTGGTGCCCAAGGAAAAGAACATCCTGGTGCACGAAGGCCAAGTGGTCAACAAGGGCGAAAGCATTGTGGACGGCCCGGCCGACCCGCAAGACATCTTGCGCTTGCTGGGCATCGAAGAGCTGGCCCGTTACATCGTTGACGAGGTGCAAGACGTTTATCGTTTGCAAGGCGTGAAGATCAACGACAAGCACATTGAAGTGATCGTGCGCCAAATGCTGCGCCGCGTGGTGGTGGACAACCCGGGTGATTCGGGCTACATCGGTGGCGAGCAGGTCGAGCGCTCTGAAATGCTCAACACCAATGAGGCCTTGTTGTCCGAGGGCAAGATTCCTGCGACCTATACCAATTTGTTGCTGGGCATCACCAAGGCTTCCTTGTCCACCGACTCGTTCATCTCGGCGGCTTCTTTCCAAGAAACCACCCGCGTGTTGACCGAAGCGGCCATCATGGGCAAGCGCGATGAACTGCGCGGCTTGAAAGAAAACGTCATTGTGGGTCGCCTCATCCCTGCAGGCACCGGCATGGCGTATCACCAAGCCCGCAAAGTCAAAGATGCCATGGATGAGGTGGAGCGTCGTGCCATTGCCGAAGCCGAGGCCGCTGAACTGGCCGAAGCCACAGCTGGGGCAGACGATCAGGCTGACGAACCGGCGGATGCCAGTGGCCAAGATGCCGCTGGGACTGCTTAAAAACCCAAAGGCCCCTTGTGGGCCTTTGTCCTTGATGGAGGTCCACCCATGAGCACGGGGTGGTCCATGCTGTGTTTGGCGCTGCTGGTTTTTTGGGCCCTGGGGGCCTACAACCGTTTGGTGCGCATGCGTGCAAGCATCGGTCAATTGGTCGCTGTGATAGATGTGCATTTGACGCGCTACGAAGAGTTGGTTGAATTGGCCGTGACCGCCGCTGCATCCGCCCCATTCGGTTGGCAGTCGTCCATTGCGCCTGAGTTGGGGGCGGTCCATTGGACGCGTCTGCAAACGGCCGCCCGCAAAACGGCGATTGCCATGGCGCACTGGCAAGACCTGTTGTTTTCTCATTCAGCAGCCAACGCGCTGCGTGAGAGCAAGTTGGAACTGTCGCAAGCCTGGCAGGCACTCAACCATCCGGACGTGTACTACATCACGGTGGCACCTGAGCTCAATGCCAAATGGGCGGAACTCGATGTATTGATCCAGCCCGATGTCGAGCGTTACAACCAGGCTGCATCTGCGTACAACGCTGCCATTGGGCAATTTCCCGCCTTGTTGTTGGCGCGGCTGTTTTCGTTTCACCCGGCCAGCCCCTTGTGACCGCCAACACGCTTGCACAGACGCTGCCCTTGTGGCAGCAACTGCAAGCCACCGCTGTGGCATTGATGGCAATTGCGCAAGGCGCATCGGCCAGTGCGGTTCTGTTGCGCGTGCCCAGCAGTTTGCGCTCTGGTGTGCAGTCTTTGTTGTTCGCCAGTTTGCGGCACTGGGGTCGGGCCCGCGCTTTGCGCGTGATCTTGGCCCCACGCAAACCCCCGCCCGAAGTGGACAGCTTGTTGTGTGTGGCGCTGGCCTTGTCTTGGCAAGTTGAGCAAGCTCCATACGAACCATTTACCTTGGTCAATCAAACGGTGGAGGCTGCCAAGCGAAGCCCCAAAATGAAAGCCCATGCGACCTTTGTCAATGCCTGTTTGAGGCGTTTTTTGCGCGAGCAAGAGGCCTTGGTGAAGCAAACCGATCAAGATTTGCAAGCCCAATGGAACCACCCGGTGTGGTGGATCGAAAAATTAAAAAAGGATCACCCGCACCAGTGGCAGCAGGTATTGGCGGCGGACTGTGTCCCTGCTCCCATGGTGATGCGGGTCAATGTTCGGCGCATCCCGCGCCATGAATTGGCGGCCCAATGGCTGGCACAAGGCATCGCTTCACAGCCGGTGGGCCAGTTTGGATTGAGGTTGGAAAAGCCATTGCCGGTTGAGCAAATTCCTGGCTTCGCGGCGGGCTTGTGTTCGGTGCAAGATGCCGGTGCCCAGTTGGCGGCACCACTTTTGCTGGCTGCCCTGTCGGGGCATGGCAATAAGCACCGCATTTTGGATGCTTGCGCAGCACCGGGCGGTAAAACGGCGCACTTGCTGGAGTTGTCGGATGCCCAGCTGGTGTCCTTGGACATTGATCCCGTGCGGTGCGAGCGAATTTCCAGCAACTTGCAGCGGCTGGGATTGACCGCTCAGGTGGTGGCTGCCGATGCCTTGGCCACCGATGATTGGTGGGATGGTCAGGCTTTTGATGCCATCTTGCTCGATGCGCCCTGCACAGCGTCGGGCATTGTGCGAAGGCACCCCGATGTGGTTTGGCTGCGCCGGGCCAGTGATGTGGATCAGTTGGCCCAATTGCAGCAAAAGCTGCTGCGCGTCCTGTGGCCCTTGCTCAAACCAGGCGGCGTGATGCTGTACTGCACCTGTTCGGTTTTCCGGCAAGAAGGTGAGGCGCAGGTCAATTCGTTTCTTCAACACAACACCCAAGCCCTTGGTTTGCCCTGTGTGGGGCATCTCATGCCGCAAAATAGCAGCATCAGCGGCGGTGTCACTGACAATCTGCCCAGTGATCACGATGGCTTTTTTTACGCATTGCTGCAAAAACCCTTGGACTGAACGCGTGTCCTTTGTCCCCAAGCTCAGGGCCTGGCTGCGCGCGTGGCTATGGGTGCTGGCCTGTGGCCTGTTTGCGGGTGGCGCTTGGGCCCAAAACCAGGTGGGCATCTCGGCTTTTCAAGTCGAGCGCGAAGACGATGCTTATCAATTGTCAGCGCAATTTGACATTGAATTGTCCAGCACGGTCCAAGAAGCGCTGCTCAAAGGTATAGCCGTTCACTTCGTGTTGGATGCCAAGGTTTACCGAGACCGTTGGTATTGGTCCGACAAACTGGTGGCGACATCTCAGCGCCACATTCGCATCAGTTACCAGCCTTTGACCCGCCGCTGGCGCATGCAAGTGGCCGCCCAACCCATGGTGCAAAGTGGTCTGGGCATGTCGATCATGCAAACCTATGACAGCTTGGAAGAGGTGATGTCGAATTTGAGGCGCTTGACGCGCTGGAAGTTTGCCAACACGTCTCAGGTCGATGCTGGCGCTGGGCATCGATTGGATTTTGGTTTCTATCTCGACTTGAGCCAATTGCCCAGGCCGCTGCAAATGGGTGCCACCGGCCAACCTGAATGGGAGTTGGCCGTCAGTAAGAGCATCCGCTTGGTCACCGAGGTCCGATGACGGACCGCGCGCTCACACGCAAATCGACTTGGCGCTGGCTTTGGGCCATTGGCGTGGCGGTCGTTTTGGGACTGGGTTTGGTTTTGTTGTTCTTGTTGACCCTGGCTGCCGACAACCAATTTCTGTATGAGCGCAATTACGATGCCCTGTTGATCCTCAACGCTGTGGTGGCCTTGGTGCTGTTGTTGGTCATTGGCTGGACTTTTTTGCGGCTGGTGATCCGTTGGCGCAGGCGCAAATTTGGTTCACGTTTGTTGGCCAAGTTGGCCATGATTTTTGCGCTGGTGGGCATGCTGCCTGGCCTCTTGATTTATGCGGTGTCCTATCAGTTTGTGTCCCGCTCCATTGAGAGTTGGTTTGATGTGCAGGTTGAAGGTGCCTTGGAGGCAGGCCTGAACCTGGGGCGCACCAGTTTGGACACCTTGGCCAGCGACTTGAGCAGTAAAACGCGGGTGGCCGCTGGTCAATTGAGCGATGTTCGCAGTGCCAGTGCGGGCTTGGCTTTGGAGCGCTTGCGCGATCAACTCGGGGCCGATGACATTGTTTTGTGGAGTTCGGCTGGTCAGCCATTGGCCAGTGCGGGCGCATCTTTGTTTCAACTCAATCCGGAGCGACCGGCGAGCGCGCAACTGCGGCAATTGCGCAGCCAAGGTGTGATTTTTCAGCTGGAAGGCTTGGAAGATGGGGTTGCGGGCAAAAGCCAACGCGCCCGGGTGAAGGTGTTGGCATTGGTGGCCGCCCCTGGACTGGGCTTGTTGGATGAAAACCGAATATTGCAAGTGACCCAAACCTTGCCGCCCAATTTGGTGGGCAATGCCTTGGCCGTTGAATTGGCTTATCGGGAGTACCAAGAACGTGCACTGGCGCGGCAAGGCCTGCGTCGCATGTACATCGGTACCTTGACCCTGACTTTGTTTTTGGCGGTGTTCGGTGCCGTGTTGTTGGCGGTATTGCTGGGCAACCAATTGGCCAGGCCCTTGTTGTTGTTGGCCGAAGGTGTGAGAGAGGTGGCCGAGGGCGACCTCAGCCCCAAAGCGGTTTTTGCAAGCCGCGATGAGCTCAGTGAATTGACCCGATCATTTGCACAAATGACGGCCCAGTTGGCGCAGGCGCGCAATGCCTTGGATGACAGCATGGAGCAGGTCGATCTGGCGCGGGCCAATCTGCAAGCCATATTGGACAACATGAGTGCTGGCGTGATCGTGTTGGACGAAGCGGGTGTGGTGCTCTCATCCAACCCCGGCGCGACACGCATTTTGCGGGTGCCATTGGCGGCTTATGAAGGCAAGCGACTGGGCGATGCACCGGGCATGAAGGACCTTGCGGCCCAGGTTGAATTGGAGTTTTCAGGCTTTGTGGGTGAACGCAGCCAGCATGGTTTAGACCATTGGCAACAATCGTTTGAACTTGCCGCTGGCCAAACCTCTGTGCCCAGCCAAGGGCCCAGCGCGGGTCATAACGGGGTGACCTTGGTGGCACGGGGCGCTGTGTTGCCCAACCAAGCCCGATTGTTGGTGTTTGACGATATTTCAGAAATTGTGTCGGCTCAACGTGCCCAAGCTTGGGGCGATGTGGCACGCCGTTTGGCCCATGAAATAAAAAATCCGCTGACCCCGATCCAGCTTTCAGCCGAGCGCTTGGAGATGAAACTCACCGGCAAGCTGGCAGACAGCGAGCAGGCCATTTTGGTCAAGTCGATCAAAACCATCGTGGACCAAGTGGATGCCATGAAGCGTTTGGTCAATGAGTTCCGCGACTATGCGCGTTTGCCTGTGGCCGATCTCAAGCCGCTGGACTTCAATGCATTGGTCATGGAAGTACTCGGCTTGTACGGCGAGGAAACCGCATCGGTGCCATTGCGCACCGAATTGGATCCGCAATGTCCACGCGTGATGGGTGATGCTTTGCAACTGCGGCAAGTCATTCACAACCTGTTGCAAAACGCGCAAGATGCCACCCCCCCCGAAAAATCCCATTTGGGCGTGATCTTGCGCACCCAATGGGTGGCGACATCAGGGCGGGTGCGATTCACCGTCATCGACCACGGCAACGGTTTTCCAGCGCATATTTTGCAACGCGCCTTTGAGCCCTACATCACCACAAAAGCGCGTGGTACGGGTCTGGGATTGGCGGTGGTCAAAAAAATTGCCGATGAACACGGCGCAAGAATAGATTTGAAAAACCGAGAAGTTGACGGTGTTGTGCAAGGTGCCCAAGTATCGTTATCATTCGAGACAGAATCTCCGCATCAGCTCACAATCTAGCAGGCAACATGGCAAATATTTTGGTGGTGGACGACGAACTTGGCATTCGTGAATTGCTCTTCGAGATCCTGAACGACGAGGGCCATCAAGTGGAAATGGCGGAAAACGCCGCCCAAGCCCGTGCAGCCAGGCTCCAAGCACGCCCCGACTTGGTGTTGCTCGATATTTGGATGCCCGATACCGATGGTGTGACCTTGTTGAAAGAGTGGGCGGCTGCCGGCTTGCTCAACATGCCGGTGGTGATGATGAGCGGCCATGCCACGATTGATACCGCGGTTGAAGCCACCCGAATTGGTGCACAAGCCTTTTTGGAAAAACCCATCACCCTGCAAAAACTGCTCAAGGCCGTTGAGAGTGGGCTGGCACGCAAGCCTGCGGCTGCGCCAGTAGCGGTTGTGCGGACCCAGTCGGTAGCCATGCCTGTGGCTGAATCAGCCCCGTCCATCATGACCATGACAGGGCCGGTGCCTGTGGAGATGCCTGCCCACCACCAAAGTTTTGATCTGGATGTGCCCCTGCGCGAAGCCAGAGATGCCTTTGAAAAAGCCTATTTCGAATTCCATCTGGCCCAGGAAAATGGATCCATGACCCGCGTAGCAGAAAAAACCGGATTGGAACGCACCCATCTCTATCGCAAACTCAAACAATTGGGTGTCGACCTGTCCAGGGGCAAGCGGCAAGGTTCTTGATCCGTATGGAGCATGTTGGAGCCCTTTGCCCATCTGCGGATTACTGAACCAATGTCAGAGTCTGCGGGCCACCCATTGCGCCAAGCCAGTTGAACGCGCAATCCACACAAACAGCAAGGCACCCACGATCACGCCCAGCAAATCACCAACAGCCATGGCGACAAAGTCATGCACAGGCTTTGGGGATCCGTCGAAAAGAAATTGCCACAGTAAAAAATGCAGGCTGGGGTTGATCAAGGTGTAGATGACCGACAGCAAGAGCAAGTCTTTCAACTGGGTCAGTGCGACAGGGCGGCGGAACAACCAAACAAACAAGCCGTATGCAGCGACAGCGCTGCTGCAAGAGGCCAGATCGTTGAGCCAAGCCAAACCATCGTAGAACTGGTCGTTTAAGAAAATCAACTCAGCACCGCCCAAGCCTGTGGCGACCGTTCCCCACAAAGGCCCCAAGATCAACAGATTGGCCAAGCGGATGAAAGATGGCAGGTAGATCCAAGAGATGTTTTGCGTCACTTCCCACACCCCAAACACCCAAATGTTGACCAAGTGCAGGGACATATAGGTCAATGACCCCAGCAGCACGAGCATCAATTTTTCAATCAGGGGTGAGGATGGACGCGAAAAAAACATGCCGCATTATCTGGTGAGACCCAGTGATGTCAACCTGGGAGTACAAGGGCATTGTTGTGCTCTTGCTCGCACGGTGGAAAACCTTGCATCAGAAGAGCCGACAGACTTTGACCCTGATATCGTGGGAGATTTTGGTTTCCACAAGACGGTATGAATGGCACGCTGGGATGCTACAATAACCCAGATGGCCCGGTAGCTCAGTTGGTAGAGCAGAGGACTGAAAATCCTTGTGTCGGTGGTTCGATTCCGCCCCAGGCCACCAATATAGCCTTTTAAGTAGTTGGCATCAGGGTGATTCTCAGCATTCGGTTCACCTAAGAAAATTTACATTAAGTTCATTACTATCTGTGACAAGAAACACCAGTAATTAATAGTTCATTTGCTTGGTGTTAAATGACGAACGCTACCCTATATTTGATTTTCAAGTTGATGCGATTGAAAAATAGTAGAAGTACCAAATAATGTTGGTTATTTCATTAAGTAGGGTTGTTCAGTTTTCGCTTCTGCTTTTGACCTTGAGGTTGTCAACAGAATACCTGACACCTGAGGAAATCGGAATAATTTCGTTGACTACATCAACCATAGGGTTGTTCGCGCTTTTTTTAATTAACCCGATAGGAATGTATATCAATCGACGACTACACGATTGGATTGGTCGAAGGATGGTATTCGAATACCTAAAGATTTATTGGGTTTATTTGGTATTGGTTAATTTAATTGCGGCATGTACTCTCTACCTGCTGAACGCAAATGAGATTTGGAAGCCGAATATAAATATTACATTATTCATTCTAATTGTATGTGGAAATTTGACTTTCGCCACAATTAATCAACTGTACATGTCAATGATTAATATGATGGGTCATATGGGTTGGTTTGCAACTTTGACTGTCGCAACAGTTGGTGTCAGTTTGGTGGCTGCAGTTTTATTTGTTAATTTAATTTCACCTAATGCGCAATTCTGGCTATTTGGATTATTAATTGGACATTTTGTTATCGGAGGATTGGGTTGGTATGTATTTAGCCATCGAATAAGCTACATTGAAATGAATGATGTTGCACCCATCAGGTTAAAAATATCTAATATAAATTCAGTGCTAACTTATGCTTGGCCAGTTGCAATTGCAGTGACACTCGGTTGGATGCAAAATCAAGGTTATCGATATGTCATGGAGTACAAGATCAGTCTCATTGATCTCGGTATTTTTGTGGCAGGGTTTGGCATCAGTGCAGGGTTGATGTCAGGCATTGAAACAATCCTATCTAATTATTTTCAGCCTATTTTTTATTCAAAAATAAATCAGAATAAGGACGATGATATAAAAAAAGCTTGGGTGGAATACGTGGAATGCATGTTGCCGCCATTATGGCTGTCAACAGTAGCCATTATTGCAGTCGCTCCAGTGTTAACCGAGATACTTTTGGGGAAAAATTTCAGTGAATCAGGTATATTTATTGTTTGGGGAGCTTTATCTGAGTTTGGAAGGGTGGCAACTGCAGCTGTTGGTATGGCATCGCATGCAAAAATGAAAACAATTCATCTTGTTACCCCTAACTTGGTTGGAGCTTTATTTACACTAATTTTACTTGTTCCAATGATTGATAATTTTGGGGCAATTGGTGTTGGCGTGACATTGGTGATAGCTTCTTGTTTATCGTTTACGGCGGGTACTTTGATAACCAAAAGGTACCTGGGCATGATGCCTCCGTTAGATATTGTCTTTAAATCATTTATTTATAGTGTTGGTCTTGCTATTGTCTTCTTTTTTGTAACGAGCGTTGTTGATCATAAAGAGAGTGCTTTAGGTGGAATTGTGCTATTAATGATTATAGGGTTATTTTATATGTTATTCATGTATTTTATTTTGGGGGAGAAGTTAAATTCAAAAATGAATCTTGGTGGCATATTGAAGAAGACGGTATAAATCATGCATCTTGCAATATGTAGTGATAATGAAAATTTCAAACGCGACAAGCTTCGTGACAAGGAATGGAGTCGACAGTTCCCTGGATCAGGTTGGGTGACATGCATATACAATAAATCAATTGATGAGGGCTTTGAAGCAGCCTCCGGGGATGTGGCAATCAAGAAAATCCAGGAGGGAAAATGGTCTGCAAATGAGGTGTATGTAGTTCAAGATTTAATGTCAAGTGATGCGAGTAAGCTCATTCATTTAGGAGCTAACCCATTGGCCATCATGTGCTATGAGGCTTCAATTTATGCGCCATTATTTTATGAAAAAATTAATGAAATATCTGAGCCCTTCAAATATAAGTTGGGATATGGTTTTGATGATGAAAGGTTAAATGGTGTCGGCGCTGTGACAATTAGATTTCCATCATTTTTCCAAGAGGATATTTTGGACTTTAAAAAATGGGGGGATAGAAGAGAAATTTCGATGGTTGCTGGAAATAAATATAGAGTGAAAAATAATTATATCCCAGCAAGGCCAAATGTGCTTAATTTGATGCGCCAATTGAGGCACTGTATAAATAAGATTAAATATAATAAGTATGAAAAGTCTTTGGAAAGGTCGTTACATGACGAGCGACTCAGGGCTGTGGAATATTTTTCCAATAAACAAAAAATAGACATATATGGTGTTGGATGGGAAAGGTGGGATGAGCATCCGACTGAGTGGGCAAATAGATTAAGTCAATTGGTAAAATTAAGCTACAAAGGCCCTTGTATTGATAAACTTGACGTTATCGGTAATTATCGATTTAATTTATGCTATGAAAATATGGTGGAAAAAGGATATGTAACAGAAAAAATCATTGATTGTTTAGTAGCGGGCACAGTACCTCTTTACTTAGGAGCAGCTGACATAGAGCATTACATACCAGCGGAATCCTTCGTAGATAAGAGAGAATTTGATTCTTATGAAGAATTACAAGAATACATGAATAAAATAGATGAGGAAAAAGCGGTGCAAATGATCATGGCTGGACGAGATTTCTTGAATACCAAAGAAGGGCAACTACATAGCTACGAGGGTTTTGCTCAGTACATATTTGAAATGGTGTCGACATGTTAAATATTGATGTCTGCATCATGTCATATAACAGAGGCGACTACCTCCGTGAGGCAATATTATCCGTGTTAAATCAGACATGTAAAGCGCAAAATATAACTGTTTACGACAATGGCAGCGACAAGGCTGTTTATGAACAAGTTAAAGACCTGATTGGCGAAAAAGTAAGATGGAATGGTGCAGAAAAAAATCAAAGGTATTCATGGAATTTTCGCAGAGCCTTAAAGGAAAGCACATCAAAGTATGTGATGATGTTGCATGATGATGATCGTTTATGCCCGAATTTTTTAGAGACTCAGTATCGAGAAATTGAAAATAATAAAGGCATGGTCGCTATCTCTTGCAACGGTTTCTTAATAGAGAAAGACGGAAAAAGAAAAGGTGGATATTTAGAAGCATTAAGTCAATCGAGAGATACGGTCATCATGTCATGTAGTGGCATGGTGGCCATCAAATATGCATCAAACTCATGCATACCATTCTCTCCGGCGATTTATTTGAAGGAAGTTGCACAAAATACACCTCTGAGGGATGAGTATACAAAGGTCGGCGATGCTGTATATTTTTGTGATTTGGCCGAAAAGGGAAGCATAGGATATAACCCCTTACCGATGTATGAGTGTCGTAAACATGAAAAGCAAGACTCTGTATATTTCCCGTATGAGGAGATGAAAAGCCTTGGATTATTTTTTCAAAAAACCAAATTCGATAATGAGGAAGATAGATTAATTTTACAAAAACTCCTTAAACGTCAAGAGGCAATAAGAATTATTTGGCAAATGGTTTCGCATGTAAAGCGAGGAGAAATAAAGAGCGCTTTCAATTTCTTCCGTAGATCGCAGTTGAATTTCATGGATTTTATGTATGCAATTGGTCACAGATTTAT
>JACCDL011025097.1_pt1 | contig 10855 bp, 15 predicted proteins | sample 7441931 | NCBI WGS metagenome assembly JACCDL01 (sample SAMN15323437, study PRJNA562643) | freshwater metagenome | isolation source: river surface water | place: USA:Blue River Watershed | collected 2017-08-16 | reverse complement strand
GTTGCGTAGCCGACACTGGCGCGCTCCTTATATATAAGTGAAAACGGTTCGTCCTACGCCTAAGACTATCGGCTCAGGCGAGAGGGATAAATCCACGGGAGCGCGAGATAGCGCACACTTGCCACCTACTCCCCACGGCCTCGATTGCCGTCGGGCGGGGCAATCTCTGCCACGTAGTGCGACAGATCCAGATCACGCGCAAGTGGCCGAGCTGTTCGAGCCAATATTTCAGAGTGCAGGAAATTGCCGCCATTGGGAGAGTTCTCGCATGAGCATTCCATCTTCGAGCCCGGTCCCAGCCGGAGCGACGGCAATCATCACAGGTGGAAGTAGGGGCCTCGGCTTTGAAGTAGCTCGCGGATTAGCAGCTCAGGGATATCAGCTGGCGTTGATTGCAAAAGATCCGCAAGGTTTAAATCAAGCCCGCGAAAAGTTAATTGCAGAATTTCCGCAATCTTCTGTCACTACCTTTGCCATTGACTTCGAAGTCACAACACCTGCTGCACTAGATCGCGCTCGCCAACAACTCACAGAGGTCAGAAGTTCAGTTGCAACACCGACTGCACTTGTCATCGCACATGCAGTAATGAGCGAGAAGATGTCAAAGACTTTGCGGACAACTGATGCAGAGTGGCGCAGGGTAATGGCAATTAATCTTGATTCAACTTTTATGGTCGTTAACGAACTTGTCCCACCGATGGCAGATGCTCGCGCGGGACGCGTTGTAATTTTCTCTGCCTGCCTTGGAAGAATGTCAGGACCAGGAAACGCTGGAGGTCTTGCACCATATCGAATTAGCAAAGCTGGCGTGAACGCATTGGTGCGAAACCTTGCACATGAAACAGGAATGGGTGCGCGCGGGTTACTCATCGATGCAATCTGCCCTAATCATTCACGAACCGATATGGGTGGACCAGATGCTCCTCGTAGTGCTGAAGAGGGTGCAGAGACTGCGCTCTGGTTACTCGATAGAACATTCAATTCGCAGAGCGAGAATGAAATCGAGCGCACCACGGGCGTACTTTGGGAAGACCACAAGATCATTCCTTGGTAACTATCTGTTAATCGGTTACTCTCCTCGATATGTCAATAACAGTTGCACGTTTACTTCGCCATATGGCTTGGGCAAATCAAGAGACAATTAAGCACCTTCAGACTCTGCCTGAAGAAAGCCTAAAGGCCTATGCAACTAACCCTGAATGGTTTGTTGCAGAAATTGCACACCACATCGTTGATTCAGCTGATCACTACGCCTTCTATATCACCGGCAAGGTTGCACTTACGCAACAAGGAGATCCTTGCATCGCGGATATTGAAAAGATAAGTGATCTCGCTCGTCTTGCTGAACAAGCAGCGATTGTTGATGCCCTTCTAATAAGTGCAGCTGAACTCGATGATGTCTGGCTTGATCTCGAAAATGACAATGGCAAGTTCCAGAGATTGCGCTCTACTGTTCTCTCACAAGCTATTCACCATGCAACTGAGCACCGCGCACATATTGCCAGCGCGTTAGAAGCCAAAGGTTTTGAGCCAATTAATTTAGATGATATTTCACTCTGGGATTATGAGAAGTACGAGACTGCAAACGGTGTGAGGGACAAATAAAGCTACTTCGATTTATTCTCTTGGGAAGCAATCTTTAAAACTATAAACAAGGTTGCAACCGCCAGAACTGCGATAGGAATCGCAACGTAGTAGAGTCCTGCCTCTGCTTGGTATTTCACAACGCCAAGTGCAATCAAATTTGCTAGAACTGCTGGAGCTTTTCCATAGTTCTTACCTGTCTTGTAACCACGCCCACATTGAATGAGTCCTAGTCCGCCGGCAATCGCAAATAGCACCACTCCCAAAAGCGGAAGAATCTCTCGGTTCTCATGAGTGAATCCGAAAAAGATCATCCACCCACCTAGCGCTAGCACCACGGCACCCTCGATGAATAGGAGGGTTGCAGCGATTGTTCGCGGGAGTATCTGACGAGAAGGTATTGTCATGAAATCAAGGTTATCGCTAGACCGCGTGAATTGCGCTTTCTTTTCATGAGTTGGTCGTTCCGTCGGTGACAGATTTCCCACGGTATTCGCACGACGGATTAAATGATCAGCTAACTCATTGCGCCGCTCCACCACTGTTTTACTCACATCTGGAGCGCATGATTTCGGGTTCCAAGAGAGCTGGAGCATCACTTACTTTAGCCTCAATATCAATTCCACTACTTAGCACCGTGGAAGAGATACTTTCAATTGCACATGAGATCAATCAAAAGATGCGTAGAGAAGACCTCTGTGGACGAACAGGGCATTTCCAATTTGTCATCATTCTCTCTGGGAACCTGAACGATGGTGGGAAGCTACTGGAGAGAATAAGCAAATCCACCAAACTTGAGTTCAGATCAGAACTAGTTCAATGGGTTATGGATGAAACGTCGCTGGAGCTTCTCTACCGCCTAGATCGAGCTGTGGAACTCTCACCCTAATCAAAGATATCCCCAAGTTTATAGATCGATCGGCATCTTGTCAGTCAATTATCTACTTTTCACCACATGGAACCTCTCAAAACTTCTCCACTCCTGACGCGCGCTTCAGAGTATGTAGCAGTTGAGAAGAAGATAGAAAAGATGGATGCTGCAGTTACTTATGGTCCGATTTCACACTTCATGCAGGATCCAACGATCGAGGAGATTTGGATCAATTCTCCGGAAAGAATCTTTATTGCACGGGGCGGAAAAAGCGAACTAACAAATCTGGTCCTCACTGCACCAGATGTGCGACAACTGATTGATCGAATCCTTATGTGGAGTGGACGAAGGATTGATCTCTCTTCACCATTTGTTGACGCACAACTTCCAGATGGCAGCAGATTGCATGTCGTAATTCCAGAGATTACGGCAGAACACTGGTGTGTAAATATAAGGAAGCACTTGATGCGCAGTTTGGGCCTTCACGAATTAGCAAGTAAGGGAATGATGAGTGAAGAGATTGCAACTCTACTAAGCCGATGCGTTAAGTTAGGCATGAATATTCTCGTCTCAGGTGGAACACAATCTGGGAAAACGACTTTGCTCAACTCATTGGTATCGCAAACACCTGTGCAGGAGCGAGTCGTCACTATAGAAGAAGTCTTTGAACTTAAACCACAACTCCCTGATGTAGTTGCTATGCAGGTGAGAACTGCGAATCTGCAAGGTGGCGGAGAAATCCCAATGAGGCGTTTAATCAAGGAAGCCCTCCGGATGCGGCCCTCGCGCATAATCGTCGGTGAGGTCAGAGAAGCAGAGGCGCTGGATCTCTTAATCGCACTAAATTCTGGACTTCCAGGCATGGGAACAATTCACGCAAATTCTTCGCGCGATGCGATCATCAAACTTCAAACTCTTCCATTACTTGCCGGAGAAAATATTTCACATAAGTTCATAGCTCCTACCGTTGCATCTGCCCTGGATCTCATCGTCCAAGTAAAACTTAATAGTGATGGCCTAAGAAAGATTCTAGAGGTTTCATGGGTAACTGGAAGATACGAAAATGATCATGCTGAAATAGAAACTTTATGGTCATGGAATGGTGATGACTACGTTAGAGGAGTAGCGACTGCCTTTCCCATTGATAAGTGGTGGGTTGCTGCTTGATGTTTGAAATTACAGAAGATCAGACTCAATTAATTGTCTTGAGTATTTCCGTGAATGAGGTCGAAGATGCAAATAGTTAGACGCTTCGCCCCTTTCCTTATTTCAGCGAACAGCTCGTTTCTACTCGTCTTCCTCCTAACTGCATCACCATTACTAGCAAGTGCTTTCTCGATGCTTGCTGTCGCCTTTACATTTGTGGTGGTTAGCAGTCGTAAAGGTAAATCTGAACTTGAAGTCAGCGCTTCGTGGCCCGAAGTAATTGATCATTTGGTCTCAGCAATTCAATCAGGAATGTCACTTACTGAAGCGCTCACAGAGCTCTCTACTCGTGGTCCCGCTGTTATACGTCCAGCATTCTCAAATTTCAAATCACAGATATTTCAAGATGGAAACTTTGATCGAGGAATTCAAAATCTAGCAGAGCACTTCAAGAGCCACGCAAGCGATCAAATCTTCCAATCGCTCCTAATTTCAAAGTCATTAGGGGGAAGCGAGCTTCTTTCAATATTGAGAACCTTGGGAAATTTCCTTCGCGAGGATCTCTCTCTGCGAAATGAAATTGCAGTGAAGCAATCATGGATTAAGAACTCTGCTCATCTCTCCTCTGCCGCACCTTGGTTGTTACTTCTGTTACTAGCAATGCAGCCATCCACCGTTTTGGCATTTTCTTCGCCGACTGGAGCGGGAATTCTCTTTATAGGTCTCTTCATGACAGTAATCGCATATATCTGGATGACTTTTCTTAGCAGATTGCCAAGCGTTCCACGTGTTTTCGGTGGTGATCGATGAACCAATTGTTGCCATCGTTATTGCTCTCAAGCATTGCGCTTTCGCTATTGGTTCTTGGCGAAAATCCAACATACGAGGCAAAGAAGATGGCTGGAAGGACAAAAGATCGATCATTGGTCAAGGGCAGAATCTTTGAGTTGAATGGAGGAAGCCAAGTTGAGTACGAAGAGTTCCGTTATATTCAATTGCTGTATACCTCAATCTCTACATTGGTCATATTCATTCTCACTTCTCTGACAAACAAATCCCTTGTCGCCACTTCGCTTCTGAGTGTAAGTATCGCTGCAGTTACTTATCTCTACATTGATCGAACACTTACAGTGGCGGTAAAGAAGCAACGAAGTGCGATTGAGGCAGAGTTCCCGGCGATAATCGAGATGCTCACCCTGGCTATCTCAGCGGGAGAGTCTCCCTTGGCTGCATTTAAGCGAATTGCAGAAAATTCACATGGATACCTCAGTCTGAGATTTCGGATCGTAATCGCTCGAGTTCATGAAGGCATCCCGTTCCACTCGGCTCTCGATCTAATGGGTCGTGATCTCAATTCCCCTTTGATCCGTAAATTTATTGATTCGATGGTCAATGCCATGGTGCGTGGTGCTCCAATTACTGAAGTTCTGATCAGGCATGCCCAGGAAGCTCGAGATCATCAACGCAATCGCGTCTTGGCAGCTGCAGGGAAAGCAGAAATCTCGATGATGATTCCTGTTGTTTTTCTAATTCTTCCAATCTCAATTCTCTTTGCCCTGTGGCCTTCTCTGACAAATCTCAATCTTTTTGCCAGTTAGTTTCACAGAACAACAATTCAGAAGAGCAAGTAAGTAAACCAACGGATAAAGGAGAAGGAAATGCAACGAACAATGACTAGTAAAGTTATTTCATCAAGAATTCTTACACGAGGGCTTTGGTTGCAAGCTGGAATTGCTACTCATCTTAGTGCGATCAAGAAAAAGCACTTCGCAATAATGATCAAAGATGAGCGTGGAGATGTACCGGGTTGGGTCCTGGTTGTCTTAATGACAACAGGTTTAGTCACCGCAATCTGGACCATCGCAGCTCCACGACTTTCCGCAATACTCAAGAACTCTCTCGATGCTATGAATGGCATTCGCTAAGTGAAACGATTGATAGTTGTGTGGAGAACTATTAAAGATGAGCGTGGAAATGTTGAGAGCTCGTTAGTTCTGATCCCGTTAATACTCCTCTTTCTAATCGGCATTCAATTAATTCTTGCCATAGGGATGAGGGATGCTGACTCCTTAACAGCCTCAGACCAGTCTTCCACTCGAGCAATTTCAGGAGACTTTTTGCAGTCAGATAGAGAAGAAAAACTTGACTCCCCAGATCGATTCTCAAATCTATCTTTGTTGATCACGACACAAAGTCGAAAGATTCCACAACTAGTGCCCGGGCTAGCCGCACTTTTGGGAAGAGATCTGGAGACCGATGGTCGGGGTGTAGCAGTCATTGAGAATACTCGTTGAGAATATTCGCTTCTGTAGTTACGCGCATACTATTTCTCGCTCAGCAATCTCTCTCTATGGCTAAGCGATTGCTATCTCTCGCTCAGCGATTTCTCTCTATTACTAAGAATCCAATTTCTTGCCAAGAAGGAAGTGCCAGTGTTGAGTTTGTATTGTTAGCGCTACCTCTCTTTATCCCGATCTTTATCTTCCTGGGCCAGTTTTCTACAGTTAACTCAAATGAAGCGGTGATGCAGACTCTGGCAAGAGAGAGTCTACGAAGCTACATTGAGAGTAGCAACGGTGAAACTGGTGAATCACTCATTCGGCAAGTGATTGAGATTGGTGGCAAAAACCTGGGACTAAGTAAGGAAGAGATCACCGCGATTACTGTTGAGATGAGGTGCAGCAAGAACCCATGTCATCAACCAAATGGACGAGTAAGAATCACATTAACAATGGATCCCTCAATTAATCATGGTCGCATTGTGCAAGCGGCTGCTCAGGAATATTTCTCTCCCTGGAGTAATTCGTGAATGGAACCAGTAGATACATGGGCTTAATTCAACAGGGAAGACTGACTCAACAAAGCTGCACGAGAAGGATAGAAGAGAAATGGAAAACCCCTCGAAGAGTTACCGCAGAGATTCGAGATGAGAGAGGATCAATTTCAATCCTTATAATTGCACTTTTCCTCCTCACAATTTCACTCGTGATGATTACAACGAACATCGCAACAGTTACTCTGGCCAAACGGACCTTGACTCAAAGTGCAGAATCGGCTGCTCAACGTGGAGCTCACTTTCTGGATGAAGAGGCTTACTACAGTGGAAAATTTAATGTAATTACTATGGCTCAGAAATTACTCGGTCACGGTCCCAAGGATCCTGGAGTTCCTATCGATTGCCAGAAGGCGAAGCTTGGTATTGCAGAGGCTCTAATCGATCTTGAAAGTGAGAGTCAATTACTTATTGATAAAAGTGCACACAATTTAGTAGTCCACGAAATCGCTTGTGATGGTCGGAATTTAACCGTTGCTCTGAAAGTAGAAGTCGACCTTCCTTTTCAATTACCTTTTTTGAATCTAAGGAGTGTCACATTGCGCTCATCGGCAACTACTTACAATCAACGCAATAATGGCCTTTACCTCTTTGGCTTTCGGATCAGTTGAAATCTTCGCCACAGATTCTGTGAAGAGAGTGCACTCTTAGAGTGGGTATCCTTTACCTATGGCCCGCGAATATAGTCTCGAGATAGCTGAGATTGACGCGACCCTTGTTTCTATTGAGAAGGTTCTTGACCTTCCAAAACTAGAAGCTGAAGCCGTTGAACTCGAAGCCCAGGCAGGGGTTCCGAATCTTTGGGATGACCCGGAAAAAGCGCAGGCAGTTACAAGTAAGTTGTCACGCGTTCAATCAACTATTGCGCGCCTTAAATCACTTCGCCGTCGGGTAGAGGATCTGCCGGTTCTCTTTGAGTTAGCAGCCGATGAACCAGATGGTTCTGGGCTTCGTGATGCTGAGATCGAACTTGATTCAACTGTTAAAGCCATTAGTGAACTCGAGGTAACCACCCTGCTCAATGGTGAATATGACGATCGTGATGCACTCATCACAATTCGTTCTGAAGCCGGTGGAGTTGAAGCTGCAGACTGGGCTGAGATGTTGATGCGTATGTACTTGCGCTACTGCGAGCGTCATGAACATAAAGTTGATGTTTTAGAAACATCATATGCAGAAGAAGCAGGTATTAAGTCAACAACTTTTCGCGTGAGTTCACCTTATGCTTATGGAACGCTTTCTGTTGAACAGGGCACACATCGTTTAGTGCGCATCTCTCCTTTTGACTCACAATCTCGCCGCCATACTTCATTCGCTGGCGTTGAAGTTGTCCCAGTAGTTGAACAAAGTGATCACATCGAGATTGATGAGAAAGAAATTCGTGTTGATGTGTATCGCTCTTCAGGTCCTGGTGGCCAGGGTGTTAATACAACCGACTCTGCGGTGCGCCTGACACATATTCCAACAGGCATTGTTGTTTCTTGTCAGAACGAGCGATCACAGATCCAAAATAAAGCGACAGCAATGGCTGTCTTGCAATCAAAACTACTTGAACGCCGTCGCCAAGAAGAGCAAGCGAAAATCAACGCTCTCAAGGGCGATAACTCAGGATCATGGGGAAATCAGATGCGTTCTTATGTTCTTGCTCCGTATCAAATGGTGAAAGATCTTCGAAACAACCACGAAACTGGAAATACATCGGCGGTACTCAATGGTGAAATCGATGACTTCATCGAAGCTGGTATTCGCTGGCGTCGTTCACAAGCAACGCAATAAATCTCACACCTTCTACACGCCTGAGTCTGGACTCAATTTCTATCTAAAGTCGGGTCTATCTACGCTTAAATCCCGAATAGTTCCGCCTAGATCCATAAACTAGGACCAGTACGGAGAACTCGGAGCGCACCTGCTCTGGATCCAAAGGGTCAGGCCTTGAGCCTGGCTGATCGAAGGGTAAGAGGAGCAACACATGATTCGTTTTGAGAATGTGACAAAGACCTATCCAGGTCAAGAACGCCCAGCCCTCGATTCAGTCAACCTTGAAATTGTTAAAGGTGAGTTTGTCTTCCTTGTTGGTGCATCAGGTTCAGGTAAGTCAACGTTCTTGCGTTTGATTCTCCGCGAAGAGAAGCCAACCTCTGGCGTTATCCATGTTGCTGGAAAAGATCTCGGCAAACTTTCAAACCATAAAATCCCTGAGCTTCGTCGCCAACTCGGAACTGTTTTCCAAGATTTCCGTCTTCTACCAAATAAAACGATCACAGAAAACATTGCATTCGCTCTTCACGTACTAGGTTACTCAAAGAAAGAGATCAACCGCGAAGTACCAGAAGTGCTTGAACTTATCGGCCTTGAAGATAAGGGCGATCGCATGCCTAACCAGCTTTCGGGTGGTGAGCAACAGCGTGTAGCTATTGCACGCGCTTACGTTACAAAGCCAGCGATTATCATTGCGGATGAACCAACAGGAAACCTTGATCCAGCGCTTTCTGTGGGAATTATGAAGTTGCTCGACAGAATTAATCGTGAAGGCACCACAGTCTTGATGGCAACACACGATTCAGGAATTGTTGATCAGATGCGTAAGCGCGTAATCGAACTAGATGGCGGACATGTAATCCGCGATCAGGTTCGTGGCGTCTATGGATACACCGGGTAAGGGAGAGAAAAATGCGCGCAGGATTTTTGCTTAGTGAAGTTCGAATCGGACTTCGTCGCAACCTCACCATGACCTTTGCCGTTATCGTGACAACAGCAATCTCACTTTCATTACTTGGTATTGGCTTGCTTTCAAATGCACAAGTTAATGCGATGAAGGATTATTGGTATGACAAGATCGAAGTTTCTGTCTTCTTGTGTGGACCTTTATCTGAATCACCTTCATGTGCTGGTGGAGTAATTACCGATGCACAACGCACCACAATTAAGGCAGATCTTGAAGCTCTTCCCGTCGTACAGAGCGTTTATTACGAAAGCCAATCAGAGGCTTTCTCTCGCTTCCAAGAGCGCTTTAAAGATTCTGCAATTGCACAAAATGTGAGCGCGGATCAATTGCCTGAGTCATTCCGCGTAAAGCTCGATGACCCAACACAGTTTGCAGTGGTTGTATCCGCATTTACAGGACGCCCGGGCGTTGATGTGGTGCAGGATCAACGGACAATTCTTGAGAAGTTCTTTGAGCTTCTTAACGTGCTTCGTAATGGTGCAATCGCAGTTGGTTTGGCTTCCGTGCTTACAGCTGCGCTATTGATATCAAATACTTTGCGCATTGCAGCCTTTAACCGTCGCCGTGAAACTGGCGTGATGAAACTTGTTGGCGCTTCATCGTTTTCTATTCAATTACCGTTCCTTCTTGAAGGAATCATCTCTGCAATCATCGGTTGGGGAGTGGCAACAGGGCTTCTTGCCGGGCTAAAACAAGTTGTCGATACACAAGTTGCTCCGCTACTTACATTTACTAACTTCTTCGGGTGGAATGAAGTCTGGATCGCTTCGGCTTGGTTGCTCCTTACCGGCCTTGTTGTTTCAACCTTCGCTTCCTTAATCACACTTCGCCGTTACCTCAAGGTCTAAGGCTTCGGCTCAAGGGCTATAGTCAGATCATGGTCAAAGAGGTCGGTCGCAAACTCATCGCGCAGAATAAGAAGGCGCGCCATGATTACTCGATCGAAGATGTCTATGAATGCGGAATTGTTCTAACTGGAACTGAAGTTAAATCCTTACGTGCAGGTCGCGCTTCTCTTATTGATGGATATGCACATGTAAGTAATGGTGAATTGTGGCTAAGTGGAGTACATATTCCTGAGTACACAGAAGGGACATGGAATAACCACACACCTCGTCGTGAACGTAAGTTGCTGGTGCACATGCAAGAACTACGTAAACTCCATGCCCTCACAAAAGAAGGCGGACTGACTCTCATTCCTTTACAGCTTTACTTTAAAGATGGCAAAGCAAAAATCGAGATTGCACTAGCTCGCGGAAAGAAAGCCTACGATAAGCGTGCGGCGCTGAAAGAGCGTCAAGATTCACGCGATGTCGAGCGCGAGATGTCTCGCCGAAAGACCGGCAAAGACTTCTAAATAGCTTCATCCGCGACGCTAGTAAAACCGGCAAAGACTTCTAACCAAGACCAGCAAAGACTTCTCACTAGATTCATCTAGGCCTCCAGTTAGAGCCCAAAACCCTGGTTACTCCTCAGGATTCAGATGGAATTTTCGTGATGTCACCTTGGTTCTATACACTTGGAAAACAACTACATAGTGGCATTGCATAACAGTCGCGCAAGCGACTTTGCTTTCCACACCCATGGGGGTGAACGGTCTCGACTTTGGCTGTTGAGATAGGGGAAGCGGGCCGAGGAAGCCGGAATGATCTCGTAAACCATGAAATCCGTGCACAACTAACTGCAGACAACAGTC
>JACCDL011507959.1_pt1 | contig 10864 bp, 8 predicted proteins | sample 7441931 | NCBI WGS metagenome assembly JACCDL01 (sample SAMN15323437, study PRJNA562643) | freshwater metagenome | isolation source: river surface water | place: USA:Blue River Watershed | collected 2017-08-16 | reverse complement strand
TCCGGAGCGAGCGACGGACGAGTTGTAAACGCGAATCGGATACGCGACCGCGATTGACGCAAGCGCGGGCGCGCCGCATCTTCGGACGCGCGATGAGCGCTCAAGACGCGGAACGCGGAGCGACCGCAGGCTGGAGACGTGAGGCGGCCCTTGCGGCGGCGTGCGGGACGCTCGGCGGACTCGCGGCGGCCTTGGACGGCGTAACCGCGCGCGCCCTGGCCGTCGCCGCCTGCGCGGCCGGAGGATGGGAGGCCGCGCGCGAGGCCTGGGCCGCCCTGCGCGCGCGCCGCATCGACGTCCACCTGCTGATGCTCATCGCCGCCGGCGGGGCCTGGACGCTCGGCCAGCCCCTGGAGGCCACGCTGCTGCTGTTCCTGTTCTCGACCGCCGGCGCCATCGAACGGTTCGCGATGGCGAGGACGCGCGGCGCCATCGAGGCCCTCCTGGACCGCTCGCCGCGACGGGCCCGGCTGATCACGCCGGAGGGCGCGGAGACCGAGGTGCCGGTGGAATCACTGCGGCCGGGAGACCGCGTCGCGGTGCTTCCGGGGGAGCTGATCCCCGCCGACTGCCTGACGGAGTCCGGCGCCAGCGAAATCGACGAGTCGACGCTCACGGGCGAGGCCCGTCCGGTGCGCAAGGGCCCGGGAGACCCCCTGTCGGGCGGGACGCTCAACGGCTGGGGCCGGCTGGTCGGCAAGGTGCTCCGCCGGCAGGAGGACAGCGCGCTTCACCGGATCGTGCGCCTGATCAGGGTGGCGCAGGAGAGCAAGGCCCCGGCGCAACGCGCCATCGACCGGTGGGGCGACCGGTACGCGGTCTTCACGATCGCGGTCAGCGCGGCGTTCTTCGCCGCGCGGATCGCGGCGGGATCGCCGGCGACGGGCGGCGAGGAGTCGGCCCTCTACCGCTCACTGACGCTGCTCGTGGTCCTGAGCCCGTGCGCCCTGGTGCTGTCCGTTCCGTCCGCGGTGCTCGCGGCGATCGCGGCCGGCGCGCGCAACGGCATCCTTTTCCGCGGCGGCGCCGCCGTGGAACGGCTGGCCGACGTCGACTGCGTCTGCTTTGACAAGACCGGGACGCTGACGGCCGGCGAGCCCGAGGTGGCCGCGCTGGAAGTCGAGCCGCGCGACGCCGACCGGATGCGCGCCCTCTCCGCCCTGCTCTCCCTCGAAGCCGGGACGACGCACCCCTTCGCGCCCGGCATCGTGCGGGCCTGCGAGAAGGAAGGCGCCCGCCGGCTGCCCGTGGGCGGACTCTCCGTGTCGCCGGGACTGGGAGTGTCGGGGACGGTCGACGGACGACGATGGGCGGCCGGCACCCGCGAGTTCGCGGGCTGTCCGGGGCTGCCGCCGGCGGCGGTCGATCCGGGCGCGATCGTCAGCGAGGTCTGGGCTTCGGACGGGGTCGTGACCGTGCGCGCCACGCTGGTCGACCGCATCCGTGAGGAGAGCGCCCCGACGCTCGCCGAACTCGCCCGCCGGGGCGTCAGGACCGTGATGCTGACGGGAGACCGCGAGGAGGCGGCCGCGGCGGCGGCGAAGCAGGTCGGGGTGGGCTCCTATCTGGCGGCGCTCACCCCCGACGCCAAGATGGCCGCGATCCGCGCGCTCTCGGCGGAGGGGCGGGTCGTGGCCATGGTCGGCGACGGCGTGAACGACGCGCCCGGCCTGGCGGCGGCGGACGTGGCGGTCGGGATGGGAGGACGCGGCAGCGACGCCGCCCTGGAATCGAGCGACGTCGTCCTGCCGGACGACCGCATCGGCCGACTGGTCGACGCGATCGAACTGAGCCGGGCCGCCCGGCGCGCCATCCGCGTCAACGTGGCGATCTCGGTCGGCGCCGCCCTCGGCATGGCCTGCTACGTCATCATCGCGGGCGCCCCGCTCACGCTGGGCGTGGCGGTGCACGAGGGCAGCACCGTCCTGGTCTGCCTCAACGGGCTGCGCCTGCTGGCCTTCCGGCCGTCCCGCCGGTCAGCGCAGCTCCTTGCCTGAGGCGTCGAAGAGCCGGAACGATTCGACGCTGTAGGTGGGGTCGGCCTTGGTGCCGAGGCGCACCTTGCAGGACTTCATGAGATCCCGGAAGAAGTCGCGGTCCTCGGTGACGATCCGCTCGAGGTTGACCGGATGGAGGAGGATGTTGATCTCCAGCTCCTTGTCAGGGCCGTGGGTCTCGCGCAGCTTGCGGATGACGCTGAGCAGCTTGCGCTGGACCTCGACCGAGACCGTCCGGGGATTCTTCACGATGCCGCGTCCCTGGCAGTGCGGGCAGCCGGTGTACATCGAGGTGGTGTTCGACTCGGTGTGACGCTGGCGCGTCATCTGCAGCACGCCCAGCTGGGAGATGGGGAGGATCTGATGCTTGGCCCGGTCGTTCTCCATCGCCTCCCGGAGCTGGTCGAAGACCTTCTTGCGGTCCTTCGGGTTCTTCATGTCGATCGTGTCGATCATGATCAGGCCGCCGAGGTTGCGGAGCTGGATCTGGCGGGCCGCCTCGGTCACCGCCTCAAGGTTCGCCTGGACGATGTAGTCCTTGCCGTCCTTGCCGGCGCCCTTGTGCGAGCCGGTGTTGACGTCGATGGCCGTAAGGGCCTCGGTCTCGTCGATGACGATCTCACCGCCGCTGGGCAGCGGCACCCGGCGCTGGAAGAGCTGCTCGATCTTGCGCTCGATGTTGTAGCGCTCGAAGACCGGGATGGGGTCCGAGTAGAGCTCCACCCGGCTCCGTGAACGGGGCGAAACCTCGCCGACCAGCTCCTGCACCAGGCGGAAGTCCTCCTCGTTGTCGACGAGGATGCGGTCGACCTCCTCCGTGAGGAAGTCACGAACGGTGCGCTCGATGAGCCCGGGCTCGCTGTGCAGGAGCACGGGGCGGCGGTCGGGCTGGTTGATCTTCTCGACGATCTTCTGCCAGCGCAGCAGGAGCATGTGCAGGTCGCGCACGAACCAGCGGGCCTGCTTGCCCTCGCCCGCGGTGCGGATGATCACGCCCATGCCCTCGGGGATGGTGAGGGAACGGAGGATGTCCTTGAGCCGCTCCCGCTCGGAGGCGTCCTCGATCTTGCGGGAGACGCCGCAGGCGCCGCTGAAGGGCATCAGCACCACGTAACGCCCGGGGAGCGCGATGTTGGTCGTCGAACGGGGACCCTTGGTGCCGATCTGGTCCTTGACGACCTGGATGACGATGTCGGAGCCGGCCGGGAAGAGCTGGGGGATGTCCTTCGCCTGGTAACGGGCCTTGCGCTGCTTCTGCTCGGCGGACTCGTTGTCGCGGATGAATTCGACCTGCGAGTCATTGGCCGCGGGAAGCATGTCCCAGTAATGCAGGAAGGCGTTCTTGGGCTGGCCGATGTCGACGAAGGCCGCCTTCAGGCCGGCCTCGAGGTTCTGGACGCGGCCCTTGAAGACCGCGCCGACCATGCGGTTCTCGCCCTTGTGCTCGATCTCGAACTTGTCGAGGACGCCGTTGGTCAGCAGGGCGACGCGCTTCTCCAAGGTCTCGCCGTTGATGACGAGCTCGCGGAAGTTGGCGCGGTCCTTGGAGAAGTGCTTGACGATGCGCTGGAGGAGCGGGAGCTCCTTGCGGCGGCGCGCGGCCTCCTCCGCGATCTTGCGCTGGTCGATGCGGTCCTGGCCGGACGTCGGCTCGGACTCATCGTGGATTTCTTCGGGTTCGTTGTGTTCGGGCATCTCGGGTTCAGGCCGTCAGGCCGTTTGCCGGAGAATCCCCGCGCTCGCCGCCGCCGGCCGAATGCCGGTGCACGCTCTGGACCAGTCCTAGGAGCAGGAAGCAGCTGAGCACGAAAGACCCTCCGTAACTGAGGAAAGGAAGGGGGACGCCGGCGACCGGTATGAGGTCGACGTTCATCCCGACGTTGATGATGACATGGGTGGCCAGCACGGCGGCGGCGCCGGCGGCGAGAAGGGTGCCGAATCGGTCGGCGGCGCGCAGCCCGGTGCGGATGACGCGCCAGATGAGCAGGAAGAAGGCGAACACCACGCCCGCGGCCCCGACGAAGCCCAACTCCTCGGCGAGGACGGAGAACAGGAAGTCGTTGTGGGCGGCCGCCTCCGGCAAATAGCCGGAACGGGCCTGGGTGCCTTTGCCGACGCCCTGCCCCGCCAGACCGCCGCGACCGACGGCGATGACGGCCTGGCGCACATTCCAAGTGACCCCCAGCCCGCGGGGGTCGATGACGTCCGGGGCGACGAAGGACATGATGCGCTCCCTCTGGTAATCCTTGAGGAGGAAGAACCAGGCGCGTTCCTGATGCTGCCCCCTGACCTTGCGCGCGGGGTCTCGCTCCTCAGGATGGGACTTGGAGTAATCCGAAACGCCCCGGGAATATTCGGTGAGGTCGACCGCCAGCACCCCGGCCAGCAGAAGGGCCGCCGCCCCCGCCGCCGCGAAGAACCTGTAAGTGAGTCCGGCGACGTGCAGCAGGGTGAATGACAGCGGCAGGTAGATGAGTGCAGACCCTAGGTCAGGCTGCACGAAAATCAAGAAAAAGGGCGCCCCTGCGACCGCCGCGACGATGCCGAGCGTGCGCCAGCTGACGGCCAGCGTCCCGATCGGAAGGCGGGCCAGCAAGGCGGCGAGGAACAGCAGGGTCCCGACCTTGGCCAGTTCGGAAGGCTGCAGGGAGAAAGGACCGAAATCCATCCAGCGGCGGGCGCCGTAGACGTTGCGGATGAAGTCGCCGAGATCCTTGTCAAGAAGCGCACAGACGGAGACGGGCAGGAGCAGTCCAAGGGTCACCAGGTAAACGGTACGCGCATGGAAGATGACCTTGCGATAATCGAGCGAGGACACCGCCCAGTAGACGGCCCAGCCGAGCCCCAGGAAGACGGCCTGATTCTCATGATGAAGCGACGCCCGCGCCTCGCCGGCGGAACGAATCGCGACCCAGCCCAGCAAGCTCAGGGCCGAGATGATCACGACCTGGGTCCAGTCGGTCCGCCAGGCGAAGTTGGTGAACTTGTCCCACCATTCGGAGACGGCCTCGCCCTGCTCTGCCTCGGAAGGGGACATCGCCCCAAGGGAACGGTCCGGCCAACCGGGAGGCAAGGCGAACCGTCCAAATGGAGGCTTGCGACCGGCGGAGCCGGAACAAGTGTCTGGGACTCCGGACTACGGTCCCGAGCCAAACCATGCCAGTGGCCGCCGACCAGAGCATCCTCGCCGCCGTGGCCTTCTCCTCGGGCGCCATCGTGGCCTATGCGGTGGCCAAATGGCGCGAAAGCACCTTGGGAGCGCTGCGCGAAGCCCGCCTCCGCTCCGAGGTCGAGCTGGCGCGCCGGGAAGCCTCGGTGGAGGCGGCCGAGCTCCATGCGCAGGCCGAGGCCGAGAAACGGGAGGCCGAGGAGGCCCGACGTCTGGCCCAGGAGGAGAGGCGCGAGGCCGAAGAGCTCGCGGAAGACCTGGCGCGCCGGCGCGATCAACTTTCGCGGGATCTCCTGCGCGCCGGCAGCCTGACGCCTGAAGAGGCGCGGAATCTCGCGGTCGAACGTCTCCGCGGCGAACTCACGGGAGAGGCCGAACGGCTCCGGGCCGAACTGCTCGAGCGCGCCGAGGACGAGGTCGAGGATTCGGCCCGCCGCACCCTGCTCGCCGCGATGCAGCGGCTCACCACCCAGACCACGCAGGACGCGACCGCGGTCTCCGTGGCGCTTCCGAGCGAGGAGATGAAAGGACGGCTCATCGGTCGCGAAGGCAGGAACATCCGGGCCTTCGAGCAGGCCACGGGCGCCACGCTGCTCATCGATGAGACCCCCGGCGTCGCTCTTCTGTCGTGCTTCGACCCGGTCCGCCGGGAGACGGCCCGCATCGCCCTCGAGCGCATCGTGAAGGACGGACGCATCACTCCGGCGCTCATCGAGGAGGCGGTGCGCTCAGCCCAGGAGGAGACGCTCCGGCTGGCCAGAAGGCTGGGGCGCGAGGCGGTGAGGGACCTTGGCCTGCCCCCGATGGACGCACAGGTGGATGAGCTGCTGGGCAAGCTCCATTTCCGGCTTTCAGCCAACCAGAACACGCTCTCGCACTCGGTCGAAGTGGCCCAGCTGTGCGCGACGCTGGCTTCCGAAATCGGCCTCGACCCGGTGCCCGCCAAGCGGGCCGGCCTGTTGCACGACCTCGGCAAGGCGATCGAAGCGGAGACCGGCAACAGTCACGCGGCCGCCGGCGCATCCCTGCTCAGGCGGCTGGGCGAGGACCCCAGGGTGGTCAACGCGGTGGCGGCCCATCACCGCGAGGTCCCGGCGGAATCGCTCTATGCTCCGCTGGTGATCATCGCCGACTCCGCCTCCGGCTCCCGGCCGGGCGCCAGGTCCTCCACGCTCGAGAGCTACGCCCAGCGGATCCGCTCCCTCGAGGAAGTGGCCTCTTCCTTCGAAGGCGTGCGCGAGGCCTACGCCTTCCAGTCAGGCCGGGAACTTCGCGTGATCGTGGATCCCGGCAAGGTGGGCGATTCGGAAGCCGGTGAACTCAGTCGTCGCATCCGTAACCGGATTGAGGAGGCGGTCTCCTACCAAGGGACGGTGAGAATCATCGTCATTCGTGAACAAAGGTTCACCGAAGAGGCCCGCTGACCCAGTTTCGGGTTGTTAACAGGGACGGCCAGGGCCATTTAGGACTTTCCGGTCACAGGACCGGCGCGGGGCCGGGTTCCGACAGGAGCCCGCCCCAAGCGGCACGCCTCCACGACGGGGGCCCGCGACACCCGGACGGCTCCGCCGTCCCCAACACAACAATGAGCAACGAAGAAAACACCGGGCACGAGCATGACTCAGCCCAAAACCCGGCGGCCGAACAGTCCGCCGCCCAGGAAACCCGCAACGAAACCTCCGGCGTGGCCGCCTCCCGCCTCGAATCCGAGCACGCCGACCTCCCTCCCATGTCCGTGATCGGCGCCTCCGACGAACCGGCCGCCAAGCCCGGCACCATCGCGGCGCCGAAGCAGTTCGGACGCCGAGGCGCGCCGCGAGGCGTGCAGCCGTCCGCCGGCGCCCCGGGAGCCCGCCCCACGATCGGCGTGGTCGAGAATCCCGCCGAGGTCACTGAATCGATCTCCGGACCGCTCGCCTCCAGGTCGGGCGGCGCCCCCCGTCCGGAAGCGCGTGAGCGCCGCGAGCCCCGCGAAAGGCGCGAGCCGAGGCCCGAGGGCGAACGTCACGAACGGCGCGAAGGGCACGAGGCGCGTGAGCGCCGTGAGCCCCGCCCCGAAGGCGAACGCCAGGGACGTCGCGAGGACCGTCCTCGTCGCGAAGAGAAGCCCCGCATCCAGATCGAGCCCGTGGTGATCCCGGTCCAGGAGCCGATCGGCTTCTGGGCTTCGGTGAAGCGCAAGCTCGCCACGCTCTTCGGCATCCCCGACAAGGCCGTCTTCATTCCCGCCGCCCGAAGCCACGAACACCGTGAAGGACGTCGCGACGACCGCGGCGGAAGGCACGGCGGACGCGGCCGCGACCGTGGACGTGGACGCGGACGCGACGGGCACCGCGGCGACCGCGGCCACCGCGGCGGCCGACGCGAAGGATGAAGTGACCGGGGGCGCCGCAGGCGCCCCCGCCTCTTGTCCGAGATGCTCGAAGTCGCACGCATGACCGGCGGCGCCCCACTCCGGGGCGAAGTGCGCGCGGCCGGCGCGAAGAACGCGGCGTTGCCGCTGATGGCGGCGGCGCTCCTCACCTCCTCGGAGGTGATCCTGCGCGGCGTGCCGGATCTCAGCGATGTTCGCTTCATGGCGGAGATCCTGCGCCACCTGGGCGCGGAGGCCTCCTCCCCCGAGCCCGGAACCTGGCGCATCCGCGCCGGGGAGGTCTCGCACCGCACTCCTTATGAGCTCGTGCGCAAGATGCGGGCTTCGGTGTGCCTGCTCGGCGCGCTCGTCGGCCGGCTGGGACGGGCCGAGATGGCCGTTCCCGGAGGCTGCGTGATCGGCCCGCGGCCCATCGACCTCCACCTGCGCGGCCTCGAGGCCCTGGGATGCCGAGTCGGACTTGAGTCCGGCGTGGTCTCCGTCGACGCGTCGGCGGCGCGCGGCGCGGAGGTCGACATGGGCGGCCCGATGGGCAGCACCGTGCTGGGCACGGCCAACCTGGTGATGGCCGCGTCCCTCACGCGCGGCACGACGCGGATACTGAACGCCGCGATGGAACCCGAGGTCACGGACCTCTGCGACCTGCTGCGCCGGATGGGAGCCGCCATCGCGGGCGACGGCACGTCCGTCATCGAGGTCACGGGCGCCGACTCGCTCGGCGGGGCCGACCATGCGATCATCGCCGACCGCATCGAGGCGGGCACCTACCTCGCCGCGGGCGCCATCACCGGCGGGGACGTCACCGTGCTCGGAGCGGAGGCCGGACATCTCGCCGCGTTCCTCGGCCGCATGGAGGCGGCCGGAGTGGGCATCGAAGTCGGCCGGGGATACGTGCGCGCCGCCGGACGGCCGCTGCGCGGCGTCGACGTGGTGACGGAGCCGCACCCAGGCTTCCCGACGGACCTGCAGGCGCAGTTCATGGCCGTGCAGCTCATGGCGCCGGGCGTGACGACCGTCACCGAGAGGGTCTATCCCCACCGATTCATGCACGTGGCGGAGCTCCAGCGCATGGGCGCCGACATACGGCTCGACGGCGCGGTGGCCACGGTCCTGGGCGGCCGGCCCCTGTCAGGAGCCCCCGTGATGGCTTCCGACCTGCGGGCTTCCGCCGCGCTCATCCTCGCGGGCCTCGCCGCTTCCGGAGAGACCTGGGTGCAGCGACTTTACCATCTGGACCGCGGCTACGAACGTTTCGAGGAACGCCTGCGCTCCCTCGGAGCCGACATCGTCAGGCTGCCCCAGTCGGAGATGCCCTCCTCGCTGCGTTCGGAGGACTGAGACGCTTGCCAACCGCCCGGGGCGGAGACACTTTGCCGCATGGCCCGCGCGCCCGAACCTTCCGAAAGCTCTGGCAAGCAGGGACTGGCCCGTCCTGACCGGACCCTTGACGCGGCGCTAAGGCCGCCTCGGCTCCAGGACTTCATCGGACAGGCACGCACGGTGGAGCGCCTCCGCGTGATGGTCGGGGCCGCGCGGCGCGAGGGCCGGGCCCTGGACCATGTGCTCCTGCACGGGCCCCCGGGCCTCGGCAAGACGACCCTGGCGATGATCCTCGCCGAAGAGATGGGGCGCCCGCTGCGCCAGACTTCCGGACCCGTCGTCGAGAAGGCCTCGGACCTCGCCGGCCTCCTGACCGGACTGCAGGAAGGCGACCTGCTGTTCGTGGACGAGATCCACCGCATCCCGAAGTCGGTCGAGGAGTTCCTCTACTCCGCGATGGAGGACTTCCGCATCGACATCATGATCGACCAGGGGCCGAACGCCCGGAGCGTGCGCCTCGACCTGCCCCGCTTCACGCTCGTCGGCGCCACGACGCGCACCGGCCTCCTCACGGCGCCCCTGCGCAGCCGCTTCACCCTGCAGACGCGCCTGGACTACTACGACCGCGCGCAGCTGCTGACCATCGTGCGGCGCAACGCCGCCCTGCTCCGGCTTGAACTCGACGAAGGCGGGGCCGTGGAGATCGCCCGTCGCGCCCGGGGCACGCCCCGGGTGGTCAACAACCTCCTTCGCTTCACCCGCGACTACGCGCTGGAACGGGCCGGCGGCAAGGCGGACGCCAAGGTCACCGCCGCCGCGCTCGAGCTGCTGGAGATCGACCGCGACGGCCTGGACGACATGGACCTCCGCATCCTCCGCGCCATCGCGGAGAAGCATCAGGGCGGACCGGTGGGACTCGGCAGCGTGGCGGCCGCCGTCGGCGAGGACGCCCACACGCTCGAAGAAGTCCACGAGCCTTACCTGGTGCAGGAAGGCTACGTGCTCCGCACCCCGCAGGGGCGGATGCTCTCCGAGAAAGGCTGGCGGGCCGCGGGGACGACGCCGCCGCCCGCCCAGGGCGGCCTGCTCTGACGCTGGACAAACGCTCGGGTCGCCAGTTAGGGTCTCGGCCTTCCATGGCCAAGCGTTGGGTCATCAAGCTGGGCTCCGGCCTCCTCACCCGCAAGGACGGCAAGGTCGACCGCGCCCAGATCGGACGCATCACCGACCAGGTCGCGGCCCTCGCGCGCCGGGGCGTCCAGGTCGTGCTGGTGTCCTCCGGCGCCGTGGCCTCGGGGATGACCGCCATGGGGCTCCAGAAGCGCCCCAAGGACGCGCGTGAACTGCAGGCCTGCGCCACGGTGGGCCAGCCCGAGCTGATGTCCGAATACGGACGTCGCCTCCGCCGGCACGGCCTGCTGGCGGCCCAGATGCTCCTGACCTACTGGGACCTGGACAGCCGGGGCTGCACCCGCAACGCGCGGGCCACGCTGGACCTGCTGCTGAGCCGCCGGCGCTTCGTGCCGATCATCAACGAGAACGACGCCATCGCCGACGAGGAGATCAAGGTGGGCGACAACGACCGCCTCTCGGCCCACGTGGCCGCGCTGGTCGAGGCCGACCTCCTCGTCATCCTCTCGGGAGTCGACGGACTCATGACCCGTTCCGACGGGACCGGACGGCTGATCCCCAAGGTCACCCGGCTCGACGACTCCGTGCGCTCCCTCGCGGGCGGCGCCGGCTCCGAACGCAACGTCGGCGGAATGGTGACCAAGCTGCAGGCCGCGCAGATCGCGGCGGACGGCGGAGTCGACACGGTCATCGCCAACGGACGCCGGGCCAAGGTGCTGCTCGACCTCGCCGCCGGCCGCAGGATCGGCACACGGTTCTCCCTCCGCCGCCGATGAGCGAGCTGCTCGCCAAAGTCCGCGGGCTGGCCGCCGCCGCCAAGAAGGCCGCCCGCGCCGTGGCGCTGGCCCCGGCCAGCGTGCGCGACCGCGCCCT
>JACCDL010148852.1_pt1 | contig 10869 bp, 9 predicted proteins | sample 7441931 | NCBI WGS metagenome assembly JACCDL01 (sample SAMN15323437, study PRJNA562643) | freshwater metagenome | isolation source: river surface water | place: USA:Blue River Watershed | collected 2017-08-16 | reverse complement strand
GACGAGGTTCTCCGGGGCCGGGGCTTCCGGCTCGTTGACGAAGAGACCTTTGATGAACTTGAACATGAGGGGTCGGAGATCAGCCGCCTTGGGCGGCGCGGATGACGAGGATGCGGGCGCCTTCGGTCAGGGCCTGGACGGACCAGCGGGAGCGAGGCACGACCTGTTCGTCGACGGCGGCGGCCACGGCCGGCTCCTGGGCCACGCCGAGTTCCGCGAGGAGGTCGGCCAGCGTCCGGGCGGCGGTCTCCTTGGGCTCATCGTTGACGGTCACGCGCATACGGGACGACCCTGCCCCTCCGTGGGCGGGCTGGCAAGCGGAGGTTTGGGGTTGCGGGCGGAGGCCCGTGGGATTGGCTGAAACCCATGAAAACCCTGCGCCTCTGCCTGCTCTCCGCCCTGGCCGTCGTGGCCGGCCTCGCCCTTTCCTCCTGCTCCAACAAACAAGAATCCATGAAAGAATCCTCAGCCGCCGGGTCCACCCCCCGCGCCATCATCCACACCAACTACGGAGACATGACCGTCGAGTTCTGGCCCGACGTCGCCCCGCGCACCGTGGACAACTTCCTCAAGCTGTCCCGGGAGAATTTCTATAACGGCACGGCCTTCCACCGCGTGATCAAGGGCTTCATGATCCAGGGCGGCTGCCCGAACTCCAAGGTCGGCGCGCGCGGCGCCCCCGGCACCGGCGGCCCCGGCTACCAGGTCAAAGCCGAGTTCAACAACCGCTCCCATGTGAAGGGCGTCCTCTCCATGGCCCGCTCCAGCGATCCGGACAGCGCCGGCAGCCAGTTCTTCGTCTGCCACGGCGACGCCTCTTTCCTGAACAACAAGTACACCGCCTTCGGCAAGCTCGTCGCCGGCGAAGAGACCCTCAACAAGATCGCCAACATCCGCTGCGTCGGCATGGAAGGGTCCACCCCGACCGAACGCGTGGAGATCACCAGCGTCGAAATCGTCGAAGCCAAGTAAGGCTTCGGCCTTTACAGCCCCCCTCCCCAGCCCTAATAAATCCTCCCCCATGAAATCCCTACGTTACCTCGCGGTCCTTCCCCTGATGGCCGCCGCCGCCCAGGCCCTCACCCTCGACGTCCAGATCGGCTACGGAAAGCCGTCCGCCCCGATCTCCGGAGGACCTGACGCCGACAACACCTCGGTCGTCGGCATCGGCATCGGCACCTACCTCACCGAGAACTCCCACCTCGGCCTCAACCTCAGCACCCGAGACATCTATGAACAATCCGGCGCCGTCGAACCGGTCGACGCCGCGGCCCGCACCGCGATCGTGGAATACACCTACGAGCTCAACTCTACGGGAGGCATCAAGCCCTTCATCGGCGCCGGCATCGGCTACGGATGGCTGACGAATACCGCCAAGTCCACCGCCCTCGCCACCGACGTCTTCGCCGGCATGCGCTTCGAAGTCACCGAGAGCGTCGACTTCACCGTCACCGCCCGCCTTCACCAACTCTACAACGTCGACTTCTACAACGCCGTCGGCGAAGAGAACCGCCAGGTGAACACCTTCGAAGCGGTCGCCGGCCTCCGCTTCAAGTTCTAAGCGCTCGCCACGCCCCCAGACAGAAGCCGCCCGATCGGGCGGCTTTTTTGTGCCTACGCAGGAAGCCGCTCAAGGCTGCAGCAGGCCTTGATCCTTCATCCACTCGCCGAGGAGGTCCGTCCAGCGGCGGGCGGCGAGGCAGCGCTCGGAAGCGCCCCAGCCGTGGCCGCCCTTGGCCCAGACGTGGACTTCGACGGAGCCGCCCATCGACTTGAGCAACTTCGCGAAGGCCATCGAGCCTTCCGCGGGGTAAGGATCGTCGGCGCTGTGCGCGAAGAACGCCGGCACCGGCTTCACGCCCTTGGGCGGGACGACGCCGTCGGGACCTTCGCGAAGCACGCTGTCCGGCTTGTCCTTCTCGAAGAGGTAAGCCGGGTAGACCATCACCGCGAAATCGGGGCGGGGCGCGTCGGGCGCGGCCGGAGCGTAGGCGACGCGCGCGGCGAGGTTCCCGCCGGCGGAGAAACCGAGGATGCCGACCTTCTTCGGGTCGGCGTTCCATTCCTTGGCGCGCTCACGGGCGACCTGGACCATCCGGCGGGCGTCCAGTTCGGGTACGGTCCAAGGCTTGTTCGGGTCGCGACGCGGGACGCGGTAGCGCAGCACGACGGCCGCGCTGCCGAACGCATTCAGGCGACGGGCGACCTCGGCCCCCTCGTGTTCTTCGGCGAGGATGCCGTAGCCGCCGCCGGGGCAGACGATGACGAGCGGCGCGCCCGGCTTAGCGGCGGGGTAAGCCACGTATTCCGGAATCATCACGTCGGTGCGGTGGCCGTTCTTATTGATGATGCCCTTGGGGTCCTGGCCAGGCTTGGCCGCGAGGGTCTCGGCCGGTGGCGTGCCATCCCAGACCGGGGCAGGCGGGAGCGGTGCGGCGACGCAGCCGGCGAAAGCGGAGCACAGGGCCGTCAGGAGCAGGGTCTTCATGGGGAAATCATTCGTGGCGAAGGGCCTCGATCGGGTCGAGCTTGGCGGCGCGCAGGGCGGGATAGACGCCGGCGATGAGGCCGATGACCACCGAGAAGGCGAGGCCTTCGCCCATGATGACCCAGTCCAGCGTCGCGACGGCGCCGGTCGGCAACGCCTGCGTCAGGATGAAGTTCATCAGCGTGACGATGCCCACCGAGACCAGCAGGCCGATGAGGCCGCCGACGACCGAGACCACGGCCGCCTCGGCGAGGAACTGCAGGAAAAGGTCCGAGCCGCGGGCGCCGACCGCCTTGCGCACGCCGATCTCGCGGATGCGCTCGTTGATGGAGGCCAGCATCACGTTCATGATGCCGATGCCGCCGACGAAGAGCGAGATGCCGGCCACGCCGCCGAGCGACAGCTTGAAGGCGGCCTCGGTCTTGCGGAAATCCTCGAGCGTCTGCTCGTTGGTCGAGATGGAGAAGTCGCGCAGGCCCTTGTGCGCGGCGAGCATGGTGCGTTCGGTCTGGTCGACGGCGTCGCGCAGCTGCTCCGGATCCGCGATGCGCAGGCCGAGGCCGCTGAGCCGGTCGTTGCCGTTGTACTTGGTGAGCGCGGTGCTCACGGGGATGAACGCGCCGCTGTTGCGATAACGCCAGGCGCCGCCGGAACTCCGCGAGTTCGCGGAGCGGATCTGCATGCCCGTGCCCTCGATATTGTTGAGCACGCCGACCACGGTGAAACGCCGGCCGCGGACCTTGATCACCTGACCCACCGGGTCGACGTTGGGCGCGAAGAGCTCGGGCACGACGGCTGAGCCGAGCACGATGACGTCGGCCATGTTGTGCACGTCGAGGTCGCTCACGAAGCGTCCTTGGTCCGGCTCGACCCAGCGCTTCGCCACCGGGAGGTAGTCGGCGGTCACGCCGGTGACGTAGGTGTTGGTCTCGCGGTCCTCGTAGACGATCTTCTCGTAGCCCACGCGGGCTTCCGGCGAGATGTTGCGCACGAGCGGCACCGTGCGGCGGAGGCGCTCGACGTCGCGCATGGTGAGCCCCTCGGAAAGCTCCGCTAGATGCTCCTGCTCCTTCGGCAGCTGCTCGCGCAGGACGGTGATCTTCTCGATGCCGCCCATGGCGTCGACGAACTGCCGGAAATTGCCGACCATCCCTTGGACGACGGTGACCATCGCGACCAACGAGGCGACGCCGAGGATGATGCCCGACATCGAGAGCAAGGAGCGGACCTTGTTGGCCTGCAGCTCGCGGAGGCCGTTGATGACGGCCGGGCGGACGCGATCGAAGAGCCTGGTCATCGGACGCGGTCCTCCTGGACGAGCCCGGCGCGCATCGAGATGACGCGGCGGGCCTTCTCGGCGACGGAAAGGTCATGCGTGACGAGCACGACGGTGATGCCCTCCTTGATCAGGGAGCCGAGCAGGTCGAGCACGCGGTCGACGTTCCTGACGTCGAGGTTGCCGGTCGGTTCGTCGGCGAAGATGATCGAGGGCGTGCCGACGATCGCGCGGGCCACCGCGACGCGCTGACGTTCGCCGCCGGAGAGCTGACCGGGCCGGTGATCAAGGCGGTGCGACATGCCGACGCGGTCGAGCGCCGCGCGGGCGGCGGCGAGATTGGCCTCGGGGTCGGAGTTGTCGCGGTAGAGGAGCGGCAGGGCGACGTTCTCCTCGACCGTGAGGCGAGGCAGCAGGTTGAAGGCCTGGAAGACGAAGCCCACGCGATGGGAGCGATACCAGGCCCGGCGGTCCGGATCGAGGCGGGCGACCTCCTCGCCGTCGAAGACGATGCTCCCCTCGCTCGGCGTGTCCATGAAACCGAGGATATGCATGAGCGTCGACTTGCCCGAACCGGAGGGACCGAGGATGGCGACGAACTCGCCCTTCTGGAAGTCCAGGTCGACGCCGTCGAGGGCGTGGACGTTCTCGTCGCCCATGCGGTAGGTCTTGCGGAGGCCGCGGATGGCGATGAGCGGCGGCATCTCAGCGGGTCAGGGTGGGCCGGATCAGGCTGACCACCTCACCGAGCGCGACGCCTTCCTTGACCTGCGTCCAGCTGGCGTCGCTCAGGCCGAGCTTCACCTTGCGGGCCTCCCATTCGCCGTCGGCGGCGCGGACGTAGACGAGCCGGTCGGCGCCGTCGATGAAGACGGCGGAGACGGGGACGGCGACGCAGCCCTTCACGCTGTCCACGGTGACGGTGACGTTTCCGCTGATGCCCGGGCGGACGCCGTCGCCTGCGGTGAAGGAAACCTGCGTCGGAAAGACCCTCAGGTCAGGCACCTTGAGGTCCGCGGTGCCGAACGGCGTCATGAACGTGATCTTGCCCTGCTTGCGCAGGCCAGGGATGGAATCGAAGGTCACCACGGCGTCCTTGCCGAGGTCGACGCGGGTGGCCGCGAACTCGTTGAGGTTGACGTCGACGCGGAGCACCGACGTGTCGGAGACGGTCATCAGCGGCGTGCCGTTGTTGATGGACTGGGCGCCGATGACGATCTGGCCGACGAGCACGTTGCAGTCGGAGACCTGGCCGTCGTGCGGGGCGCGGATGATCGTGCGGCGCACCATCTCGACGGCGGTGTCCAGCTTGGCCTGGGCGATGTCGCGCTGGAGCTTGGCGACCTCGTAGGCGGTGCGATGGTCGAGGACCTCGCGTTCGGAGACGAAGTTCTGCTTCACGAGGACCTCGACGCGGCGGAGGTCGCGTTCGAGGCGCTCGAGCGTGAAGGTCTGCAGCTGGACGGTGCGGCGGGCCTGCTCCTCGTCCGCGTTCGCGAGGACGGGATCGAGCTCGACCAGGATCTGGTCCTTCTTCACCATGTCGCCGGTCTGGACGTGTAGCTTGAGGATCGGTCCGCTGACCTGGGCGCGGATGGAGCTGAAGATGACGGCGCGGACGAAGCCGGCGGCCTCGACGGTCTCACGGATGTCACGCTTCTCCGCGCGGGCCTCGGAAGAAGAGGCGCCGGTGCGCACGGGCTTCTTGGCCGGCCAGAAGGCGAACGCGAGACCGCCGACGACCACGGCGAGGAGGAGAGGCTTGAGGAGTTTCATGGGGTGGTGGTCAGAGTGGGCAACGGATCGGCGAGGCCGTGGCCGCCGCCGACCTTCTGTTCGACGGCGTCCATGGTGAAGCCATGACGCGTCAGGATCGAGCCGTCGAGGCGGGCGACCTTGGCGGAGGCCGCGCGCGCGTCGAGATGGGCCTGGACCCAGGCGAGCTGGGCCGCGTCGAGCGAAGCCTGCGCCTGCAGCACGCGGGGCAGGTCCGACTGGCCGGCGGCGAAGCGGGCGCGCTCGCCTTCGTAGGACTGGCGCTGGAGTTCGAGCGCCGAAGTGGCGGCCTCGACGCGCGCGCGGGCGGCCTCGAGTTCGCGCCAGGTGGCGCGGGCGGAGAAGACGAGCGACTGACGGACGTCGGCGAGCCGGAGTTCGGCCTGCCGGCGGGAGCGGGAAGCGGCGCGGAGGTTCGCCTCGGCCTCGCGGAACCCGAGCGGAAAGGACAACCGGAGCTCCGCGAAGTTCGTCCAACCGGCCTGCCGCCGGTAATTGTCGAGGCCGCCGGAGACGCCACCGCCGGCGGGACCTGCGTCGCCATAGCGGCCGGAGCCGACGGAGAGATTGAGGCTGGGCTGGTCGTTCTGCTCGGCCTGCGCCACGAGGGCGTCAGCCTGCACGATGTTGGCGCGCTGGATCTCCGTGGCGAAATCGAAGTCGGCGACGACGCGGATCCAGGGGGCGAAGGACGCGGCCGCGGGGACCGCGGTCGTGGGCAGCGGGTCCACCGCGAGCGGCTGGTCGACGTCTTCCGCCGTGCCTTGGCCGAGGAGGCGGCGGAGGCTCATCTCGGCGTTGTCGAGCGCCTGACGGGCGTTCAGCACGCCGACGCGCTGGGCGGCGACGTCCGCCTCGGCCTGCAGTTCGTCGAGGATGGTCGCGTCGCCGAGCGAACGGCGAGCCCGGATCTGTTCGAGCAAGGAAGAGGAAGACTTCAGGCTGGTCTCGCGGAAGGCGACGAGCGCGCGGGCGGAGGCAAGGGTCCAGTAACCGACCTCCGCATCGCGGATCAGGTCGAGCGCGGTCGCGCGCAAGGAGAGCCGGCTGCGCAGCGCGGCCTGACGCGCGCTGATGAGCGCCGTGAGGTTCACCGCCTGCCAGCCGCCGGCGAGCAGCGGCTGCGTGTAGGCGATGTTGGTGCCGACGCCGTAGGACGAGGCGAGACCGACGGAACCGGAGTCGGCCCAGGTGCGCGTGAGGCCGGTGCCGACCGAGAGCGTGCCGCCCCAGGAGTAACGCTGGCTCAGGCTCAGGTTGGAATCGTAGAGCCGGTCCGCGGGATCGCCCGCGAGGATCTCGGCGGGCGTCCGGCTGCCGCTCAGTCGGTTGGTCCAGGCGAAAGTCGGGTCGAAGACGGAGAGCGAGACGTCGACGGCGTCGAGGGCGCGCCAGGCATCGAGGCGGGTGACGGCCAGACCGAGGTTATGCTCCAGGGTACGGTCGACCGCCTGCCGCAGAGTCAGGCTGGGCGAAGCGCCGGACACGGCCGGTCCGGCGACGAGCAAAGTCGCCGAAGACAGGAAAGCCATGGTGAGCGTAAGCCGCATCAAGTTAGGGGTAAGTACCTATATAGGCAGAGTTTGTTCCCTCCGTAAAGCAAAGCGGCGCGCCTTTCGGCGCGCCGCGGTGGTCGGTCCGGAGACCTGGGCTTACTTGGCCTTGGAGATTTCGACCAGCTCGACCTCGAACTCGAGGACGGACTTACCGGGAATCGGGCCCTGTCCCTGGTCGCCGTAGGCGATGGCGGCGGGGCAGTAGAGGACGATCTTGCCGCCGACGCCGATGAGCTGGACGCCTTCGGTCCAAGCCGGGATCACGCCGCTGAGAGGGAACTCGGACGGTTCATTGTTACGGTTCTTGGTCGTATCGAAGACCTTGCCGTCGACGAGCTTGCCTTCGTAGCGGCACTTGACGGTGGATTCCTTGGTGGGCTTCACGGCGGAACCCGGGGCGAGGATCTTGTAACGGAGGCCGGAGGCGGTCTTCGTCACCGTCTTGTCGGCGTCGATCTTGGCCAGGAATTCGTCGTTCTGCTTGCCCCACTTGCCGGCCTTGGCGTTGACGCGCTCCTGGAACATGGCGTCGGCGCCCTCGCCGAGTTCGGCGGGGTTGAAGTTCGGCTTGTCGCCGCGCATCGCCTGGCGCACGCCGGCGAGGAAGAGGTCGATCTCCTCGTCGCTGAGCTCGAGCTGCGAGTTCACTTGCGGCATGGGGGACTGGCTGGCGATGGAGTAGCCGAGCATGGTCCAGGCCTGTTTGACCTGTTCGGGGGTGAGGGTTTTCACTTTGGGTGCGGGGGGAGGAGTGGGGGCTTCGGCGGCGGGCTTCGGCGCGTCGGCGGCATGGAGGGAGGCGACGGCGACGGCCAACGCGGCGAGGACGGGGTATTTCATGGGAAAGGATTACCTAGCCGATTCAGGCCTTGGGGGGAAGCACCTTCGCATGCTCCTGCAAGGAGCATACCGTCAGCGGGTGTTCGCGAAGGGAGCGGATGCCCAGGATGGCCGCCCGGGCGGCGTTCATCGTGGAGGCCATGTAGACGCCGCGGAGGACGGCTTCGGCGCGCATCGCGTTCTCGTCCTTGCGCGGCAGCATGCCGGCGGCGGTGTTCACGATCATCTGGAGCTGGCCGTTCTTGAGGAGGTCGAGCGCGTTGGGGCGGGCGCCCTCGGAGATCTTGCCGAGCTTGGTGACCTTGACGCCGGCGGCCTCGATGGCCGCGGCGGTGCCGCTGGTGGAGAAGATGTTGAAGCCGAGGGCGGCCAGGTCGCGGGCGACGGCGACGGCGCCATCCTTGTCGCGGTCCTTGACGGAGAGGAAGGCGCTGCCGGCCACCGGGAGCGCGGGCTGCGCGGCCATCTGCGCCTTGGCGTAGGCCATGCCGAGGTCGTCGTCGCAACCCATCACCTCGCCGGTCGAACGCATCTCGGGCGAGAGCGCGACCGGGGCGCCGGGGAAACGGCTGAACGGGAAGACGGACTCCTTGACGGACCAGAAGGGCGGCCGGATCTCGCGGGTGAAGCCGAGGTCCTTGAGCTTGGCGCCGAGCATGCAGAGCGAAGCGAGCTTCGCGAGCGGCACGCCGATGGCCTTCGAGACGAACGGGATCGTGCGCGAGGCGCGCGGGTTGACCTCGAGCATGAACACGACGCCGTCCTTGATCGCGAACTGGATGTTCATCAGCCCGACGACCTTGAGGCGCTTCGCGAGGGAATGGGTGATGCGACGGACCTCGTCGACGAGGGCGGACGGGAGGGAATGCGGAGGCAACACCATGCCGGCGTCGCCGGAGTGGACGCCCGCGTGCTCGATGTGCTCGAGCATGCCGCCGATGACGGTGGTCTCGCCGTCGGAGATCGCATCGACGTCGAGTTCGATCGCGTCTTCGAGGAACTTGTCGAGCAGCACCGGCTTGCCCGGGGCGACGTCGAAGGCCTCGCGGACGACGGCCTTCAGCTCGTCCATGCCGTAGACGATGAACATGCCGCGGCCGCCGAGCACGAAGGACGGACGGAGGAGGACCGGGAAGCCGATCTCCTCGGCGGCCCGGTAGGCTTCTTCGGCCGAGAGGGCGGTCTTGTTGACCGGCTGGCGGATGCCGAGCTCGATGAGGATGTCCTTGAACTGCTGGCGGTCCTCGGCGAGCGCGATGCTCGCGGGCGAGGTGCCGACGACGGTGACGCCATGGGCTTCGAGGTCCGCGGCGAGGTTGAGCGGAGTCTGGCCGCCGAACTGGACGATCGCGCCGACGCACTGCTCGGTGCGGTAGATCTCGAGGATGTCCTCGAGCGTGAGCGGCTCGAAGTAGAGACGGTCGGAAGTGTCGTAGTCGGTCGAGACCGTCTCGGGATTGGAGTTCACCATCACCGTCTCATAGCCCGCGGCGCGGAGCGCGTAGGAGGCGTGGACGCAGCAGTAGTCGAACTCGATGCCTTGGCCGATGCGGTTCGGGCCGCCGCCGAGGATCATCACCTTCTTCTTGGCGGAAGGACGGACCTCGGACTCGTCGCCGTAGGTGGAGTAGAAGTAAGGCGTGAAGGATTCGAATTCCGCGGCGCAGGTGTCGACGAGACGGAACACCGTCTTGATCCCGGCGGCGTTGCGCTGGGCGTAGACCGAAGCGGGCGCGAGGCCGGTCGCATGGGCGATCTGGCGGTCGGCGAAACCGGCTTCCTTGGCCTGACGGAGCAGGTCGGCGCCGACGGACTTGCCGGCGGCCTTGAGCGCGAGCTCGATGTCGACGATGCCGCGCAGCTGGCGCAGGAACCACGGGTCGATCTTGGAGAGGTCGAAGATCTCCTTCTCGGTCAGGCCGGCGAGCATCGCGTAGCGGACGAAGAACGGGCGTTCCGGGTTCGGGCGGGCGAGGCGCGCGCGGATCTCGGTGAGGTCGGCGAAGGCGGCGTCGCCGAACTTGCCGCCGCAGCCGAAGCCCCAGGCGCCGATCTCGAGGGAGCGGAGCGCCTTCTGGAAGGATTCCTTGAACGTACGGCCGATGGCCATCGCCTCCCCGACGGACTTCATCGCGGAGGTCAGGGTCGTGTCGGCGCCGACGAACTTCTCGAACGTGAAGCGCGGGATCTTGGTGACGACGTAGTCGATCGTCGGCTCGAAGCAGGCCGGCGTGGACTTGGTGATGTCGTTCTGGAGCTCGTCGAGCGAGTAGCCCACGGCGAGCTTGGCGGCGATCTTGGCGATCGGAAAGCCGGTGGCCTTGGAGGCGAGGGCGGACGAACGCGACACGCGCGGGTTCATCTCGATGACGATCATGCGGCCGTTGGTCGGGTTGACCGAGAACTGGATGTTCGAACCACCGGTCTCGACGCCGACGGCGCGGATGACGGCGAACGAAGCGTCGCGCATGAGCTGATACTCCTTGTCGGTCAGCGTGAGCGCGGGGGCGACGGTGATGGAGTCGCCGGTGTGGACGCCCATCGGGTCGAAGTTCTCGATGGAGCAGATGATGACGCACTGGTCCTTATGGTCGCGCATCACTTCCATCTCGTATTCCTTCCAGCCGAGGAGGCATTCCTCGATGAGGACCTCGTGGACGGGCGAGGCGTCGAGGCCGGCCTGGGCCATGCGCTCGAATTCCTCGCGGTTGTAGGCGATGCCGCCGCCGGTGCCGCCGAGGGTGTAGGACGGGCGGATGATGACCGGGAATTCGCCGCCGATCAGGGCGATGGTCTCGCGCGCGGCGTCAAGGGACTTCACCACGCGGGAACGGGGCACGTCGAGGCCGATGTCGAGCATCAGCTTCTTGAAGATCTCGCGGTCTTCGCCGCGTTCGATCGCCGCCTCCTTGGCGCCGATCAGTTCGACGCCG
>JACCDL010929636.1_pt1 | contig 10870 bp, 11 predicted proteins | sample 7441931 | NCBI WGS metagenome assembly JACCDL01 (sample SAMN15323437, study PRJNA562643) | freshwater metagenome | isolation source: river surface water | place: USA:Blue River Watershed | collected 2017-08-16 | reverse complement strand
GTGATTTGCCGGAGTACCAAGCGAGTTTTTCAGTTTTATATGTGACATTGTCTCCGGCAAGTGCGCTTACAGGAACATAAATAATTTCTTTAATTTCTAGACGCTGAACTGTTGGTTGTAAATCCTTCACAAGTTGGTCAAAAACTGCTTTATCAAAGCCGAGCGCATCAAGTTTATTTATAACAACCATGATTTGTTTTACTCCCATCAAGGAGCAAATTGTTAAGTGGCGCAAAGTCTGTGGCCTGATACCGCGCGTTGCATCCACAAGAACAAGTGCGATATCGGCACGAGATGCAGCAACCGCCATATTTCTGGTGTACTGCTCATGGCCTGGGGCATCTGCAATTATCAAACGTCGACCGTCAAGTAATGACATCGAACGATATGCAACGTCAATCGTGATTCCTTGTTCACGTTCTGCTTCTAATCCATCGGTAAGTAAACTGAAATCAATTTCTCCAGCAGGAATAATGGAGCCAGGGCGCCTAGTTTTCTTAGTTGCATCTAATGTGTCATGAGGAACTGAATCAGTTTCTACTAATAATCTTCCGATTAGCGTGCTCTTACCGTCATCGACGCTGCCACATGTAACAAGACGAACAATCGCTGGGGTCGACATTAGAAATACCCCTCGCGTTTCTTTTTCTCCATCGAGTCTTCGTTCTCGCCATCAATTAATCGAGTAGCGCGCTCACTAAGTTTTACGCCGGTAACTTCTTCGACAACTTCATCAAGCGTGGTCGCAGTGGATTCAACGCCGGCTGTTAGTGGGTAACAACCAAGGGTTCGAAAGCGAACCATTTTCATCTCTGGTTTTTCACCATCTTTTAATGGATATCGCTCATCATCAACCATGATCCATTGAGTGCCACGCTTTACGACGGGGCGCTCTTTTGCAAAATAAAGTGGATTTACATAAATATTCTCTAATTTTATATAGCTCCAGATATCTAATTCAGTCCAATCAGAGATTGGGAAGACTCGCATAGTTTGTTCCGGAAGAATTCTGGTGTTGTAAGTTCGCCAGAGTTCTGGACGCTGTTGTCTTGGATCCCAGCGATGACCGGCTTCACGTACTGAAAAGATTCGCTCTTTTGCTCGGCTCCGCTCCTCATCTCTGCGAGAACCACCTATCGCAGCATCAAAGCCATACTTATCAAAAGCCTGCTTTAAAGAAACGGTATTCATAACACGGATATATTCGGAGATTCCGTGGCTAAAGGGAGTAATTCCAGCCGCGATACCTTCCTCGTTTATATGAGCAATCAAATTTAAATTATGCATCTTTACAACTTCGTCGCGGAAAGAGATCATCTCTTTGAAATTCCAGGTCGAATCTACGTGAAGCAACTTAAAAGGAATTGGCGCTGGGTAGAACGCTTTTCGTGCTAAATGCAGAATTACTGTGGAATCTTTTCCAATCGAATAAAGCAATACCGGATTCTTATATGCAGCTGCAGTCTCTCGAAGAATCTCAATCGATTCATTTTCAAGTGCGCGCAGAATTTCCGGAGAGCTTTTCACTTTTTTATCTTACTTGGCTTATTTGTGAGTTCTAACTTTTTAAGGGAAAGAAAAGCTTAAATTTTGCACCGATTCCGATTTCTGATTCAACTGTGACGTGGCCACCATGAGCGCGCATCACAGCATCGACAATTGAGAGCCCTAAACCAGTACCTTCACTCCCATTTCTCGTACGAGAAGGATCGGCGCGATAGAAACGTTCAAAAATGCGCTCCTGATCTGCTTTTGATAATCCTGGTCCATTGTCGCTGACAACGACTTCGACACCTTCAGGCGACGAATTTATTTCAATTTCAACTTGAGTTCCTTCAGGTGTATGAGTTCTGGCATTTGCTAAAAGATTTGTGATTACTTGATGAATTCGCATTGAATCTCCAAGTACAAAAACTTCTGCAGCTGGTTTCTTAAAATTAAAGTTATGTTTTGGACCTGCCGCTTTTGCCGAGGTAACTGCTTCAGAAACTAATGTTGTTAAATCGACTGGTTCAAATTCCATCTCACGTGATTGATCAAGACGGGCTAATAACAATAAGTCTTCAACCAAAGTCGACATCCGAATCGATTCTTGTTCAATTCTGCGAATTAGTTCGCCTGTTTTCTCTTCACCCTTAACTGCCCCTTGGCGATGTAACTCGGCAAAACCTCTTATGGCAGTAAGTGGTGTCCGTAACTCATGCGATGCATCAGCAACAAAACGACGTAACTTCTCTTCACTTTCCGTTCTAATTGCAAATGCTTCTGCAATTCGCGACAACATCTGGTTTAGCGCCCAATTGAGTCGACCTACTTCGGTATCGCTGCGCGCGTCTGGCAAACGCGCGGTGTAATCGCCTTTTGCGAATGCTTCGGCAGTTTCTTCAACCGCGGTTAATGGGCGAAGTGAGATCCTAATTATTCTCCGGGCAAGTAGGCCAAGAAAAAGCAGAACTACAAAGCCAACAGCAAAGAAGAGAAAGCGCAATTGGTTAATAGATTTCTTAACACCTTCGAGTGAAACTGCGGTAATTACGCTGCCAATTTCACCTGGTAAAACCCGCGCCAATGCGCGATATTCAATCTCATTAACTCCCTCTAAAGTAAATGGTTTATCACCAAATGCTTTAACTTCTGCAACGGAGAGCCCGCTTATTACCGTTTGTACTTGCTGTGGACTCTGTGCTCCGCCAAGAGTTCCCATAACCAAACCATCTTTATCTAGCAAACTTATGCTGATATCTGAGGGAACTTCACGGATCGGTTCAAAAGGTTGAAATAACGGGGCGGCATCATCAGTATCATCTTCTTCGCTATAAATGCCAGCGCGATCCAAGCGCATTACTGAAGTAGTAGAAGTTGTTGCAAGTTGGGCATCAACTTGAGCAATTAAAAAGGTACGAAATGCGGTCTGTGCAGCAAAATCAGATCCAGCTATACCAAGCGCGCCAAGAATTACAACGCCAAAAACCAGACGATTTCGAAGGCTCCATTGTCCCGGGGCAGGCTTGAACTTTCGAAACGGCTGATTCACAACGCTAGGTTAAACCTATTTCGTTGCAGGTAAGCGAAGTCGATAACCAACGCCACGAACTGTGTGTATCAACGGTGGCTCGTAGATATCAATCTTCTTTCGAAGATATGAAACATAAGTTTCAACGATTCCGGCATCACCACGGAAGTCGTACTGCCAGACATGATCAAGAATTTGCGATTTTGAAACAACTCGATCTGCGTTAATCATCAAATATCGAAGAAGTGTAAATTCGGTAGGTGAGAGATCAATTAGATTTCCAGCGCGACGAACTTCATGAGTAGCTTCATTTAATTCGAGGTCAGCAAATCGAATCTTCTCTTCATCAAGAGGTGATGCAATTACGCCAGTACGTCGGAGAAGTGCGCGCAGGCGAGCAACTAATTCTTCTAAACTAAATGGCTTAGTAACATAATCATCGCCACCAAGAGTCAAACCTTTAATCTTGTCCTCGGTGGAATCTTTTGCTGTTAAGAAAAGAACTCCAACTTCCAGGCCGCTATCACGGAGTTGTCGACAGACTTCAAAGCCATCGAGATCTGGCAACATCACATCAAGAATTAGCGCATGCGGTTTAAATTCTTCGGCGACTCGAAGCGCTTCGGCTCCGGTAGCTGCGGTACGAACATCGAAACCAACAAAACGCAGACTCGTAGTGATTAACTCACTGATGCTCTTTTCATCATCAACTACGAGAACGCGTTGCACTGCAACTTCGTTCTCTTTGCTCATGGTGGGCTCTTTCTCAAGGGTTGCTGTTGCATTCATGAGGGGATGATTTCCGGTCAACCTTAGAGCTTCCTGAGAACCAACTTGAAGTCAGCCCTAAATTCACAACCGTGGATAAGGCTGTGGAGAATTACAAAGGTGTAATTAACGCCAGCGGGTGGCGAGTGAGAATCCAAAACCGATAAAGCTAAAGCCAATAATCATGTTCCAGGCTCCGATATCGGGAACCGGGTATCTGGTTTCCGAGATATAAAAGGTAACGATCCAAGCTAAGCCAAGTAAGAATGAACCAACCATCACCGGGGCGAGCCAACGTGGGCTCTCGACCGGAACCGGATTTACCGCCGCAAGATCTTGAACTGGACGGTTATCTTTCTTCTTCTTGCGAATCCGTGACTTAGGCATGGCGGGAGATTACACGAGAGGATGAGGCGGTGGGAACCACATCTCGGAAGCAACCCGTAAAGATATTGGTCGTAGATAACTACGACTCATTTGTCTTTAATTTGGTTCAGTACCTGCAGCAACTTGGCGCAGAGTGCACCGTGGTTCGAAATGATGAAGTCGCAGCAAGTGAAGCAGATAAATATGACGGCATTTTGATTTCACCAGGACCTGGAACTCCTGAGGCAGCAGGTGTCTCGATGGCGATGATTAAGCACGCGGCTAAAAAGCAGAAACCTTTGCTTGGCGTATGTCTCGGTCATCAAGCAATTGCAACTGCATTTGGCGCAACTGTTGATCGTGCACCGGAACTACTGCATGGAAAAACTTCACAGATCACTCATGAGAAAACTGGTGTTTATCAAGGAATCCCAACGCCCTTTACTGCAACCAGGTATCACTCACTTGCGATTAGAGAAGAAACTCTGCCAAGCGAACTAGAAATTACTGGCAGAAGTGAAACTGGAATTGTTATGTCAGTTCAACATAAAGAGTTGCCAATATTTGGGGTGCAATACCATCCTGAATCTGTCATGACAGAACACGGTCATTTATTGCTTGCCAATTGGTTGGTCGAATGTGGCATGAGTGATGCAGTCGAGCGCGCTAAAGGTTTAGCGCCAGTTATCAATTAACTATTTGAATTTATCGTAATAGTTACTGAGCTACCGATAATTTTAGTTTCACCAGCGCTAGGGGCTTGCGCTAAGACAACACCGAGCGGTTGATTTGAATCGAAAGCGGTTACGGTTTTAACTAAGAATCCGGCTTGCGTAAGGATTGTCTTCGCCTCTATTTCAGATTTACCAACGAGATTTGGAACCTGCACATTTCCACTGGCAATTTCCAGAACTACTCCGCTGCCCGCTTCAACTGTGCTGCCTGCCTCTGGAGTAATTCTTAAAACTATTCCCGGTTGTTCTTCGGAAGCGACAGCCACTGTTTTGCTGACTCGCAATCCAGCAGCAGCAAGCAATGCGCGCGCTTGTTCTAGTGGTTTACCGATTATCTCTGCAGGTACAACTGCATCGCCAGGTCCATCAGAGAGCGTCAAAGTTACGGAACTTCCTTTACCAACTTGCACAGTTGCAAGTGGTAATTGGCTAGCTACGCGATCTTTTGGAATACGTGGATCTGGGGCGCGTTGAATCGTTATTGTGAATCCGGAAAGTTGAATACGTGCTTCGCTCTCAGTTAATCCGACAACATTGGGCAGAGTAATTAGAGAGCCTTGTGAATCTGGTCTAAAGATCAAGAAACTGGTCGCCAAAACTGCAACTAAACCGATTGCAGCGCCAATAAATTTACGACGATTTGTTCTTACCTTTATCGATGGAATCTTTGCAGTTATTCGCTCACCTCTAGAAAGTCTCTTTAGATCCTTTAGCATTGCCGCTGCATTTTGATAGCGGTTTTCTGGATCTTTAGCTAGCGCTACTTGGAAAAAGGCATCGATGGCAGGATCAAGATTTGGTTGATAAGTAGTAATAGGAATCAGTGGCGCAGAGACATGTTGGTATGCAATTGCAACTGGAGTTTCTCCGGTGAACGGTGGCTGACCAGAGATTAATTCATAAAGTAAACAACCAACTGAGTACAAATCACTTCGTAGATCTGCTTGTCCGCCAGTTGCTTGTTCCGGAGATAAATATTGTGCAGTTCCGACAATATTCCAGGTACTGGTTAAGGTTGCGCCAGCATCTGCCAGTGCGCGAGCAATTCCAAAATCCATCACTTTAACTTCACCGGATTCGGTAATCATGATATTTCCCGGCTTTATATCGCGATGGACAATGCCATTTTTATGCGAATAAGCAAGGGCATTTAGTATGCCTTCAGTAATTTCGATGGCTCGATCAAATAGCAATCGATCACCATGATGGAGAATCTCGCGGAGCGTTTTTCCTTCCACGTATTCCATAACTATGTACGGCATAACTCCACTAGAAGTTTTCTCTTTTCCAGAGTCATATACCGCAACAATTCCTGGGTGATTAAGCGCTGCAACTGAGAGCGCTTCTTTATTAAAGCGCGTAATAAATGCGGGATCTCTTGCCAAGTCGCTTCGAAGAATTTTTACTGCGACTTCACGGTGCAATCTTGTGTCATCAGCTAAATAAACATCGGCCATTCCACCTGTGCCAATCATTGGACCAAGTTCGTAACGACCGCCGAGAGTGCGATTCATTGCGCGGCTCCAATAAAGGTGATTGGCAATTCTGCTTTTGTCTCTCCGATGCGCGCAGCAACCACTGTGACATTATCCGGAGCACCATTCTTATATGTAAGGTCAATTAAAGAATTCACAGAATCTTGTAAGTTTTCAGAAAATGCAGCAAGGATTTTTCCTTCATCTACGACATTTGTTAGTCCATCGCTACAAACAAAGTAGATGTCACCGATTTCAACAGGGAATTTGAGCAAGATCGGATCGATATTCATCTTGCCCATCAGCGCTTGGGTCAAAAACGAGCGCTGGGGATGCTCGGCAATTTCATCAGGAGTTATCCGTCCTTGATCTATTAATTCTTGAACAACGGTGTGATCGTGGCTTAATTGCGTGATCTTCTTGCCGCGAATTCGATAGGCGCGTGAATCGCCTATATGCAATAGCGAGAGTTGATCGCCAGTTAAATGGAAAGATGTAAAAGTAGTACCCATTCCAGCTAATTCAGGTCTTTGAATTGTGGAATCTTGAATTGCGCTATCCATATCGATTAATGAAGTTCGCAGTAAATCATCACGCGAATCGTTATCTATTTCTGGACTAGAAAGTACAGGAACTAAATCAGCAAAGGTTTTTACAACAATCTTCGATGCAATCTCACCGCCTGCATAACCACCCATGCCATCGGCAACAGCAATTAAATTACTTGCAAATAATCCAGAATCTTCATTTCCATCTCGATGTAATCCCAATTCAGAACGCCAAGCGATTGCGCTGAAATGAAAATTACGGCTCACAATCGGTAAGCCTAACGCTATCCTTACGCAGTGAAGAGGTACGCATATTTAGGCCCAAGCGGCACATTTACGGAAGCTGCACTGCGTACCGTCGCAAGTTCCGAAGATTCGCTAACCCCTTATTCAAATGTGACTGCAGCGCTCGATGCAGTCAGATCCGGAAAAGCCGACCTTGCTTTAGTTCCAATTGAAAACTCCATCGAAGGAGTCGTAGCAAGAACTCTAGATGAACTAGCAATTGGTGATCCGCTTGTTATTTATGGTGAAACAACCCTTTCGGTTACTTTCGCGCTATTAACTAGAAATAATCAAAACGAGATAAAGAAGATTGCAACTCATCCACATGCTGAAGCACAATGTCGTGCTTATATTGCAAAACATCATCCAAGCGCTGAAATTATTTCTACATCATCAACTGCCGCGGCGGCCGAAGCTTTAAGCAAAGGAGAATTTGACGCTGCGATTGCTGCGCCGAATGCAGCGCAAACTTATGGTTTAACAATTCTTGCTAATGACATTGGTGACAGCAGCGAAGCAGTTACAAGATTCGTTCTTGTTGGAAAACCAGGATCTGTTCCAGCTCCAACCGGCCACGATCGAACTTCACTCGCGGCATTTATCGGCGCGGATCATGCAGGTGCGCTACTTGAAGTACTGACAGAGTTTGCCGTTCGTGGAGTTAACCTTACATTTATTCAATCTCGCCCAACCGGTAGAGAGCTTGGCCACTATCACTTCATCATTGATGCAGAAGGTCATATCAACGAAGAACGCGTAGGAGATGCGTTGATGGGATTACGTCGTATCTGTGAAGATGTTAGATATCTCGGTTCTTATCCAAGAGCAGATAAAATTGCACCAACTACAACTAAATCAGCGACCGATTCTGCATTTAAAGCGGCAGATAATTGGCTGACTGAGGTTCGCTCCGGAAAGAAAATATGATTGATGTAAAAGTAATACGTGAGAACCCTGATTTAGTTCGCGCATCTCAAAAAGCTCGAGGCGAGAGCGTTGACTTAGTTGACCAAGTTTTGGCTGCTGATGAAGTCAGACGAAATGCAATTGTGGAGTTTGAAGCGCTTCGGGCTGAGCAAAATACTCTTTCAAAATCTGTCGGCAGCGCAAAGGGTGATGAGAAAGCTGCGCTATTAGAAAGCGCTAAGGCTCTTGCCGCAAAGGTGAAAGAAGCAGATGCCAAGAAAAGCGCTAGTGAAGAGAGATTTCGTAATTTGGCTCTTGGAATTTCAAATTTAGTTGATCCAAGTGCGCCGGTAGGTGGCGAGGCAGATTTCAAAGTCCTAGAAGAAATCGGAACTCCACGAAAGTTTGATTTTGAACCTAAAGATCATGTCGAGCTTGGGAAAATCTTGGGCGCAATAGATGTCGAACGCGGAGCCAAGGTTTCAGGAGCACGTTTTTATTATTTAACTGGAGTGGGTGCTCTGCTGGAATTAGCGCTAGTTAATTACGCAATTCAGATGGCAACCAAAGCTGGATTCACTCCAATGATTCCGCCAGTTCTAGTTAAACCAGCGGCGATGGAAGGAACTGGATTTTTAGGTCAAGCTGCCGAGAATGTATTTCACTTAGAAGAAGATGATTTCTATTTAGTTGGAACTAGCGAAGTTCCACTTGCGGCCTATCACATGGATGAAATATTGGATCTCGCAAAATTACCGATGCGGTATACCGGCTACTCTCCATGTTTTAGACGAGAAGCTGGCTCATACGGAAAAGATACGCGCGGCATCATTAGAGTCCATCAATTTGAAAAAGTGGAGATGTTCTCGTTCTGCAAACCAGAAGATGCAATCGCAGAACACCAACGTTTACTTGCTTGGGAGAAAGAATTTCTTAATGCTATGGAGATTCCTTATCGCGTTATCGATGTTGCAACTGGGGACTTAGGTTCTAGTGCAAATAGAAAATTTGATTGTGAAGCTTGGATCCCAACGCAAAACGCCTATCGAGAAGTAACCAGCACCTCAAATTGTTCTGAATTTCAAGCTCGTCGTTTAAATGTCCGCGTAAAAGGTGAATCAGGAACCACGCCAGTTGCAACTTTAAATGGAACTCTCGTTGCAGTTCCACGAATGATTGTTTCAATTTTGGAAAATCACCAACAATCAGATGGCTCGGTTCTTGTTCCAAAAGCACTTCAACCTTATCTAGGCACTGATCGCTTTTCACCGGTGGCGTAATTGAGCGCACTTGCACGTCGCCCGAAGTTAATCGCAACAGATCTAGATGGCACCATCGTCCCGCATTACAGCGGAATCTCTGAACGAACTAGAAATGCTTTTTTTGCGGCACATGAAGCGAAAATTGAAATTTATTATGTGACCGGGCGTCCACCGCGATGGATGAAAGATATTGCTGAAACATTTCCATTTGGAAAAGGAATTTTGGGAAATGGCGCTTTGCTTTATGACATCCATAATGAAAAAGTATTAGAGGAATGGCTTATTCCGGTTGAAAATCAGATTGAAACTGTAAATAAATTACGCCAAGCAATTCCATCTGTTTCATTTGCGGTAGAGCGCCACAATCATTTTCATCGTGAAAAACTCTATGTTCCGCGCTGGGATGTTGGTATGGATAACGAAGGCGTACATGACATAACTGAAATCATGACTGAACCTGCGGCAAAGATGTTGGCGCGCTGTTCAAATCAGGAGCTAACTTCTGATGAGATGTTGGAGATTGCTATCCGAGAGCTAGATGGAATCACCACAGTCACACATTCCAATTCACACGATTCACTTCTTGAGATAAATGCATTTGGTGTTTCTAAAGGATCTACCTTGGCCAAGATGGCAGAACGACATGGTTTTAGCGCAGATGAAGTTGTCTCCTTTGGCGATAATCCAAATGATTTTACGATGCTCTCTTGGGCCGGTCGCTCTTGGGCGATGCAAGATGGCCACCCGGAAGCGAGCAAACATGCAAAAGGAGTTGCCGAACCTCATACCGATGATGGGGTTGCAAAGATAATTGAAGAGTTACTGGAGTTACCAGAATGATTTTTAGAGCTGTACCAATCTGGCTTGATTTGATGTGTGTTGGAATCGGCGCATTTCAAGGAGCGCTATTTGCAATCTTTTATAAACGCTTTGATTTAGTTGGCGTGATCTCAGTTTCGATTATTGCTGGTTTAGGCGGTGGAATTCTGCGTGACCTTCTGCTATCTGCAGGACGTCCTTCCGGTATGCAAGATAAATATATTTTGACTGCAGTTGCGGGAGCCGCAGCAGCGCTAATCATTGGCCGTTGGTATCGCAAATCAAGTGGCGTTGTTGTTCTACTTGATTCAGTTGCGATGGCGTTATTTGCAATTGCAGGAACTTATAAAGCAATTTTGTTTGATACCTCTGCTTTAGTAGCGATTATTTTAGGAATTATTACTGGCGTTGGTGGCGGTGTATTACGTGACATTGTTTGCCGCGTTACTCCGCAAATTTTTACCGGCGGACCGCTTTATGCAACAGCTACCGCAATTGGTTCGACAGTTTTTGTTTATCTCGAAAGAACGGAACTAGCTCTTAATTTTGTGGTCTTAATTGCTGCAGTAACGATTGTGGTTATCCATATGACTTCAGTTAAATTCCGAATCCACCTTAAGCCAGCAATCTCTGGCTTAGATGGCGATGATTTTGAGGAGCCCAAGCAGGGAAGGTAAGTTCTCCCACGGAGGGC
>JACCDL010898865.1_pt1 | contig 10876 bp, 8 predicted proteins | sample 7441931 | NCBI WGS metagenome assembly JACCDL01 (sample SAMN15323437, study PRJNA562643) | freshwater metagenome | isolation source: river surface water | place: USA:Blue River Watershed | collected 2017-08-16 | reverse complement strand
CCCAAATCCGGCGGGAAGTGCGGGTGATGATCGTGGACAAGCAAGCCGACGCCAAAGCCAATGCGGGTGCGGCGCAAACCCGCGTGATCGAACATGACGGCAAGACCGTGATCATTACGACCGACAAGGCGATGAACCGTCCCGACCTGGAGGCCAAGATTGCAGCGGCCCTGGCGGCCAATCCGGATGCCCGGCCGGCTGCAGATGGGACGCAGCGCCGCGTCATCGTCAAGCGGATCGCACCCGAGGGCGCGCCGCATGACATGGCTATGATCGGCGAAGGTCAGCCGGGCCGGGCGATGACCTGCCCCGGCGGCGGCCAATCGACCTTGATCGAATCCAACGACAAGGGCGCCGACGGCAAACCGCTGAAGGTGGTCATGCGGCTTTGCTCGGCCGGTGTGCCAAGCGCGAAGGCAGGTGAGGGGCTGAAGGCCGCGCGCGAGCGGATCAGCAAGGATGCCAACCTCTCGCCCGCAATCCGCGATGATATCCTGAAAAAGCTCGACGCTGAGATTGAGCGACTATCCAAGCAGGGCTGAGCCTAGCGCCAGCGTAGGCGATCAGGTGTCAGCTGATCAACGCTGGTGACGCCCATCAGCTTCATCCCGCGCTCGATCTCATCCTTGAGCAGCATGATCGCCCGCTCCACGCCCTCCTGCCCGGCGGCGGCGAGGGCGTAGAGATAGAGCCGCCCGCCCGAGGCGGCGCTGGCCCCGGCGCACAGGCTTTTCAGCACGTGGGTGCCGCGCCGCACGCCACCGTCGCAGATGATCTCGATCTCGCCACCCACGGCATCGACGATTTCGCGCAATTGGTCGAAGGGCGCGCGGCTACCGTCGAGCTGGGCCGCCGTGGTTGGAGATCATGATCGCATCGGCCCCGATCTCCACCGCGCGACGGGCATCGGCGGCGCTCATCACGCCTTTGAGGCAGAAGGTGCCACCCCATTGCGCGCGGATATCGGCGGCGGTGTTCCAGTCCATCGACTGGTCGAGCATGGTGTTGAAATATCCGGCGATCGAAACCGCCTCGCCCGTGCCTTCGCTGACGTGGGTATCGAGGTTGGGCAGGGCAAACTTTTCGCGCAGCAGGTAATCGAGCCCCCAGCGCGGCTTCATCGCATAGCCCAACAGGTTGCGCGCCGTGAACTTGGGCGGCGAGGTGAAGCCTGAGCGGGCGCAGCGTTCGCGCTTGCCAGAGACAATGGTGTCGACCGTCAGGGCGATGCAATCGAACTTCGCCGCCTGGCAGCGCTCGATCATGCTGCGGTTCAGGCCCTTGTCCTTGTGGACATAGAGCTGGAACAGTTTGGGCCCCTGGGTCAGCGCGGCTGTCTCCTCGATGCTGACAGTGGCGAGGCTGGAGATGCCGAACCACAGCCCGAACTTTTCCGCAGCGCGGGCGACGGCGCGCTCGCCCTGCCAGTGAAACACGCGTTGCAAGGCGGTGGGGGAGAGCATCAAGGGCAGGGCGCTCTTGCGGCCCATCAGCGTGATCGAAGTGTCGATCTCGGCCACTCCGGCCAGCACATCCGGCACCAGGTCGACCTGATCAAAGGCGGCGGTGTTGCGGGCCTTGGTTACCTCATCATCCGCGGCGCCATCGATGTAATCGAACACCGGCCAAGGCAGGCGGCGGCGGGCAAGTTCGCGAAAGTCGGCGATGTTGTGGCAATCGGTCAGGCGCATGGTCACGGGCTAGCGCAGCCCTGCTGCGCGGGAAAGCTACTTCTTGATCGGCCACTCGGCGGCTCAGACCCCTATCAGCAGCGTCTTGGCACTGGACAGGCGCGCGCCCTGTCCGCAATGAACTGTCCCTCAACAGGCATTTGGAGTCGAGCATGTTTCTGAAGGGCAAGCGCGCGCTGGTTACGGGTTCCACCTCGGGCATTGGGCTGGCGATTGCCCGGGCGATGCACGCCGAAGGGGCAGAAGTTATCCTGTCTGGCTTTGGCAGCGATGAAGAGATCGCCGCGCTGTGCCAGGAACTCGATGCCCGCCACGTTCCCGCCGACCTGATGAGCGCCGCCGGGGTGGAAGCCCTGATAAAGGGCGCGGGCGAGGTCGATATCCTGGTCAACAATGCCGGGATGCAGCACGTTGCCCCGGTGGACGAATTCCCGGTCGACAAATGGGATGCGATCGTCGCGCTGAACCTTTCGGCGGTGTTCCACGCTTGCCGCCTGGCCGTGCCGGGGATGAAAGCGCGCGGTTGGGGCCGGATCATCTCGACCGCCTCGGCCCACAGCCTGGTCGCCTCGCCCTTCAAGGCACCCTATGTGGCGACCAAGCACGCGGTGGCGGGCTTTACCAAGTCGTTGGCGCTGGAACTGGCCACCAGCGGGGTCACGGCCAATTGCATCAGCCCCGGCTATGTCTGGACCGCGCTGATCGAGAACCAGATTCCCGATACGATGAAGACCCGCGGGCTCAGCCGCGAAGCGGTGATCAACGATGTCCTGCTGGCCAAGCAACCGACCAAGCGGTTTGTCCAGCCAGAGGAAGTTGCGGCCCTGGCCGTGTTCCTGTGCCGCCCGGAAGCCGGCAACATGACCGGAGCCAACTACTCCATGGATGGCGGCTGGACAGCCGAATAGCGAACAAACCGGCATGGAAGTGTAACCTTCCTGCCACCCCCGCGGTTTAACTGCATCGTGGTTTTTAAAGCCGCTTGTCCGCACGTTTGCCTGCTGTAGGACTGGGGCGATGAATCGTTTTGTGGGAGCGATGAACCGCTTGGTTGCCGCAGGTTTGGCGGCGGCCTTGCTTTGCTCCCCGGCGGCAGCGCAGCGGCGCGACAAGGCGCTGGAAGCTGCGTTGCTTGCCCACGTTACCCAACTTGCCAGCGATGATTTCGATGGGCGTGAACCGGGCACGGAGGGTGAGGCCAAGACCCTGCGGTACATCGGTCAGCAATGGTTCGAGATCGGCCTCGAATCCGGCACCAACGATCCCCGTAATGCCTGGTTTGCTCCGGTAAAGCTGGTCGCGCGCGAGGCCGCGGCCAGCCGGGCCGTGTTCAACCGGCGGGGGCGGCCGCAGTTCGTGCCACCCGGTTCGACGATTGTGTTCACGTCCGGCAAGCGCACCCTGCTGAACAGCTCGCCGCTGCTGTTTGTTGGCAAGGGTGAGATTGAGGTTGGCCGGGCCGAGCTGGCCGGGCGCGTGGCCTTGCTCCGCGATGGCGGCAAGGATGGTGCCGAACGCCAAAACGCTCTGCTAAAGGCTGGGGCTGCCGCGGTGATGACCGTGCTGGATGGCGATCGCTCGCTTGACCAGGTTCGCGCCCGGCGCGGCCGGTCTGGCTATGCCCTGGCATCCGAGGAGCTGGGTGGGGACCTTGAGGCCTATATTACCGCCGAAGGGCTGGAGCGCGCCCTGGCTGGCGGGCCGCTTGATCTGGCGGCGCTTAAGGCCTTGGCAGCGACACCTGACTTTGCGGCCAAGCTGCTGGACCTCTCGGTAACGCTGGAAGCGACCACCCGCGAAACGCGCATCAACACGCACAACATCATCGGTCGTCTGCCCGGTCGCCGTCCGGAAAGCGGCGCCGTGCTGTTGCTGGCGCATTGGGACCATTTCGGCGAATGTGCTGCCCCGCCGGCCGAAGACCTGATCTGCAATGGCGCGATCGACAACGCCAGCGGCGTCGCCGCCCTGACCGAGATCGCGAAGCGGCTGGCCAAGGGGCCGGCAATGGATCGCGATGTTTATTTCCTGGCCACGACGGCCGAGGAAATCGGCCTGCTGGGGGTGGAGGCCTTTGCCGAGGATCCGCCGCTGCCGCTCAGCCAGATCGTGGCCGCATTCAACATCGACAGCATTGCCCTGGCCCCTCGGGGCACGCCGATTGGGATTGTCGGACGGGGGCTGACCCCACTGGATGCTGGGATCCTGGCCGTGGCCAAGGCGCAAAAGCGTAAGGTGATCGATGGCAACGCCATCAACGCCTATGTGCGCCGCCAGGATGGCTGGGCCCTGCTGGCGCATGATGTCCCGACGGTGATGGTATCATCGAGCTGGTCCGATGTGGCCCGGGTCGAGCGCTTTTTCGATGGCGACTATCACCGCCCGGGCGATCAGGTGAAACCTGGCCTGGATTTGTCCGGCACCGCCGAGGACGTGGCTTTTCACGTCGCCCTGGTTCGGCATTTTGCCGACGCGAAGAAGGTTCCACTGCCTTCTAAATGAAGCACTAGCCCTGACGGGACAGTGCGTTTACATGGGCCGCCACGAATCTTCCAACCAGACGCAAAGTGGCACTCATGGACATTCCTCTCGGCCTTACCTTCGACGACGTGCTGCTGCGTCCGGCCGAATCCGATATCCTGCCTTCGATGGCGGATACCAGCACGCGGCTGACCGCGCAGATCGGCCTCAACATTCCGGTGATTTCGTCGGCGATGGACACGGTGACCGAGGCTGACATGGCGATCGTCATGGCCCAGCTGGGCGGGATCGGCGTGCTGCACCGCAACCTGACGATCGAGGAGCAGGTCGCAGCCGTTCGCGCGGTGAAGCGCTTTGAAAGCGGCATGGTGGTCAATCCGATCACGATTGGCCCGGATGCGACGCTGGGCGAAGCGCGGATGATGATGGAAGCCAACCGCATTTCCGGCATTCCCGTGGTGGAACAGGGCGGCCGGCTGGTCGGGATCCTGACCAACCGCGATGTCCGCTTTGCCGACAACCCGGCTCAGCCGGTGCGCGAACTGATGACGCACGAAAATCTCGCCACGGTTCGTGCCGGTGTCAGCCAGGAAGAAGCGCGCAAGCTGCTGCACCAGCGCCGGATTGAAAAGCTGCTGGTGGTGGATGAGAATTTCCATTGCACCGGGCTGATCACGGTCAAGGACATGGAAAAGGCCGTGACCTATCCGGATGCAACCAAGGACGCGGCCGGGCGGCTGCGTGTCGCGGCGGCAACCACTGTGGGTGACAAGGGTTTTGAGCGCACCGAGGCGCTGCTCGCCGCCGAATGCGATGTGGTGATCATCGACACTGCCCACGGCCATAACAAGGACGTTGCCCGTTCGGTGGAGCGGGTGAAGAAGCTGTCGAACTCGGCCCAGGTGATCGCCGGGAACGTCGCCACCTATGAAGCGACCCGGGCGCTGATCGATGCCGGGGCCGATGCCGTGAAGGTCGGGATCGGGCCAGGCTCAATCTGCACCACCCGCGTCGTGGCCGGGGTGGGCGTGCCGCAGTTGACCGCGATCATGGAAGCCGCCCGCGCCGCGGCGGACAGCAAGACCCCGATCATTGCCGACGGCGGCCTGCGCACTTCGGGCGATGCGGCCAAGGCGCTCGCGGCCGGGGCTTCGACCATCATGGTCGGCTCAATGCTGGCGGGCACCGAAGAAGCGCCGGGTGAGACCTTCCTCTACCAGGGCCGGGCCTACAAGTCGTACCGCGGGATGGGTTCGGTCGGGGCCATGGGCCGCGGCAGCGCCGACCGCTACTTCCAGGGCGACATCAAGGATCAGATGAAGCTGGTGCCCGAAGGGATCGAGGGCCAGGTGCCCTACAAGGGTCCTGCCCGCGATGTCGTTCACCAGCTGGTCGGCGGGATCAAGGCAGCGATGGGCTATACCGGATCGGCCACGATCGAGGACCTGCGCACCCGCGCCAACTTTGTGCGGATCACCAACGCGGGCCTGAAGGAAAGCCACGTCCACGACGTGACGATCACCCGCGAGGCCCCGAACTACAAGCTGTGACGCCGCAAGCGCGGGTTCAGGCAGCGATCGAGATCCTCGATCTCGTGATCGCCGCTGCGCGCGCCAACGGCGCCCCGGCGGACCGCATTGTCAGCGAATGGTTCCGCACCCGCCGCTTTGCCGGCAGCAAGGACCGCCGCGCCGTGCGCGAGCTGGTCTACCTGGCCATCCGGGCCTGCGGGCCGGTGCCAGACGACGGACGCGCCGCGATGCTGCGTGTGGCGCAGGACGATGCGACCGTGGCCAGCCTGTTCGATGGATCACCCCACGCGCCCGCGCCAATTGATGCGGGTGAAGATGCTGCCGAAGGCGGCGTTGCGCCGGCATGGCTCGAAACTGCCTTGGCCGAAAGCGGGGTTGCGGGGGGCGATGCGCTGGCCCTGCTCGAACGCGCACCGCTCGACCTGCGGATCAACACGCTGAAGGCAGATCCCGCAACGCTTGAATTGCCGCTGGCGGGCGAACCGGCTCCTGCGCGCCATAGTCTGCGCTTCCCTTATGGCACCCAGGTCGAGGCGTGGGATGCCTATACCCGCGGGCAGATCGAGGTGCAGGATGCTGGCTCGCAGTTGGTCTGTTCGGCGCTAGCGGTGCAGCCTGGTGCGCTGGTTATCGACCTTTGTGCAGGGGCAGGTGGCAAGACGCTGGGGCTGGCTGCAGCCATGGCCAACCGGGGCCGCCTGATCGCCTGCGATGTTGATCGCCCGCGCCTGTCCAAGCTTGAACCCCGCGCAGCTCGCGCCGGGGTAACGATTGCCGAGACGCGGCTGCTCGATCCCAATCGCGAAGCGGCAGCGCTGGCCGATCAGATGGGCCAGGCCGATGCGGTGCTGGTCGATGCACCCTGTTCGGGTACCGGGACCTGGCGGCGCAATCCCGAGGCGCGCTGGCGGCTGACACCGGATCAACTGGCCCGCTATGTCGCGATCCAGGCGCGACTGCTGGATCTGGCCGCTGGGCTGGTGCGACCGGGTGGACGGTTGGGCTTTGTCACCTGCTCGCTGCTCGATGCCGAGGGCGCGGCGCAGGCCGCAGGGTTTCTGGCGCGCCATCCTGAGTGGCAGGCCGAGACGCTTGACCTTGGCGCGGGTGAGGCACGTGGTCCAGGTTTCCGCCTGTCCCCCGCGCGTGACGGAACCGATGGGTTTTTCGTCGCCTGCTTCCAAAAGAGATGATAACAGGTCGACCGATGTCGAGCCTTTGGGAGCAACTGATGCGCTATACCCCTGCCGCGCTGGCCCTGTCGTTGCTGGCGGCAGTAACGGCCAGCGTCAGCCTGTCAGCGCCGCCGGTTCCGCTCGATCCGCGGGCTGCCGTTCTGGTCAGCGAGGGGCGCAAGGCTTTGGCCAGCGGCGATGCCAATGCCGCCACCGATGCCTATGAGGCGGCGCTGGCGATCCAGCCCGGTCATGCCGCGATCCTGCTCAACCTGGCCGAAGCAACCCGCAAGCAGGGTCTGCAAGGCAAGGCACTGCGCTATTACCGCGAAGTGCTGGAAGGCGATCCGGGCAATGTCTATGCGATCTCGGGCGAAGGGATCGCGCTGGTGGAAAAGGGCGCGATCGAGCGTGCGCGCCGCAACCTCGCCCGGCTTGAGCAAGTCTGTGGCAGCGGCTGTGGGCCCGCAAAGGAACTGGCCGCCGCAATCCAGCAGGGGCCAACCCCGCAGATTGTGACCGCCGAGGCGGTCCAGACCAAGCCGACCGTCTCCGCAAACTAAGCGGACGTCAGATCAGGTCGCGAAATTCGTCGAGAACGGCGCGGTAGACGCGCTTCTTGAACGGCACGATCACCTCTGGCAGCTGCGCTGGTTCCAGCCACTGCCATTCGCAGAATTCGGCCGGATCGTGGGCATCGAGCCGAACATGGTGATCCTCACCGCTGAAGCGCGCCAGCACCCAATGTTGCCGCTGCCCGCGATATTCACCGCCCCACAGCTTGCCAATAAGATCGTCGGGCAGATCATAGAGCACTTCCTCGCGCGTCTGCGCCAGGATCGTGACGTGCTCTTCGGCAACGCCAGTTTCTTCCCATAGCTCACGCAGGGCAGCGGTGCGGACATCCTCACCCTCGTCGATTCCACCCTGTGGCATCTGCCAATAAACGCCCCCTTCGTCGGGCTGGCCACGCGTGTCGATGCGCTTGCCGACAAAGGCGAGCCCGGCGGCGTTGACCAGCATGACCCCGACACAGGGGCGATAGGGCAGGGTGGCGAAGTCAGTCTTGGGGGGGAGGTCGCTCATCGCCCGGCCCTTAGCGCTAAACCTTTGTCAGCATCAACTTCATAGCGGCGATGATTTTGGCGGTAGCCGCCTGAGCGCTAGGCAGGGCCTTGCGGGTGGTGGAGAAATCGTGGGTCATCCCGGCGATGTGCAGGTAGAGCGTATCAACCCCGGCATCGACCAGCTTGGTCGCCAGGCGCCGGCCTTGATCCTGCAGCGGATCGAGCCCGGCGGTTGCAACGATCGTCGGGCACATGCCCTTGGCTTCGGCATGGATTGGAAAGGCGCGCGGATTGCCGCTTTCGGGCAGATAAAGCGAATAGAACCAGTCCATCGCCGCCTTGGTCAGGAAATGCTTTTCGGCGAAGGTCGCCATTGATCCGTCCTGGCTTTCATCGGTTGCCGGATAGAGCAACACCTGCAGGAGCATCGGCGCGGCGGCGGGCTTGTCCATCAAGGCGCGGGCGGTGACGGTGGCCAGATTGCCACCAGCGCTGCCGCCGATCGTGACGAGGCCGGTCACTTGCCGGTTCAGTTCGGTGGGGCTGGCCGCAAGCCAGCGTGCAACAGCCTCGCAATCGTCGGGCGCGGCTGGGAAGGGGTGCTCCGGCGCCTTGCGATAGTGCACTGCCAGTACCGGCAGATCGAGCTCAGCCGAAAGCTCGGTGCACAGCGAATTGTGGGTATCGAGATCGCCAATCACGAAGCCGCCGCCGTGGAAGAACAGGATAACGGGCGAAGGATCGCGGTTTTCTCGGACATCATAGAACCGCACTGGAATGGGGCCCGCCGGGCCTGCGCAAGTCAGGTCCTTAATCACGGCCATCGGACGCGGATCGGCTTCGCTCATGGCCTTGAGGCCAAGGTAGCCAGCGCGCTGCTCCGCCGGATCGAGTCGCTCTGGCGCCGGCAGGCTGTTCACCAGCGCGAGGAAACCTTGCACGTCTTCACGGAACAGCGGAGTGGAATCGGACATGCAGGCACCTCTCTCTTGATGATTTAACCGGCAGGTTAAGTCGCGTTTTGCTACTTGACTAGCCGCCTTGGCGCTCCTCTTGTGGACCCAGTTGGCCGCCGCGCAGTTTTTCTTGATTGCAGCGGCGCGGGGGAGGGGACTAGGGCGCTTCGCGAGAGTGGGGCGGACTGATCCGCCTGATGAGGAAGACGCATGGCAACGCAATTGGCCGATCCCGAAGCAAAGTCCACCGCAGCACCCGAAGCCGTCGTTGTCCGCTTTGCGGGCGACTCAGGCGATGGGATGCAGTTGACCGGTGGGCAGTTCACCCTTTCGAGCGCGCTGGCGGGCAATGACTTTGCCACTTTCCCGGACTTTCCGGCCGAAATCCGCGCGCCGCAGGGCACGCTGTTTGGCGTTTCGGCTTTCCAGATCAACTTCGGTTCGACCTCCATCGACACCGCAGGCGATGCGCCCGACGTGCTGGTGGCGATGAACCCGGCGGCGCTGAAGACCAATGTCGGCGCGCTGAAGCCCGGCGGGCTGATCATCGCCGACACGGGTGAGTTCACCAAGCGTAACCTGGAAAAGGCCAAGTACGAAGTTAGCCCGCTGGACGATGGCAGCCTGGCCAAGTGGCAGGTGCTGGCCTTCGACATTTCGGCGCTGACGCTGGAATCGGTCAAGCCGTTCGGGCTGGGCAACAAGGAAGCCCTGCGCTGCAAGAACATGTGGACGCTGGGCCTGGCGCTGTGGATGTTCGATCGCGATCGCCAGCCGCTGATTGACTGGCTGAATCAGAAGTTCGCCAAGAACAAGGTGCTGGCCGATGCCAACGTGGCCGCGCTGAATGCTGGCCACGCCTATGGCGAAACGGCTGAGCTGGGCGGCCACGTCAAGAAGCTGCACCTTGGCCCGGTGCCGACTCCGGCGGGGCTTTATCGCACGATCACCGGGGCCGATGCGGTTGCGCTTGGCCTGGTTGCGGGTGCGCAGCTGGCGCATTTGCCGATGTTCTTTGGCGGCTATCCGATTACCCCGGCCAGCTCGATCCTGCACGCGCTGGTGCGGCTGAAGGAATTTGGCGTCACCACCTTTCAGGCGGAAGACGAGATTGCCGCGATCTGCGCGGCGATTGGCGCGAGCTATGCTGGCCAGTTGGGCGTAACCTCCAGCTCGGGTCCGGGCATTGCGCTGAAGGGTGAGGCGATGGGCCTGGCCGTGATGACCGAACTGCCGCTGGTGATCGTCAACTCGCAGCGCGGTGGCCCGTCGACCGGCCTGCCAACCAAGACTGAGCAGTCGGACCTCTATCAGGCGGTTTACGGCCGCAACGGCGACGCCCCGATCCCGGTGATCGCCGCGCGCAGCCCGTCGGACGCGTTCGAATGCGCGATCGAGGCCTGCCGCATTGCCGTGGAATACATGACCCCGGTGATCATGCTGACCGATGGCTATATCGCCAACGCGGCTGAGCCGTGGAAGGTGCCAGACCCGGCGAGCTACAAGGAATTCCCGGTCTCGTTCCTCACCCAGAAGAACGCCGGTGACACCCTGCTGCCCTATAAGCGCGATGCCAAGGGCGCGCGCCCATGGATCAAGCCGGGCACGCCGGGCCTGATGCACCGCATCGGGGGGATCGAAAAGGCGGTCGATACTGGCCACCTCGACTACTCGCCCGCCAACCACCAGGCGATGACCGACGCGCGCAAGGCCAAGATCGATGGCATTGCCAAGTCGATCCCCGATCAGGAGGTTTGCCTGGGCAATCCGGGTGGCAAGCTGGCCGTGGTTGGCTGGGGCAGCACTTATGGCCCGATCCATCAGGCGGTGGGCCGCGCGCGGGCCAAGGGGCTGGACGTGAGCCATGTGCACGTCCGCCATATCTGGCCGCTGCCGCAGAACCTAGGCGAACTGCTCAATGGTTACGACAAGGTGCTGGTGCCGGAAATGAACACGGGCCAGTTCAAGACCGTG